>Ga0065720_1003181_pt1 | contig 23639 bp, 17 predicted proteins | sample Thericmetagenome_FD_59107 | JGI IMG/M metagenome (GOLD analysis project Ga0065720, IMG submission 59107) | Thermophilic microbial communities from the Joint Bioenergy Institute, California, USA of rice/straw/compost enrichment - eDNA_2 v2... | ecosystem: Engineered > Solid waste > Grass >... | reverse complement strand
TCCTTGGCGCGGGCCTTCTCCTCGTCGCGCCGGGCGCCGCCGAACACCGCGTCGAACTCGTTCTCCTCGATCGCGTCGAGCAGCGGCACGGTCTGCAGCCGGTTCCGGGAGGCGCGGCGGCCGGTCTCCTCGACCACCCGGCCGGAGTCGATCGCCTCCTGTACGCTCGCCACGACGAGCCGCACGCCGAGCTCGGCGACCCGGCGGTCGCGGAACTCGAGCACCTCCGGGAAGTTGTGCCCGGTGTCCACGTGCAGCAGCGGGAAGGGGATGGGGGCCGGCCAGAACGCCTTCTCGGCGATGCGGAGCATGACGATCGAGTCCTTGCCGCCGGAGAAGAGCAGACAGGGGCGCTCGAACTCGGCGGCCACCTCCCGCATGATGTGGATGGATTCGGCCTCGAGGACGTCAAGCTGCGACGTGGTGTAGTCACACTGGAGCATCGCTTCCCCTAACGGTGCAGATCACGGATGCCGGCGAGCAGCGTCGGCGCCAGATCCGGTAGGGAGACCAGGATATCCGGCAGGCTCGGGTCGGCCTGGTTGTAGGTCAGGGTTGAGCCGTCGATGCGGCTCGCGTGGGCCCCGGCGGCGAGCGCCACCGCGACCGGGGCGGCCGAGTCCCACTCGTACTGCCCGCCGGCGTGCACGTACGCGTCGGCCTCGCCGGTGAGCACGGCCGCGATCTTCGCCCCGGCCGAGCCGATCGGCACCAGCTCGGCCCCCACGAGGCGGGCGAGGGCCTGCACGAACTCCGGCGGCCTCGTCCGGCTCACCGCGATCCGCGGGCGGCCGTCCCCGGGCTTCGGCAGCTCGGGCGGCGCCACCGTGGAGAGGGTACGGCCCTGCGCGGGCAGCGCCACGGCCCCGGCGGTGAGCCGCCCGGCGGGGGCGCCCTCCGGGGCGTCCGGGTCCCGCTCCCACAGCGCGACGTGCACCGCCCAGTCGGTGCGGCCCGGCTCGCCGAACTCGCGGGTGCCGTCGAGCGGATCGATGATCCACACCCGGTCGGCGGTGAGGCGGCGGGGGTCGAGCCGCTCCTCGCGGGTCGCCTCCTCGGAGAGCACGTGGTCGCTGGGGCGCAGCCGGGCGAGGGAGTCGGTGAGGTAGCGGTGCGAGCCGCGGTCCCCGGCGTCGCGCACCGCCGCCGGATCCCAGGTCCCGGCGCGGCGCGCGCGCAGCTCCAGCAGCCGTTCCCCGGCCTCGGCGGCGAGGTCTCTGGCCAGCTCGTGGTCGTCGCGTACGGTGACGTTGCTCACGTGTTCTCCGAGCTCCTTCGGGCTCCTGCTGCCGGTCTCGCGGCTTCGCTCACCTGCCGCGGCCCGGGCCTTGACAAACCGCATGACCGCCGACGGCGATGAAATGGTAACCGCGCGTGATGACATTCGCGGCCCTTCCCCACAAGCGTTCGGCCCGGCCGGAGAATTCCGCGACGCACAATCACTGAGATATCCAGAAATTCCGGGCGACCAACATCAGCGGGGCGGCTTCGCGGGATTGAGGTCGGCGCCGTGGTACCGGTTCTGCGTCGCCTCCAGCCCGTCGGTGATCAAAGACTCCACCACGTCCGCGGCGCGGTCCACGAGCAGCGGCAGGTCCTTGCGCTCCGCGGTGGCGAAGTCGCGCAGCACGTACGTGGCCGGGTCCATGCGGCCGGGCGGCCGCCCGATGCCGAACCGCACCCGGAAGTAGTCCCGGGTGCCGACCGACCGGGTGATCGACCGCAGCCCGTTGTGGCCGTTGTCGCCCCCGCCGAGTTTCACCCGCAACGCGCCGAACGGGATGTCCAGCTCGTCGTGGACGACGACGACGTCGCCCGGGGGCACCTTGTAGAAGTCGGCGAGCGCCTTCACCGGCCCGCCGGAGAGGTTCATGTACGAACGCGGCTTGGCGAGCACCACCGGCTGCCCGGCGAGCCGCCCCTCCAGCACCTCGGCGTGCGCCCGGTGCGCCTTGAACCGGCCGCCGACCCGGGCGGCCAGCTCGTCGAGCACCATGAAGCCCGCGTTGTGCCGGTTCCCGGCGTACTCCGGCCCCGGATTGCCCAGCCCGACGACCAGCCACCGCCGGTTCCCCGTCTCCGCCGTCACGCCGGCACACCTCCTCCTCGGACGAGCCTTCGGCCCGACGGAACCCGCTCAGCACGAAACGGCCGGACGGCCACGCGGGCCGCCCGGCACCCCGGGCGCCCGCGGCGACGCCGCGAGCACCCGGCCGTCTCCTCGCCGCCGGCCTTACTCGGCCGCGGCCTCGCCCTCGGCGGCCTCGCCCTCGGCCGGCNNCTCGCCGCCCTGGGCCGGGATGACGTGCAGGACGAGCGCGTCCTCCTCGGTGACCAGGGTGACCCCGGCGGGCAGCTTCAGGTCGCGGGCGTGCACCGCCTGGCCGATCTCGAAGCCGTCGACGTTCACCTCGACGCTCTCCGGGATGTGGGTGGCCTCGGCCTCCACCTCCACCGCGGTGAGCTGCTGGTCGACCACGCCGTCGGAGACGACCTCACCGGAGACCACGACCGGGATCTCGACGTTGACCTTCTCGCCGCGCTTCACCAGCAGCAGGTCGACGTGCTCGAGGAAGCCCTTGATCGGGTCGCGCTGCACGCCCTTGGGCAGCGCCAGCTCGTTGATCCCGTCGCCCTCGAGCCGGATGAGCACGTTCGGCGTGCGCAGCGCGATCATCAGGTCGTGGCCGGGAAGGGTGAGGTGCTGGGTCTCCGTGCCGTGCCCGTACAGGACGGCGGGAACCTTGTGGTTCCGGCGGATCTTACGCGCGGCACCCTTGCCGAACTGGGTGCGCCTCTCGGCCTTGATACGTACCTCGGACACGGCGGAACTCCTAGGGATGATCGACGATTGAACCGGAGAACGCGCTCCCCCTCACCCGCCCTAGCGGAAGGCGTTACGAGCGCGCGCAACTCCAGCAGTCTAGCCCAGGCGGACGCCGGCTCCGGCCCCGTCAGCTGTCGCCCTCGAACAGGCTGGTGACCGACCCGTTGGTGAACACCTCGCTGATCGCGCGGGCGAGCGTCGGGGCGATCGACAGCACGGTGAGCTTGTCGAACCGCTTCTCCTCGGGGATCGGCAGCGTGTTGGTGACGACCACCTCGCTGATCGAGGAGTTCTTCAGCCGGTCCACCGCGGGGCCGGAGAACACCGCGTGGGTCGCCGCCGCGATGACGTTCACCGCGCCCTGCTCGTAGAGCGCGTCGGCCGCCTTGCAGATCGTGCCCGCGGTGTCGATCATGTCGTCGATCACCACNCAGGTACGGCCGCGCACCTCGCCGACCACCTCGAACACCTTCACCTGGTTCGCCACGTCGAGGTCGCGCCGCTTGTGGATGAAGGCCACCGGCGTGCCGAGCCGGTCGGCCCAGCGCTCGGCGAGCCGTACCCGGCCGGTGTCCGGNGAGACGACCGTGGTGNTCGCCGGGTCGAGCTTGTCGCCGAGGTAGCCGGCGAGCACCGGCAGCGCGAACAGGTGGTCCACCGGNCCGTCGAAGAANCCCTGGATCTGCGGGGTGTGCAGGTCGACCGACATGAGCCGGTCGGCGCCCGCGGTCTTGAACAGGTCGGCCATGAGCCGCGCGGTGATCGGCTCGCGTCCGCGGCCCTTCTTGTCCTGCCGCGCGTAGCCGAAGAAGGGCATGATCACGGTGATGCGCTTCGCGGAGGCCCGCTTCAGCGCGTCCACCATGATGAGCTGCTCCATGATCCACTTGTTGATCGGCGCGATGTGACTCTGGATCACGAAGGCGTCGCAGCCGCGCACCGACTCCAGGTAGCGGGCGTAGATCTCGCCGTTGGCGAAATCGGTGAGCTTGGTCGGCGTGATCTCGATGCCGAGATGCTGCGCCACCTCCTCGGCCAGTTCCGGATAGGCCCGGCCGGAGAAGAACATGAGATTGTTCTCACCGGGTTTCTTCATGCCGCTCACGTTACTTCTCCTGTTGCTCTGCGGCCGGTCCGGCGCTGTCGGCCATTCCGACCGTGTCGACCTGTTCGGCCTGTTCGACCTGCTCGGCCTCTTCGGTCTGCTCGGCGATCGCCCGCTGCGCGGCCGCCGCCGATGCGGTGCCCGCGCGCCTGCGCAGCACCCACTCCCGGACATTGCGCTGCCGGGCCCGCGCCACCCCGATCGCCCCCGGCGGGACGTCGTCGGTGATCACTGATCCGGCCGCCGTGTACGCGCCGTCCGCCACGGTCACCGGCGCGACGAGCATGGTGTCGCAGCCGATGAACACGTGGTCCCCCACGACGGTCCGGTGTTTGGCCACACCGTCGTAGTTGACGAAGACCGTGGCGGCGCCGATGTTCGTGCCCGCCCCGATCACCGCGTCCCCGGCATAGGTCAGGTGCGGCACCTTCGTGCCCTCCCCGACCTGGGTGTTCTTCATCTCCACGAACGTCCCGGCCTTCGCCTTGCGGGCGAGCACCGTGCCGGGACGCAGGTAGGCGAACGGCCCCACCTGGGCGTACGGGCCGATCTTCGCCTCGTTGCTCACCGCGTTGCGCACCACCGCGTACTCGCCCACCTCGGTGTCGGTGAGCGTGGTCGCCGGCCCGATCTCGGCGCCCTCCCGGACCACGGTGCGCCCGCGCAGCTGGGTGCCCGGATGGATCACCACGTCGGGTTCGAGGGTGACGGTGGCGTCGATCCAGGTGGAGGCGGGGTCGATCACGGTGACCCCGTCGCGCATGTGGCGCTCGAGGATGCGCCGGTTGAGCACCTGGCGCGCGAAGGCGAGCTGGACCCGGTCGTTGACGCCCTCNACCTCNAGGTGGTCNTCGGCGACGCAGGCGCCCACCCGGTGCCCGTCCTCGCGCAGGATCGCGAGCACGTCGGTGAGGTACTCCTCGCCCTGCGCGTTCGCGGTGGANACCCGCTTCACCGCGTCGGCGAGNAGCGCGCCGTCGAAGGCGTAGACGCCGGAGTTCATCTCCCGGATCCGCCGCTGCTCGGGCGTGGCGTCCCGGTGCTCGACGATCTCCAGTACGGCTCCGGTGTCGTCCCGGATGATCCGGCCGTATCCGGTCGGGTCCGGCACGACCGCGGTGAGCACGGTGACCGCGTTGCCCTCGTCGGCGTGGGCCTGGAGCAGCGCGGCGAGGGTCTCGGTGCGCAGCAGCGGCGTGTCGCCGTACGTCACCAGGACCGTGCCCTCGATCGTGCCGACCTTCTCCAGCACGGTGCGCACCGCGTGACCGGTGCCCCGCCGTACCTCCTGGACGACGATCTGGGCGTCCGGGCTGGAGGCGGCGACATGCTGTTCGACCTGCTCCCGGCCGTGCCCCACGACCAGGATCAACCGGTCGGGTTCGAGGCCCCGCGCCGCTGTGAGCATGTGATCGAGCAGCGCGAGACCGCACAACTCGTGCAGGACCTTCGGCTTCTTGGACTTCATCCGGGTGCCCTCGCCCGCGGCGAGGACGATGACTGCGGCCGGGCGCGGCACACTCACGGACTGTGGCTCCCTCGGCGGTCGGATGGACATGACGGATCAGGACAACCGACAGCTACCCAACGCACCAGAACGGTACTCACGCACCCAACGGCTATCCGCCCGCCGCTGTGAGCTTACCTGGCCTCCCCCCGGCGGCCCACCAGCCCCTGCCTCCTGACGGAAGGCCGGGCGGGCGACGCCGGGGGACGGCCCGGACATCGGCTCCCGGGGGAGGATTCGAACCTCCGTTGACAGAACCAAAATCTGTAGTCTTGCCCCTAGACGACCCGGGATCACCTTGTGCCAGGACATTCGCGCCTTTCGCTGCGCACGCCCGGAACACGATCCACAGAATACCGAGCCCTTCCGGCTCGCGCGCGCCCTATCCGGGCGCTAGCAGATCTCAACTGCGGACGCAAGTCACGAAACCACCACGAGTCTTACGACCAGGCGTAAGCATCCCCACATTTATCCGCTCTGGACTCTCTACTTACGCTGGCGTAGGTTACGGTGGCGTAGCCAGTCTGATTTCCAGCACCGCGAGGTAGCCCATGACAGTCGCAGTCGAACGAATCCCCCCCGCACCCAAACCAGATCTGGAACCCGAACCGAAGAGCAACTTCGAACGCGTGCTCCTCGCCGTGTTCGTGGTCGTTCCCTTCCTCGCGCTCTTCGCCGCGATCCCCATGGCGTGGGGGAGGTTCATCGGCTGGACCGACGTGATCATCGCCGCCGTCTTCTACGTGTTCGCCGGACTCGGCGTCACCGTCGGCTTCCACCGCTACTTCACCCACGGCTCCTTCAAGACCTCGAGCCGGGCGCTGAAGATCGTGCTCGGCGTGGCCGGCAGCTTCGCGCTGGAGATGGGCGTGATCGACTGGGTCGCCACGCACCGCCGGCACCACAAGTACTCCGACCGGGAGGGCGACCCGCACTCGCCGTGGCGCTTCGGCAACGACTGGAAGGCCCTCACCAAGGGGCTGGTCTACGCACACGTGGGCTGGCTGTTCTCCAAGGAGCGCACCAACCGCGAGCGCTTCGCCCGTGACCTCCTCAACGACCGCGACGTCAGGCGCATCGACGCGCTCTTCCCGGTGCTGGCGGCCGCCTCGGTGCTGCTGCCTCCGATCATCGGCGGCCTCGTCACCTGGTCCGTCAGCGGCGCGCTGACCGCCTTCTTCTGGGGCACCCTGGTGCGCATCGCGCTGCTCCACCACGTCACCTGGTCGGTCAACTCGATCTGCCACGTCTTCGGCGAGGAGGACTTCGAGGTCCGCGACAAGTCGCGCAACGTGTGGTGGCTCGCCATCCCGTCGTTCGGCGAGTCCTGGCACAACCTGCACCACGCCGACCCGACCTGCGCCCGGCACGGCGCGCTCAAGGGCCAGCTCGATCCGAGCGCCAGAGTGATCAGATGGTTCGAGCTGCTCGGCTGGGTATATGACGTGCGATGGCCTGATCCACAACGGCTGGCGGCGAAACGGGTACAGCCCGTATGACCCTCGCCGCCGAAGTGCGCGCCGGTGTGATCGACTTGCTCCGCACCCCGGCGCGCGCGCCATTATTTGACATATGACGGAACCCCGATCCCGCAGACGCATGACCGGCAAGGAACGTCGCGAGCAGTTGATCGGGGTCAGCCGGGCTCTCTTCGCCGAAAAGGGCTTCGACGGGACCTCGATCGAGGAGATCGCCGCNAAGGCGAAGGTCTCCAAGCCAGTCGTCTACGAGCACTTCGGTGCCAAGGAGGGCATCTACGCGGTCGTNGTCGACCGGGAGATGCAACGCCTGCTNAGCATGGTGNCGCAATCCCTGGTCGATGCGCCTCCCNGGCTCAAGCTGGAACGCGCCGCCCTCGCGATGCTCCAGTACATCGAGGAGAGCAGCGAGGGCTTTCGCATCTTGGTGCGGGACTCCCACGCGGCCTCCGGCACCGGCACCTTCGCCAGCCTGATCAGCGAGATCGCCCGGCAGGTCGAGGACGTGCTCGCCGAGGCCGCCGCCTCGCACGGCTACGACCCGCGGTACGCCCCGATGTACGCGCAGATGCTGGTGGGCATGGTCGCGCTCACCGGCCAGTGGTGGCTCGACGTGCGCAAGCCGCATCGCGAGGTGGTCGCCGCGCACCTGGTGAACCTCGCCTGGAACGGCCTCAACCGCCTGGATCCCAATCCCACGATCAGCGCGGAGTCGCGCGGCCTGGTGGTCACCCCGCCGATCACCACGGTCACCACCGCGCCGCTGTCCGAGAAGGAGCTGCGCGAGCAGGAGAAGGCGCGCGAGCGGCGGCTCAAGGAGCAGGAGAAGGCGCGGGAGCGGCGGCTCAAGGAGTTAGAGCGGCAGCAGCGCGAGCAGGAGCGGGCCCGCGCGCGGGAGCTGCGCGAGCAGGCGAAGCTCGCGGCGCGGCGGAAGAAGCTCGCCGAGCGCGCGGCGGCCGATTCACGGGCGGACGCGGGCGGCGGCTCCGCGGCCCCCGTCGCCACGGCGTCGCCGCAGGTGAGCGGCTCGGACCCCGGCTCGACAAAGGCTGACGAATCCGAATTGACCGACTAACTTGAAGTGTCCGTTGCTGCGTAGTTCACGTGCCGTACACAAAGTTAGGGCAGGTTGGTCATATGCCAGCCGGAGTCGTGCACTCTGTTCCAGAGGGAGCGGAACCTGCCGAGCCCGCCCCGCTGCCCGCCGAGCGCTTCCTCAACCGGGAGGAAAGCTGGCTCAAGTTCAACCAGCGGGTGCTGGAGCTCGCCGAGGACCCCTCGATCCCGCTGCTGGAACGGGTGCGCTTCCTGGCGATCTTCGCGAGCAACCTGGACGAGTTCTTCCGGGTCCGGGTCGCCGGCATGAAGCGCCGCATGGCGACCGGGCTGCTGCTGCGCACGAAGAGCGGCCTGAAGCCGCGTGAGGAGCTCGCCCGCATCGCCGCGCTCGCCGACGAGCTGGCGCGCCGCCACTCGGCCTGCTTCCACGAGCAGATCCTGCCCGCCCTCGCCGCCGAGGGCATCGAGATCGTCCGGTGGGACGACCTCTCCCGCGACGAGCGCACCGAGATGCGCAGGCTGTTCCGCGACCGCATCCGCCCGGTGCTCACCCCGCTCGCCGTCGACCCCGCCCACCCCTTCCCGTACATCTCCGGCCTCTCGCTCAACCTCGCGGTGACCGTGCGCAACCCGGCGAACGGTCACACCGTGTTCGCCCGGGTGAAGGTGCCCTCGCAGCTGCCGCGGTTCGTCTCGGTGTCGCAGAACCGGTTCGTCCCGCTCGAGGACGTGATCGCCGCGCACCTCGGCCAGCTCTTCAAGGGCATGGAGATCGTCTCGCACGACGTGTTCCGGGTCACCCGCAACGAGGACCTGGAGGTCGACGAGGACGTCACCGAGAACCTCATGCAGGCCCTCGAACGCGAGCTGCTCAAGCGCCGCTTCGGCCCGCCGGTCCGGCTGGAGGTGGAGGACACGATCAGCCCCGAGGTGCTCGACCTGCTCGTCGCGGAGCTCGGCGTCGCCGAGCACGAGATCTACCGCCTGCCCGGCCCGCTCGACCTCACCGGCATGCACGCGATCGCCGACCTCGACCGCGGCGAGCTCAGCTACCGCCCGTTCGTGCCGGCCGAGGCGGTGCACGCCGAGGACGACATCTTCGCGGTGCTGCGCGAGCGCGACATCCTGCTGCACCACCCGTACGACTCGTTCGCCACGAGCGTGCAGCGGTTCATCGAGCAGGCCGCGTCCGACCCGGACGTGCTCGCGATCAAGCAGACGCTCTACCGCACGAGCGGCGACTCCCCGATCGTGGACGCGCTCATCGACGCGGCCGAGGCGGGCAAGCAGGTCGTCGTCGTGGTCGAGATCAAGGCGCGGTTCGACGAGCACGCGAACATCTCCTGGGCGCGCAAGCTGGAGAAGGCCGGCTGCCACGTGGTGTACGGCATCGTCGGGCTGAAGACGCACGCGAAGCTCGCCCTCGTGGTGCGCCAGGAGCCGTCCGGTGAGCTGCGCACCTACTGCCACATCGGCACCGGGAACTACAACCCCAAGACGGCCCGGCAGTACGAGGACCTCGGCCTGCTCACCGCCGACCCGCTCGTCGGCGAGGACGTCACCGACCTGTTCATCCACCTCACCGGCTACTCCAACCACTCGGCGTACCGGCGGCTGCTCGTCGCGCCGCACTCGCTGCGCTCGGGCCTGCTCGCCCGGATCGAGCGGGAGATCGCGCACGTGAAGGCGGGCCGCCCCGGGCGCATCCGGATCAAGACCAACTCGCTCGTCGACGAGCAGGTGATCGACGCCCTCTACCGGGCGTCCCAGGCGGGGGTCCCCATCGACCTGTGGGTTCGCGGCATCTGCACGCTACGACCGGGGATTCCAGGTTTGTCGGAGACGATCCGGGTGAGAAGCATCCTGGGCCGGTTCCTCGAACACTCGCGCATCTACGAGTTCGGCGGCGGCCGGCGCCCGGAGATCTGGATCGGGAGTGCCGACCTCATGCGCCGCAACATCGACCGCCGCGTCGAGGCCCTGGTGCGGGTGTCGAGCCCGCAGCACCGCGCCTACCTGTCGAACCTGCTCGACCTGGCGATGTCCGACGACACCGCGAGCTGGTGGCTCAACCCGGACGGCACCTGGACCCGGCATCACCGCGCGGAGAACGGCGAGCCCCTCGTCGACCTGCACCATCACCTCATCGCGACCCGCCGGTGGAGGACGGTGGATGACTGAACCCCACGCGCGGCCCATCGGCCTGATCCAGGCGGCCGGGGCGGTCGTCTGGCGCGGTGACCCGAGCGCCCCGGAGGTCGCCGTCATCCATCGCCCCAGGTACGACGACTGGACCTTCCCCAAGGGCAAGCTCAGGCCCGGCGAGCACGTGATCGAGGGCTGCCTGCGCGAGGTCGAGGAGGAGACCGGGCTGCGCGTCCTCCTCGGCCGCGCCCTGCCCCCCGTGCACTACCTCGTCCGCGGCCGGCTCAAGCGGGTCGACTACTGGGCCGCGCGGGTCGCCGAGCACGGCCCGGCCCCGGCGGGCGACGAGGTCGACGAGCTGCGCTGGCTCCCCCTCGACGAGGCCCGGGAGCTGCTCACCTTCGAGTGGGACGCCGGGTTGCTCCGCGCGCTCACCGCGGCGCCGCTGCTCACCACCCCGCTGCTGTTCATCCGGCACGGCAGCGCGGGCAACCGCCAGGAGTGGCAGGGCGACGACGACCGCCGCCCGCTCGACGAGGCCGGCGAGGCCCAGGCCGACGGCCTCGCCCGCATCCTCACCGCGTACCGGCCCAGCGTGCTTTTGAGCTCGCCGAGCCGCCGGTGCGTGCAGACGCTCAAGCCGTACGCGCTGCGCGAGGGCTACGAGATCCGCCGCGAGCGGCTGCTCTCCGAGACCGGCTACGACGCCCGCGACTCGCTGCGGCTCGTGCTCGACCTCCTCGACGACGGGCTCCCGGCCGCCGTGTGCAGCCACGGCAAGGTCCTCCCCGAGCTGCTCAGCGCCGTCGCCGAGCGCCGCTTCGACGAGGGCGCCCGCCTCACCGACACCCACCTGAGCAAGGGCGCCTTCGCCGTCGCCCACCACGCGGGCGGCCGCATCGCCTCCATCGAGCGCTACGTCGTCTGAGCCAGGCGCCTGACGGCCGGCCGTTCTCCCTGCCCCTGCTCGCCGCCCGCCGACCCGCGGCGGGGCGCATCCCGTACGGCCCGGCGCCCCGCCCGGCCGTGCCCGCGCGGGCTTCCCGATCACCACGATCTGACCGGCTGTCATCGATCTTGTCTTGCTTTGCGCACTTTCATGGTCAATATTGGCGATAAATCGTTCAGCTTCGATCGCTTCACCGATCGAAGCTGAACGGTTCGGACAACGTCGGGCCGGCACTCGCCTTCATCGTTCGAGGTGACCATGAGACGCAGCGTGACCAGATCAAGGCCGTGGCACCGGCGGCGCGCGTCCCGCACGATCCGCCGCCTCGCCGCCATGGCGGCCGCCGCGACCGTCGTCGCGACGACGGCGGTGGCGGGCGGCGCGGCGGCGGAGGCCGGCGGCCCCGGCGGGACGGTGACGGCGGGGAACGCGCGCTTCCAGGTGCTCTCCCCCACCCTGATCCGGACCGAGTACGCGGGCGACGCCAGGTTCGCCGACGCGGCCACGTTCAACGTGATCGGCCGCACGGCGTTCACCCCGCCGAAGTTCACCTCGACGAAGGCGAACGGCTGGCTCACCATCCGGACGAGCGCGCTCACCCTGCGCTACAGGATCGACTCCGGGCCGTTCACCACCGACAACCTCACCGTGACCCTGCGGGCCGGGGACACCGAGGTGACCGCCACCCCGTGGCGGCGGATCACCTGTGACGTCGGCGCCCTCTGCGAGGCCGAGGACCAGTCCCACGCCGGGGTCGCCACCGCCTCCGACCACACCGGGTACACCGGCGGCGGCTTCCTCGCCGGGTTCGAGGCCGTGGGGGACGCGCTCACCGCCGAGGTGAACGTCGCCGAGGCCGGGACGTACCGGTTCGCCATCCGGTACGCGAACGCGGTCGGCGGCGACCAGCAGCACACCACCCGCACCCTCAGCCTCTCGGTGGACGGCGGCGCGCCCCGGCGGGTGAGCCTGCCGACCACCCCGGACTGGGACACCTGGAGCATCGCGGCCGCCGACCTGGAGCTCGGCGCGGGCCGGCACACGATCACGCTCACCCGGACCGCGGACGACTCCGGCCACGTCAACGTGGACAGCGTCGCGCTCACCACGCCGGACGCCGAGTACCCCCCGGTCTCCGCCACCGCGATCCTCTCCTGCCGGTACGGCACCGCCTGCGAGGCCGAGTCCGGCCGGGTGACCGGCGGCGGCAAGGTCGCCGCCGACCACAAGGGCTTCTCCGGCCGGGGCTTCGTCGCCGAGCTGCACCAGGGGGCGAGCCTCACCACCCGGGTGGTCGACGTGCCCGCCGACGGCACCTACACCCTGCACGTCCGGTACGCCAACGGCGTGGGCGGCGACGGCCGGCACGAGACCCGCACCGCCGTGGTCACGGCCGGCGACGACACGCGGGAGATCTCCTTCCCCACGACCGAGAACTGGTCCACGTGGCGCACGGCGTCGATCCCGGTCGCGCTCAAGGCCGGGACGAACGAGATCACCCTCGGCTGCCCGGACGCGGCGAGCTGCCACATCAACCCGGACACGATCGCGGTGACCGCCGCGGACGCGGCCGCGCCGCCGCCGCACCTCGCCCTCGGCGGCTACCGCCGCAGCCTCGACAACGTGGACGGCGAGCGGGGCGACCCGCCGTCCACCCCGGGCCTGCTCCACCGGGACGGCTGGTACCTGCTCGACGACACGCGGTCCGCGCTGTTCAACCCCGCGAGCGGCAAGGTGTCGCCGCGGCCGGGCCACGGCGGCCGGCCGTACCAGGACGGGTACGTGTTCGGCTACGGCCAGGACTACAAGCGGGGCCTGTCCGAGCTCGCCAGGCTGACCGGGGCGCCCGCGCTGCTGCCGCGGTGGGCGTACGGGGTGTGGTTCTCCCAGTACTTCGACCGCACCGACGAGGAGTTCCGCGGGCTCGTGGACCGGTTCCGCGCCGAGGGCGTGCCGCTCGACGTGCTCGTCATCGACACCGACTTCAAGGCGCCGAACACGTGGAGCGGCTGGGAGATCGACCGGAACAAGTTCCCCGACCCGAAGGCGTTCTTCGACTGGGCCGAGTCCCAGGGCCTGCACAACGTGCTCAACATCCACCCGAGCATCCTCGCCGACGACCCGCACTTCGCCCGGGCGCAGGCGACCGCGAAGGGCAGGCTGCGGCAGGGCGGATGCCCGGCCGGGCCCGGCTGCCACGTCTTCGACTGGGGCGACCCCGACCAGCTCAAGGCGTACCTCGACCTGCACGCCACGATGGAGAGGCAGGGCAACGACGTCTGGTGGCTCGACTGGTGCTGTGACGCCTCGCGGTCCTCGCTCGCCGGGGTGACCCCCGACGCGTGGATCAACCACCACTACGCCCGCCGGGCCGACAGGCTCATCGGCCGCGGCTTCGTGGTCTCCCGCGCGTACGGCTCGCTGCAGTCCGGGCCGTACGGCGGCCCCCAGGGACACCCCACCGGCCCGTGGGCGGAGAAGCGCAACACCCTGCACTTCACCGGCGACAGCACCGGCAGCTGGGGCACGCTGCGGTACGTGGTCGGCGCCACGCCGGGCGAGTCGGCGGCCACCGGCATGGCCTCGATCAGCCACGACATCGGCGGGCACAACGACCCGGGCGACCTGCGCGGCTCCGAGCAGTACAAGGTCGGGGACGAGATCCGGTACACCACGAGGCTCCCCGACGACCTGTACGCCCGCTGGGTGCAGTTCGGCACCTTCCAGCCGATCGACCGGCTGCACAGCAACCACGGCGACCGGCTGCCCTGGCAGTACGGCCCGGAGGCGAACGCCTCGGCGAAGANGTTCCTCAACCTGCGCGAGCGGCTCGTGCCGTACACCTACACGCTCGCCCGCGAGGCGCACGCCACCGGCGTGCCGATCGTGCGGCCGATGTACCTGGAGTACCCGGCCGAGGAGCAGGCGTACGCGACCGCGGAGACCCAGTACCTGTACGGCCCGGACGTCCTCGTCGCCCCGGTGACCACGCCCGGCACGTCGGCCGCGACCACGGTCTGGTTCCCGCCGGGCGCCGACTGGACCGACATCTTCACCGGCCGCACCTACCCGGGCGGCACCACCCACACGATCACCAGCGGCCTCGACACGATGCCGGTGTTCCTCAGGTCCGGCGGCATCATGGCGACCCGCACCGACGACGTCGCCGGGGACGAGCGGAACCCGCTCACCAAGGTGACGCTCACCATCGGCACCGGCTCGTCCGGCTCGTTCACCCTGCACGAGGACGACGGCGCGCCCGCCGAGCGGATGAAGAGCGTCACCACCCGGATCGAGTACGGCGAGGCCGGCCCGGTGCACCAGGTGCGGATCCACCCCGCGAAGGGCTCCTACCACGGCCAGGTGACGAGCCGCGAGTGGACCCTCTCGCTGCGCGACGCCGACCGGCCGGCCTCCGTCACGGTTGACGGCGCCGCGCTCCGGCCGGGCTCCTACAGCTATGACGACGCCACCCGCACCCTCACCGTGAAACTCCCCCGCCGCGACGTCCGCAAGCCGATCACCGTCACCTACCGGTGAACCGGCCGGGCCGACCGGACGGAGCGTGACCACCCCGGACCGCCCCAGGCCCGCCCTGGGGCGGTCCGCCGCCTCTCAAGCGCGGCGGGGCCACCGCCCGCCCGGAAAAAACCGCTGGACACGGCCGTTAGCGTGAGGGGCATGAACGTTGTGGATATCGAGCGTTTCGTCGCCGACGGGTTCGTCAAGGTGGCGGAGACCGTGCCGCGCGAGGTGGCGGACGCCGCGCGCGACCTGCTGTGGCGGCAGATCGGCCTGTCCCCGGACGAACCGGACGGGTGGCGGCAGCCGGTGGTGTGGGCCGCGGACACCACCGGCGCGGGGCCGTTCGGAGAGCTCGTGCGCAGCCCCCGGCTGGCGGAGGCGCTCGACGCGATCTGCGGCGCCGGCGGCTGGCGGCCGCGCGGCGCGCTCGGCAACATCCCGATCCGGTTCCCGCGGCTGCCGCCGGCCGAGGACCGGGGCTGGCACATCGACGCGAACACCCCGCGGCCGGACGGGACCTTCCTGGTCAGCGCGCGGTCGGCGACGCTGCTCGTGCTCACCCTGCTCTCCGAGGTCGGCCCGGACGACGCGCCCACCCGGATCCGGGTCGGCTCGCACCGGGACGCGGCGAAGGCGCTCGGCGACCAGGTGCTCGACCCGTTCGAGGCCGGGCCGCTGCTCGACGCGGCGAGCGCGCACCGCCCGCTCGCCTACGCCACCGGGAGCCCCGGCGACGTGTACCTCGTCCACCCGCTCACCGTGCACGCGGCCGACGAGCACCGGGGCACCGAGCCGCGGTTCATGGCCCAGGGCCCGGTCTTCCTCACCGAGCCCGTGCACCCCGGGGCCGGAAACGCCCTGGGCAGGGCGATCGCGGCCGGCGACTAGCCCGGCCCCGCGGCCCGTCCCCGCCCGGCAGGCTTTCCTCTTCTTTTCGCGGGTAGCCGACCTGTACCGCGAAGCACGGAGAGGCGAGGCCATGAAGCTGCACACGGACATTCCGACCCGCGCCGACATCGACACCCTGATGAAGGCCAGGGAACGCTGGTGCGTGTCGCTCTACCTGCCGACGTCACCGGAGTCGCTCGGCGAGGCGGAGCGGATCGAGCTGCGGAACCTGTCCCGGGAGGCGCTCGACCGGATGCGCGCGCTCGGCGCGGACAAGGCCGAGTGCGCGGCCGTCGAGGAGCAGATCACCGCGCTTGAGGACGACGATCTGTTCTGGCGCTTCCAGGCCCGCACCCTGGCGATCTTCGCGACGGTGACGTCGGTCACCACGTTCCGGCTGCCGAACCGGCTGGCCCACCAGGCCGTGGTGGCCGACCGGTTCCTCGTGCGGCCGCTGCTGCGCGCGGTGACGTTCCCGCAGACGGCGTTCGTGCTCGTGCTCTCCCAGGGCTCGGTGCGGGTGCTGGAGATCCTGCCCGACCAGGGGCCGGAGCCGCTCGAGGTGCCGAACCTGCCGACCGACCTGGAGAGCGTGCTCAACACGGGCACGGTCGCCGACCACGCGGCGGTGCACCGGATGCAGGGCGGCGAGGGCCGGAAGGTGCGGATGCGGCAGTTCGCCCGGCTCGTCTACGGGGCGCTGCGGCACGTGCTGCCGGAGCGGGGCGTGCCGCTCATCCTCGCCGCGACCGAGCCGCTCGACAGCATCTTCCGGTCGGTCTGCCGCTACCCCGACCTCCTTCCGGACACGATCCCGTTGCGTCCCGAGCCGGGCGACGACGTGCTCCTCAAGGACGCCCGCGAGGCCCTCGACCGGTACTACGCCGACGAGCTGCGGGAGCTGCACGAGCTGTTCGCCGAGCGCGCCGAGCAGGGCCGTGCCGTCACCGACATCGCCGACGCGGCGCGGCTCGCCACGATCGGCGCGGTCGACACGCTCTTCTTCGACATGGACCGGATCGTGCCCGGCCAGGTCGACGAGACCGGCGCGGTCACCTTCGAGCAGGCCGCCGACGGCCCGGCGTACGGCGTGGTCGACGAGATCGTGAGCCGGGTGTGGCTCACCGGCGGGCGGGTGCTCGCCCTCCGGCGCCCGGACGTGCCCGGCGGCGGCGACGTGGCCGCGATCCTCCGCTACGAGCTGGTCTGAGCGGTCGACTCGCGCCAGACGCGGGGGAACTCGGCGTGGTCGCGCTCGGCGGCGGCGCGCTCCAGGCCGACCAGTACGCCGTAGGTGAAGGTGTCCTCGCCGGCCTGCCGGGCGGTCTCGGCGGCGTCGGCGAGGAGCGCCTGGGCGGCGACGCTGTCCTGGTAGCGGCCGAGCACCTCCTGGATCGCCTCGGCGCGGCGGGCCATGCCGGTCATCTCCGCGCCGAGCACGGGGGCGAGCACCTCGGCGGTGTACCGGGCGCGCTTGGCCGCCTTGCGCACGTCGTGCATGGCGAGCTCACGGGCCTCGATGTCGTCCAGCGCCTGGGCCGCGGCGTAAAGCCGGCCGATGCGGGCCCAGCTCTTCGCGGCGACCGCGCGCAGCGGCTTGTCGGGCTTCTTCGCCGCGAGCGGGGTGAGCGGCGGGTGCGCGATCAGCGTGTCGAGCGCGTCGAGCAGCGCGTAGTAGCGGTCGCCGCTCAGCACCTCGCGGATCCGGTCGTACGCCTCGCGCTCGCGGTCCGCCAGGTCGGTGCCGAGGCGCCTGCGCACCGGGCCGACGATGAGGTTCTCCGGCAGCCGGGCGAAGTGGGCGGCGAACCGGGCGCGGATCACCTCCAGGTCGCGGGCCTCGCTGAGCTCCTGGCCGAGCCACTTCAGCTCGTCCTGGATCTCGGCGGTATCGGTGATGATGCTTTTGAACGACTTGAGCGCGCTGCGCAGCCGGCGGCAGGCGACCCGCATCTGGTGCACCGCGTCCTCCTCGGCCTGCCGTACCCGGGCGTCCTGCGCGAGCAGCGCGTTCACCTGGGCGGCGAGGTAGGCGACGACGACGGCGCCGGCGGTGCCCTCCTCGGGCCCGGATACCTTGGCGCGCAGCCGGTCGCCGAGCAGCCGGGCGAGCTTGCTGGAGGCGTCGGCGGGCACGGCCCCCGCCTTGCGCAGCCGCTTGCCGACCCGCTTGAGCAGCGCCCGGTCGCCCTTGACGAGCTCGGCCTCGACCTCGCGCCAGCGGTCGACCGTCCGCGCCTCGCCGAGCACGGTGCCCTTCACCCGGTCGTCGGCGATCTCGAGCAGCAGCTCGCCGTCCTCGCCGAGGAGGCGGGTGACGTTGCGCTTGGTGTCGAGCCGGGCGACCGGGACGAGCTCGGCGCCCCGGGTGTAGGCGCGGACCAGGCCGGCGAGCTCGGCCGGCACGATCTTGGCGCTGCGGGTGAGCGGGTGGGTGACCTCGCGGCGGACGCCCTTCGCCTTGGGCAGCTTCAGGTGCCAGCCGGGGTCGTCGCCGCCGCGGCGGCGGCGCAGCGTGATCCCCCGCGTGGCGAGCCGGAGATCGGGCGTGTCGAAATAGAGCGCGACGAGCTCATGGCTCTTGGGACCGACGACCTGCGCGCAGCCCGGTATGTCGCGCATATCCGGTACGACGAACTCGGCCGGGGCGTCGAACTTGTCCTCGATCTCCACCGCCATGGCACAGCCCGCTTTCCTGGTCACCTTAGGTTGCCGGCCATAATGCCAAATCTAGGTGAACGACCAGGTGGGCCGATAGGCTGGCGCGTTCAGCCCTTGCGCGCGACGACGAAGATCCGCCGGAACGGGAACGGCGTGCCGTACGGCTCGCGCGGATACGCCTGGGCGAGCACGCGGCCGCAGTCGGCGAGGAACTCGGGGCGGCGCTCGGGGGCGAGGCGGTCGAGCATGGGACGCAGCGCGGTCCCGGTGATCCAGTTGAGCACGGCGTCCTCGCCGGGGAGCACGTGGATGTAGGTGGTCTCCCAGGCGTCCACGGTGCAGCCGAGGTCGGCGAGGAGGCCGAGGTACTCCTCCGGGTCGCCCACCGGCGACTCCCGGACGAGGTCGCCGAGCTCGTCCCGCCACGTGGTACGGCACAGCTCCCGGATGAGCACGTGGCTCGGGGCGTCGAAGTTGCCGGGGACCTGGAAGGCGAGCCAGCCGCCCGGGGAGAGCGTGGCGACCCAGCCGGGCAGCAGCCTGCGGTGCTCCGGCACCCACTGCAGCACGGCGTTGGCGACGAGCACGTCGACCGGGCGGGAGGAGCGCCAGGCACGCAGGTCGCGCTCCTCGAAGATGAGGTTCCCGGGGCGCCCCCGGGTCACCTCCCGCGCCTTGGAGATCATCGCCCGGGACGAGTCGAGGCCGTGCACGGTCGCGTTCGGCCAGCGTTCGCTCAGCGTGGCGGTGAGCTCGCCGGTGCCGCAGCCGAGGTCGACCACGTACGCCGGGTCGGTGGCGCGCACCCGGGCGAGCAGTTCGAAGAACGGGCGCGCGCGCTCGTCGGCGTAGCGGCCGTAGACATCCGGGTCCCACATATCTCTTGACATCAAGATAATGAATACCGAGAGAGATATCTCGATGTCAAGAGAGTTACACTGGTGACGTGGAGGAACGCAGCGACGGAGCAGGTCAAGGCGCGCCAGACGCGGCGAAGGACGCCGCCACCGGCGAAACCATCGCGGAGCACACGCCGACCGGGGGCGACGCGCCCGGGGACGCCGCGGCTCCGGTCGAGGACGAGGTGGACCGCCTCGTGCGGTCCTGGCAGAAGGAGCGGCCGGACCTCGACGTGACGCCGCTGCACGTGCTCAGCCGGGTCTCCCGGCTCGCCAAGCACCTCGACCGGGCGCGGCGGGCCGCGTTCGCCGAACACGGCCTCGAACCGTGGGAGTTCGACGTGCTCACCACGCTGCGCCGGTCCGGCGAGCCGTACGAGCTGAGCCCGGGCGCGCTGCTGCGCGCCACGCTCGTCACCTCCGGCACGATGACGAACCGCATCGACCGGCTCGCCGCCGCCGGGCTGGTCCGCCGCCGCCCCGACCCGGAGGACCGGCGCGGCGTGCTCGTCTCGCTCACCGAGGCCGGGATGGCCCGGGTCGACGCCGCCCTCGCCGACCTGCTGCGCCGCGAGCGCGAGCTGCTCGCCTCGCTCGACAAGGAGGCGCAGCGCACCCTCGCCGACCATCTGCGCACGCTGCTCGCGCCGTTCGACGCGGGCGGCCCGAGCTGAGGCGCGCCCGCGCCGAGCGGCGGTGACCCGGCCCCGCCCCGGCCCCGACCCGGCTCGCGCCGGACCCGCGCCGGACAGGGGCCCGGCCGTCGCTCGGCCGTGGACTGGACGTGAATCGGCCGGGGCTCAGCCGTCGAGGCGCTCGGCGAGCTCCAGCCACTCCGCCTCGACGGCCTCCTTCTGCGCCTGCACCTCCTTGAGCTCGGCGTCGAGCTCGGCGAGCCTCGTGTAGTCGTTCGCGGCCTCGGCCATCGCGGCGTGCAGCCGCGACTCCTGCTCGCCGAGGCGTTCCAGGCGGCGCTCCAGCCTGGCGAGCTCCTTCTGCAGCTCCCGCAGCTCCTTCGCGGACGGGCCGGACGACGCCTTCGGGGCGGGCCGGTCCGCGGCCGGGGCCGCGGCGGCCGCGCGGGCGGTCACCGCGGTGCCGGCGGCGCGCCGCTGGAGGTACTCGTCGACGCCGCCGGGCAGCAGCGAGAGCCTGCCGTCGCCGAGCAGCGCCACGCAGCGGTCGGCGACCCGCTCCAGGAAGTAGCGGTCGTGGCTCACCACGATCAGCGTGCCCGGCCAGCCGTCGAGCAGGTCCTCCAGCTCGTTGAGCGTCTCGATGTCGAGGTCGTTCGTGGGCTCGTCGAGCAGGAGCACGTTCGGGTCGTCCATGAGCAGGCGCAGCAGCTGCAGCCTGCGGCGCTCGCCGCCGGAGAGGTCGCCGATCACCTTCCACTGGGCCTCGCCCCGGAACCCGAGCCGTTCCAGCAGCTGGGAGGCGGTCCACTCGCGCTTGCCGAGGCGGATGTACCGGCGCACCTCCTCCACGGCGGTGAGCACCCGCTGGTTCGGGTCGAGCTCGCCGAGCTCCTGGGTGAGGTGGGCGAGCCGTACCGTCTTGCCGCGCACCACCCGGCCGGAGTCGGGCTCGACCGTGCCGGCGAGCAGCCGCAGCACCGAGGACTTGCCCGAGCCGTTCACCCCGATCAGGCCGATGCGGTCGCCGGGGCCGAACTGCCAGGTGCAGTCGCGCAGCACGAGCGGGCCGGTGCCGGGGCCGCCCGCGTGCAGGGTGACCCGCTCCAGGTCGTAGACGGTCTTGCCGAGCCGGGCCGAGGCGAACGACATGAGCTCCACGGTGTCCCGGGGCGGCGGCTCGTTCGCGATGAGCGCCTGGGCGGCCTCGATCCGGAACTTGGGCTTGGAGGTGCGGGCCGGCGGGCCGCGGCGCAGCCAGGCGATCTCTTTGCGCAGCAGGTTCTGGCGGCGCTCCTCGGCGGCGGCGGCGAGCCGCGCCCGCTCGGCCTTCGCCAGGACATAGGCGGCGTATCCGCCTTCGTACCGGTGGACCGCGCCGTCCACGACCTCCCAGGTGCGGGTGCAGACCGCGTCGAGGAACCACCGGTCGTGGGTGACCACGACGAGCGCGGACCGGCGCGCGGCGAGGTGCCGGGCGAGCCAGTCGATCGCCTCGATGTCGAGGTGGTTCGTCGGCTCGTCGAGGACGAGCAGGTCGTGCTCGGCGATGAGCAGCCGGGCGAGCGCGGTACGGCGCCGCTCCCCGCCGGACAGCTCCCCCGCCCTGGCGCCCAGATCGACGTCGGCGAGGAGATTGGCGAGGACGGCCCGGATCCCGGCGTCGCCCGCCCACTCGTGCTCGGCCCGGCCGTCGAGCACGAGCTCGCCGACGGTGCGCTCCGGATCGAGCTCGTCGCGCTGGGCGAGGAAGCCGATGCGCAGCCCCCGGCTGTGCGTCACCCGCCCGGAGTCGGGCCTGAGCGCTCCGGCGAGCACGGAGATGAGGGTCGTCTTGCCGCCGCCGTTGCGGCCGACCACGCCGATGCGGTCGCCCTCCTCGACGCCGAGGGACACCTCGTCGAGCAGCGGCTTGGGGCCGTAGGCGACGGAGACCGACTCCAGATTGACCAGGTTCATCGCGTATCAAGGCTATCGGCGACCGCCGGGGCCGCGCGCCACGCGGCGTCGTCGGGGTAGCGGCCGTCGTCGATCACGCGCGGGCCCTCGGCGGGCCCGGCGGCGGCGATCGCGGGGTACCCGGCCTCGGTGAGCGCCTTGCTCAGCGCGGCGGCGTGCGCCANGTCCTCGGCGAGGAACGCGCAGGTCGGGCCGGACCCGGAGACGAGCGCGCCGAGCGCGCCGAGCTCCCGCCCGGCGGCGAGGGTGCGGGCGAGCGCGGGGTCGAGGCGGAGCGCGGCGGGCTCCAGGTCGTTCGCGAGCGCCGCGCCGAGCGCGGCGGCGTCGCCCCGCTCCAGCGCGGCGATGAGCTTGTCGTCCGCGCGCGGCGGCACCGGCCGCCACCCGGTCTCCTCGCGGATGCGGTCGCACTCGCGGTACACGGCGGGCGTGGACAGCCCGCCCTCGGCGGGCACGAGCACCCAGCCGAAGGCGCGCCCGGCGGCGAGCGGCCGCAGCCGCTCGCCGCGCCCGCTGCCCAGGGCGACCCCGCCGTGCAGCACGAACGGCACGTCGCTGCCGAGCTCGGCGCCGAGCGCCATCAGCTCCTCGCGGCCGAGCCCGAGGTCCCACAGGCGGTCGCAGGCGACGAGCGCCGCGGCCGCGTTCGCGCTGCCGCCCGCCATGCCCCCGGCGACCGGGATGCGCTTGTCGATCCACAGCCGGGCACCGGCCCGGATCCCGGCGCGTTCGGCGAGCAGCCGGGCCGCCCGCACCGCGAGGTTGGTGTCGTCCGTGGGCACCCGGTCCGCCTGCCGCCCGGTCACCTCGACGGTCACCGTGTCGGCCGTGCTCGCCCGGACGAGGTCGCGGATCGACACGGCGAGGTACACGGTCACCACCTCGTGGTAGCCGTCCTCGCGTACCGGGCCCACCGCGAGCTGCAGGTTCACCTTCGCGGGGACCTCGACGCTCACGTACCTCGGCTGCTCCATCGTCCTCCCCTCGCCGTGCCGCATCCCGATCGTAGAGGGTCGCGCCGCCGGCCCCGCCCGTCCGAGGCGATACCGGCAATTTGCACCATTTGTCAGGGTTTTTGTTTCGTTAACGCACAGGCCCGGCGCTTGGGGTGGAGGGGGCGATCGGCTGTCGGTACGGTTACCCGTCGGGGGTTTTCGGGTGAACGGGAAGGGGTCCTTTATCGACGGTCACGACTGGGCCGCCCAGCCGTTACGGCCGCACGATCCGGAGAGGCTGGGGCCGTACCGGTTGCTCGGCCGCCTCGGCGAGGGCGGAATGGGCACGGTCTACCTCGCGGGGGCCGAGGACGGGCGGCAGGTCGCGGTGAAGGTGGTGCGCGAGGCGCACCTCCGGCGGGAGGGGTTCGCCGAGCGGTTCCACGCCGAGATGGTGAGCGCGCGGCGGGTGTCCTCGTCCCGCACCTCCCGGGTGCTCGACCACGGGGTCGCCGCGGACGGGCGGCCGTACCTGGTCACCGAGTACATCCCCGGCGAATCGCTCGACCAGCGGATCCGGCGGTCGGGGCGGCTCGACCCGGCGTCGCTGCAGAACATCGCGTCCGGCGTGGCGGCGGCGCTCGCCGCGATCCACGCGGCCGGGGTGGTGCACCTCGACCTCAAGCCGGCGAACGTGATCCTCTCCCCGTCCGGGCCGCGCGTGATCGACTTCGGCGTGGCCCGGGCGCTCGACGACCCCGCGGAGGACGCCGTGTTCGCGGGCACGCCCGGCTGGGGGGCGCCGGAGCAGGTGGCCGGGGGCGAGGTCACGCCCGCGGCGGACATCTTCGCCTGGGGCTGCCTCGTCGCGTACGCGGGCAGCGGACGGCACCCGTTCGGCGAGGGCGACGCCGAGACNATGGCCGAGCGGGTACGGCACGGCGAACCCGAGGTCGGCGCGCTGCCCCAGCCGCTCGACCGCCTGGTACGGCAGGCCCTCGACCGCGACCCGGCGCGGCGGCCCCGCGCCCGGGAGCTCCTGCTGCGGCTCGTCGAGCCCGGCGGCG
>Ga0065720_1019552_pt1 | contig 23641 bp, 23 predicted proteins | sample Thericmetagenome_FD_59107 | JGI IMG/M metagenome (GOLD analysis project Ga0065720, IMG submission 59107) | Thermophilic microbial communities from the Joint Bioenergy Institute, California, USA of rice/straw/compost enrichment - eDNA_2 v2... | ecosystem: Engineered > Solid waste > Grass >... | reverse complement strand
AGGCTAATGCCTATGGCGGCTCCAACTACAACGCCCGTGGCTCCGGTCGCGGCGGCCGTGGTGGCTATGAGTCCACTCGCACTGGCAGCTCCGGCGGTCGTGGTGGCTTCAACCAGGCCCGTGGCCGTGGCGGCGGTCCCCGTGGCAGTCGCGGCGGTGCCCAGACCGGCACTGCTTAAATGGCTTTCTACCACGCAAGGCATGCAAGCAAAAACACAAAGTTTCTTTTGTGCCGTCACCTCCCTCTCCCGTGTGAAATGGGAGGATGAAGCCAAGATGGTCTTTTCTTCTTCCGTTTCAGTTAACTGCGTGACTGCCTTTTAGAGAGGTGGCATTTTTCGTTACGTACTTTCGTCCTTGGGCATCATTCTGGCTGGGCTGGCTGGCTGGTAGGTGGTGTGGGTTTCTGAGGGCGGAATTTCGGAGTAGGCAGGAAAAAGCGGAAGGGCAAATCGGAGGGCAGGCATTCATTTCGATTGACTTGCTTGGTTGGCTGCGTGAGTCATGGAGTAACGGGGTTTCCAAAACAAAATGCAATGATGATGAGTTAGGAAAAGGATTTGGCCTTTCACGCGAACACTACAACAAACTCGTCCCACAAACAAAGGAAAAAAAAAGAAGCATGGTTATGTTTCTTTTTGATAATGGTTGTGTTTCCGGTTGTTTGATTGATGGCTTCCTTCGGTCATGGTGCTGGGTGGTGATTGACGATGATAAGTATGAGTCTTTGGTTTTTATTCAGAGTACTGGATGGGAGAGCTTATACCAATATCCTTTCTCCCCGAACCCCTTGCCTCTTCTGTTCTCATGAACACTCTTATTCAAATCACTCCATGTTTCATCACATGTCTTCTCTCATGTCCTCTAACTTTCTTACCTGGAATCAGCTCCATCCAACAGCTTAGCTACGACTTGTTGGGAAGAAGGGGGAGGGGGGAAGGGACTGTCGATGAAAAGATTGAAAAAACCGCAGATGATTTCCATTTTCCTACACATACAATCTTGGTCACACTTAACAGTACATCAACCCGGTTATGTCTACAGCAGGACGCCCCAGGGCAAAAAAAAAAAAAAAAAATTTGAAGGAAACTTGTCTAGAAGTGTCGAAACCCAGAAGGGATGGAGCACGCCTCTCGCTTTTGATCACGCAAGGCAACCTGCCTGACGCTCTCTATCCTTGCCGTTTCTTGCTAGATGCAGCATGAATGAATGTACTTGTGGGAAAATACGAGATAAAAAGTTTACAGGGCTGAAATACACTCCTTATAGATGAAGTGTATGGATTAAGGAAGTCTGTACAGTAACCAAATGGCTTTAGATGTGCGAATAGTGTAGATGAATAGGAATGATTAATGGACTGGTTAAACAAGATGTTCAAGTAATCTTCAGCTTGTTAATACCTGTTTCTTTTGGTTCATGCAGTGAAGCGTGTGGTCGCCTGCCTAGAAATTTGATCCTACTGCTTTCCCCCCTTTATCGCTGTCCAATGATGAGTACCTATTACAAGGATGAGGCCTCTCCCTGCTCATACCTTAGAGGAATAAGTGGGATCTGGTATTCCAGGCTTTGGTTCTTTTCGTCTTTCAAAATCATTGGGATCTGGGAGAGTTGACATTTACTCTGATAGCTTCTGATAGCTCTCTTTTCGGTAGCTAGTATGCCTGGTCTATGGCCCGATATGCTCATAATAACTGCCCCTGCTTCTATCATCACTCATTCTTAGATTGTATCCCATGACCGTGCCTAGAGAGTATCGGATACAAGGTGTAATGCTTCAATAGAGGATCTACTAGGCCAGTTTCAGATACTCGTCAGCTTTTATAAGTGGATTCCAATACCTGACGGATACAGGCAAAAATAGAGTTCCAAACAGCTGATCGCTGACTTTTTTTTTTTTTTTTTTTGCTGACCAGTGAAAAAGAGATTGATACCCTCATGAAGCTATTGGACATCTGACCCAGCCGCGTCCTGTCTTTGATGTCTAAGATTATCAATTGAATCATAGTTGAATATTTGTGTTTGGATATCCTAGGAATGAGGAAATATGAACCTGCGGTCCGAGATAGGTAGGGATATTTCACTTACATTAACTTTGACCACCCGGGTTCTACATGTTTATGAGGCAAACGTTATCTAGACAGTTGCCTATCTACCACAAAAGATCTAGCACCCATAGCGTTGATGTACTCCTGGCTCTGGAATTGACTCAGAATCAACAAATCAAAAGAATGTCATTCTACAACTGTGCAGTTTGATGTACCTGACAGGATCATACCACTGAGATACTAGATCTGGTCAGGCAGTCGTCAGTCTGTCATACTTATAGAGCGGGTCGGACTGCCTTACCGCGCGACCGGAATCGGGGGAGAGGAAGATGGAGCATGGGACCGGTGAAGTCCGAGTTCCCCCTCGACATACCTATGCCCATCATTACAATGGCCAGGCATTCTCTGCTGGGGTACGTGTTACTGTTGAGATTGGTTACAAGTCACCATGAATGTACCGGACTGGCGGATCCAGGGGCTACGATTACTCAGGACCGTCTTCATATATCCGAATTGCACGTTGAACATCCCCATTTTCATCCATCATTCGGGCCCAGGATCTAAGGCCCTTCCTGAGATAGATGAACCATTACCCCCGCCTTGGGCTTGAGGGGTAATCAACAACTGCTGGGCTAGAGCGGCACGAGCGGATTAAAACTGCAAAGAGAGATCTCCACGAGCAATGGCGATCATCTATTGATTCGACTGCCATGTGAATGATTGTCAACCGAGAGAGATAGGCACATGTCTCAACCGATACATGCGCGCGAGAACTCTTCCAGACGCCACGCACAAAAGTGGCCTTTCTTGATCCCATTCCGGTTGACCTATGCTCGAGTCATCATCGAGTCCGATAACGCTCTTCCAGAGTGGGGTTAAAGTTCGTTTCTTGATAGTTTTCGGTCGTCTCCCGTCCAATCTCTCCCCTCAAGAGGCCGGCACCGGGTGGTTTATGGCACTGAAAGTCTGCGCACAGAGTGTGAAAAAACAATGGGACCTCAGATACACCCCGCGCGAGGTTTTATCCTCCGGTGCTTTCAGCAGCCACGGCCATGCTGCTTCGGGAATGGCTTCATGACGTATGGTCGTAGATGAAACGGAGACCCTGCGGGATGGGCTGGTGTTTCTGGCACAAGGCATACGTCAGTGGAAGGGCGTGTGGTGGCTGAAGGCTGGGTATGCGAGGCGGGGGAATTGATCTGTGGGAAGATAGTGGGCGGGAGTAAGCCTGGGATGAAGCGCGGACGACGGACTCGTGCCGATGCCGAGCTCAAGAAGTGTAAAGACCGGGCTGCCGTTCCGGAAGGGTTGCAACTGGCACATCCAACAAGCAGCAAGCACCGGGGTTGTGGCCCAAAAGGGTCAACTTTGCCCGGGCTACACTACACCAACGATGTAGCAGAAGCGTTACTGATGGCAGCTGAGCATGCCATCGGCCATCTATCTGGTGGTTTACGCGTCACGGGCCATGGCGACACTGCCGGAGCCGCACCAACAGCGATTGCGGAGAAGGCTTCTCTCCACCACCAGTGCCAGAACAGCAGTTGCTTAACTCTTCTGGCGGCAAAACCAGGAAACCTAATTGCTGGCTGTTTGTAACATCATGCGAGAAGCCGGTGTGCAGACCGGCAGACCGAACTGCCTTCCCAGTCAGGCGACGATCCACGCGGTACAATGTTATCCACCCTTCATTGAGCACTCAGCTTGACATGTCTCTTTCACGTACACGTACCACATTGGTCGTTGGTGTCCCGGCACGGGACACAGGAGAGCGAACGGGCGGCCTGTCACGACTGGGGAAGGGAAAGATAGAGTGGCGAGCTGGCAGATGGCAGCAATTGGCAGCAAAGAAGACAAGCACAGGAGCGACGCTCCCCTTACCGAAGATCACGAAGACCCAGACGAGGTTCACTCCCACCTTCCTAAAAGGAATATAGCGCTCTAACGGAATTCAATGGTCGGGACCCACCTGTGCCCCACCAAACGGTTCAGCCTTGAAGAAGGAATGACGGCGCGCATGCCGAGAAGGGGAAGCAACCTGCACTGCTATGGAGAGAAAGGAAGGCAGCAAGGCCGCTCTGGAAGTTCTGAAATAGCTGGCCGCCAAAGCCGGGGATTGGCAAGTTTGGGCCTTTGATTCCCCGTTTCTTACATGTACGGGGATACGATCCGTTCACTGTGCTATGGATCAGATCCCTTGCCGCCGTCATGTACCTGCCAAGTTCAGCTCGTCATTTCGAGAAGTGTCCAAGTCTTCTTGTTCTGCGTGGATTCGGGAAAGGACCCTAGTGCAGTGCAGCGAGAAGCCAAGAGCCCGGAATGTTCACCTGGATCTGCCTTCTGGAAAGAGTGAGGGCGTGGTGTAGGACGAGAACGCATTGATGAGGTTGCAGTGTGTGCGCCATGAGGGCTCGGCTCCGTTTCGTACCGTACTGTAGAACGTCTGTAGAGCTCAGTAAGATACAAACCACCTCTCACAGAGTATCGAGCTGCAGCGCGGAGCTTGGGAACAAGTTGGGCATGGTGCTGGCGCAATCGGACTTCTCTGTCTCAAAATAACACCTTCGAACTGTCATTAAAATCAAGATGGCTTCACTGGCCTAGGACACATGTTTCTTTCACGATTGTTGGGTCCGATTCGGCCCACCTCCGTCACCCAACCCTGTGGCGCCGTGGACAACCACCTACCCGGAACAGCCTAGCCTGGCTTGTGCTCACTACCCGTGAGACCACTCCCGCGCACCTTGATTGGCGCCTCCGGGCGTTGCAGCGCGCCCATCGCCCGACAAGGCGGGGCCAGCCCGGCCGGGATTGAGACGACATGCAAGCTTGCAGCTTGAATCGGGGACTACTGCAATAGATTTGGCATCCAAACGGGGTTGGGCAGATGGTGGGGGGCTCGACGACGATGAATCACGGATGCCGCAACACCACATGGTTATCACTCGTAATATATGCCAGACAGGAGTGCCACAGCCGAACGACGGCCTTCAGGGTCGCAGAGATGTGCAGAACGCAAATGAACTTTGATGGCCATAACTGCCAGCCGTTGCAGTGCTCCAGTCGGGTAAAAGAGAGCAGCCCGGCAGAGCAGAGGAGAGCGAACAGAGCTGGCTCATGGCTGCCACCTTGCCCTCGTTCTGTGTACGACGACGTGGTTCATGTACCTGGTCGTGAGGCGGCGAGATTAGGAGTAGCGCAGATCGACACGCCATGAAAAGGGCCATTTCGAGTACGTCAATCGGGCACTTAGCGGTGAGGTGAACGGAGGTTATTGCAGTGTAGGGAGCTCAAGGTAAGCAAAATCGTAGGCAAAGGACATAGAGTGAGCACCTCCTTTGAGTTCCGAGTCCGAGCACTGTGCGGATGGCTGAACATGCTGTGCGAAATGGCGGGAAAAGCCATCATTCCCATGTCTTTCGAATTATGATAAACACTACTAACCTTGATGACATTGCCCGCATTGTCCGCTTTACTAGGTCCCAACAAGACAGGACGTGTAGATTGTAAATGGGGTATCATGAGAGAATCGATCTTGAATCGACCAGGACATGACACTTAGCATGGGGTCCAGGGATCTGGTTCCCAGTGTGCTTAAAAAAACCACAAGCTGGCAGGGGGCTTAACGCTGCGGGCCGGGGTCCCTGCCATGAGCCCGTGGCGCCCTTCAGCCCCTTCAACTGTTGCCAAGCACCCAGTGACCCATTGCCCACCTGTGTCGCTTGCATCGACCTGCTCCTACCACGCCGACTCCATCTTTCTCCATAGCACTTACCCAGGCTACCCGTGGATCCCATAACACCCCGGAACGCACCTACCACGGACTCCTACCTCCTGCCCCAGGAAGCTACAGTTAACATTGTTCTTATTACTCACTTGCTGGGCTCTTTCCGTTTGGTGCACCCTTCCATCTCCATCTCGTCGTTTCTATTATTTCCTTCCTCCACTAAGCGAGTGGAAGTCGCTGCTTACCTTCTGTTTTTCTGCCTTTCTTCCTTTTTCCTTCGATCCTGTCAAAGACCTCGTGGGACAGCGCCCTTTTTTATCGCAACCCACGATCCCACTTCTACTTCATCCATTCCACCTTTTGCTCATCCCCATCACGGTTTCATAGCGCCACCCGATCGCATCCGCTCGTTACAGAGGGTACCTACCTACTGTATTGTACCTTACAGGACGGACAAAGGACACAAGACGGAGGACAGGACCCGACCGTCTCACGTCTCACACTTAGTTTCTGCTCCTGCCTTCTTCAAATTCCAGACGCTCATTCTGCATTTTCATTCCATCCTGCAGTTGTCTGTGGCACTGCAACACACGCGCGCAAAGAAACACACGTATCGCCAGCTTCCAGTCTCACCCAAGTTTTCTGATTTGGTTGACACTCATACGCCTATCCCAGCTTCGAACCCCCACGCCTGACGGACCACTTCTCTCGCTTCAGCTTCAGTTCCTTGACTTTCACACTAGTCTGTTATATCCTTGCATGACAGGCCTCCCTTCCTTGGCAGCCTCACTCAACGACTGCTCAAGGACTATTGCGGAACACACGCTGTGTGTATGGTGACGCCGCACGCTAGTGATCGAGGTGGAAGACACAACACCCTACTGCTGACGACAGCGCTCCGGCATCACGACAGTTCCCGGTCACTACCGTCGGGGCATTCTACTCAGTCAGGAGCGCAAGGGCCGGGCATGACGTGCTGGAGAGATTCGGACGAGGACAGGCGGGACTTAGCGATCACAAGTACGACACATCATCATCTTACGGGAGAGGGGGGAGGGGGCGGGGGAGCTTGGGATCGGCTTGGTTCCCAGCATCGACCACGCCGCCGCCGCCTAAGGGGCAGCCGCCGCATAGGGACGCCATTCTAGGGAAGTCTATTGGCCAATGGCGCAGAGATTTGGCGATGCTTACTCCCAGCCCAGCGCCGGCGGTGATGCGCCGCCGGCGCGCCAGCGTCGCATGTCGATGGAGGAGGACATGTTCTACCGAAATATCATGACCTCGCGGCCAGCGAAACCGCCAAGTTATGAGACTGCCGTGAGATCTGCTCTTGCTGCTCAGCGGAAGGCTCAGAGTGCTCCCCAAACGCAACAACCCGAGGAGGTGCTCCCGCCATACTCGACCGACATCCAGCTAGAGGGCGTGTTCATGCGCAAGATGGAAATCGAGGAGACGACTAAGCGAGCTGAGTATCGTGACTGGAGAATGGTTTATGTCGAGCTTCGGGGGACGATGTTGAATGTCTACTCAGTCAAGAAGGAAAGAGGATGGTGGGCGTCAAAACATGACGGCCCAGACATCTCACCAGACAATCCGCCCTGGGTGAAGAAAGGGTCATTAGAGAGAGCTTACAGCCTGCTCTATGCGGATGCTGGCATTGCTGCTGACTACAGGAAGTACGTCTTTACTATGTATCCGGGAGGTTGATGGTCCAATTACTGACCGAATTAGGCGGCGATATGTCATCCGTATGAGACTAGAGACAGACCAGTTCCTTTTATCCTGCGTCGAGCTCAGTACTTTTGTTAAATGGCTAGACGGGATTTTCGCTGCCATCAACATATCTGCGCCCATCGACGAGCGCGACTTCCCGAGAGATTTCAGCATACCTCGCGTACAAAGGATACGATGGCTGCGCGGACAACGACCCCGGCCAGAAGACAGCATAGGCTTTCAACGGTTGAGCGAACAGCAACAACGAGAAAGCGATGAAGACGACGACGATGCAACCGATGGTGGTGACGACGGTGGGGAACCGCCCGACCAGGGGGGAAATACTGGAGGAGCTGCGATCTACGGCCCGCGAACCGACCATCCCATCGTGGGCAGACTCTCGACAACGTCGTACCCCAATGAGAATATCGATCCTGATACCGGCAAGTGGCGGCCACAACATCACTGGACTCCGGTTCACGACCAGCTCTATGCCCGTCTCTGCTACGCCGTCCTGCTATTCAAGAGCCCACGAAAGAGCAATTACATCGTCAACCGGGGTAAGCGCTGGTACGTCGATTGGGAGACGGGCAAAATGGTGCGGGTTCTGCCGCCTGCCTATGGCGAAGTCGACGTCATGGGGCCATGGCAGGTCATTAGGGCCGAAAACAGGCTTCTTTAGCAGGGCTGCTGTGTTTATCTGGCATGTGGCCGTTTGTCATATTACTGGTTTCTCTATGTCTTAACACATCACGGGCGGTTCTTGTTTTCTTTTCTTCTTGATACCACAGTAGGGCGGAGTTTGGGATAGGCCGGAGCATCTGGGCAACAGTTATGAATGGGTCATTGTCTTCTTTGTGTTGCATTATGCTTGAGCATGGCTGGCATCGGAGCGGAACGGGCGGGTGCCGGGTGAAAGCATATATAGCTATACCATGTACCACTGTTGTTTTTGCGTTCTCTTTGGATACCTATGGAGAAAGATCCATGTATGGAAAGCTCCAGGGAGTAAATACATGCATCTGTTTGATGTATATACCTGATGCAGATAACTCAAGTACGTTAATCACACTCTGTTTAACCTTATGATTTTGTCCGTAGCCGTTCATTATGTTTGCTGAAATCTCAAACCTTATGCTATCGCAAATCGCCCGCCAACGCCAAATCCCTTTGCCGACCCTCCATCTGTCCGATACCCAAACTCTGAGCATACTTCACATCATGAAACCAACATCCCTCCGCCCAGCAGGCCACTTTCTCTTATCGTAATCTCCATCTCACCCGATTTTTATGCTCCCTTTTCTCTTGACCGTTACAACAAAACAGATTAGTAATTCCGTTCAGCTACCTTCCCTCCAGCACTCCAGCCGCACATTGCCTAACAACCCGATCGCCTTCCCTTGTCTCCTCCCCAAGCTTGTCAACTACCTCGGCCAGCAGCTCACCGGCGCCTTGCACATCGCGGGCTGCTTGCTCAAGGGACGCAAGGAGTGATTCTAGTTCCACGCGCTGGGCACTGATTTCAGCCCAGAGCTTCTCGTTCGTTGATTGCGTTTCATCGAGAGCTTTTTCGAGGCGGGAGTGTTGGTCTTTGAAGTGAGGCCGCAGGTGGGAGGATAGGACTACGGGGGCGGGGAGGGTATGTGGTCTGTTGGGGTTGTTAGCTCCGGGGTTTATGGCATGAGGAAAATAAGAAGAGGAGAGGCGTACGGAACGGGAGGTTCGGTGTTAGGGTCGTGTGCTTGTCGTCTGCGTCCAGCGTCGGCTACGAGGGCTTCCAGCTCGTTCAGGCGCAGGACGACGGAGCGGTTTTGCAGGATGGAGTCGAACTCTTTCTGTATAGCCACGTCTCGTCAGTATTCCCAATATTGGCATATCTTTCAAAGCTACTAGCCCCCTGAAATCGGGCAGCTGACACCCAGAGTGAAAAGGGCTAGACGAACCTCCCACAACCCTCCCAACCTCTCCACCATCTGTCGCCGCACAAACTCCAACGTCCCCGGCGCCTTGACCGCCATTGTCGGGAAACAGCTTGCGAAGTTGTCTTTGTTGATCTTGTCCAGCGTGTGTTTCACTGTCTGAGCGAACAGAGCTTGTAGACGGGCCGCGCGTGGGCCAGGAACGGGAGGAGGGGCTGATTGTTGGGGCCGGTCGGCTGGTGCTGCTTGTTGGCATTGAGTTGTGGGATTACTGCTGGTAGTTAGTTGCTGTGGTGAGAATGAAGAATTGGCAGTGTTGTCAGAGGAGGGTGCTTCTGCTGATGATTGTGATGATGCTGATGTCGTTGGTGCTGCTACTGGTACAGGGGCGTCGCGCATTTCGACATCTTCGTCTTGTCTTTGCTGCTGCTGGACAGCAGGAGGTGTCTGACCTCTTGCCATTGTGAAGAACTAGTTCGGATTCTCGAAGTGTGTAAGTGGCGATCTGGTAGACTGGAGACCGGATGTTCGGTGTTTTCGGCACCGGGATGGAGATGCTGTCGCGTCGAGTCGCGTGTCCAGAGCCGAAGCCACAATCGCGTTCAGGGCTGAGCCTGCTTTGAATGCTCGGCGGGGCGTAGTGCGCCACGGCGGGGCCCTTGGAGATCGTGCACAGACCTTAACTGAATCTTGACCATAGTTCCCCCACTCTCTAAAAGACAACTTCTGGACCTGGGGATGGAAATCTATCAACGAGACCCAACCTCATGTCTGGTTCTCAAATTCATGACTTGACGAGAATTGTGCTGTAATTGCGAATCGTGAATAGGTATTAATTATTGTGACAGACTATTCGATTATCTATACAGCAATCAGTTGTGAGCAAAGCCCGGCTCCTCCGGAACTATCGACATACGTGGCTACTGTCACGGACTTGATTTGGAGGATATCTCCGCTTCAGGTTTCTGATTACCACAGATCAAGTCAGCGTTCGTAACATTACATGCATTAGATATCCAGACACAGAGCTAAATGTCTCGAGAGCAACTCCATCCCAACAGATGGGAAACGACCAGGTGATAGGGAGCAAAGTGAGCAAGTCACGGAGTTAGATCAACACAAACCGAAACACCTCCATCAGATAAGACACCGATCGAAATATTGACTGGTTAGTGCAATGAACATCCTCCCAGACATCGAAGGAGAACAAGTATCAGACCGGTATGCTTTTCAGTCTGCTACCTTAAACTTAAGAGTCCTGTAGCATACATCTTTCTGTTGACAGTTAACTCTAGCCGAGTTTCGGGCGTGAGTGTATGGGTGCCTTTTCGTGTTCTCGACATTTATCTAGCGGAGAAGATGCCACTATGTCAGGGAAGTGGGACAGCAGCGCTGTCAGAACGGTCAGTGCTGGCCAGAGTCGCGGAAGGGATCATGCATCTCCGCTTTTGGCTTGATGACTCGTCCATCAGAGTTCCTGGTTGCCTTGAAGACGCAAGGGTTCCTAAACCGGGTTGGCATTGTAGAAGTCACAAAAGGCAACGACTCTAGAAAAGTTAGCTGGCGTCGAGTCCAGCTCAGTATCTAACTTCATGGGATCCGGCAGCTGGGGAGCTGGAGTCGACGGCCGTTTCGGAGGGCGCAGGGCAATCTCCTCGATGTGCTGATCGGCAGAGTCCAGGAGCTTGCGAATCTCGTCTCGAGCTGCCGAGATAGCCTGGATAGTGTTCGAGTCCCGAAGCAACACATTGTAATCCCGGTGGATACTACGCGTGAATTCCTTTGTCTTGTTTCAATCTCGGCATTGAGCGGGCTATTGCGTACCGGTTTCTTCCACACACCGAGCATAGACTGGCGCCATGGCTAAGTGATCACCGGGACGATGAGCGAATTGTTTTTTTTGATCTGGCACGAACCATACCATTAAAGGTCTTCGTCCGCTTCAACTTTGCTGCTGAATGCTGCACCTGGCGGTCAACGAGGCTAAATGAGGAAGCTCCCCGTAAATGTGGGTGCCGGGCCATTGTCTGACGGAATTTATTGACCGGTTTTTCTAGCACGAGTGCCAGCTCATCCAAAATATTGGGGATGAACACGTAAAAAAATTGTTGCCAGGGCATGGAACTCAGCAACATATTTGCAAGGTTTTCCAATTGATAGAATAGTGACAATCCGTATATAATGAGGCAACTTGGCTGAAGTTCACTCGACCATGAGATTTTTTGAAAACACCCCTAACAGCATGTTAGTTCAAAATTCTCACTGTCATAAGTGGCCGATATCAAATGAAAGGACATACTCCCGCATGCAAGCAGCACGGAATGTCACGCAAGCCAGACCATTGTCGTCCCTGTGAGCTGTCCAAGAGCTCATCGTAACCGAAGCTTGGTGACTGATCATCCGGACCCATTATTAAACAAGGCAATCTCAGCATTGAGCACCTCTTGGCAGTGAGCAAAGACTTCCGTGATACTAGCAGAAACGTCTTTGCAGACGGTCGGATAAGTGATTTTTCTAAGGTAGAAGCTCGGTCATTGCATACTTTTTCAAGATCATGGATGGCGGTGTTGAGGAAAGCCTGCTCGATCTTCTTCATATCCTCCACAAGGTTCAAGGGCTACGAAACAACACAACTTGAAAGATATAGGACGTCAAACAGATAGCTGAGATTTTCAAGGAAGCTCTAGCAAGTGACGGCCCGCCCCTTCTCAATCGAGGAGAAAGCATGCCTTTGTAAAGCTGGAATCTCAGTATTGTCGAGACTGAGAAATCTTTGAACAAAATCATCCTTCTTCAATTCAAGGCAACTTTTGGTACACTCTGCCGGAATCACAAACGACCGGAAGCTTCTTTGCGATCTCTACGTAGTTACCGAAGGGCATGGTGGGATGGAATTCTTCGTCGTTCCAAGCCGCATTGTCCTGGCAAGGTTTGAAACGAAAATTGGTGAACTGGTTGTTCGGAAATGTTGAAATCGAAGGTTATTACTCTTTGTTGCCTCGGCAAATGGCCTGGAACCTCTAACCTGGGGTAGTCGTTGTGGTATTCGACACAGACTTGCTTGATCAAATGCTTGAGCGACTTCAGCTTGCTCTTCATTACTTCAATTGCCGTTTCTCTTCGATCATGACCTTGCGCAGTTGTGCGCGATAGGCACAAGCACGTAAAACATCAAATGGCATAGGCTTTAAAAGCATTAAAACAGCTATGTTGATCATCAACTCAATATCGAACTTATCCCAAAGGTCAAATCAAAATCGAAGCAAACTGGTAAGAGCAAACGATGACGACAAGATGTGAACGCAACAATATGTGTCACTCACTTCTGTATGACTCAGTTTCAATGTCGCGCTAACGACACAAATACTCAGCCAATGAGAGCTGGTGGGAGTTGAGATACGGTCAGGAATGGGTTAGTAGAGGGAGGAAGTGGAAAGAGAAGCATAAGAAGGAACAAGCAGGGAAGAAAGGAACACGGTCAGGTTGCAGAACGAGCGTTTGAAGGAAAGGCATTGGCAGGTGGTAAGAACAGCCAAAAACAGAGAAGAGAGATGCAGAAAGCGGAAAAGGGAGAGGGAAGTCGATGGGCCACGGACTGTGTAAGATATCGAAAATTTATAGGCAGGAACAGAAAAATTCGGGAAACATGGCGAATTCAGAATGCAGAATTTGCTTTAAAACTGGAATGGTGAAATGACGGTGAGAATGATAATGTGGTCAAAAGGATATAGATGTTTTCACTTACCTGCTTTTTTCAGTGGTGAGATGCAGTTTCTTGCCGCAATGCTTCCGGATAGAGTGTTGGGCTCGAGGACTGTAGAGCGTTGTAACGGACAACAGACTAAACAAGGACGACAGACCCAAAGGGACGAAGAGAGTGATTGTTGTGATGGCTGAAGTTGGAAAGGAAAAGTAGGAGACTCAAAAGTGGAAGAAATTCGAGAGCAGGTTGCAGCTTGAGTTGCAAGGCGGAACTCGAGGCTGAAGTTGGAATAAGAGATATGAAAGTTGTGGCTGTGGTTGGAAGAAGCTTAATGGCTAGTTACAAGATTGAAGCCACACGAAAAGCTGGTTGGTTTGAGGGATGAGGACAAAAAGGTTGAGAGTTCGAACGTCTGGAAGTTAGTATATGTCGCGGGCATCTGGTAACACCTCGCTTGGCTGATAATAACTGTAGAATTGACACATCTATAGCGACATTCTAACTACGTGTCTGTAAATGTTGATGAATGAATGCAGTTGACTCCTCCAGACGGGACGTGGCGGGTGTCATCGAAAGGGAGCAGACGCACTTCCAACAAGGACTGAGATATCTTGCGGTTGAAATTTACGATTCCTTGCAATCCATCAGTTAATCTACGTTTACATTAAAATACTATGCTCGGTTCCATTACGATTAGATGACGGTGTTCGGTTGAAGAGCAAGACACGGAAGCATCAAAAGGGGAAACCATTGACTTTCTGCCAAAGACAGTCTGGTGGCCGGCCAACGGCGCTTACCAAGATTCTCCATCAGACTTCCCCACATTTTATGCGTCTCTTACCGCCTTCCTTGTTTGGCTGAGCTGAATTCTGCCAGGGAGCTCGCCGCATCGGCCAAGGAACTGTGGTATCGCGTCGCGGAGAACTTCCAGGCGAACAAGCGAACAGCCTTGAGAGCTGACAATCCACTCTCCAACATCAACGACTCGCTCTCTTTCACCGCACACCGCCTTCGCTCGAGGCTGTTCACACTCAACTAGCTGTTATTGTCCGATCTTTCCCCTCATCAACCAATTTCAACCGGACTGAAATACCAAATCGCGACAACCAACAAACTCGTTCCCAAAATGTCGACCATCACTCCCCAGGCGATGCAGAGCTCGCAGCCTCCGATATACCCTCTGCCTTTTAACGCCCGGCAGCCAGAGACAATCCGTCTGTATCCTCTTTCTAATTATACCTTCGGTGTCAAGGAGACTCAACCAGAGGAGGATCCGAGCGTGCTGGCGCGGCTGAAGCGCCTGGAGGAGCACTATCAACAGTATGGCATGCGCCGCACCTGCGAGGGCGTTCTGGTATGCCATGAACACAACCACCCACACATCCTGATGCTGCAGATTGCGAATGCCTTCTTCAAGCTCCCAGGCGACTATCTGCGCCCGGACGACGACGAGATTGAGGGTTTCAAGGCTCGCCTCGATGAGCGTCTCGCTCCCGTTGGCAGCCTCGGTGAGGGCAACAAGGCTGGGGACTGGCAGATTGGCGACTGCCTTGCCCAGTGGTGGCGCCCCAACTTTGAGACTTTCATGTATCCGTTCGTGCCGGCGCACATCACGCGACCTAAAGAGTGCAAGAAGTTGTATTTTATCCAGCTTCCCGAGACCAGTATGTTTCCACGACGTGTACTGGGATGGATCGCAACCTGTTAACTTATCCATCAACAGAGGTTCTCAGCGTTCCCAAGAACATGAAGCTGCTTGCTGTTCCCCTGTTCGAGCTATACGATAATACCCAGAGATACGGTCCCCAGCTGTCGGCCATTCCTCATTTGCTCAGCCGGTACAATTTTGAATTCGTCGACGAGAACGGCGAGGTAGTTGCCGTGACTCCCGGTGCGCCAGCAAGCCCGCAAGGCTACGTGCCCAAGACCAAAGTCTTGGCTGGAGGCGACGACGTTGACATGAAGCAGGAAAATGGGACGCACTAATCACATGCTCGGCTAGACTGGACTCCGTCTAGGTATGGGAAACATTGGGTTTGAACAGCAGGAGTACGGCGTACGGCGTCAGGTCTCGGCAAACAGAGCGCGAAAAGGGAGGCAATCACAGGTCATTTCTTCCAAATCTTCACTTGTAATTTTGGGACGATATACGTCCCAACACATCATAGAGACATCTCATGCCTTTTCACCCTGAATCGTCGCTACTACTCTGCGCGAGTGTTTCATCGCCCGAAACTCAAGATACCAGATCCCTTGCCAGGTTCCGGTGAGCTAGAATGGTTAGCCACGCTGCACAATTCGTCCGAATTGATCTTCAGACAACTTACAAGTCTACCATCCTTGATGGGTATCGTCACGCTAGCTCCGATCAGGGCGGACTTGACATGGGCCGGCATGTCATCAGGGCCTTCAGACACAGAGCGTCAGTACTTCATCTTAAGGTTTTTTTATACCAAAAATCTCATACCCTCAGCATCGTGCCGGTAGAGTGCCTCTCCTTTTGGCCCTTCGTCAGGTACAATCCTGTCAAGTGCATCACTCATATCCGCACGGACATCCTAAATCAGTCAACGCACCTGAACTACACATGTAGTTGTGCCAATGGAACATACCTCATCCCAATTCTCATTCAAACTTAAAGCGCAACTTGTGTGCTGGATAAAGAGGTTTAACAGGCCAATCTTGTACTCCCGGATCTCTGGCAACTCCCGCAGCACAATATCAGTAATAAGATAGGATCCCCGTGAGCGCGCAGGGAGAGTGAACTGCTTCTGAAACCACGACGTCCCTCCCATGTTTGCTGGCCGTTGTGGCGGTTGTGGTGAACTGAAACTGTCTTGACGACTATGAGCGTGCCAGAGATAGTGAACCGGCGAGAGGAAGTGAAGAGGGCCGGACCAGATTAAATGGAAGAGGTTTGGGAAGAGGGCAACCAGGATGAGGATTAAGATCAGAAAGCTTGTGGTAGACGCCGTTGTGGCTGGTGGGTTGGAGGTTTGTAAGGATGATTTTGGCGCTGTGGCTTGAACTTCGGGACGAGAGCGGCGAAGTGCCGGCGTTGGAGACATCGTAGAGAGCGAACGCGGGATGGAGGGGTTCCTGAAAGTTTCTTGGCTCACAACGTCATGTTTCGGGGTGGAGAAACAAAAAGTTTTATCGTTGTCAAGTTGGCAGTTTACGTAGGCTTTTATGTGGCTGACCAAGTGGTTGATAAAGGCAGAAAGTTCAACTTAATTCCTTTTTTTTGTTTCCTCATCTCGCGCTACCACAATTAACTTGGATCATATTGCTTAATGTCTCTACCCAGACCTGAGAAAGACGTTGACCTCAAAACTGTAGGTTTCAATGACGACAGGTTTGTTACGAGACAACCTGGGGATTACAACGTTACAGACAGGGAACAGCAACCGTAGTATTATCAAGGTCGGAGATAAGAGTCTTATTTGCGGTACGGCCAAGGGGGATGCTGAAGCCTTTTAGCATCTAATGAATGTAGATAGCATCGTTTGAAGGTAAATTGCAACTAGTTATTTCGGAAAGGCAAGACAAGTCAATGGATGATCAAGAGTTCACCATCTGAAATCTTCTGTCGTGCTGCAAAATGCAGAGGTGCAAACAATCAGCGAGGCTAAAACCTCAGTCGGTGTGTTTGGGTAGACAAACCAGTGGACTCCGACTTCGGGTGGGGTAGTTGGGGCTGCTCCCCGCCGAAGCTTCATGCATTCAGCTCGGACCCATGCCATTTCGAGAATCGCTCAGAGCCGAGCTGCTGACAAACCCGCATCGTCCGGTGACAATCGCCTGGATAGGGACTGAGCTGGCGCGCGCTCCATACCGGGTCCGTCACCAACTGACAGGACTGTTTGTGCATTTTTTCTTCCTCTTCAACGCGTCATCTCTCAGTCCATTTTAAAGCAGAAAGGGGAGCTCGGTCAAACGGGAACGCCAATGCTTCTGATTTCTTTCTGAAGGAGACATATTCTTTTCGTTTTATGCGCGGACCGTAGCTCGCCCTCTCTGCCCGTGCACTGGACGTCATCCATCGATCGCAAATTCGTTGCCGTCGCCGCAGATCCGTTTCGATCTTGGTTGATAAATAAAAACTTGCTAGGAGACAGCCAAGTCCAGGCTGTCCCCAGATCCGACGTTTCCATCACGTCTGATTTTTCTGTTTCCTCCCATATCCGCATTCTGTCCTGACATGTCGTCTCGGTTCTCGGTGTTTCCTTGATCTCCATCGCGATGGAGGCAGCCGACGACTTTTACGACGACCCGTTTTCTTCGAGACACCAGAAGCTGCTTTATCAGACCGGCTCTTTTACCGGCTACTACGCCGGTCCGCAACTCGGCAGCGGTTATCTCAATGCCGCGCGCAGCTTTCGGCAGCCGTTTTGCGGCAATGAGGAGGGATGGGGTCCCCTGAGCCCCTTTCGTTATGACTTCACTCCCTGCTTTATCGACGTGTGGGTGGCGACAGTCGCAGTATTCGGTATCTTGGCCGGAACAGCTGCTGTCTGGTGGTTGTTGAAGAAGAAGCAATCGGGCCCTGTGTCAAAGGATTGGCATTTCTGGACAAAGCAGGTAGGTAACGTCTAAGAGTCATGTTGTCGCGGATATGCTAACCACCGTGCCTAGACTCTCCTCGTGTTTATCATTGCTGATGTTGCCGTGCAATTGGCCCTCCAAATCTCCAACTTTCCGGACATCTGGTATGGGGACTTCCGGGTCTACACGACTGTGGCCACAATTTTATCGCTCTTCGTCGTCTTTACCATCCAATGGCTCGAGCACTCTCGCTTGAGGAATGCAAACGGCGTAGTTCTCTTCTACTGGCTGCTGCTCCTGATTACACTGTCCGTCAAGCTCCGGTCGTTGATCTCGCAACAGATATACGCTACAAGCTTGCCCTACTTTGTCACCTACTGCGTCGGCTTTGGCCTTTCGGTGGTCGAGTTCTTCTTCGAGTGGCTATGGCCAAAGAAACAGGATGCCTATTCTGTGCTGATCGAAGAGGATGAGTGCCCGGTTGAATACGCGACCGTATTCTCCCGTCTTACTTTCTCATGGTTAACACCATTGATGAAGCAAGGCTACGCTACCTATCTCACCGAAGAAGACCTCTGGGCCCTCTCCAGGACAGATACGACCAAGGCCACGGGCGCTGCATTTGAGAAGGCCTGGGAGTATGAGCTGGAGCACCACAAGAAACCCAACCTATGGCGTGCCCTGTTCCGCGCATACGGAGGGCCCTATATCCTCGCTTCCTTCTTCAAGATCGGCAATGACATTTCCCAGTTCACCCAGCCGCAACTCCTGAGGTTCTTGATTGCCTTCATCTACTCCTATAGAATCGAGGAACCGCAGCCTGTCATCAAGGGTGCTGCCATCGCCCTAGCCATGTTTGCAGTTGCTGTGTTCCAAACTACCATGATCCACCAGTATTTCCAATTGGCTTTCGTCACCGGTATGCGCATCAAGAGCGGCCTGACATCATCCATCTACAAGAAGGCTCTCAAGCTTTCCAACGAAGGCAAGTCTTCTAAAACGATTGGAGATATCGTGAACTACATGGCTGTGGACGCTCAGCGTCTGCAGGATCTCACTCAATTTGCTCAGCAACTGTGGTCAGCTCCCTTCCAGATCATCATCTGCATGGTCTCTCTGTACCAGTTGGTCGGATGGTCCATGTTGGCTGGTATTGCTGTCATGATTATCATGATTCCAGTCAACGGTGTTATTGCGCGCTATATGAAGAACCTGCAAAAGCAGCAGATGAAGAACAAGGATGCGAGGAGCAGGCTGATTGCCGAGATCGTCAACAATATGAAGAGCATCAAGCTCTATGCTTGGGGTGCTGCCTTCATGAACAAATTAAACTACATCAGGAACGACCTGGAGCTCAAGAACCTCCGCAAGATTGGCGCTGGCCAGGCCTTTGCCAACTTTACCTGGTCCTCTACTCCGTTCCTTGTCTCGTGCTCGACATTCGCTGTCTTTGTGCTCACCGGTGATCGTCCTCTGACGACAGATATTGTATTCCCGTGTCTGGGTATGCTAAAAAGATCGAACTTACTCCCTAAACAGCATATTGCTAACACTATCATTTAGCGCTGTTCAACTTGCTCACATTCCCACTGGCGGTTCTCCCCATGGTTATCACTTCCATTATTGAGGCCAGCGTAGCTGTTAGCCGTCTCACCTCATACCTCACTGCAGAGGAGATTCAGCCTGAGGCTGTCATTGTCAAGCCCCCTGTTGAGCAAATCGGTGAGGAAACGGTTCGGATCGAGGATGGTACTTTCTCTTGGAATCGTCATGAGAACAAGACTGTCCTCAAGGATATCAACTTCAAGGCTGCCAAGGGAGAACTCACCTGCATCGTTGGCCGCGTTGGTGCTGGTAAAAGCTCGTTCCTTCAGAGCATTCTTGGTGATCTGTGGAAGGTCAAGGGCCGTGTTGAGGTTCATGGAACCGTTGCTTACGCGAGCCAATCGCCCTGGATTATGAATGCTACTGTTCGTGAGAACATTGTCTTCGGCTATCGTTTCGATGCGGAGTTCTACGAAAAGACGGTTAAGGCCTGTGCCCTGCTGGACGACTTTGCCCAACTCCCAGATGGTGATGAGACCGTTGTTGGAGAGCGTGGTATCTCTCTTAGCGGTGGCCAGAAGGCTCGTGTTGCTCTGGCCAGAGCTGTGTACGCAAGAGCCGATGTCTATTTGCTGGACGACGTCTTGTCTGCTGTCGACTCTCATGTTGGACGTCACATCATCGACAACGTCCTCGGCCCGAGAGGTTTGCTCAAGTCTAAAACAAGGGTTCTGGCCACCAATTCTATTCCTGTCTTGGTTGAGTCAGATTACATCTGCATGCTGAAGGACGGCGAGATCGTCGAGAGGGGTACCTACAATGAGCTCCTTTCGAACAAAGGTCTGGTATTTGACCTCGTTAAGACCGCGGGCAAAGGTGACTCGACTCAGAACTCCGGCTCTGCTACCCCTCGCGAGAGCGAGAGCGAGACATCTACGGTCATCGAGGCGTCAAGCAATGGCCAAGACAAGGATGATTTGGAAGAAGCTCAAGAGGGCCTGAGCGCTCTCCAGAGCATTCGTCCGGGACCTAGCAGCTCTCAGTCGAAGCCACGTGCCGACAGCATGGCGACGTTACGGCGTGCCAGTGCTGCCAGCTTCAATGGGCCTAGGGGCAAGCTCCACGATGAAGAGAATCCGAACAGTCGGACAAAGCAGGCCAAGGAGCACTCGGAACAAGGCAAGGTCAAGTGGTCAGGTATGTTCTCACCCACCCATCATAACAGCAGATCGGTTACTGAAATAGCGACAGTGTATGCCGAGTACGCAAAGACGAACAACCTTGTTGCCGTTGCCTTCTACCTGTTTGCTCTCATCGCTGCTCAAACAGCTAATATTGGTAAGCTTATACCAGCAATTCTCTCTCGATGCGGCAGAATCAGATCTGACGTTGCATGACTAGCTGGAAGCGTGTGGTTGAAGGAATGGGCCGAAACAAACACCTCTGTTGGCGGCAACCCTGATATTGGGAAATACCTCGGCATCTACTTCGTGTTTGGCATCGGTGCCGCCGCTCTAACCGTTATACAGACACTTATTCTGTGGATCTTCTGCTCCATTGAGGTATGTAGAGGTGAGAAAGGGGGACTGAAGGACGGGTCATACTCATATGTGGTTCGCAACAGGCATCTCGCAAGTTACACGAGAGAATGGCCACCGCCATTTTCCGGTCGCCTATGTCCTTCTTCGACGTCACGCCAGCCGGTCGTATCCTGAATAGATTCTCAAGGTGCGTTTGCTTGCCCGTCTCCCCAGCTGATATTGCCGCCTCTTCCCCTCCATCTGGTAACACTAGCCTTCTACCGTGCGAGGGGCAGACTGTGGCCAAGTGGCTCCAACAGTATGGTGAATACCAGCACCGGAGATGTTGTGCTCCCCTCGGCTAGCACGACACCAGCAATGCGGTTCCCAAATTATTCTATCACTGCCACTGGGGGCAACATTGGGATTTGGGCATCAGGCTAACGATCTATTCTCCTCCGTGTGAACAGCGACATTTACCGTGTCGATGAGGTACTGGCCCGTACTTTCAACATGTTGTTCAACAACTTGGCCAGATCTGGCTTCATCCTGGGCGTCATTTCGGTGTCAACGCCGCCTTTCGTTGCGTTGATTTTCCCATTGGGCGCCATGTACTACTGGATTCAGCGGTACTACCTGCGGACGTCTCGAGAGCTCAAGAGATTGGACAGTGTGACTCGTAGCCCGATCTACGCGCACTTCCAGGAATCTTTGGGCGGCATCTCTACAATTCGAGCCTACCGCCAACAGGATCGATTCCAGCTCGAGAATGAATGGCGCGTCGATGCCAACCTTCGGGCTTACTTCCCGTCCATCAGCGCTAACCGTTGGCTAGCCGTGCGGCTCGAGTTCATTGGTGCTGTTGTGATCTTGGCCGCGGCCGGCTTCTCCGTTGTCTCGGTTGCCAGCGGTGCCCCCTTGACAGAGGGTATGGTCGGTCTAGCTATGTCGTACGCTCTTCAGATCACGACGTCCCTCAACTGGATTGTTCGTCAGACGGTTGAGGTTGAGACCAACATTGTTTCTGTCGAGCGTGTGCTTGAGTATGCTCGACTGCCGAGCGAGGCTCCGGAGATCATACACCGCAGCCGTCCTCCAGTCAGCTGGCCGTCTCGTGGCGAGGTCCAGTTCAACAACTACAGTGCCCGCTACCGCGAGGGTCTTGATCTCGTGCTGAAGAACATCAACCTAGATATCAAGTCACACGAAAAGATTGGCGTTGTGGGACGCACTGGTGCCGGCAAATCGTCACTGACGCTGGCGCTTTTCCGTATTATCGAGCCTGCTACAGGCAACATTTGCCTTGATGGGCTCAACACCTCGACAATTGGGCTCCTGGATCTCCGCCGGCGCCTGGCCATTATTCCCCAGGACGCTGCGTTGTTTGAGGGCACTATTCGGGACAACCTTGATCCAGGTCATGTCCATGATGATACCGAGCTCTGGAGTGTTCTAGGTACGTTATCTCATTGGTTGCTGTGCGGCATTGCAACGGTCGTGGCTCCGGCGTTCACTATGATGCCATTGCTGTGCTGTCAACGTGTGTTGGATTGCGTAGTTTGCTCTGGTCTCTACGACGTGGTACAAGGCTAATGCTTTCCGCTACACAGAGCACGCCCGGCTCAAGGATCACGTCGCGTCCATGGAGGGAGGCTTAGAAGCTAAGATCCACGAAGGAGGTAAGCTGTGCATAATTTTTTCCGCATTTATCACGTTACTCTTACCCTTCGCTTTCCATCGGCTTTCCCAATCCCAACTACTGTCGTTGTTACCCCTCTCCCCTTCAATCCTCCTATCCCCCAGCATTCAGCAGTCTTTTCGAACAGCAAAGCTCCAACATCACACAAGAGTGGCATGTCACACATTATACATTCTGGCAATATGTCCACCACGTCTCGCGCCTCTTTCCACGATTCAGAGTTTTCTTTGCCCTTGCCTTCTCCCATTTTGGTTCTATCTCCATTCTGGAGATTCTAGAGGACAGCAGCAAGACAGTGTCCCTGCATGATCGGCTTTCCATGCACCCTTTTCTGCACCTTTTTAGCTTGATATCCGGATGTTCCGCGGGAGTTGATCCCTCTTGCTGTTTTATGCCTACCGGTCGCGACATCGGCCCTATTATCTATCCAAAGGCAATGGTTACGGTGAGGGGCATTAAAGCGGCGCTAAGTGGCTGCTGAAGCACATTTTGAGGCACCCCTCCATCAACCCTATTCCAATGAATTCCAATTCCGATAGACCGCAGTGTCGGAGATTACCCATTACATGGGACTGCAGAAACCCCTTGATGCGCCACTAAGTAGCGCATGTAGTACTACATGTGCTTCTGTGGCTGCTGCACACCAAGCAAGCATTGTAATCTTGATCGCACATGCATGAGCTACTGAACTCAAACCGACACAAGATTGTCGCGTCATATCCCATTCATGTCTACCATCACAAAAAACCATAAAATGCTAACTCATCGACACTAGGTTCCAACCTCTCTCAAGGCCAACGCCAGTTGGTTTCCCTCGCGCGCGCCATGCTGACCCCGTCTAACATCCTTGTTCTTGACGAGGCCACGGCCGCCGTCGACGTGCAGACAGACGCCATGCTTCAGCAGACGCTACGTGGTCCTTTGTTCGCTAACAAGACTATCATCACGGTCGCTCACCGCATCAACACCATCCTGGACAGTGACAGGGTTGTAGTGCTTGAGAAGGGAGAGGTTGTGGAGTTTGATACGCCTAAAGAGCTGGTTAAGAAGCGTGGGGTTTTCTATGGGCTGGTCAAGGAGGCTGGGTTGTTAGAGGAGTTTGAGAAAGGCGAGACCGGGGGGAAAGCGGGGCAGGGGAGCGATGGCAAGTAGGAGGGATGAGAGTGGGGGATAAGGGAATAGGAGGAAAAAGAAAACTAAAAAAAAAAAAAAAAAAAAAAAAAAA
>Ga0065720_1019551_pt1 | contig 23650 bp, 19 predicted proteins | sample Thericmetagenome_FD_59107 | JGI IMG/M metagenome (GOLD analysis project Ga0065720, IMG submission 59107) | Thermophilic microbial communities from the Joint Bioenergy Institute, California, USA of rice/straw/compost enrichment - eDNA_2 v2... | ecosystem: Engineered > Solid waste > Grass >... | reverse complement strand
TAGCCTTCTATAAGGTTTGATTATGACACTTTTCGAATATTATATCAAATTACTGATATTATTCAACTTTATAACTTTACATTATGCTCTACTAATTAGTTGAAAATAAGCACTAGCCTAGTAATCTTGCATAAGCTTGGCTTCTTCCTTTTCTTGTCTTTCATATAACACGGTCATTAGGTTGGCAAAATATTTATCAAAGGCAGTATGGATAGTAGAAGCTCCCTCTTCAATAGATGTATCCTGGATAGTTATGGCGCTCATTCCCTTTGCTAATACCATTAAAGAAAGCTCAGACAAAATTTACGTGGTTTGGATTTACCCTTGATAGCCCCTCCACTAGGATGATGAGCTAATCCCAAACATAAGTTAGCAGAAAGGTTCATTTTCTTAGGGAAAGCGTTGACCCAGCCTTCCATTTCTTGTTCATGCTTTGAATTTTCAGCGTTGTATACTAATACACATCCATGTGCGCCCTTTTGGATTGCTGGCCAAGTTCTATCGTATTTAGGATCTCCAGAGACATCCCAGAGTTCAACTAGGACCTTTTCTTGGCCAGGCCTCTTGGGATTTCTTGGGGCTTCCTTTTCAAATTCAACTATACGTACTCCGACTGTAGGATGGTAGTTTGGCTTCAAAACATCAGGCATTTCAGCGATAAAGTTGGCAATGGAAGACTTTCCTGATCCTGAAGGTCCAATAATTAAAATCTTTATGCGATTGAGCTCACTTGATCTCATTTTCTTGTATTGAATTTATTTAATCGGATTGCTTTTTTGAATTTAATTAGATTGATAAAAGTTACAATTATTTTGGTTGCTTTAGTTGAGTGAATTCTCAATAGATTATTAATGTGATGATACCTGCCATCCCCTCTTTTTTTCATTTACAGAGAAGTCGTACTCTAAATTTTCAACAAGAAATAATAGAGCTCCTTTCTATTTAGATGAATCCATCACTGATCATAAAACAATAGATATAAAGACTATACATTAGATATCCTTTTACAATCAGAATTAAGATATTTTTCTCAATGTGTTGCTGATTTAAAACTTGTTTTAATCCTTTTGGAATTTTGAAGTCCTCTAATTTGCAAGACCTGCGCTTACCTGGTGTCTGAGAATACACTTCCCTTTTTTCTTTCCTATTATTTTATAGCATCTATATCGAAAAAAGTTACTCAACTTCTTAAGAAAATTTATTGTAATGTTTTACTCTTTGTTTTTTCCTATTATTTGTAGCAAAACAGAAAGTATAGTGTAAGCATGTTTAGAAGGCAATTTTCTCAAAGATGAGTTTTTTTACTTATGATCAATGCTAGTATACTTTAGAAGATATGAAGATTTGATACTTTGGTTCCAGCATTTTAAAAACATACTTTGGTTTGAGCATAGCTTCTTCCGCCAGCAAAAGTGCATTTATTACCTTACTTTCATATTTGAATTGACCTGGAAGTAAGTTGTAACTATGTCTATGAAGGAAATCTTTAACAATTCCATGAACTTGACAAATTGATTGTTATTCAATATCATTTGGCGTTCAAATGTAGTATGAACTCTAATGCTATCTTCATAAAGAATGATAATATATGCTCTTCGAAACAATCGCTTAAAATATTTCTGGCTCAGCTAAATATGGAATAAATATCGAAATCTTGAATATTTAGGTTTATGAAAAAATGAAAGAGGAATTTTTCGGTACTAGGATTATTAGAGTGTAAAAAGGTTTGAAGTGAACGAGAGTGGGAGTTTTCCATGTAATGTTAGCATGTATTGTTAAAAAGGATTTGGTTGTGTCGAAGAGTTCAGCAATAGTAGTATCCTTTGTGGAGATGGCAGCAAGAATAAGTCATTGTATAATTTTAGAGAGTTGTCGATTGTAGTGATTTGGAAAAGTCTTGATCAGCAGATTTCTAATGAGAAAAACTCTCTTTGTCATTTGGTCTGTTTATTATTAACTTTCATAAGTTCTTTCAAATTCTGGCCCGAGACTGAAGATATGTAAAGATTCAGGGAAATCAAATTCCCTATAAATCAATCTTAGGTTGGATTCCCAAAAAATCCGACATATCTTAAGTATGGATGCTATACTAAATTATGGTTGTAAAATTGCAAGAATTAGAGTAGATTCTCTCATCATATTCATAAAATTGGCCTCAATTCTCATTGGCCTTTCATGCTAGATAAATAAAAAGTTGCAAGAAATATCAATATTTCACAAAAAGTATCAATTAAGCAAAGGTCTTTTTAGTCATGATGTTATAGAAGTCATCGAGGGTGACCAAGCCATCACCATCGCTATCAGCTCTTTCAATCATCTCCATAAGCTCAGCATCATCCATAGTTTCACCAAGTTCTTGTGCAACTCTTCTAAGGTTCTTAATGCTGATTCTTCCTGTTTTTTCATCATCAAACAATCTGAAGACCTTTTCAATGTCTTCTCTAGTGTCCTTATCGCTCATTCTAGCAGTCATCATGTCTAAAAACTCTTTAAAGTCAATAGCGCCACTGCCATCGGCGTCTAAGTCACTGATCATTTGATATATGGTTTGGTTCTTGGCTTCGAAACCAAGTGAGACCATGGCAGCCTTCAATTCCTTAGGATCAATGGAACCACCACCATCAGTATCAAATAAATCGAAAGCTTCCTTTATTTCTAAGATTTCATCTTCAGTGAGACCTGGCTTTTCGTAAAGCTTAGGGTTGAAGGGTTGTTTGCCGCCTGTTCTGATGCTGGAACTCTTTTGTGATTTGAAGCTTTGCGCCATTTTGGCTTATGAAATTGTTAAATAAATTCAAAGTATGTATGAGTAGGTAAATTGGACTTTTGAATTTAAATCTAGAGCGCCTATGTTAACTGACATATTATTAAAATTCTTTTAACGGCTCGCAGCTCGACTAATTACTGGCCAGCAAATGAAAGAACCAGTAAATAATTGAACCTCATGATGTGCAGCATAAAAATCCACTAATATACTTCATAAGCATCCAGAGCTGACACTTTACTTTGAGGTTTTAGCGGTCTCACCTTTTACTTTGTAGTGGAGCAATTAGGAGGTTGAAGGTAGTTTCCACGTCAGTTTTGACCTTTTAGGACTAAGGTTTGAGCTTCCCTTTACGCTTTGAAAACATGATTTTGAAAGATCAGATGTCATCCGATTTCGAAGTTTTTGACTTCCTTAGAAGATCTATAAGTTCCGATGAGATAATTTATAGATATAAAAATAATTTTCCTTTCAAAAACATTATCAGGCGCTATGTTCGAAGAAAATTACATCTTACAAATGTTTCTCGTGTTCATTCTGGTTGCTATCTTCATGAATGCTAAGGCAATTATCTAAACGTCTTTGATGACGTGCCAAATTCTCAACCCCAAGTGGCTTATCTTCTCAATAACTCAAAATTTACAAAATCTTCTGAAGATCTTGAATTCCTTCTATCTGCTCACTATTCCATGATTTCTCAACATGCTTCTTTTCATCTCTGTATGTATTCTTTTTGGTTTGACTATTTGATAGTATCATAACCAAATTATATTCGTTTCCATGTCTTCTATGACACTTATGACATTTTTTTTACAGGAATTCCTTCATCACATCAACAAATCTCTCTCTCTCGCTCACTTTCACTTAGATAGAGATTATTCCATTAGTATCAAAGTTTCTCTATGACTTTCCTCAAGAAATTTTCATTCATATGAGGAGCATCTCTATCTAAACACACCCCAATAATCCCTCAGGAATAAACTATTACTCAAAATATGAGTTGCAAAACTGATTCCAATTGGTGGACTCGTTATGTGACTAGGAAGCCATAATTTCATACAATTATACATCATTGTATATTTATCAAATCACAAGACTTATATATTTTCATTTTAAGAAGGTAACATTCTGGTCTTCCTTAATCTCTCGCTTGGCTAATCCTGTCTAAATCAATCCTACAAAAAAGGTGCATTCATTATTTACGATCAGTATTTCGCTGTTCATATGTGTTTGCTCATAAATCATTCTAGAAGATGTTCAATAATGGTTAATCTTTCAAAATTGGCATAAGGAAGGAGTATTGGAGTGAGAAGAAGCCCAGATCTAAAATTCGGAGATGGAAATCTTTTGAATTAATGTTTTTTTGAAACAATTGAGTGCATATACGAACTTAACATCTGATAAAATAAAACCATGATTACTTTATTATTCCTTTCCTTCTGTGCCCTTTCACTCGGAGGACAAATACGTTCCTATGATGTTGTAATAGCCCCGAACAACAAAAATACACCTTCCCAGTTCACCATCCCCTTTGAGTTGGACACAACTATCTCAGCTTCCGACTATTTGAGGATCATTTTCCCTTTCCAAGTGAACTCCATCACTGATGCATACTGGGATGTATACTCCTCTTGTGCAACTCTAGCTCCCACAAAAGGAGCATCCGTAGACGTATCTACGGTTGCTTCAGATCCAAATGCCTTCTTTGTAAGCTTCTTTACTGATACAACCCTCACAACCCGAACAGGTTTAGAAGCAAATATATCATATTATCTCACCTTCAAGGGAACTATCGATTCCGCAGCCACCGTAGGTATCCAGGTTCCTATCCAAGTTCTCACAGTTTCAAATAATGAAGGAAATTGGATCATTTACGATTCTAATTACGCTTTCAGCGTTGTCTATGTTGCTGGTACCTTCCCCACTACTATGACAACCACATTCACCATTCCAGCCTCTCAAACTAATAAAAACATGCTCGGTGCTGATCATAATGTTACTATTGATTTCACTCCGACCATCACACTTAACAATCGTGCGAGAATAGATATAGAAACAACTAATCCAAGTTTCAGCATTCTATCCTGTACCAACATCAGCTCCAACTTCGCTGGAATTTTATCGCTTCCTTCCACTTACCAAGCAATTTCGCCCAACAAAGTTAGAATCACTATTCCCCAAACTCTCTATGCTGGAAATGGAGTGAAGTATAGATATCAATGCACCATCAGGAACCCTCTCGTCGCAGCCACCTCAGGAATCAAAGTAACCAATTGGTATGGATATGCAGACACCATCACCGAATCAGGAACTCAAGTTTCCGGTCTCCAAGCCGCTGCATCTGTGGGTACAACAGTCACCTGGGACGAAACTAAGCATAAAATTCTCTTGGGTTGGGGCTATGAGGCTTCAAGCCCCACTGCGATTGATGCTTTTGCCATTTATAGGGATGCTAGTACTACAGAAAAATGGTATCAATCTGTAATGACTGTTTTCCACCCCGCCTTGGATCTTTCCACAACTCTAAAGCTTCAGGTTGTAGTAACAACAATTAATGACGCTGGGTTTAGTATTCTGAAGTCCAGCATTCATCACAATCTGCCCGATTTCTCTTCCTCAGAAAAAGTTACTTGTACAAATGAAGCAGGCTTGCTAACTTGTACCAATGTTGGACAACTCCAAGCAAAATCTTACTTTATTTCTTTCAGATTCAATCTCGCTGCCACTACTACAGTCACAACTGCTGCTACATTCGGCCAAGTCAAGGTAGAGACCCAGGAAGGCATCCCCGTGACTTTAATTTCGCAATCACAGACTTCTCTAACCAACAAAGCCATTTTGGTTAACCCAGCCTTATTCCATTCCTCAGGTTCTGATGGCCGTATCGCTCAATCAAAAGTTATTTCAACCAATACAGATAAGGACTATGTTGCAAATGGCAATAATATTGATCTGAAGTTCACCTTTAAGTATTTCTCTAGCAATTGGGTCCCTATCTCTTCAACATCTGCTATCATTGATAGGGGTATTGAATTTTACACCAGCTACTCCCTGGAACCTCTCAGTCTCACTCCCACCTGTAGCATTGATACTTTGACTAGTACCTATATCACTATATCTGATTGTTCCATTGCAACCACTGCCAATTCCTTCACTCGCCTCAGATTCAGAATTGGTAAGTTCAATGATAATACAGGACCTGTTGCCACTCTGTTTACGGCCACCCCTAATCAAGGTACCATCAGATTCACTCCTGTGTTATTCTCCTCAAACCAATTCTCTTCTTTGAGCATTGTAAACCAAGATGTATTTGATTATTATGTCAGATGGGTCGAAGGATTTGCTGCCACCAGTCCCACCATTACTACAGCCACTGGCTCTACTCCATTTTTCTTTAATTCCTTGGTTTACACTGATGGAGCTCTGTCAAGCTTGAAGGTCGGGCTCAGCTTCTTCTACACAGGAAGCAGTGCAAGTGATGCTGCAAATGATGGCTCATATTTCCCCACCCTGTTGAGAGTTACAGGAGAATTGGCTCCCTCTGAACAATCAGGAGCAGATAGATTGTTAGTGTTCTTTAATGATCTTGAGCCAATCGATACTGAGAATCCCTGCTTTGGACCTGCTGGTGTGACCTGCAAGTACATTGATGGAGGACTCTCAAACACGATCACTCCTAAGCTGACTGACTATTCCGGCTCAAGAAGGATAGAAATCTCGACTGATCTTACTAAGAAGTTTAATATTTATATCCCTGTTGCAACTGTCTCTGGTAAAAAGGATATCGGATACTTTGTTGCCACAGCTTCAGTTATTAACACAACAGCTTCAGCCCAAGGCAAGTTCGCTACTAGACACTCCGCTCTCTATCCCACATGGACTGGAACAAAGCTTACCACAGGATCAAGCCCACCTATCTCTGCTGCTGGTAGTCCCAAGCTTACCATTCCTGCTTCAACTGCTATGGGCGCTGTAGTTTCTACAACGGCTGGCTCTTTTACCTCTCCTACTGCAAATTCTGGAGCTAATGTTGGTGCTGGATATGGCTATTGTGCTAATTACAACTTTGCATCTGATCCCGATTTCGCTCTCGAGCCATTCTATGCAGGAGGCACCCCAAGCGAAGATCAAAACTGTGTCAAAATAAGCTACTCAGTATCTAGCAAGAATGTTTACTGTTATATTTGTCCTGTCCACAGTACCATGACCTCCAGTATTAGTGCCACAAAATTCAAGATGCCAACAGATGGAGGTGTCGATTTTTATAACCTTGTCGCACTTACCAGTCAAAATACAGGAGATCTCCTTGTCGCAATCTACGACCAACAAGCTGGAGTCCTTACTGCCTTGAATCTTGATTCCCATAGTCTCACATTCCATCCTGACTATATCCGTAAGAACAGCAAAAACGTCCTAACAACCTTTAAGTTCACCCCTGCCCATTCAATCCCAGGCACAATGAGAATCCATATCCTTCCACAATCAGGCAGCTTAAATATAGCTCCTAACACAAACTACCCCTGTTCCTGCTCGACAGTCACCCTTACAAGCTGCACCATCTCGGGATCAGATACTGATATCCAGATCGACCTTGTTGCTTCTGATCCTTACTTCCATGCCACTGAACATATAATTAACTTCATGGTCGACTCCACCGACCCAGCCATAGGAGCTGACTCAACTATCTCCTATAAGGCAACATTTAGTGTCTTTGCTATAGATACAAATATTCCCGCATTGCATCATGATTCTGACTATGTGGAGTATACAATGCTCGCCCAGGCTCCTCAACCTTTCGTTCTTGACAATATGGCCTATCTTTTTGGTAATCAGAAGGCTAGAACCACTCTTTCCTTCAGCTTCAAGATTCCTTCTGACATGATGGTTTACCCTGAACAATCCTTGCAGTTCGATTTAGGTGGCATTGTGAATGAAAACTCAGGAGTTACCCCTCTTTGCTTTGTCAGAACCGAGGATAATTATACCATTGCACCCGATTTCTTCTCCTGTAAAGTCTCACCCTTGAATGCAGTTGTCCTTAAACCCAACAAGCCTATCAATGGAACTTATGTCCTGAATTTTGAATATATCAAAGCCCACGATGCTACAACCACAGACATTGTTGGAAAAATTGTTGGTGTTGATGGAAGTACCATCATAGTTGCATCTGAAGGGCTACCTCTGAGTCCTATTGCCACTGCTTCTGAGTTCCCTTCTGGTAATGTCGTCATAGCTAGAACCTACTCTAACCCAGGAACAGTAGGAGAGCTTTCAATTACAATTACTCCGTCTATCTCTAATATCACAGAGACTAGCCATATCTATGCCTACTTCCCATCCTACTACTCAGGAAATCTTGGCTATAGTACTCCTACTTGCACAGGAAACGGACTTCCTATTACTTGTTTCCTAATTAGCCAAAGAGTTATGAGATTCACAAATTTCCCTGATACGATTCCAGTTGGCGAACCATACACAATCCTTATCTATGGAATTGTTACACCTGTCGTTCCTACCACTCCTGGCAAAATCTTCATCGCCTATGACAGTGACGATGATCCATACACCCTTATAGAACAGATCGAAGTTAATGATGTTCCCTCAATCGGAACAAGCCCAGCTCTGTTAGCTATCAATTCCTATACTGTGAGCTCCGTAAATGTCAGACAAAAGGCTGATCACAAGTTCTCCTTCAAAACAGACTCCAATGGCATTCCTGCAGGAAGAATTATCACCTTTGACTATCCCCAGAATTACGGACCTGCCTTTATTGGTGCCAAAGCTCCTAAAGTTGACATTAAGAAAGTTGGAAGCTCTGTAGTTACCACTGTCCAGACCTCCGCAATTGGATCCAGATTGAAGATGATCCTGCCACTTTCCTTACAACCCATGTCAACTTATGAATTTACAATCAAGAATATTGACAATTCTGAGTATGCACTTTGCAACATGGATAACCCAACTATCACAATCACTGACACTGATGAAAACACAGCCATATTCAGAACTGCAGTTAACAGCTGGGACTCCGATAGAATTGACTATATTGTTGATCCTAGTCTAAGAGACTTAAGATTCACTGATGCCTTGGGAAAAGTTATCGAGGAGGTGTTGGTCCCTATTGGTATCTACTCAAAGGAAATCAGAATCGCCCCACCTGCAAACGAAGAATTTGCAAATGACATCATTTTCTCAATCTCATATCCCCAAGTCGTCATTGATCCTCCTATCCTTAGAGCCAGAGCTGGTGACTCCTATCTCTCTTTCAGAATTGCTGCTGCTAGCACAAACTATCCCTCCGCAATCCTTCTCGACTTCGTTAAGACTGAAAGTGTCAGTACCCAGGTCTATTCAGACCTTCCCAAGCTAAAAGTTCTTATGGCTGCTATCCCAACCTATATCCCAACTCCACCTATTACCATCATGCAAGGAGGTACCTCTCTCCCCTACCAATGGAACTTTGCAGAGCTTGACTTGAAGCCTCACACAGAAGTTATGTTAACTGCCACCATTGAGGCTCCTTCATCAGATGTTCTTTCTATCATCGGAGCTTCAACAATTGTCTTCACACCCTCTAGCCCTCTCCAAGGCTTCACATTCAAGTTGTCTGATACTGCTGATCCACTTAACCCACCCTACTTTACTTTAACGATTTCTGGAACTGATGCCAAAAACTATGCCATAGCTAATAATACCATTACAGTAGAAGTCATTACTGCTGCCTCAGGTGCCCCTTCTATTACTGACAGTAACATTCCAGAAGATTATGATCCAACTTCCCAGTTATTCATTCTGACGCTCGATCAACTTGCTGTTGTTTATTGGCACGTGGCTCTCAATAAACAACTTACCACTCAAGACTGCCTTCGAATTCGAAGCAATGTTAATGATAATGTCCAATATGACCCCCTCAGTGACAATCAAGCCCAATACGGAGTCATGTTCGCCTACACTGCCGATACCCCAACATCCTTCACCGTAGAAAATCTCTTAGCTGGTACCACCTACGCCTACGTCCTATGTCCTATTGGTCAGATTGATAGCTTTGCTACCCCTACAACTGGCACCTTCACAACCCAATCTAATGGAGCCACTGTCACAAAATTCTCTATTCATTTCTCTAAAACCATACCTAGAAGTCAAGTTGCTCCTTTTGTCTGTCTCCTCATGACAGAACTTCAGCTTCCTAATGAAAAGTAAATCTTCTTTTTCTTAAATTAATCTTTTAGTGTTCTTGCAATGGACGGTACAACCTGCCAAGACCCCACCATCCTGGCTGACACTAGCAGATTCGACTACCTTAATCTAGATATCTATGTCAGCGGAAACAAAAGAACTGATGAGGCTCAAACAGCTGCGACCGCTCTTGCCAGCTGGGTTAACAGTATTAATACCAAAACTCCAAGCAGCTTCAGAACCAAGTTCTTGCAAACTCTCGACGCTACTGGCCTTACCCCCATCTTCTTATCCACTACTGTTGAGGTTGGTCCTGTCTACACCTCTCAATCCTGGAAAGACTCAGATCCTGACGTCAATGTCCAAGCGACCTATGTGACTATTTCTGATATTGCACCTACCTCTAGTGGATATGTATTCGCTATTGCTGATCCTGGAACCCTCAACGTCCCAAAATATTACCAAATAAAGAAGAGCATGAACGCTAATAATGATATCGTCCCTGGTAGTAATGCATATTCTGAGAATGGAGCTGCAGTCAGCATCAGAATTAATGGACTAGAACCCTTGACTACTTACCAGATTTACTATTATGCCTCAAATTTGGACCTTAGCCAATACTCCAAGGTTACACCTGTTCGAGTTGTCGAAATTACAACGAAAGAGAAAAATGCTGCTTACCTCTTGGCTGTCTCTCTTTCTGCTATTTTGTTCGTTGTATGTATGTTAGTCTTGTAAGTAACTTTGTGAACAGATATTAAATGGGATATCATACATGACATATTTGGAAATTTTGTTAGAAATGAAAAATCAAATATGCATGATTACACTCCTTGTTTATTATCGGATGGGTGTTTCAACTTGAAACGCTCAAAGAATACAGACTCTTTATAATTATCAAATTTCATAAAGCAATTAGCCTCCAACAATTTTATTCTCTCAGGGTCTCCTTTGTGATCTCCATAATAGCTCCACACCTTAAAAACATCCTCCCATCGAGCTAATTTTTTTAAGGGAGCTTGTTCAAAATTCTTTGATTTTTTATTTTTTAAATACATTTCATATCCACCAGCTTCTCCATAAATCTCCTTTTCCCAATGATTGACGAGCTCAATAGCATATCTTCTGAACCCGACATTATTAAGATGCATTAGAATTCTTCTCATACGGAGGTGATTATGTGTATATTTGATGAGCCCATTTATGTATCTAACTCTTATTACAATTTCCTTTTTTATATGTACCTTTCTTTATAATCCTTGGTTCTTGTGAGCTTTCCAGTCTCTTCGTCCAGTGTGCATCCATAGAAGTCAAGAATCATTTTATATGACTTGACCAGTTTTTCGGCAATCTATAAGTTCATAAAAAATAATTTCAAGTTACTTCTGGATCTGTTCTAAATATTTCAGCTTCTTCTTCCGTTAAAGGATAGGAGCATGAGTTGAAGAAAGATCGGAAGAAATTAGGGAATAACCATTGAATATAGGAATGATTGATCTCCAATTCCTCATAATCTCCCCACCTAATAATATAAGTCTAATAACATTTTAAATTACCATTGATGCATTTCGTCTAGATATACTCCTGAAGGTTCTGACTTTCTCTTATTCCTGTAGAATAATACATTTGGGCCCTCTTTCTTATCTTCTTTATAAACTTTCTCCTGGCTAGAAGTTCTTTCCTCCGCCTTATCATTATCCAAATTTTCTTCTAATTCCTTGGAAGGGGTAGGCTCTTCTATTTTCTTTTCCTAACGCCAATCAAACTTTCTCTTGAAAATCTACTTCAACAGGGTTCTGAGTCTTCTGATTTTCTGTGAACTTGCTATTATCATCTGATTTTTCTTGACTCTCAGTTTGTGTAGGGGCTGTTTTATTGTCATTGTCAGCATTCACAGTTTCACTTTGTTGAGGTTCCTATTGATAAGGGAATGGAGCCATTTGAATACCACTGTTGGCTGTACAACTGGATTTTTTTCAAGTTGATTGATTGATGGACTGATGGACTCAGGCTTATTATCCTGTACTTGCTATCAGAGTGTTAGATCTAAAGGAGGGAATAATCACTGAGTTATTTTCAGTGGTTGAGGGACTTTGGTCAGAGCTATGCGTGTCACACATTTATTCTGATTTTATTTTTTATATTTTGAAACAAAACCTATTGAAGAATAAATATTATACAGGAAAAGCAGCATGTGCAGTACACGACACGTGTGTATTAATAAAGCAGAAGAAATAATTTAAAGATTTTCTTTACTGAAGTTCAAAGGAGGATTTTTACGCTTATACTGTACAGGTAGATCATCATCAACCTTATCCAGCAATAACTAAAACTTAAAATTTCTACAAAGACCTTATTACCTGGAACATCTTGACTTGGTAGCTCTGTTGCAAATACTTCCTGCTCTGCTTAGGATCCCCGACTGCCTCTTGGGTCTCTTCAGTGCCTGTCTCCTCAATTATGATAGGAGGTTTGTCAAGGGCTTTATTGGAATTCTTTCTATTCAGCATTGTTCTCACAAAGTCACTCTGAGGATTAGGGAATAGGAGGTCCAGGTAGGGACTGGTGCCATACATTCTTTTATGTCTAAGATTTCCTTCATGAAGATGTTCCTATAGCTTAGAAAAATAGAGTTAGAACTATACGGTAAACTTCTTGTTGATAGCCTCAACTTCAGATTCAAAGAAACTGAATCTTGAATAGAAGTTGTTTTGGTCCAAAAGATTGGATATCAAGAGATTGACCTTCTCAATACCAATATCTCCTGCGACTTCAGTCTCGAAGAAAGTATAGTATGAGTTTCTGAGGAAGAATTCAACCATCATTCTAAGGGAAAGAATGATCATAGGCATGACAAAAAGACTCCAAACTTTAGTGCTCTATTATTCTCAGTTCATGCCAGAAGAAAACCTACCTTGACCATCTTTCTAAGCTTGTTCATCTGTTCCATGCATGCAATGATCATCTGCTTTTTTGTCATGATATCAGGCTGGACTGGGTTGACATGACCAAAAATTTGCCAGTAGGAAAGATGGAGAATAATACCAACTACTCTTATGAATTCTTCAGATTTTAGCACCTCCTTAGTCTTCAAAATATCCTTTTCCTTGAGGAAGCTCTTCCTTAAGGGGGGCAGTCTTCTCTTAGCATCCACACTTACACTGTCATTGTGGGTTGCCTCAATTTGGTCTCCTGACTTTTGATAGGGGATGCTGCTGAAGGGGAATTTGTCAACAAGAATAGTCATCTGCTTTAAGATATCCTGAGAGTTCACCTTTGATATTTAGTGCTAGAGATATTTTACTTTACTTTAAGAGGAACTTGAAGGTCCTTGATGACGTTCTGTGCGACAGAAACCTGGGAGAAGGGGAAACAGTATTTCTTAGATGTGAATATCTCATTTTCTGGTCCCTCTGATTTAGGGAGGTATGGAGCATTAGGATCATCCATAAGGTTCTGGTATTGTTCTAACAATTAGAAAAGGACTCAATCGCTATTACTCTTTATCTTGCTCTCATTGAAAGGGAACAAATATTTCTTTTTGATATTGTCGATTGAAAAGTCTATGAGAAATCTAAACTTAGGTTCCTCTTCTTCCTTCTTTTCTTCTTCACCACCAAATCTAGGCTTTATTTCTTTAGTTGATGATTTTGCAGAGATCTTAGGAAGTGTTTTATCTTTAGGTTTTTCTTCAGGCTTAGGCTTGGTTGACGTAGGTTCTGGTATGCTCTCTTCAATCTTCTTGGGCTTTTTCAGATCTTCATAGGTGTATGAATGAAGTTTCTCACCGGCAACTTTGGGCTTTTTCTGCCTAGCCACAATGGTCAGACTGTCAGCAATTAAGCTAGAGACTAATGAGTCTAAGATAATATGATTTATTACCCTGAAGCGTTCCAGCCAGCTGCAAATTTACAGCTTGAAAGAGGATTATTTTTGAGGACCATGGCTATGTTGGCTTTGGTGGGTTCTATTTTGAGACTTTCGAGATACTTGATTGCATATTCTTGTTCAAGGGATTTAAGGAATTCTGGAGTTAGGGGGAATTCCTAGAGGGATTAAAGGGGCAAGAAGAGGTAGTACCTGAGGTGTTCCCCTCAAGCGGATCTTAAAAACTTTTTCATAGATTTTATCAGCGAGATTCTTTTGGACTTTTGACTTATTACTCATTATTTTCGTTTTGTTTCTTAAATTTTATTGATTTGATGCAGAAACAAAAAACACAGGGAAAAAGTAAAAAGTATGCAATTTTACAGTCAATTACTATGCATCTATTTATTATGTGTAGATACTGACCCTCTGCGAGCGCCAGGTTTGGCCTTATTAATACTATCTTTCAAGCTTGGGACAATACTGGGCCTCGATTGTACACTTTTTGTCTTCACAGAGCCTGTTTCTGACTCCTTATCGATCTTTGCTTGCTTTCCAGGAGACAAATCTGTCAGCAGAACCTTCTCAGATTTGTTCTCATCTCTGCCATCAACGCCATCGACAGAATTTATTTGTGAAGAGTCTTGAATACTTCCCTGACTTGCTCCATAATTCTCTATTGACCTATTATCACCATAATGAGCAGTGCTGTCTTTGTCCTTATGAACTGTTGCTGTAGCCATTGGAGTGTCATTCGAGTTCAAATTGGAGGGATAATTTGAGGGAATGACAGTGAATTTTCTTTTATATTCGTCTATGATCTCAGTCAATTCCAAATTTATTAATTCTTTTTGCTTGATCTCTTGCTTGAGTTCCCTGACTTGATTCCTTAGTTGGCCTGCAACTATAGCAAGTTTCTAGGAATTAGGAGTGTTTTAAGAAAAATTACCTCAACTTTCTCTTCTAGGTCTTTGTTTTTGTTTATAACTCTTGTCTTATCCATTTTCTCAGCTCTGAACATAGCAGGGAAGTACTCTACACCCTTTTTCATTTTATCAACCTCCGCTATAACGTCTTCCTGTTGTTTCTTGATTTCTTCTAACTTCGGGAAGTAAATGGAAGTGAGCTTCTTATAATTCTCTTCTGCTTCATGCTAAAAGGTTAGCTTATTGTTATGAGGTGTTACAAGCTGATTTCTGAGAAGCTGATTACTCTTCTCACTAGCCATAAGATTCTTGTCTAAGGCTTTTATTTCCTTCTCCAAGTTTCTAATCTAAAAAGTTATACTCTAATTTATGAGATTTTACTATTTCATCTCTTTCTTCAATCTTTAGCTTCAACTTTTCTTCATCTCTCTCCTTTTGTGAGGATTGCATACGAAGCTAAAATCATTAAAAAAATTTCAGAAATTATTACATTCAGCTCTTGCATTTTTTGTTCCATGCTCTTGATTGTGTATTTAGCTTCCTCAATTTGCTGCCTCAAACTCTTGGTCACTTCCTTGCTATTCTCAATAGCGGCGTCTTTTTCAACTTGAGTCAACCCAAAAATATTCCTCAACAAAGTTTCTAATTCATCAAATGCATTAGCCACCAACTTGAACATTTCTGTTGAAGTATGAATCTTGGTTCCGCTCTTGCCAGCGCCTTTAGGCCTACAATATTACTTTTAATGCTATTCTCTAAATACATAAATGGCCCCTCAGGTTTCATGGCTGATTTGTCAAATGTATACTTGCTCTGGATGAAGCCAAATTTCTCTTTCTGTTCCTGCATGCTCATCAGAATTTTGTTGACCTCTTTTTCTGTTAAAGGGAGCCAATGATAGCATTACCTGCATGGACATATTGAGGTTGAGGGACATTAATATCTTCCTTCATTAGCTAATGATATTTATTCAGAGGGATCGAGTCTATACGCATTGCTTGTAGATAAGTCCTCGCATATTCTGAACGAGAAGGGCATCTCTAAGATTCAAGAACCTGAAAAATACGTCTGCTATATTAGTGTCTAAGGATATTACTCAAGAGAAAAGAAGAGAACTCTTGTCAAATTTTATCTTGACATCACTCAACTCGTCCTTTATTCTTTCCTCAAAGATCTGCCATAGATCCTTATCTTTATTGCTGATAGTCCAATCTATAGACTTTCATAATAAAGAATTTTCACTATACCATTAGCTTTCTTTTCGAATTTGGGAACTTCTATTCTTTCCTTGGAAATTTCAATAAGCTGCAATAGCTCGCCTTCCATTAATTCGACAAATCCCTCAAAATGCGCTCTATTTTCTTGAGAATCTTCAGTGCCGGGATCCTTTCTAATATTCTTTAGGTTGTTTATGGTTCCTAACTATCACTGTTATGCTGGATTTCATTATTAGTGTACTTGGTCAGTCAGGGCTGCACTCAAAGCTTCTAATCCTCTGTTTAGATTAGTCATATTTTTATCTGGGTCTTTTTTCTGCAGAAGCCTAGAAGAAATGGTAAATCAGGAGAGAAGAAATATACTCTTGGTTAACCTGAGAAATATTGGCGAGTGCCACCTTGGCTGGATTATTGCTCTTGTCCATTTGACTTCGCAAAGAAGTTTTTAAATTTATTTCGTATTGCTTAACTGTACAATCCCTTAGTTATAATATCCTCTCCAAGTAAAAGGAGCGTAATGAAATAGTAAAATGCCTTTGAAAGAGTTAGATCTGAGTCAGTTACGACTCCAGATAATCTTCTTTCAAGAATCCTGTAAACACTATCTGAATCAGGTAAACTGCATGAGACCTACTCCCAAATATCTATCAGAACAGAAGTGATCAACAGGCTGAATTGGAACTATTTTGAAAGAGGAATACAGTTTGATAAAACTTGTAAATCCGTAACATACTAATCCAAGTTTATTTGGTGGTTAGAGAATCACAAACTTGGATATGACAGCTCAATAGTAGACTCAGCTTTTCACCTATTTTAAACCAAGTTTAGGGAAATTTGTAAACAAGGGGATTTATTAACCTGACTAAAGGGAAAATAAAATTATTAGCCAAACTCAAATGAGTAGTCAGCATAAATCAAACGACCCAGAAACTGGGAGTGATAGCTCCACGATCTACACAGCCTTGGCGGTCATTGGCGGGTTCGTATTTCTTCTTGGACTTTACTTTTGTTGCAGCAAAAGGAATTTCTCTAACAAGTATTGCCCTTGTAGGCGGAGAGAGACAAAGATTGATTTTGAAAGCACGGAAAATTCTATAATGAAAAAAAAAGAGGATAGAATCAACATGCTGGAAAACGAAATAAAAAAGTTACATAAAGAAAAGGAACTCCTAATGGAGGAAAGAAATAAATATTCATCCCTCCTGAACCAATTCTTGGAGCAGAAAATAGAAGATATAAAAGTTAATCTCCCAAATGGAGAACCTAATGAAAACCAACAACTCCTTTTAAAAGAATTGCAAGAGTTAAGGGATAAAATCAAAGAAGTAGATCATGACAGAATATGTTCTGTGTGTTTCGTCAGACCCAGGGAGGTCGTCTTCTTAGAATGCGGGCATTTTGTCTGCTGTGAGTCCTGCTCGCTTAGTTTAACAACTTGTCCCTTTGATAAGTCTTACATTTTCACTAAGAAAAAGGTATATATTGCTTAATAGATTCTTATTATTTCTCATGCCAAATTATGATTCGTGCTTCATTAATTACTCATACAATGGAAGTCTTGTATTAAAAGGCTTCCTACAAAAATTATACATAAACAGTGCAAATTCTTACAAACATAGCTCAAAGGCTAAATTCGCCATTAGTGGCTCACACCACCTTTTTGCAAAGCATCAAAGTTTCTCTTTCCAATTCTAGGAGAAGTTGGTAGTGCCATAGATCTAGAACTCATTTTCAAAGTAATAGGAGAAGTGAATGAATTAGCCTTCAAGGTTACAGCTTTCCTCCATCTTTCAATCTCCTCTCTTTCCCTCTTAGCTCTTTCCTCCTCTTCCTTCTTTCTTTGAGCCTCTCTTTCATTTAACTTTTCAAGCATTTGCTTCTCAAAGTTCTCTCTCTTCTCAGCCCTAATCTGAGTACAGAGCACAATTTCCTCAACTTCAGTTAGAGGGGAGGTACCTAGCTTAGGGACAAAAGGTTTAGAGAAGTCTGGCATAGGAGAGGCCTTAAACCTTGTCGTATTCAGACTGTCCATAGAGGACTGGTCAATCGAGCAAGACTTATGAAGTTCAGCTCTTTCATCAGTATGGAGATGGATATTCATAGGGATAGTAGGCTTATGGTGGTCATGATGATGGTGATGATTGAGACTTGAGTGATTGAGCTTAGAGAAGTCGGGTAGGGGTAGAGCCTTAAAAGTTCTAGTACAATTTTCTAATTCCTTTTTCCTAGCGTATTCCTCCTTTTGACATCTAGCCTTCATTCTTCCTCTTTCTTCAGTGGCGAGCTTGGGCTCTGTTGGGATGACACAAGGCTTGTCCGATTTCTTGACCTCAAAGGGTAAGTACACTGGCATAGGGCGGGCCTTGAAATGGTATGATTCACTAGAGTCAGTAGAGCTGAGTCTTGGCCTAATATCAGGCTTTTTATCACTCGAAATCTTGACAAGAGATCTTGTTCCTTCCTTTTTGGCAGGAAGAACGACAACATGGCGGTGGGTGTCGGCCTTTCTGGTGAAACTAAGGTCCTTAGAGGCAGACTGTACTCCCTTAGACTTGCTCTCTTTGAAACGGTTGCTATGCTCTTTGATTTCTTGGAGAGGCTTCATCTCAGACAATGCTTTTTCTGGCCTGACTCTTGATTTTGTCCTTAGTTGAGGGGACTTTGGAGTTGAGAGCTTCTTTGTAATGCTTCTTGTACTTAAGCTCCCTGGAGTTTGGGTGCCTCTATACGAAAAATAATCGTCACGGGCTGCTTTCAAAGGTTTGAAGTCGCTATTATGAGTGGGATGAGTGTGTTTTGAGAACATGGTAGGAGGGCTCAGGCAGGACTGGAGACTTGCCATCTTGGGTGGCTCCTCTGGTAGTTGGAAGACTGGCCTGTGACCTAGAGGCTTTTCTTCGGTTGAAAAATTAGTGCAATGTTCGTCTGTTCTCTCTTGAATGGGAGAGATGTCTGAGGTGAGGAATTTATGAAAATCGACTGAGACGGTTTGGTTGGTGGGGATGTGGGTAGCATGAAGAATGGTCTTATCCTCTCCATTATTCAGTCTTATACGTTTGAGAGAGTATTCTGTGTCTTCATAGCTGTGATTGCTGTCTTGGTTAACAATAGTTTGGGAATGGAAGGAGGCTGATAGCTCAGCGGAATATTGTTGGGGAATTTCGGAGGGCTCAGTGTCGGTGGGCTCATAGATGGGCTGTATGAGATGCAATTCGGACATGATCACTATGGCAATTTTTAAATTTGCTTAACGAATCTAATTTTAATTGCAATAACTTATTAAGTCACTTTTGTATTAGTGTGCATTCATTTGTACATAAAGTGTATGCAGTTACAAGTTCTTCAGGAGGCTCTTTATTAACGGCCTTCCACTTTTCAATCAACATACCCAATAGTTCCTGTGATTCATTATTTGATTGATTACCCAACAGTCCCCCACTTCGTTTATGCTCCCCCTTATCTCCTAGTGAGTTGGGTTCAATTTCAAAGAGAGCTATATAATTTTGCTTCTGCTGGGAAGGAGAAAAGAAAGATATAGAAGAATTTGGTTCGTGAGAGGGCTTTTCTGCAGAGCCAGTCCCTCTGAAGAAACGAAAAATAGATTTCGCCTTTTCTTTTTGTAAAATTTTTTGTTTGTATCTTTTAAGCTTTTTCTTGAGCTCAGCTTCATTAGAACCCTTTTTATTATTCTCTTTACTTGCATAATAGTAATAATTATATGATTTAGCAACAGATTGAGGGAATCCTAGCATAGATGGGTCAGGGGTTTTAGTACCTCTGAGGTCCAATTTCCTATCCTTCGATGTCAAAAGGTCTTTATTCAAGTCCTTCGATGCAGAATTTTGCAATGGAGTTAATAATTTTGTTCTTTTTCTTCTTTTCAAGCTCTTAGAATTGTTTCTAAAGCTGCTTTGAGAGCTATTGCTATTGCTATTCTCCTGCAAGATCATCCTTTCGAGTTCATTGTTCAGCTTGATTTTCTTGCACCAAAATTCAGCAGTTAAGTTGGTTGGCTGGCTTGCACTTACATAAAGATAGGGATCAGGGTCTTGAGTTTCTATAATAACTGTATCTGTTTCATCCTTGTCATTTTCGTATGGGTGATCCTTAGAGAATTGCATATCAAGGGGTGAACTCGCCATTTTTCTTCACTATTTTGAAAATTAACGAGTACTTAAATGTAAGCGTAATTGGAAAACACATCAAAATATCAAATGCATAAGAGAATCTGGCAAGAGGAACTAAACAGTCTTGAAATAGTAGAGATAAACCTAAAAATCATTGATCGTAGTGTGGTTTTCTATGCATATATTTGCTCTACACTATACTTAAATCGACACCAAAAAGTAATTTTGAGACACATGAGAAGAAACTATTTAGAGCTGCATTTGATTGAGGACTAACAGATATCATTATGAAGGGATAGATGTAACGCGAACAACATTTTAAACATCGAAGATTTGGATAAGCTCATCAGAGACAGCAGAAGGTGTGAAAATACCTATTTTGAGTTATGTTTAGTTAAGCTACAATCACCTAGATCAGTGAAGATAAGGGTGATCAAATCAGGGGGAGTGAAGTCAGCGAGAGGGTGTAGAGTCTAATATTTAGATCAAATTTCACTATTACTCATACCTCAAGTTTATCTAAGAGTCCCTTGTCCTCAATTTCCTTGAGCTTCTTCTCTGGGACCTCAAATCTATGCTTGGAGATGCAATGGTCAGGTAGATCTTTCTAAGCAATTATTCCAGAAAATTTCATTTGAACCTGTGAAAGAGGGAACAATCTAGTAAATTTGAAGCTCTCAGACACAACATAGAAAGGCTTCTTCATAGTCTTGGCACAAAGGGCAGTGGTATATGTTCCAACCTTTCCTATCAGATATACAAGTTATTCTTACTCTATTGATGATTCCTCCATTTTCTACAACGGCCTCAGCTCCGACCAAAACCATATCACTCATTTCGAGAGCATAAGCTAAATATTCAGTGTGGAATAATAACTACTACCTATAGCTGAATCACAGATTATTTTGACTGGGATCTTCTCGGCTAGTTCTTTGAAAAGATCGTAGCCCTCGTATTTTGGACGGCATTCTGAGGTAATTACTGAGAAGCGGATACCTTTGTCAGCAGCCTCAAGGAGGATGTATAGAATCAACCTAGAAAATCCATAGCAGAAGATGGTCTAAATGGATATATAAGGGTATTTCAGATATTACAATGCCGTTCTTGATGAAATCCAAGGCGAGCTCCTTGATGATCTTCTTACTTGTCTTGGTCTGTTCTTCGAATTCTTTAGCCTTTGTGTATAAGCTGTTCGAAAATTAAAAGAAAAATTCGATTTTCTTTACTGTTCCTTAACCTCGTTGAAATCGTCATGTTGGTGACCAGCTAAGCTTTTGATAAGATGGCTTTTGAATATCTTATATGCGGACTGTAAACTGTGTTTATCGTTGACATGTAACTGTACTTGAAGGGACATATTGCTTCTTCCTCTTAGGATCGAGTCATCATCTTCAAGTTTTTTAAGAAGGTATTCAACATTAGCGTCCAAGATTGTGGTCAGGCCTTGCATGGTAGATTCAAATCAAATTACTTATACAAATAGAAGATATACCTTGAGACTCTTCGATAATCTCACTACAAGCCCTAACAAGGATTGTCACAATAGTGTCAGTTCCATCTTTTAATTGTGCATTGAACTTCTCCCAAGCTAACCGTTATACATCTTTGAAGAAATTCCCTAGTACCTTTGGTTTCTTTTGAGGAATCCATCTTATTTCAATAAAATTTATTCTTATGACTTGGTTCTTTATGACATATTTATCTCGGAAGCTGCCAATAAGATAAGGAATACAGTTTACATCAGATATATACATAGAACTTTATCTTATAAATTTCTTTCCTAATTCGAACAAAACTCCTGTCACAACTATAGTCATAAACATACTATTAAATTCGCTCATTTCCTGAGATTGGCAAAACTTGTAAGTAACAGAGGACATCCCTAGGAGCGGCATAAAGGTAACTGAAGATCTTATCGTGTATTTAGCCCACTTTCTGCTGAACTCATTGAATGGCAACTCTGGGTTATATGTCTGATATGCACCCATGATTAATCCATAACAAAATCCGAGAAGACTTCCTCTAAAGGCCCCAGAGATAAAGTCTCTTTTAAAATGTTTTGCCTCATATTCATAGTGCTTGTTCTCCATCTTTTTACAGGGAAAGAATTTGAAATTATAGTATTAGCCAAATATTTCTTAAGAGATTACAAAAAAAAAAATTGTCTTCCCTAAAATTCATAAAATGCTGAGAGACTACTTTTTGTAGGCCTTCTAGTATAGAAGAGAAGTTATTTTATTTCGAGTTCTTTCCTTAAGAACTTAGCATATTAATAAATCGAAAAAACAAAATCACCATGATTAGTCAAGCATCTTTATCCCTATTGAAGAGTGGGAATTGAAAAACTCTTAATTAATAAACCAAATGTCTGAACCTTAAGCTAGAGAAAAAAAAAGCTAGCAAAGTTATGAAATCCTCAAAGTAATTTTACTTTCTGATCAATGCCCAGAACAACAGGCTGAGCCAAGGAAGAAAAAGTTTCATACAACAAGCAATAGTACGGAGGACTACATATGAAGTTTCTGATATTAAAAACAATAAAATTAATTCCATTTTTGAATCTTTGTGATGCAGGGTGCATATCCCTTAATCGTAAAAGGAGTGACCTGGTTAGGACTTGGTTACCTCTCTTACGAAATATACAAGTATTCTCTCACTTTTTTTACTAATTTTTCAGGGCTTTCCAACAAGAAAAAAGAATCAAAAAGCTCCAAGCTCAGAAACAGTACCTTTAGTCCTCTCTGGGTCATTATTTAGATACCAAATCTCTACTGGACAGGAGGTCAGCCCAGAAATCAATGAAGAAATAAAGAGATATATGGATACTCATTGTATATAGGATGAATAAATTCCATTAAATCCTTTAGATGGACAGAAAGTCCTTGAAAGAATGGGAACAAGGAATATTCTTGAGGAGCAAATCAAGTTACAAATACAGCAAAAGGTTTCGAGATATAAACTTATTTCTTAATTTAAAAGAAAGAATTACGTGATAAGATGCTCGCCATTATGGGAAGTGAGGAAGAGCTTAAGAAGGTTGAAGAAGAAATAAAGAAGTTAGATGAACTCTTCACACAAATAAAGACCAACAAGCCTTTTGGCCAAGGAGATGAGTCCACTTACAAATAAACTAATAGGGTGTCCTAGAATTTCATACTTAGACGTAGTGTAAACAAAAGAGGCTTATGATATATCTCATTGAAGACGATGACCTCAAAGGAGGATCCATGGTGGAGAATCTAAACTTTGAATCAATTATCTAAAAATTCGAAAATAACCCTGGGAAGAGGTAGTATCATAAAAGTTTTAGTCACTAACATCTAACACAAACCATTTATCATGAGTAGAATGCCTAGAAAACCTTCAACTTCCTAGTGGGTCTCGGCTTTGAGGACTTTTAATACAAAAGCACAGATTATTCCTGGGACCAAGCCACCGACTATAGATCAATATTGTCTTGAGCTCTGTTCTCTCACAAGAAATCGTTTGGGGTCCTTCAAGATTTATGAAAATTTTGTTTTTACGAGGATTTTTCTGCCAATCCTAACCAATTTTCTTAGCAACTTATGCAAA
>Ga0065720_1019550_pt1 | contig 23721 bp, 26 predicted proteins | sample Thericmetagenome_FD_59107 | JGI IMG/M metagenome (GOLD analysis project Ga0065720, IMG submission 59107) | Thermophilic microbial communities from the Joint Bioenergy Institute, California, USA of rice/straw/compost enrichment - eDNA_2 v2... | ecosystem: Engineered > Solid waste > Grass >... | reverse complement strand
AGCGCCCGCTCGACGGCCGGTTCCTGCTGGCGGGTCTGGCCCGCCGCTACCCGACGTGCTGGTCGTTCGCGGTGGACGGGCTGGTCGGCGCCACGCCGGAGCTGTTGGTGCGGCGCAGCGGCGGCACGGTGTCGGCGCGGGTGCTGGCCGGCACGAGCTGGTTGGGCGAGGGCGGTGCGGCCGACGCGGAGGGGGTGGCGCAGCAGCTGCTGGCCTCGGCGAAGGACCGCCACGAGCACGCCCTCGCGGTGGACTCCCTGGCCGACTCGCTGCGGCCGCTGTGCGCCTCCCTGGAGGTGCCGGAGGTGCCGTCGGTGGTGGAGCTGCGCAACGTGTCGCACCTGGCGACCGACGTGCGCGGCACACTGCCCGCGGAGTCGCCCGCCTCGCTGCTGCTGCTCGCGGAGGCCGTGCACCCGACGGCCGCGGTGGGCGGCACCCCGCGCGAGGCGGCGGTCGCGCTGATCGCGGAGCTGGAGTCGATGGACCGCGGGCGCTACGCGGGTCCGGTCGGCTGGGTCGACGCCGAGGGCGACGGTGAGTTGGGGGTGGCGCTGCGCTGCGCCCAGCTGGACGGGCGCTACGCGCGGCTGTACGCGGGCTGCGGCATCGTCGCGGAGTCCGATCCCGACACCGAGGTGCGCGAAGCCGCGGCGAAGCTGCTCGCGGTGCGTGAGGCGCTCGAGGACGAGCCCGGGGTCGATCCCGAGGACGGTCGCGAGGATCGCGGGTAGCGCTCAGCCGATCCGCTGCACGGGCAGCTCCAGCGCGGCGATGCAGCCGCGTTCGGCCGAGATGAGCGTGAACGTGCCGCCGTAGCGGTTGACGATCTCCGCGGCGGTGGCGAGCCCGTGTCCGTCCCTGCGCAGCACCTCGGGGGCCGCGCCCTCGGGCAGGCCGGGGCCGTCGTCGGCGACCTCGAGCCGGACCCGGCCGTTCTCCCGGCGCGCGCGCAGCCACACGTGCGCCCCCGGAGCGTGCCGTTCGCAGTTGACCAGCAGGTTCGTGAGCACCTGGCCGAGTGCCCAGTGGTCCATGCCGACCCGCAGGTCGGGATCGACGTCGAGGTCCACCGCGAGCCCGGACGAGCGGTGCACGACGGCCAGATCGCGCAGCAGCGGCGCCACGGCGGCACCGTCGGGCGGGTCCTCGCGCTCGTCGAGGAGGCGGCGCAGCTCACCGGCCTCGGGCCCGGGGAGGGCGGCGACGGCGGCGCGCAGCTCCTCCTCGCGGTCGGCGGCGGCCGCGAGCGCGGCGTCGGCGGCGGCGAGCCGGTCGCGCACCCCGTCCACGGTCGCGGCGAGGTGCCCGGCCGCGGCCCAGACCAACAGCAGCGCGGCGCCGAGCTGCAGCGCCTGCCCGACGGGCCCGTCGACGGCGCCGGGTGCGGTGCCGGAGACCAGCGCGATCGCGTGCGCGGCGGCGAGCGCGACGAACGCTACCCCGACCCGGCGCGGCAGCACCCGGCCGTGCAGCGTGCCGGACACGGTGACGAGCATGCCGACCGCACCGGCGCCGGACCAGGCCAGCATCCCCGCACCCAGCACCAGCCAGGACGACGGCGGCGCATCCGGGGCGACTGCCCGGGCCACGACGACGGCGATCAGCAACGCGGTGGCGAGCCCGCCGATCAGCAGCGGCGCGCGGTCGGGGCGGGGGACCGCGGTCCGCAGCGTCAGCGCCAGGAGGCCGACCGACCCGAGCGCGGCGGTGCTGGCGGCGAGCAGCCAGAACTGCTCCACCTCGCCGGGCACCCCGCGCAGCAGCAGCGGCACGGTGACGTACGCGGCGACGGCAGCGGCGACGAGCCGGGTCCGCGGGTTCCCGCTGGTACCGGCCGCGGCGGCGAGCAGGGCGGCCGCGACGACGGCCAGGTCGGCCGGCAGGTGGTGCAGCACGCCGACGCCGACGGGATCGTGCGGCAGCAGGACCACGGCGAGCGCGCCCACCGCGACGCAGGCGGCCAGCGCCGCCACCTCCACGAGCGGCGCGCGGACGAGACCACGGACCGTGATGGGCAACTCGATGACCCCTGTCGTTGTCGACGACGACACGGCAGTGCCGGGCCGGGCGCTGGGGAGCTCCATCTTGCTGTCGGGCACGTCACGGCCCCCGTTACGCCCGGCCGGCGACCGCTTCCGCCACGGCCGCACCGATCACCTTGCGCAACTCTGCGTGAGCGGCCCGCAGCGTGCTGCGGTCGGCCGGGACCTCGATCATCCGTATCCCGGGCGCCGGGGCCAGCACTCCCGCCAGATCGGCGGGCGCGACGGCGGTGTGCTGGATGCCCACGGCGGCAGCCAGCGCCGCGAGATCCACGGTGTGCGGGGTGCCGAAGACCCGCTCGAACGCTCCGGCGTACTGCGGCGCGCCCTGTTCGAGCAGGCCGAAGATCCCGCCGCCCCGGTCGTTGAGCACGACGATCGTCAGGTCGGGGCGCTGTTCCTCGGGCCCGATCACCAGGCCGGTGACGTCGTGCAGCAGCGTGAGGTCGCCGAGCAGCGCGTAGGCCGGGCCACCGTGCGCGAGCGCGAGCCCGGCTGCGGTGGAGACGGTGCCGTCGATGCCCGCCACCCCGCGGTTGGCCAGCACCGTGAGCCCGGCGCGCGGGCGGGCGGCCAGCGCCACGTCGCGCACCGGGTTGGACGAGCCGAGCGTCAGCGCCGCCCCCGCCGGGAGACCGGCCACCAGCTCGCGGGCCAGCCGCAGCCCGATCGGAGCCTGGCCGGCGTCGAGGACCGCGTCCAGCGCCGCGCTAGCCGCCCGGTCGGCCGCGAGCCACGCGTCGTACCAGGCGGGATCGGGCAGCATCGTGGGCAGCGACCCGACCGCGCGCACGGTGGCCGGCACGTCGGTCCACGGTCCCGACCCGGCCAGCGCGTACACGGCCACGGCCGGGTCGGCGAGCAGCCGCTGCACCGGGCGGTGCAGGGTGGGCCGGCCGGCGACGATCACCTGCTGCGGGCGCAGCGCGGGCTCGTCCAGCAGCCACGGCCCGGCGCGCAGCGCGCCCGCCCAGGCCGCCGAGCCCGGCTCGGCGACGACGGGCAGCCCGTCGTAGTCGGGCCCCGGATCCCCCTGCCCGGCGATGACGAGCGTCGGTGCGGTGGGGTCGAGCGGCAGCGGCGGTACGTGCGGGACGGACGGCGCCACGGCCGTCCAGGGGGCCCCGTCGGGGCGCCCCGGCGGCCACGCCTCGTCAGCGGGGACGAGCGGTTCGGCGAGCGGCACGTTGAGGTGCACGGGTCCCGGCCACGGCCCGGCGGCGGCAGCGAGCAGCCGGCACACCTGGGCGCGGACGCGCCGGTCGTCGGTGGAGGCGGTGGCGAACTGCCGCACGGCGGTCCCGAACAGGCCGTGCTGATCGATGGTCTGGCTGGCGCCGGTGCCGACGAGGTCGGTGGGCCGGTCCGCGGTCAGCGCGATCACCGGCACCCCGCTGTGGGCGGCCTCCAGCACAGCGGGATGCAGGTTCGCGACCGCGGTGCCGGACGTGGTGCACACCGGCACCGGCCGCCCGGAGCCGCGGGCCAGCCCCAGCGCCAGGAACCCGGCGCCGCGCTCGTCGATGCGCACGTGCAGGCGCAGCGCCCCGGCCGCGTCGGCAGCGTGCAGGGCGAACGCGAACGGCGCGTTGCGCGAGCCCGGGCAGAGCACCACGTCGGTGACGCCGCCGCGCACCAGCTCGTCGACGATCGCGCGGGCGGTCCGGGTGGCCGGTCCGCTCACAGCGCGAACACCTCGAAGGCGGTGGCGAGCTCGGCCCCGGGCAGACCCTTCGCGGTCTCCTCGGCGGCCGAGCGCAGGAACGTCTCCGGCTCGGCCATGGCCCCGCCGAGCGCGGCCAGGTACTCGCGGTGCGCCGCCAGCGAGGCCACGGCGCGGTCGAACACCGGGCCGATGTCGACGGCGTGCGTGCTCTGCGGTGATCCCGCGACCGCGATCCAGCGCACCCCGGTCCACGGCTCCCCGAGCTCGGGGAACAGCCACCGGTTGGCGGCGTCGCGGACGGCGTCGATCGTGGCCCGGCCGACCGCGATGTGATCGGCCTGGTTCAGGTGGCCGCCCGGCCAGGTGTCGTGGTGGTTGCTGGTGACGACCAGCTGCGGCCGGTGCCGGCGGATCGCGGCAGCGATGTCGCGGCGCAGCGGGACGCCGTAGGTGACCAGCCCGTCGGGGTGGTCGAGGAACTCCACGCCGGTGTCCGGGTCGACGCCGACCTCGGCTGCGGCGGCGCGCTGCTCGGCCTCGCGGAGCGGGCCGCACCGGGCGGGCTCGATCGTGTCGATGCCCGCCTCGCCGCGGGTGGCGAGCAGGTAGGTGACGGTCCGGCCGGCCGCGGTCCACACCGCGACCGCGCCGGAGCCGCCGTACTCGAGGTCGTCGGGGTGGGCGACGACGACGAGCGCACGGTCCCAGTCGTCGGGCATCGGCTCGTACGTCGGTGCGGTCATGGCGCCCATCCTGCCTGGTCGCACATTCGTCCGCGCCGCGTGCCTCGCGACGGTGAGGGGTCAGGCGATGAGCCTCAGACGCCGGCGCCCGGCTGCTGCGGAGCGATCGCGAACCGCAGCTCCTGGCCGCCGTCGGCGGTCGGGGCCTGCTGGACGTCGAGGACCTTGTCGTCGAGGACCGCGGCCGCGGTCGCGTCGAGGAACACGGACACCCCGTCCCCCGACAGCACGACGTCGTCCTGGGCCGGCTGGCCGGCGAGGGTCAGTTCCAGCCCCTGGTCGGGGTTGGGGGCGGCGATGCGCAGCCCCCCGCCCTCGGGGAGCTCCGCATCGGTGGTCAGGGTCTTGATGGCCTCGGCCGCCAAGTCGGTGATTGCCAACATCGTGCCCACGCTAGGCCTGATCGGCCGGTTTCGCAGGACGGAGCCCCGATCAGCCGAACGTCTCCGGGTCCGGCCCGAGCCGCCGGCCGCGGTCCAGCGCGCCGATCACGGCCATGTCATCGCTGGTCAGCTCGATGTCGAACAGGTCGAGGTTCTCCCGCATGCGCTGCGGGCGCACCGTCTTGGGGAACACGATGTTGCCGAGCTGCAGGTGCCAGCGCAGCACGATCTGGGCGGGCGTCTTGCCGTACTCGTCGGCCAGCGCCGTGATCGCGGGATCCGCGAGCAGCTCGCCGCCTTGCCCGATCGGCGCCCACGCCTCGGTGGCGATGGCGTTCTCGCGGTGGTAGGCGCGCAGCTCGGCCTGCTGCAGGTACGGGTGCAGCTCGATCTGGTTGACCGCGGGCACCGTCCCGGTCTCGGCGGCGAGCCGCTGCAGGTGGGCGGGCAGGAAGTTGGACACGCCGATCGCGCGCGCCTTGCCCTCGGCGAGGATCTGCTCGAACCCCTGCCAGGTCTCGACGTAGCGATCGGCGAACGGCCGCGGCCAGTGGATCAGGTAGAGATCGACGTAGTCGAAGCCGAGCCGCTCCAGGCTCTCGTCGAGGGCCTTGCGGGCCTCGTCGCGGCCCTGCCGGGAGTTGTCCAGCTTCGTGGTGACGAAGACCTCGTCGCGGTCCAGCCCGACCTGGCGGATCGCCTGGCCGACGCCGGTCTCGTTGCCGTAGCCCTGGGCGGTGTCGATGTGCCGGTAACCGGCCTCCAGGGCCGCGACCACGATGGCCGCGGTGTCGTCCGGCGGCACCTGGAAGACGCCGAACCCCACCTGCGGGATGTCGACGCCGTTGCTCAGTCGCACGGTGGGGGTCTCAGGCATCCCCCGACCGTACCCCGTGTCCGGTCGCGTCCGTCTCCTCCGACCCGGGCCGCGGACGCTGCCGCAGCACCCACACGCCGAGCGCCACCACGCCCAGCACCATCGTCAGCGCGAGCACGCGTTCCATCAGGCCCAGCGGCCACACCTGCCACCACGGCTTGCCGATCACCGGTCCGAGCGGGACGCCGATGAGGGTCACGGCCAGCCAGACCAGCGTCGCCGCACCCGTCCCGACGGCCCAGCGGGCCCCGACCGCCCGGCCGAGCAGCACCACGGCCAGCGGCAGCGCGATGAACGCGACGAGGCTGGCGTAGCGGTGGATCGTGCCGGACAGGCTCGGCCCGATCGCCCAGTTCGTCTTCTCGAAGACGACGACCAGCACCAGCCCCGCCACACCGGCGCCGTAGAGCAGGGTGGCGGGCGAGACCAGCCGCACCCGGCCGCTGCCGATCAGTGCGCCGAGCACCGCGACGGCACCGGCGGCCAGCGCCAGGACGCCGATGTTGAACAGCCAGCCGAACTCCCCGATCCCGTACTCGCTGATCGTGCGGCGCACCGGGTCGACGCTCGTCGCGGCGAGCAGGTGCAGCGCGCCGATCGTCAGCACCGCCACGGCCGCCCCGGCCAGCCCGACGCCGGCCAGCAACCGACCGTCGATCCGCGCACGAGCAGGGGTCACGACGTCCACGACCCGATCAACGCCGCGGACCGGCCGGCTGGTTCCCGCCGGTCAGCGCAGCAACCCGGCCACCGTCTCCTCGGCAGGGCCGTACATGGCCCGCACGGTCTTGCCGTCGTGGAACTCACCGATCGCGGTCATCTCCCAGGTGGCCCCGGCGCGGTGCAGCACGCTCATGATCACGCCGGTGCGCGGCTCGGAGTCGGTGAGGTCGAACCGGACGAGCTCGGCGCGGCCGTCGAGGTCGACCAGCCGGCAGTACGCCCGCGCGACCTCGGTGAACTTCTGCCCGCGGAAGGAGTTCACGGTGAACACGACCGCGACGACGTCGTCGGGCAGCCTGGCGAGATCGACCTCGATCGTCTCGTCGTCGCCCTCGCCCGCGCCGGTGAGGTTGTCACCGGAGTGCGCGATCGCGCCGTCGTAGGCGCTCTTGCTCATGAACCACACCGAGTCGGACCTGCGGCCGCGGCGGTCGATCGTGATCGCCGAGGCGTCCAGGTCGATGTCGCGCCCGCCGCGGGCCGGGTCCCAGCCCAGCCCCATCGCGACCCGGCGCAGCGCCGGGGCTCCGGTCTTGACCAGCGACACCGTCTCGCGCTTCTGCAGCGACACGCGGCCCTTGTCCAGGTTGATCTTCCCCGGTGCGGGCGGCGGGGCGGCGGGCTGCGCAGGGGCCTGCGGCTCCTCGTCGACGGTGATGCCGTAGTCCGTGGCGATGCCGGCCAGCCCGTCCGCGTAGCCCTGGCCGACCGCGCGGACCTTCCACTGCGCGTCGCGGCGGTAGATCTCCACGCACAGCAGCGCGGTCTCCGGGCCGAGCCCGTCCGGGACGAACGCGACGAACGGGGCGCCGCCCACGGCGACGTCCAGCCGCAGCCCGCCGAGCTGGCCGAACGTGGCCGGGCCGCGGCCGTCGAGGCTCGCGGTGACGACGACCCGCTCGATCTCCGGCTCCACCGCCGCCGGGTCGACGTCGACGCCGTCGGGCCGGTAGCGCACACCGGTGGCCTGCGGCTGGTTGTAGAAGACGAAGTCGTCGTCGCTGCGGACCGTGCCGCTCGCGGTGACCAGGAGCGCGGAGATGTCCACCGGCGCCGCCGCTGCGACGGTCACGGCGACGGGTCCTGCCGGGAGCGTCGTGTTCGCCCCCTTGGATAGGGTCTGCACGCGCCGATCCTGCCAGCCGTGCCCCGGCCGGCGCCTCCGTCGACGCACGCAGATCGCGGCCGCCTACTGTGATCGGGTGCCAGAGCAGGTGACAGAGCAGGTCTCCGAGATCTTCGATCCGTCGGCGTGGAAGCCGGTTCCGGGCTTCTCGTTCACCGACATCACCTACCACCGGGCGGTCGACGTCGGCGCAGTGCGGATCGCGTTCAACCGGCCCGAGGTGCGCAACGCCTTCCGCCCGCACACGGTCGACGAGCTGTACACCGCACTCGACCACGCCCGCCAGACCTCCGACGTCGGCTGCGTGCTGCTCACCGGCAACGGCCCCTCCCCCAAGGACGGCGGCTGGGCGTTCTGCTCGGGCGGGGACCAGCGCATCCGCGGGCGGACGGGCTACCAGTACGCGTCCGGGGAGACCGCCGACACGGTCGACCCGGCCCGGGTCGGGCGGCTGCACATCCTGGAGTGCCAGCGGCTCATCCGGTTCATGCCCAAGATCGTCATCGCGGTCGTGAACGGGTGGGCGGCCGGCGGCGGCCACTCGCTGCACGCGGTGTGCGACCTGACGCTGGCCAGTGCGGAGCACGCCCGGTTCAAGCAGACCGACGCCGACGTGGGCTCGTTCGACGGCGGCTACGGCTCGGCGTACCTGGCCCGGCACGTCGGGCAGAAGTTCGCCCGCGAGATCTTCTTCCTCGGCCGCACCTACACGGCCGAGCAGATGCACCAGATGGGCGCGGTGAACGCTGTCGTACCGCACGCGCAGCTGGAGGCCGAGGCGCTGCAGTGGGCGCGGGAGATCATGGGCAAGTCGCCGCAGGCGCAGCGGATGCTCAAGTTCGCGTTCAACCTGGTCGACGACGGGCTGGTCGGCCAGCAGCTGTTCGCGGGCGAAGCGACCCGTCTGGCGTACATGACGGACGAGGCGATCGAGGGCCGCGACGCGTTCCTCCAGAAGCGGGCGCCCGACTGGTCGGGTCACCCGTGGTTCTACTGACCGCCGGTCATCGCAGTGTCGGTTCCGGTGCCGATTCCCGTGTCGATCCCGGCGTCGATCCCGGCCGCGACCTCCGCGCGCCAGGCCGCGAGCAGCCGCACCAGCGGATCGGCGCAGGTGGGGACCTCGCCGCGGCGCAGCCTCTCGATCAGCTCGTCGTCGGCGCGCACGGCCGGGGCGGACAGCGGCGGGCAGCCGCTGCGGTGTCCGTCCTTTGAGGCCATGGTTCATGGTCCCCGAGCAGCGCGGATCCGAAACCCGGGCGGTCGGGTGGCGTTCGTCCGAAAACTGATGACCACAGGTCACGAACTGGTCCGAACGGGTGGTCACCCGACATGGTGAGGCCGACGTTCGTGCCCGTCGACGGCTCACCAGCCGCGATCGAGGCGCTGGCGCGGGCGCTGGAGGCGGCCCTCGACGGTGGACCGGCGGTGCTGCCCGGCACCCGCGACCCGGGCGAGGTGGGCGATGCCGGCCGGGCCGCGCTCGTGATCGCCACCTCCGGGTCGACGGGCCGTCCGAAGCGGGTGCTGCTGCCGGCCGCCGCCCTGCGCGCCTCGGCGGAGGCCACCGCGACCCGGCTGGGCGGTCCCGGCCGCTGGCTGCTCGCCCTGCCCGCCGAGCACATCGCCGGGGCCCAGGTCGTGGTGCGGTCACTGCTCGCCGGCACCCGCCCGGTCGTGCAGGACCTGCGCGGCGGCTTCCGGCCCGACGACTTCGCCGCGGCCGCCGAACGGCTGGGCGGCGAGCGCCGCTACACCAGCCTCGTGCCCACCCAGCTGGCCCGCATCCTCGACGCGGCCGACGCGGGCGCCGACGCCGGGCTGCGGGCGCTGCGCGGGTTCTCCGCGGTGCTGGTCGGCGGCGCGGCGCTCCCGGCGCCGCTGCGGGAGCGAGCCCGGGCGGCCGGGGTCGCGGTCGTCACGACGTACGGGATGAGCGAGACCGCGGGCGGCTGCGTCTACGACGGGGTGCCCCTGGACGGAGTCACCGTCGAGCTGGAAGACGGCCGGATCGTGCTGGGCGGGCCCACGCTCGCCGACGGCTACCTCGGCATGCCCGAGGAGACCGCTGCGGCGTTCGCCGGCGGCCGGTTCCGCACCAGCGACCTGGGCCGCTGGGTGAACGGCAGGTTGGCCGTCCTCGGCCGCGCCGACGACGTGATCATCACCGGTGGGGAGAAGGTGGCGCCGGCCGCGGTGGAGGACGTGCTGACCGCGCAGCCCGGCGTGCGCGCGGCCTGCGTCGTGGGGCTGCCGGACGCGGAGTGGGGTCAGGTCGTGGCCGCGGCGCTGGTGCTCGATCCCGGCGCGACCCCCGACGCGGCGACCGCGGCCGTGCGCGCGGCGCTCGGCCGGCACGCCGTGCCCCGCCGGGTCCGCGTCGTCCCCGACATCCCCCAGCGCGGCATCGGCAAGCCCGATCGGGCAGCGGTGGTCGATCTCTTCCACTCCGGCGGGTGACGAACCCCTACGCCCGTTGGGAGTGCTCACTCTCCGCTGATTGACCGTTACTCGTCTGTGCGATCTGCTGTCGAGTCACAACAAGCACTCCAGTCACAGCAGTCACTCGGGGGTTACGGCAGATGCGGATGCGGCTCTGCGGAGCGACGGCGGTGGCGATCGCCACCACCATGCTCGGGGCGCTCGTCGGAGCGGCGCCGACCGCCGCCGCGGACACCACCTGGACGACGTGGCCGGTCGACCTCGCCGCGGGCGACGCGGTCGGTGTCGTCGTCGACGGCGGCACCGCCCGACTCGCCGACGAGGGCACGTTCGCCGCACCCGCCGCCGAGGGCAGCCCGGAGAGCGCCGGCGCACCGCCGATCCCCATCGGCCTGCTGACCTTCCCCGCCCACGAGCTGCCCGACCCGACCACCCGGGTGACCGCGCAGATCTCCGGCGACGCCCCCGGCGCCACCGTCGACGTCCGCGGGCGGCGGGCGAACGGCAACTGGACCGAGTGGGTGCCCGCCGACGCCACCGGCACCGTCGAGCTCCCCGAGCCGACCAGGCACGTCCAGGGCCGGCTCGTCCTGAGCGGCCCGGGCGAGGTCGACGAGCTCACGCTCTCCGCGCAGCCCCTCCGCGGCGCCGAGGGCGCCCCCGAGGCCGTCGAGGCCGCGCCGCTGTCGTACCGCGTGTTCGCCACCCGGGAGGGCCTGGTCGGCGGCACGACGGCCAACGGGCACGTGATCGTCGAGCGCGACCACTTCGTCGCCCTCCCGTCCCGCCGCGCGCTCTCGCCGAAGGGCAGCCACGACTACTCGGTGAAGGTGTGCGCCCCGAACGGCCGCTGCGCGTTCGCGCCGGTGTGGGACGTGGGGCCGTGGAACACCCGTGACGACTACTGGAACCCGCCGGACGTCCGCCAGGAGTGGAAGGACCTACCGCAGGGCACACCGGAGGCGCAGGCGGCGTACCGGGACGGCTACAACGGCGGCAAGGACCAGTTCGGCCGCACCGTGAAGAACCCGGCCGGCATCGACCTCGCCGACGGCACCTTCTGGGACGACCTCGGCCTCAAGGACAACTCCTGGGTCACCGTCGAGTACCTGTGGACCGGCTCGGTCCGCCTCTCCCGCGTCGCGAGCGACGCCACCGCCGCGGTGTACGCCGCGCCCGACCCGGCGTCCGAGATCGTCGGCATCGCGGCGGGCGACGCCGGGGTGCCCGTGCACTGCCGCCTGGTCACCGCGGTCGGCGAGTTCCTGCAGATCGGGCTGAACCAGTTCCTCGACGCCGCCGTCGTGCCCGATGCCGGCGACGTCGCACCCTGCGCGGCAGTACCCGAACAGGTCACGCTGCTCGCCGCGGCGGCGCCCGTCGCAGCGATGGACCGCACCCCGACGGCCGTCCCGCCCGCGGCGCTCGACCGGACCGTGGTCGCGGCCGGGGACCCGGCGGTCGACGAGTCCGGCGTCACCGTCGGCGACGTCACGATCAGCGCGTCCGGCGCCTCGACGGGCGAGTCCGGTGTGACGATCGATGCGTCGGGCGTCACGAACGGCTGAGCGGTTACGGTTGCACCCCGTGGCGACGGTCGCGGAATGGATCGAGGGGGCGCGGCCGCGCACCCTCCCGACGATGGTCTCCCCGGTGCTCGTCGGGTGCGGAGCGACGATCGGGGCGCACGCGTTCGGCCCGTGGCGGGCCCTGCTCGCCCTGATCGTGGCACTGGCGCTGGGCGTCGGCGTGAACTACGCCAACGACTACTCCGACGGCATCCGCGGCACCGACGACGAACGGGTCGGGCCGGTGCGGTTGGTCGCGTCGAAGCTGGCCTCCCCCGAGGCGGTGCGGACGGCGGCGCTCGCCTGCTTCGCGATCGCCGGGCTGGCTGGGCTCACGCTGGTATCGCTGTCGGGCACGTGGTGGCTGATCGCGGTCGGCGCGGCGTGCGTGCTCGCGGCGTGGTTCTACACCGGGGGCAAGCGCCCGTACGGCTATGCCGGGCTGGGCGAGCTCGCGGTGTTCGTCTTCTACGGCCCGGTCGCCGTGCTCGGCACAGTGATCACCCAGGACGCCCCGGTGACCGCGCCGGCCGTCGTCGCCTCGGTGGGCGTGGGGATGCTCACGTCCGCGGTGCTGGTGGCCAACAACCTCCGCGACATCCCGACCGACGCCGCCGTGGGCAAGCGCACCCTCGCCGTCCGACTGGGCGACCGGGACACCCGTCGGCTGTACGCGGCCATCGTGCTGATCCCGCTGCTGTTCTCGGTCGTGCTCGCGCTGCTCGCCTGGCCGCTGGTGCTCGGGCTGCTCGCCGCCCCGCTCGCGATCTCCGTCACACGGACCGTGCGAAGCGGCGTCGGCGGTCGCGACCTGATCCCGGTGCTGGCGAAGACCGGCCTGCTGCTGCTGGTGTGGTCAGCCGGAACGGCCGTCGGACTGGCCCTCTCCGGCTGGCTCTGAGCCGACCCGCGCCTCGCTCTCCCCGCCGAGGTCCTCGCCGCGCAGCTTCGCCCGCAGCGCCTCCCGCTCGGCTCGGCGACGACGCACGGCGGCGTCCAGCGCGGCGTCCAGCCGCGCGCGCATGCCCCGGAACAGCACCATGGACAGCGGGAGCGCGACCACGAGCGCGACCAGCACGCCGACCAGGAGCGGCACGCCGAACGCGACCAGCACGCCCGCGACGACCGCCACCAGGCCGACCCTGGCCAGGGCGTACAGCGCGAACGTGGCGGCCAGGCCGTGGGTGCGTTCCGGCTCGTCCATGCCCACGAGGGTAGCCCGCGGCGTGGGTCACCCGCCCTGTCCGGTTCGTCCTTTAAGAGCCCTTTACCTACACCCAACCGTTCGCCTACCCGGGGTCCCCGATGTCACGATGGCCCGGTTAGTGCATCCACCAGTGGAGGCCAGTGTGACCGTCACGACCAGCGACAACGAGCGGCTCCTCACCCCCGGAGAGGTCGCCGCGCTCTTCCGCGTCGACCCCAAGACCGTCACGAGGTGGGCTTCCGCAGGCCGCATCGGATCGATCCGCACGCCCGGCGGCCACCGCCGGTTCCGGGAATCCGAGGTGCGCAAGCTGCTCGCCGACCTCACCAGCGAGGCCACCGTCCCGCCCGCGAGGTCGTGACCGTCCGGCGACGAGTCGCGCGACTCACCCCGCCCCCACCTCCGAACGGCTAATCTCGGACGTGGAGGTGGTTGGACCATGCTGATCCTCGTCGCGCTCATCGGCGCGGCCATCGTTGCCCTGGTGCTGTGGCGCGCCATGCATTCGGCGCGCGCGGGCATCGCGGAGCCGCCGCCGCGCAGGCAGGCCACCGGTCCGGTCCGGCGCATCGCCGGACCCGACGACGACCCGGAGTTCCTCCGCAGACTCGCCGAACAGGTCCGCCGCCAGCAGAACGACCCGCCGAAGGACTGACGAGGATCAGCGAACGTCCCCCGCGCGGCGGCCCGGTGCCGGGCCGCCGCGCGAGATGACGTCGATCGGCCGCGGCGATTCAGGCGCCGGCTTCGAACGCGTCGGCCACCACGGCGGCGAGCTCCAGGAGCGCGTCGCGGGTCGCCGGCGCCAACCGGTCGAGATCGATCTCCGCCCCCTCCTCCAGGTGCTCGTCGAACGGGATGCGGACGACGGCCCGGCACCGCGCAGCGAAGTGCTCCGCGACCCGGTCGAGGTCCACGCTCCCCGATCGGCGGTGCACCGAGTTGATCACCGCGACGGCGTTGGCGACCAGGTCGCCGTGGCCGTGCGCGTCGAGCCAGTCCATCGTCGCCGAGGCGCTGCGCGCCCCGTCGATGGAGCCCGACGAGACGATGATCAGCTGGTCGGCCAGCCCCAGTACCCCGTACATCGCCGAGTGCATCAGGCCGGTGCCGCAGTCGGTGAGCACGATGTTGTAGAAGTGCTCCAGCAGGTTGACCGTGCGCCGGTAGTCCTCTTCCGAGAAGGCCTCCGACACAGCCGGGTCCTGCTCGCTGGCCAGCACCTCGAGCCGCGACGGGCCCTGCGAGGTGTAGGCGCGCACGTCGGCGTAGCGGCGCACCCGCTGCGCGTCCCGCAGCAGGTGCCGCACGGTGGCGCTGGTCTCCAGCGGGATCTTCTGGCTGAGCGTGCCCCGGTCCGGGTTGGCGTCGACGGCGACGACACGGTCACCGCGCAGGGACGCGAGCGTGCCGCCGAGCGTGGCGGTCACCGTCGTCTTCCCGACACCGCCCTTGAGGCTCAGCATCGCGATCTTGTGGCAGCCCAGCAGCGGATGGTTGACCCGCGCCGTCAGCTCACGGCGGCGGATGTCGGCGGGGCTCTCCCCCGGGTTGATCATCCGCCCGCTCATCAGGTAGATCGCGCGCCGCCAGCCCGACTGCGGGGGCCGCTTGACCTTGCGCAACAACCGCGCCGAGGCCAGGTCGGCGCCCTCGGCCTGCCCGTTCGCCTGCTCCGACCGGGCCCGCTGCGCCTGCTGGGCGGCCACGGCAGCCGGATCGACCCAGCGCACGGCCGGCCGCGGCGCGGGCGAGGCCGGCACCTCCTCCACACCTCCGGGCGGGGTGAGCGAGTGCCGCCCGGTGGCCGGTTCGTCCGGCTTCTGCGCGGGGATGCCCGATGCCGGTGTCTGACCCCAGCGTTCCCGCACGTAGCGGCCCACGGAGCCGTCGGGGTAGTCCTCGGCCGAACCGGTCCCCTTCGAGGTCTCACTCTGGGTCATGCACTCATCCCGCCGGTCGCATCAGATTGACCGCTGAACCCGCTCACGAACGCCGACGGTAGTCGCGAGGTGCCCGCGGGTCGAGCCGACGAGCGTCACCCCACTCCTGCGTATGAGTGCAGCCCGGCGACGACCAGGTTGATGAAGAACAGGTTGAAGATCATCGTAGTCAGACCGGCGATGTTGATCCACGCGGCCCGCCCCGTGCGCCATCCCGCGGTCGCCCGTGCGTGCAGGTAGGCGGCGTAGATGACCCAGGCGACGAACGCGACCGTCTCCTTCGGGTCCCAGCCCCAGAACCGGCCCCACGCGGCCTCCGCCCAGACCGCGCCGGCCACGACCGCGAACGTGTAGAGCGGGAACGCGACGATCATGACGCGGTAGGCGACGCGGTCGAGGACGTCCGCGGTGGGCATGCGCTCGGCGATCGCCGCCGGGACGCCGCTCCCGCTGCGCAGCAGGAACAGGATGCTCGCCACCCCGGACACGATCAGCAGCCCGGACGAGATCGCGATCGCCGTGACGTGCACGGGCAGCCAGTAGGAGCGCAGCGCCGGCATGACCGGGCCCGCGGCCGTGTAGAGCGCGGTGCCGCCCAGCGTCATGAGCACGACGATCGGCAGCAGCACCCACGGTGCCGCCGAACGGGCCGCCGGGACGCGGCGCAGCATGACCAGCCACGTCACGACCGCCGCGAAGGTGATCATCGAGATGAACTCGTACATGTTGCCCAGCGGCCAGCGCTCGGTCGCCAGGCCGCGGGCGACGATCGACGCCAGGTGCAGCAGGGCGCCCAGCACCGCCACCGAGACGCCCATGTTCGCCGCGCGAGCACCCACGGCCCGGGCCGGCTGCTCCTCCGCGGCGGGGATGTCCGCCGGGGTGCCGCCCGCACCGACCAGCACCGGTCGGCGGGTCCGCACCGCCGCCTGCGCGTAGGCGTGCAGCACCATCGCCAGCACGTAGACGGCGACGGCGGCGATGTAGAACCAGTCGGAGTACTGCGCGAGCATCAGCCGTCCTTCTTCTCAGGGCCCAACAGCTCCGCCCGGAGGCGGTCGAACTCCTCGCCGTAGCCGGCGCGGTCGGTGCGGGCGAGCCCGCCGAGCTCCACGACCGTACGGCCTTCGGTGTCGGCGGCCTGCAGCCGCACCCAGAACCGGCGCCTGCGGATCGTCAGCGACAGGGTGATGCCGATCAGGACCGCGATCGCGAACACCAGCACCCAGTCCTGCCCGGGATCGTGGCTGACCTGCACACCCACCCACTGGTTGACCCCGTCGAAGCGGATCACGGTGCCGTCGTCGAGGGTGATCTCCTGGCCGGGCACGAGGTTGGCGCGGGCCACCCGCTGCAGCGCACCGGACTCGATCTGCCGCTGATCGACCTGGAAGATCGACTGGCCGCGGCCGTCGTCCAGACCGAGATCACCGCGCAGCACGTCGACCGCTACCTCGGGATCGCGCAGCGCGGGGAACACCGAGGTCACCACGTCGCCACCGGAGCTGGTCGGGGCGAAGAGCCCGGTGATCGCCAGCTGGCTGGTGCGGCGCTGCTCCTCGTCGGTGATGCCGGGGCGCTCGAACTTCGTGGCGCCCTCCGAGAGCAGCGTGCTCGGGTCCACGACGCGCCACTGGATCTCCCCGGTGCGCTGCTGGCCGTCGGGGAAGGTCACGGTGAACCGCGGCGCGTAGCCGTGGTCCATCAGGTAGACGCGCAGCCCGTCGACGCGCAGCGGGGCGTTGACGGCCAGCGTCGCGGGCCGCCACTCGGCGGTGCTCCCCTCATCCAGGTCCGAGGTGGTCTGGTAGCCGATCTCGGCGCGGTAGTCGGCCGCCTGCCCGTCGGCGCGGTAGCTGGCCTCGAACTGGTCGATGCGCAGGCAGAACGGCTCCAGCTCGGTGCCGTCGACCCGCAGCCCGGCCCGGAAGGAGTCGTACCCGAGGATGCCGGAATTGCAGAACTGGTTGCCGACCGGGATGATCACGCTGCCTTCGTAGCCGTACAGCTTGCCGGCCGCGAAGCCCACGAGCAGGCCCACCATCGCCAGGTGGAAGAGCACGTTCCCGGCCTCGCGCAGGTAACCCTTCTCGGCGGAGAACTCCCGCACCCCGGCACCGGCGCGCTCCTCGGTCCGCTCCGCACTGCGCCAGCCGCGCAGCAGCGCGCGCACCCGGTCCGCGACCTCGTCCGGGGTGCCGTCGACCGGGCCGGTGGCGTGGTGCGGCAGCCGGCCGAGGTTGCGCGGCGTCGCGACCGGCGGGGTGCGCAGGGCGCGCAGGTGCTCCACGGAGCGGGGCAGCACGCACCCGATCAGCGACACCATCAGCATCAGGTAGATGGCGGCGAACCAGGGGGCGGCGAAGACGTCGAACAGCCCGATCCGGTCCATCAGCGGGGCCAGGTCGGGGTGGTCGGTGAAGTACTGGTCGACCAGATTCAGGTTGAGCGAGCGCTGGGGCAGCAGGGCGCCCGGCAGCGCCGCCACCGCGAGCAGGAACAGCAGGACGAGCGCGGTGCGCATCGACGTCAGGCCGCGCCAGGCGTTGCGCAGCACCGCGAACGGCGAGGTGCGCACGGGACCGGGAGCCGGTCGTTCCAGGGAGTCGACCACGGCTACAGCACCGGCTCGAAGCCCGCGATCGCGACCTGCAGGCTCGCGATGAGTCGGCCCCACACCCCGGTGAGCAGCAGCACCCCGACCGCGACGAGCAGCACGCCACCGGCGATCTGGATGGTGCGGGTGTGGCGGCGCAGCCAGCCCAGCGCCCGGACCGCCCGCGAAGCGCCGAGCGCGATCAGCACGAACGGCAGGCCGAGGCCCGCGCAGTAGGCCAGCACCAGCACGACCCCGCGCAGCGAGCCTCCGCCGGTGCCGGCGGCGACGGCGACGACCCCGGCCAGCGTCGGGCCGATGCACGGCACCCAGCCGAGGCCGAAGACCGCGCCGAGCAGCGGCGCGCCCCACACACCCGCGCGGGGCACCCAGTGCAGCCGCCGCTCGCGCTGCAGGAACGGCACCAGCCCGACGAACGCCAGCCCCATCACGACCATGACGACGCCGCCGATGCGCTGCAGCACCTCCTGGTTGGCCAGCAGCGCGTCGGCCAGCCACACGACGCCGACCATGATCGCGCCGAACACGACGGTGAACCCGGCGACGAACAGCGCCGCCGCCCCCGCCACCCGGAACCGGCCGCGGTCCTGCTGCAGCGGCGCCTCGACCCCGACCAGCCCAGCGAGGTAGGCGAGGTAGCCGGGGACCAGCGGCACCACGCACGGCGAGGCGAAGCTCACGGCCCCGGCCAGCACAGCGACGACCGCTGCGAGCAGCAGCGGGCCGGAGACCGCGAGTGCGGTGGCGGGATCCATCCCATCCAGCGTAAGCACCCTGGCCGCGAGCCCGGCGACCGGGTTCTACAACGCGTAGTGGAACGGTGGGGTCACGCCGCGGGTTCGGCCACCAGCCGGTCCAGCAGCGGTCGCAGCTGCACCTGCGACACCTGCGCCAGGAACACCGCGGCCACCCGGTGCTGCTTGTCGAACACCACCGTGGACGGCACCACGTTGCGCGGGAACCCGTGCAGCCCCAGCAAGCTGCGCCCGGCCGGATCGAAGATCGAGTCGTAGCGGACGCCGCGGGCGGTGAGGAAGTCCGCGGCGGAGTGCCGCTCGTCCTTGACGTCGATGCCCAGGACCGCGACCCCGGAGTCGGCCATCTGGTCGGCCACGGCCTGCAGGTCGAGGACCTCCTCGCGGCACGGCCCGCACCACGAGCCCCAGATGTTGACCACCACGACGCGGCCGGGGTAGTCGGCGAGCGCCGCGATCGCGTCCGGCCGCAGCAGGCTCTCCCCCTCGATGCCGCTCACCGGACGGCGGGATTCCGGCGGATCGTAGGTGATCGCCGTCTGCCCGCCGGGGGCGACGAACACGAACTCCTGGTTGCGCTCGACCGCGTCCGCGCCCACCCCGCAGCCGGCCAGGACGACGGCGGCGAGCAGCGCGGCGAGCAGGCAGGCGAGCCGCCTCATGCGCCCGTGACCCGTGGGTCGCTCGACCCCGCGGGCTCGCTGTAGCGGACCTGTTTGAGCTCGGTGCCCTCGAACACGAGCGAGGTGAGGGACGCGAGCGCGCACTGGCGGCGGCGTGGATCGTGCCAGAGCTTCTGCCCCGTGACGTAGCGGCGCAGCGTCCAGATCGGCAGCTGGTGCGACACGCACAGCACCTCGTGGCCGGCGCCCAGCTCGCGCGCGCGGTGCACCGCGGCCAGCATCCGCTCCGCGATCTGCCGGTACGGCTCGCCCCAGGACGGTCGGAACGGGTTGCGCAGCAGCGGCCAGTGCTTCGGGCTGCGCAGCGCCCCGTCCCCGACGGCGACCCGCTGGCCCTCGAACGCGTTGTCCGCCTCGATGAGCCCTTCATCGGTGACGATCTCGAGGCCGTGCCGCTTCGCCGTCGGGGCCGCGGTCTGCTGGGCGCGCTCCAGCGGCGACGCCACGACCGCGGCGAGATCGGCGTCGGCGAGGTGCTCGGCGACGATCTCGGCCTGCCGCTCCCCACGGGTCGACAGCCGGAAGCCGGGCAACCGGCCGTAGAGGATCTTCTCCGGGTTGTGCACCTCGCCGTGGCGCAGCAGGTGCACGATCGTGCGCTCGGTCACGGTGCCTCCGCGGCCGCGGCCGCCTGCGCCGCTGCCGGGAGGGCGGCCTCGATGACGGCGAACGCGTCGTCGTCGAGCGCGGCGGAGACGAACCACGCCTCGAACGGGCTGGGCGGTGCGTACACGCCGCGTTCCAGCAGCGCGTGGAAGAACGGCGGGAACCGCCAGTTCTGGGCGGCCTGGGCAGCGGCGTAGTCGTGCACCGGGCCGTCGGTGAAGAAGACCGAGAACAGGTTGCCGGCCAGCTGCACGTGGTGCTCCACCCCGGCCGCGCTCAGGGCGTCGCCGACGAGCTGGGCCAGGCGGGCGGCGTTGGCGTCCAGGGCGGCGTACACGCTCGCGTCGGCGTTCCGCAGGGTGGCCAGCCCGGCCGCGACGGCGACGGGGTTCCCGGACAGCGTGCCGGCCTGGTAGACGGGCCCGGCCGGGGCGAGGTGGGCCATGTGCGTGGCCGGACCGCCGAACGCGGCGGCGGGCAGCCCGCCGGACATGACCTTGCCGAACGTGTACAGGTCGCCGGCCACCCCGTCGATGCCGAACCAGCCCGCCGGGGAGACCCGGAACCCGGTCATGACCTCGTCCATCACCAGCAGTGCGCCGTGCGCGTGGCAGAGATCGCGCAGACCGGCGTTGAAGCCGGGCTTCGGCGGCACCGCGCCCATGTTGCCGGCCGCGGCCTCGGTGATCACGCACGCGATCTGGTCGCCGCGCTCGGCGAACACCGCGCGGACCGCCTCGAGGTCGTTGTACGGCAGCACGATCGTGTCGGCAGCCTGAGCGCCGGTGACGCCGGGGCTGGTCGGCAGCCCGAGCGTCGCCACGCCGGACCCGGCCTGAGCGAGCAGCGCGTCGACGTGCCCGTGGTAGCAGCCGGCGAACTTCACGATCGCGGTGCGCCCGGTGATGCCGCGGGCGAGGCGGATCGCGCTCATCGTGGCCTCGGTGCCGGAGTTGACCAGCCGCACCTGCTCGACCGGCCGCACCCGGGCGATGATCTCCTTCGCCAGCTCCACCTCGGCGGGCGTCGGCGCCCCGAACGACAGCCCCTGCCCGGCGGCGGCGCGCACCGCGTCCACGACGGCGGGATGGGCGTGCCCGAGGATCATCGGGCCCCATGAGCAGACGAGGTCCACGTAGCGGTTGCCGTCGGCATCGGTGAGCCAGGCGCCCTGCGCGGAAGTGATGAAGCGCGGGGTGCCACCCACGGCCGCGAAGGCCCGCACCGGCGAGTTCACGCCGCCGGGGATGACCGCGGAAGCGTCGGTGAACAGGCGCGCGGACGCGCTCGTGGACTGCGCTGTGGTCGGAACGGAGCTGGGGCTACCCACGACCGCCAGTCTCACATCCCGGCTCGGGGCCCGGCGAACCAGGCGGACACCGCGCGGCTGAGCAGCAGCCCGGTACCGATCAACGGCACGACCAGCAGCACCGCGAAGACCATCGAGCCCGAGGTCGCGGTGAGGAACGCCAGCCCCAGCAGGAACCCGATGGTGAGCGCGGCGAGCGCGGTCCGCGCCGCCCGACTGCCGCGGAACGTGAGCCCCACCAGGACGAGGTGGGCGACGGCCAGCGCCAGCGTCACCATCGCGCCGGTGCGCACCACGTCGGTGATCTCCTGCACCGACCACGTCTCCAGCGGGGTGCCGGCCAGCTGCCCCTCGTCGATCGCGCCCTGCACGTTGAGCGGGAGGAAGGTGAGCGCGAGTCCGAGCACGAGCCACGGCAGGGCGCCCAGCGCCAGCAGGCCGAGCGCGACGAGCAGCAGCGGCGGCCGCGGTTCACGGGCCGGCGTGGGCGGGGTGGGCGGCAGGCCGGAGCTCCTCGGCGTGATCGGCTCGCGGTAGGGGTTGTAGACGCCCGGCACGGGCGGCGGCGCCCCGTGGGCGTCGCGCCGGGCGTACGGACCCGGGTACGGCCCGTCGTGCGGGGTGGTCACGCGGTCCAGGGTAAGAGCTGATCGGTGCCGCAGACACGACGGCACCGGCCACGATCGGATGTCGTGACCGGTGCCGGGGCTGCGCGACCTACTGGGCCTTCACCACGATCGTGTTGGTCCACTTGTCGTGGAGCGCCTGCCGCAGCGGCGTGTTCGTGATCACGAAGATGCCGTCGACGATCGTGAAGATCGCGATCACCGGGGTGCTCAGCAGCGACAGCGGGCCGAGGAAGCCGAGCAGGCCGCTGACGATGAACACACCTGCCGGGTAGATCGCCGCCCGCTTCAGCAGCGTCGCCTGGTCGGCGAGCTGCCCGGACGGGGTGACCAGGCGCGTCTTCATGACCATCTTGCCCAGCGTCTGACCGGAGCGGCCGTGCATGACGACGTCGTACGCGCCGTAGAGCAGACCCGCGACGATGCCCGGCAGCGCCAGCGCCAGCGGCGAGAGCCCGCCGCTGACCGTCCCCGTCGTCGGATCGAACGTGACCGCGGTGAGGAACAGCGCCCCGGCGATCATCGAGACGACGAAGTAGACGACCGCGAACAGGATGTTGTCGATGATGCGGCCGACGAGCCGCTCCCACCACTCGGGGATCGGCCCCGGCGGCACCGGCAGCGGCGCGCCCGGTCCGTAACCCTGGCCGTAGGGCTGCGGGGGCGGCGGTCCGTACCCCTGCTGCGGCGCACCGTAACCGGGTGCCGGCTGCGGCGCGTAACCGGGAGCCGCCTGCTGACCGTAGCCAGGAGCGGCCTGCTGACCGTACCCGGGCGGCGGCTGCTGCCCGTACCCCGGTGGCGGACCGTAGCCCTGCGGGGACGGGCCGTACCCTGCGGGCGGGCCCTGCTGGTACGGGCCCTGGCCGTAACCCGGCTGGCCGTACCCCTGCCCCGGCGGAGGCTGCTGTCCCGGCCACTGCGGGTCGGAAGGCGACGTCATGCCGCGGAACGTAAGCGGCCTACGCCGTCCGTGTCCAGCACGGCGGCGCAACAACGGTGTGACGCACCGCGCAGCACCACGGTTCGTCCAGCGCACCGATGCCTGGCCTCAGCGCCGCGATTCCGGTGCGGCCCGGTCTCCTGCGGCTCGCGCGGTGGGTGGCGCGGGTGCTCCCGAGCGCGCCGAGCACCTCCGCCCACCGGCCCGGGCCAGGGACCGGTGGGAGGTGCTCGGCGTCGTGCCGCACCCCGCTCAGGAGGCGGTGTCCGGCACACTCGGCGTCGAGGGTGCGACGTGCTCCACCTGCGGGGAGCGCGGCAGGCCGACCATCAGGGAGGCCGCCACGACGAGCAAGGCCCAGGACCTGCGGGAGCGTGCAGGTGCCGGTCGCAGCGCGGATCCCCGCCATCAGCAGGGGGCTCCGGCGTTCCCCGTCGCGATGCCGAGCGCGAGGCCGCGTCCGCGGACGAACCGTTCGTCGACCGTGCGGGTGAAGGCCACGACGGTCGACGCGGCGCCGAACACGTACATCAGCACCCAGATCGTCCGGGTAGGCCCCGCAAGAGGAGCCGGTCATCGACAGCGCGAAGTACGCGAGGGCCATCGACACCAGCGAAAGGGCCGCCGGGACCTTGACGCCGAACCGGTCGACGATGGAACCGATGAAGGGTGCTGTCAGCACCATGATGAGCGAGCCGATCAGCGCCAGGCCGGACGGCGCGGTCCGGCCCCGGCCGAACGCCTTCTCGAGCTCGGGATGAAGAGGCCGTTCGGGTAGTACGGCAGCACTCCGAGGCCGCAACCGATCCCGACAGACGAGGCGAGCAGTGCCGGCCGGCTGAGTACGACCTCCGCGCATTTCCTGCAGGGGAGAGCCCGTGCAGCTCTGCACTCATGCGCGTCTCCAGTGAACGGTGAAGGACCTTCTCGCAGACGCAGGGACGTGCGATGACTGCCTGCGACCCGGTCGCGCGCGCAACGATGCACATGGCCGACCGGAACTGATGCGGCAGCCCGATGCTCAGGTGTTCCCGCCCCATGAGCGTGATCTATGCGGGATCCATGCCTCGGTACGCCCTGCGAGACGATCGCGGAGCACTACCGGGATCGGTCATCGGGATCGCGGCGAGCCCCTGGTCGACGACGTTCCCGAGCTCATTTGCGGCCCACGACGCCGAAGACGTCGACGACGGCGAGATCCGGGGGCGCAGCGCGTTGCCGGAGCTGGCCGCGCGGGTGGCGGCCGGGGAACTGGACCCGTACGCGGCGGCGCACGAGCTGGAACGAGCGGTCGGGATGTGAGCAGCGGGCACCTGAAGCCCTGACTGAAACCCTGAGCCTGGAGGGCAACGAACGGCACTCTCGTCCACTCCGAGTGGACGAGAGTGCCGTTCGTTGCGTTCGTGGGCTGTGTGCGCGCTGTGGTCAGGGTGCGGTGGTGCCCGGCTCAGGCGCACTC
>Ga0065720_1019549_pt1 | contig 23728 bp, 15 predicted proteins | sample Thericmetagenome_FD_59107 | JGI IMG/M metagenome (GOLD analysis project Ga0065720, IMG submission 59107) | Thermophilic microbial communities from the Joint Bioenergy Institute, California, USA of rice/straw/compost enrichment - eDNA_2 v2... | ecosystem: Engineered > Solid waste > Grass >... | reverse complement strand
TTTTTTTTTTTTTTTTTGGGGACAAAGAATAACAAAGTTGCCCGGTTATCGATATTGAACACGCAAGAGCAACCACTGCTTCTGTAGTTTCACCAGAGCCTTTGGGACATCACTCTGTTCACCAAGAGTTGATATATATATATATAACCCCAACCTTTACTGTTCCAAGTCCCGACTTCTACTGCGGCCTCAACCAGCCTTTATCGCCATTTTTGTCTCAGCATTGAATCAGCTCCAGACTACTAAACTGGTTGCCTACCATATCGCCAAAGCTTTTCTGGTTACACAGTGCGAATGAACACGTCAGTACATAGTCCCTATTGAGTAACTGGGTTCCACCGTGAAAAGCCTGTCTGCTTGTGCTAGTCCTCCTGCTTCCAAGAAACGGATAAGACTAGATGATTTCTACTAAGATAACACTGGATCATGTGCTTTACCTGAGCGACTTTCCCCTGTTGTTTACTTTTTCCTTGTTGGGCTTGCGGAGTCAGAGACACTTGGACCCTCGAGACCTCACGGGGCTCTGAGAGTTGAAGCCTAACAGACAAGATGCATATATGATATCATACATAATATGTATACTGCTGTGCAAAAAGATCAGGGCAAATATCACCCTATCTTTCGTAGTTTTGTTCAGTTGTAAAGACGTCTCGGCTGCCTTAAGAACAGGAGAATCAGGGTGGGGCCCAGCTGTTGCGGGGTAGTGGGGACAAGCAACTCCAACCGCGGGGTATCCGGAGCATCACTGTGTCTGCTCGTCGAGAGCAACCTGACCCAGACCCAGTTAAACCCGAAACAACCATAGACAATGCATGGGAGAGGGGGGAGAGCCGGCGGAGACTGGCGGGAGACAAGAGGGCCAAGACGACAGTTTTCACGACTGAAGCCGGTCGAACTTGACCCCCTCGCTGAGTATGGGCTCCCTTCAAAAGGGGAGAAAAGGTTGGTTTCCAGTCATTTCATATGAACCGACTTGGCTAACATCGTCTGGAGACTCCTAAACCCAAGAACTCAGGAGGCTTACTATAACAAAATAGTAGAGCGCTACCTGTCTTTCTGCACTGATGCAGGAGACCGCGATGAACTTCAGCGGCAGTTCGCTTCTTTGAGCCTGGACAACTCACCTTCATCTACATCCAATCCCACATCACTCCCGTCTCATCACCAACAGACACGTCTGTCATCCCACGATTCCCACTTAACACCGGCCACCGACCCTATCAGCCATTCTTCCCCTACCATTCCGACTCCAAAAGACCCTAAGATCAACCTCTCCCAAATACTCTCTGCCCTCCGCAAGCTTCGTGAAGCGCTGGTCGCTACCCGTCGCCATGACAGCTTCGCCGCTCAGGTCTTTCTATTCGCCGTGCGCGTTGGTGTGCTTGCCGGAGCCTACGAAACCTACTTACCTGCCCTTCTCTATCTCTTAAGAACGCTCAGTCGCTGTACCAGCCCGGACACACGAGACAAAGCTCCATTGCTCACCACAGCTGAGCTCCGCGAGTGTGCCACCTACCTTGTACTCGATGCAGCTTGCCGCAGGGACGACCTCGCCGAAGCATACGCGCTGCGTCACACATACCGGTCTGCGCTCCGCGTATTGTCAAGTGACTCTGCCACGAAAACCCCAGGATTCGACAGACGTGACTCTCTCGACGCCACACTTCACGCCCTCACGCATGATAACTGGGTCCTATTCCGGCGAGTGAAGCTCTCTATGGATGGGCCACGCTCCAGGCTGATGGACTTTGCGGAGGGAAGAATGAGGTCGCACACGCTCAAGGCGTTTGGGAGAACATACTTGAATCTTCCTCTCGGCGTTCTTGAGGAACAGACAGGCGCCAAATGGGAAGAGTTGAAAACCAGAGATGGGGTTGGGTGGGAGCTAGAGGGGGAGAAAGCATCGGCAGATGCAAAAGTTATCATTCGAAGAATTCAGGGGCGGTAAACACCGTGATTGTCGAGTTGGCAAAAATGACTGTTTTTATATAGACTGGATGGCATCCGTAATGAGTGTCGCTTGATTCTTGATAGTTGGGGCCACAGATACAACTATTTCCTGCGCAGACCTATGTTAATCCCTAGACTTCATGAAGAAACTTGGCGCGGGCGATGCACACTATTTCCCCTCGCTGCACGTATCGGTAAAGTATGTTTACTTTTCCAAGCGCAATTGGTGGACTGTCATGCGAGATTCACCCAGACGTCTGTGGCACAGTATACAAACAGTAATGCAGTGGCCTGGGCTCAAAAGCTCTCAGTTATCACTTAGGGAGGGGTAAATCCCGTTAGAACTATTTATAAGGCGTTAATACAATGTTTGCAAGAAGCCCTGTTGCCCGGGTAGCCAGAAATCTTTTCGAAGGGTTCTGCGTCTCAACTTCTTCAACAACTCTTTGCTGAAAGGTCTGAACATTGATCCTACTAAAGCTGCAACTTTCGAGATCGGTGAAGGTGGACAGGTACTTAATCTCAACCGTCAGCCCATGACTGCAATATTGAAGTTTCAGAGACCAACTTAGTTGGGATTTGGGTGCCCATTAAACTGTATTTAGATATTACTACGATCCATGAATTATACTTCAAATATCGTGCAGGCGGTCATATTGACAAGCAGGAGCTGTTCAGGAAGATATAGCACCTGATTCACGACCCAGTGTTCTGAGATTCTCTACATCATCGCACATCAACTCGCTTATTTATACAGACCATTCCGCCCCAGTTTCCCCGTATTTTTGTGGATATGTTTAGAGGAGGGCAATAGCAGCCATGACGCCGCCAATGGCACCGAGACCAACAGCGGCAGCGGTGGGATGTGGGCCAAGGTTGGCGCTCGCGCTCGTTGAGGAGCTGGCCTCGGTGGCGCTGGTGGCAGCTGAGCTAGTGGCAGTAGTCGCAACAGTAGCTCCGGAGGTAGTAGCAGCGGAGGTAGCCGTAGTAGAAGCGGAAGGGACAGCAGAAACAGTCTTGCAAACGACCTCATCAGGGACCTGAACATCGAAAGCACCGCAGAGCTGTTCACGGATGAATTAGCAAATGCACTGGTACGGCGGCATATACCTTCTTGTAGGACACTCACAGTCTTGGCGAACTTTTTTGCGCGCTCCAGTTCCTCCTTGTCAGCGCAAGAATCCGTCAGGCAGCACGCGATCTCATCGAGGAAGGTGCTGTTGGAGCAGATGCACTTGGGATCCTGGCCGCAGTTTCCAATGCCACCCTGAAGGAACTTGTCGGCACATTTTTGCTGTATGCGAGAAAAGATTGTCAGAAAATGCCTGAATAAAATAGATCAATAGTTGCCGGAGATCGGCAGCACTACTTACAGCGCAAGCAGGAAGCCCATCGCCGGCCTGTGCGAGAGCGGTACCAGCCAGACCCAGAGCGAAAAGAGCAGCAGCAGAAACCTTCATTGTGATTGTGGTTGAAGATGGGATGAGAGGATTGTGTTCTGCTAGGTGTCAATAATGTGCAGGACGATCGACTTCTATGGTCTGAGGTTGGGACGGAATCAAACAACAGCGATCCAAAGGGACGGTGACGGGAGGTGGGAAGGGTCTGGGTCTTTAATGGACTGTTACGGAGAGGGTACCCTTACCGTTAACAGTTACTACAGCACAACCCTCCTTGCACAGCTGCTTTGACCCTTGAGGTCGGTCCGCCAATGGGAGGTTTGAAACCAGCTGCCAGGACCCACGGACAAGGAAGTCAAATCTGGGCACCTGCCGATGATTGGATACAGCAGGTTTACAAGGATCGCTGGGTTGCGTGAGCAATGAGTTCCCTCCGGTTCTACCCCAACAGATTGCCCAGTAACAGGACAGGAAAGAAGCCAGAACAGCCACACCGCGCGGCTGCATCACATCCTCGACACTTTGATTGGATTATACCGAGCAAGGGGACCTTTTCGAAGCCAGGTAAATACTTCGCGGATTGATGAAAGTAGCACGGAAAATATCGAAGTATTTCGCACCAGCCGAGATCGAAACTCGACCATGGTATGCTTTCTCATATGTCTTTACCAGCATGTGGTGAATGTTCGTGTAAGCGGTTATTGGTGCATCCTTCAGAAATGACGATTTTTTTGGACCACGGGGGAGGGAGATCCTCGATATGCAAATCCAGAATGTACTTCAGAAGGACATGCTCGCCCTGTCTCTAAAAACGACGCCTCAACAAGGACTTGTTGGCTAGGCCTGCGGACATGTACAAGTGATTCGGATTACTACAACCCGAGATCTTGTCTCACGCGTTGTATCAACAAGATGAATCCAAACCTGTTTCCCGTTAGGTGCCTGCCTACACATGCTGGGTTCCAACGGCTCTGTAGTGTAGTTTCATGCTCCAAATCTTGAGTCCATGTACGAAAACCATGTCTAAGAATGTTGGAGTCGAGCGATTTACAAATCCGTACGGATACGAATGCGGGCGTGATTTGGGAGGTTAGTCTACGGTTTGCCCAAACTCCACAGCCCAGCGGACAACCCTCCCTGATGCTGAGACAAAGCAAGTGAGATTTGAAATGCTCAGGAGGGTAGTTCTTCGGGAACTACTTGGCAAGAGGGGGGAACCTGTGAGGTGACTGGCCATTAAGCGAAGCCCAAGCGAACCGGAGTGGGCAGTTTTGCATCCGACAAAGGTTGTAGGCGTTCGACTGGCGTCCTCTCGCCCAGATCATTATGAGGCGGGCACTCCCGCCACGTGGTGAGGGCCTATAAGATTCCAGAATTACATTGTTTTATGTGTGGCCGCCTTAAACGGCCTTGCCGCTGTTTCGTCTGGAACTCCCGCATCTAATCTCAGGGACTGGAATAGATTGGAAACAGTCCGCTTCGAGAATGGCAGCTTGAAGGAAGGGAGGTGTGACAACTGGTTGGTTTGAGGGGGTTCCCGTGATGCTGGTTGTAAGCCCTGGCGTCTGTTTTTGGATGTCTTGGTTCCATCAAAGCACAAGATTGGGTTGGTTGCAGAACGCCGCCGAGAGAGTGGCTGGCCCTAGCTCCATTGTCCCTGTGGCCAACTGCATGCAGCATGCAAGACAAAACTTCGGTGGCTTCTCCCTTTCCAGTAGGCGGTTGCTCACATTTGATCGCCCTGATTGCGACATCGACAGACCCTCCAGCGATGAACTACTTTTAAATTACAACTGACACCCAAGCCCTTCCAGCTCAGCAGAATTGCAGCGCTGTCGCGCGTCCAGTCAAGATGGGTCTGGGAATTCTCGAAGACAAGGTCTTGGACCATGTTCCAGGTACGACTCTCAATCCCCGATTCTTTTTCGGCGTCTTAAAGCCATCGCGTCGCGCGACTCGCGCTAACCACATTGCATCGCAGGAACCACACGGTATTTCGATGATCCTGAGCGACCTCAGTTTGCCGCGGACGGTATCGCTAAAGGCCTGAAGTGCGATACCAGCGGGCCGGTGCCCATTATCCTCGTCCCGCAGCCGTCTGACGACCCAAACGACCCGCTGAACTGGCCGCTATGGAAGCGCGATCTCATTACCTTCATTCTGTCAATGACGGCCATCTTCGCAACCTGCCTGGGCCCTATCCTCGCCGCCAACACCTTAACGCTCACCTTCCACTATCAGGTACCTTTTACTAAGATCGCCGCATTGACTGGCTGGTACTTGCTTGGCGTTGGTATTGGCGCCTTTGTTTTCGTACCGACGGGCCGCATCTGGGGAAAACGGCATCTGTTTGTTATTGGGACAATTCTACTCGTGGCGACGTCCGCTTGGGGAGGGGCTTCCTATGGCCCAGCAAAGTACACGAGCATGGTCTGGGCCAGAGTATTCCAGGGCGTCGCGACGGCGCCGTTTGAATCGCTCGTGAACGCTGCGGTGGGCGACCTTTATTGCGTCCATCAGAGAGGTATCCGCATGGCGTTTACCAACCTCGCCGTTTTTGGTGGTGCTTTCTTCACCCCTATTCTCGTCGGCAAGATCACCCACACAATTGGCTGGCAGTGGACCTTTTATTTTGTCGCCATCTTTTGCGGCGTCTGTCTACCACTCATCTTTTTCTTCTGCCCAGAGACGGCCTACCGTCGTGATACAAGTCTGAACCTCGACCTGTTGGCCAAGGACGAATTAACTAAAGTACTACCTAAAGAGCAGGAGAATGGGGTAGCCGCGGTAACGCGTAAAGAGGACCATGAGGGAGAAATTTATGCGGTAGAAACACATGAGACCGGGCAGGCCAAGAATCAGGGCGAGACGGTTGAAGCTCGGGTTGATAACGCCATCCCGCAGAAGGCATCGTTCGCTCAGTCCCTGGCCCTGTTCAACGGACGCAAAACGGATGAGCAGTTCTGGAAGCTGTTGCTAAGGCCCCTTCCGCTCTTCCTCCAGCCGGCTTTTCTGTGGGCTTGCCTAATCCAAGGTTGTATGATCGGCTGGACCGTCTTTATCGGTGTTATTCTTGCTCAATTCTTCCTGGCCACACCACTCTGGTGGAATGAAGTTCAGACGGGCTACGCTTATACTGCTGCCTTTATCGGCGCCCTTATTGGCTTCGTCATCGCCGGTATTCTCTCGGACTGGTCTGCCAAACTCATGACCAAATGGAACAACGGCGTGTACGAGCCTGAGTTTCGCATTGTCCTAGTCATCCCCCAGATGATCCTCGGCTGCGCGGGTCTTTACGGCTGGGGCAAGACGGTGGACGGGCTGCTCCACGAGACGTACCATTATACCGTTCCGCTGACTTTCTTTGGTTTTGAAGTTGCAGGCATGGTTATTGGTGCTGTTGCTAGCTCTCTGTACATTGTGGATGCCTACCGTAAGTCCTTCCTCCCCAACTCAATGGATCACTTTCTTCGCGATCAAGTTTGCTCACGTGATTTCAGGCGACTTGGCCATTGAGGGATTCACCTGCATGATTGTTTTCAAAAATATTTTCAGTTTTGGACTGACCCTTCGGGCATTCGATTGGCTTGTCCGGATGAACACGAAGGCTACACCACTTTTCAACATTGTCGGGTCTATTCAGGTGGCAATCTGTGTGCTCAGCATTCCGATGTGTAAGTAACTGGTAGCAAACAGATAATGGCTATGTTGCAGCTCGCTAACTCTCTTTTTAGATGTTTATGGCAAGAGGATTCGCAGCTTCTTCCATCGTCATGATCTGCTCGAGCTCTTCAAGGTCAGGTAATAATGCTGCCGTTGATGATGCGGAGAGCAACGTCAAGTCCTGGATCTGGTTTGATTTGTGAGTAGGTGGGAAATGGGAGGCATGGTTATAATGCGTTCCATCGTTGCGTTTCATGGTGCTGGGCCACAAGACTCGAGGTTACAAAGCACGGCTATCACATATATACAGCCTTAATTTTTCTGCTCACGATCAAGTTAGTCATGGGTTAATCGCTTCCCAAAATACTTAATATAAATAGAGTCATGCATGGAACTTGGGTTCCTCGAAACGAGAACATTTGACTGACTTAACTGTCCCTCCCCCCTCTGCCGTTTTGAGGACACTTTTCTGACTCCTCAGAGCACTGAAGCCTATTAACCAGTTGAGGTATGTATAAGACGTGTCTAAGACAACACAACATAACCAGACAAGGTCTTGATAATCGGCTTGAAGTCCATGCAACACAACATTAATGCATATTGTGTTACAACTCGAATGAATGCTGATCGCCACATTTTGCAACATTATCTCTACCCCCCCAAAACTTTGCACAAATCCCCCTTTAGGACACTTCTCCTGTCTCCAGCTCATCTTTCTCTTAAACCTCAGCACCACTTCCTGAAGCAACTTGACTCAAAGCTTCGCCTTGTCTTTCTTCCTCCCATCTTTTACAAACTTGCTGAACGTCCCCTGAAGTAAGAACTCAGGATACTCCATGCCTGGATCGAGCCCAACGCTCAGCGAGCCACCCTGCCTGCGCCAGCCGGCACCGTCCACAACCAACGTCGTCCCGTTCACATAGCTGCCCGCGTCGCTGAATAAGAACACCGTCGCGTCCGCAATGTCGCGCACGGTGCCCCACCGGCCCAAGGGGACACCCTTCGTGCGGTCGCGCTTGCTGACCTTGCTGCTGGCCAGCCGCTCCATGCCCTCGGTGCCCTCGATCGCTCCCGGCGCGATGCTGTTTGCCGTCACGCCGAACGGGCCATATTCTAGTGCAACGCTGCCCATCAGCGAGTCAATTGCGGCCTTGGCGGCCGCGACGTGCGCTTGGAGGGGCATGCCGGTGTAGTGGAAGGTTGCGGAGACAGAGATGAACCGGCCGCCGGTCGAGCCACTTGGGTTCGGGTTCGGGTTGCGCTTGGCGGACTCGACGAGGTAGGGGATGGTTGCCTTAAAGGTGTTAAATGTGCCCAAGGTGTCGATGTCGATCACGGTCTTGAAGGCGTTCGGGCTCATTCCAGAAAGGGGGGCAATGAAGTTGCCTGCTGCGCCAGCGCTGATAGAGCGTAAGTGACCGCTAAGGTGAAACGAAAGGGGGAGATCTCTGAGGTCCAGACTTACACCACATAGTCGATGGCTCCCAGTTCCTTGACACAGCGTTCAGCTGCCGCCTTGACGGACTCGAACTGTTCCCACGTGTTAGTACGGATTGCGCCTAACCATTGTAGAGTCTCGGGGACACTCACATTCCGAACATCAACACCGCCCAGGCCAAGGACGCGGGCTCCGGGACGGACTTTGGCAATCTCACGGGCAGCAGCCTCAGTCTTCTCAACGCTACGACCCACGATACAGGCATCGGCACCCAGGTGAACCATGGCTCGGGTCTGGGCACTGCCGATGGTGCCAGCGCCACCGGTGATGAACAGGACACGATTGGCTACACGAGACAAAGGTATGAGACATGTGTGTTTGGTGTCTTGTGTCCGAGTCGTTGACTCGGTGGGCAGAAGATGAACCTGCTACCTACCAAAAATATCCTTTGCCCAGACATGGCTCAGATACTCGGATCTCGGAGGAACAGACATTGTGTTCTTGATCTAGAGGAGCACACGAGATGTAAAGGGGTATCCGTGTCGCTGGCAGATGTCAGTAATACTGTGTATAAATACTTGCACGTAAAACCCGAATAAGAGCTCGAGGGTGAAGTGGTTGACGTCGTACAGGTCGAGATTGTTGCAATTTACTCTCTACTCCAGATAGTGTAGAAATACAAGAGAAAGGCATCACCCTCAACTAAAAGGTAACAGAAAAACCCCATGTTACCTCCTCATCCTTCCCATGTCCGCGTGCCATAGTCGAATCCCCGTTCGGGACTTGCCATCTTACCTCGGCCAGACCCCACATCGCCGGCCTGGGAATGGAGAAGACTTGGGGGGGGAGGGGTAAGGGACAGGGGAAGCTAGAGAAACTGGGGTATTGTTACCAGATACATAGTACATATACCGTACACACCTACTAACGTTGATGATACCCAACGCCAGAATGGTCGATGCTTTCTACGATTTTCAAAACTCATTGTAGTTCAATGAGACTCTTCGTCGACCTGATTTGCTGACAGATGTCAAGGAGTTATCACATGCTTGATTGTATGCTTAAGATATGCAAATCACCCCGTTTTCTGTCCGATTTCATTGGTGCACCTTAGCACGTTACACAACAGATATACTCGTAAACAATGCATTACCGCAGCTGAGTGTGGGGTTTGAAATCAGCATCCGGTTGGATGGATCTCTTTGTTTGGCTTGGCCGACGACAAGCCCGCCATGCGCTTCGACTTTCCGTTCGCGGTTCGCGATCGAGTCGCGTTGCACGCCTCCTCGAAGTCGATTCAACACAGTTTCAGGAATCCTAATTTTTTTGCTGCGCAACATTTAGCAGCCATTTATCCAGTATCCACGCACTTAACAAAATTTAAATTCTACAGCTTCGAAACACAGCTATGATGGTTTCAGAAGAAACAAGCGCCGCCAACGTTGCCCCGCGACCGAGGAAACGGGCGCTGCCCTTCAAGCGTACGGTGGATAGCGCGCCGGTAACCGAAAGCGCCTCCAACGACGATGAAGATGCGCTTGGCATGTTTTCGCACGCCAAGGAGTTATTTCCAGAGCTAGTTCGTGATATGGAGGAGGAGCATCGCGAGGAGCAAGAGAAAAAGAGAAGGAAGCTTTCCGAGAACAGGTGCGCTCGCAGTCACTTGGAAAACAATCATCTCTTACATTTTATTGATTGTGGTCTATGTAGAGAACGGTCAACATCGCCCCCTAAAAGGACACCATCGTCGCGCAGACAGTCAACAGTTATTAGCGACTCCGATAACGACACTATTGTGGACGTAAAGGGCAAGGGAAAGGAAGTTGTCCGGTCTGGTCGGTCACGAAGTCCGTCCTCTCCTGTGGCCAAGAGGTCGGCTTTCGCAGCACCTACTCCAAAAAGGGCCGCCCCCGAGAAAGCACGTCGCTCCTCCAAAGCTCTTTATGATAGCGATGACAGCGACGGAGAGTATAAGCCACCAAAATCATCCTCTCTGGCTTCCAAACAGATCATTGCAGACTCCGATTCTTCTGATATCGAGATAATCGAATCCAAACCTGCCCCAAAGATGCCCGACCCCGACGAAGACGAGCCCAACGAAGAGCCTCCCGTCGAAGAGGAGGAGAATGAATGGATCCGAAAAGCTCGCCTGCTGCAAGAGAAACAAAAATCCCAGAGTTTAAATGCTATCATTTGGGTCTTTGTTACATCGCCCCTCCCCGAAAGCGGTAAACCGGTTGCCATTAAGCGCCGAGTAACCCAAAACATGCAATTAATCTTAAACGCATGGGTCGCAAAGAAGCGCATGGATGGGCTGCTCATTCCAGAGGAGGTAGAGAAATCGCTGATTCTCCTCTGGAAGGGCAACAAGGTTTACGGCGAGAACACGCTAGCGTCGCTGGGCATTGAGATTGATGAGCTAGGTGAGATTAAAGATGCCCACGGCCCGGGATATATCAATGGCGGAGTTCATTTAGAGGTGGTAACCGAGGACTTTTACGCGGAGTGGTGCAGAGCGAACAAGGAAGGGCAGTTACGCAGGCCGGGTGATAAAGCCTTGCATGGCAAGGTTGAGTCTGAGGCGCTGATTGCACAAGAGCCAAAATCGCAGAAGTTCAAAGTGGTTCTCAAGGCCAAGGAGCGCGAGGTAAAGTTCACAGTCGCAGAGGACAAGACAGTTGAGACAATGATTCAGGCATTTCTGGTCAAGACCGGGTTGTCAGCAGACGAGTGGGATGTGTCGATATGGTTGGATGGTGAGCAATTGGAGGAAGACACGCAGGTCAAGGACCTGGATCTCGATAAAGAAGATATCAACCAACTGGAGGTGCATATCAAGGAGCGGCGTTAAGGGACAGTCGAGGAGAATTAGCTCCCCTTTATTAAGTCTTTGGGCACTTACTCATCAGGGATCAAAACGGATGACGGCGTTTATGGGATAAGGTGTGGCGCGAATGGCTTATGATACCCATATTAGCCTGGAGAAGCTTTTGCTTCGACTCAGATCACATGTGGATAGAACAGCGAACAACTTGAAGCAATCCGAATCGCAGGCTTTTTCGGCGTAGGCTTACTCTTACTAAGATTTCTAATTCAGCGCTTAATGGTATCTGATCATGATAAATTCTCAGATCTAACCACGTGCATCTCTTTTTATGACAACGTTGTATCAAAGTGCAAAACGAAAACCATGCAAAACGCCCTGAACGCCGACCGATGCCGCAGACGTAAGCAACCAGACTATCGACCGTCTTCTTCACCATCTCTCCTTCATCCTCGAAGCAATTATTCTGAGGTTGTTGTAAACCTTGCCTGGCTGAGCGCCAAGAACCAGAGAGACAATGCTGAGACAAAGTTAATATTTGGTTCATTCGTGAGACGGAGACCTTATACGACTACACACCTCTCGCGGGCCATGCCGATATTCTCGAAGGCACCAAGTATGTGAACTTTGGACCCGGCAAGGACAATACGTGTTTTCGTCGCTGGAAGGCTGTTAGTTCTGCAATCCCAACACCAGCTCTTATGTGTTGTACAGGCTTACCGTTCTCAATCGCGAACTTAGTTTTTCCATCCTTGCCAGCAATACGACCAATCGCACGAGAAAGAGCATCCGGGCCTATTCCAGTGTCAGCCAAATCCTTCCCTTAAGACGAGACTGGCAAATATGGAGCTGAAACATACCGAGTGTCTGGCGAACATCCTTAATATCGAACGACTGAATATACAACGAATCGAGACGCAAGAGCGCAATAGCGTCGTCGATGTCAAAGCCCATGGCGAAAGCGGAGACGAAGTCGGCGCCCATCTGGAGAGCCTCGTTGCTGACGGTGTACTTGCTGGACCGCAGCTCGACCCGTTTCTCCTTGATGTTCATGCGCACTTGGAGCTTGCAATGATCAACCAGAGGAGGATAGCTAAACGACAGGTTAGTATACGAAAAGAGTTCTGGGCTGTGTTTTTTCAAGGGATCCTCGTACATCTAATAAGGTGTTAGTCTTGAAGTCCGCACAGAATGCACCACGAAGACTTACCTTAGTCCAGTTTGCCTTCAGAGCAGACATGCGATGCGGCGGAATCGGGATCTTTCTCGTCTCAATCCGCCGAATAGGATCCTGGAAGTATAGAAAGAACTTATCAGTTCACGTCCGTAACCAACACATCCTCCTCTAGATGATGTGGCAACATACAATATTCTTTCCCGGCGCAAACCTTGGCCTGCCTTCCTCATCAACCGCCATCTCGTTCTCCACGGTCTCTTCTGGAGGCTCCGCAGCGTTGGGATCTGTCAGAGTGGCCGCAGCCTGCTGGATATCGATGAGGAGTTCATCTTCGTTCTCGTTGGTGATCGCGGGGGCAGCCTGCTGTTCGGGAGCAGGAGGAGGCTGCTTGAGGGCTGTCGGAGCAGGCATGTTGGTAGATAATCTGTTGTGATGTTGTACGTCACCGTATCAGTCCAAGAAATCCTCTGGAAATAGCAACAAGCGAGTTTTCGGTCGGCGCAGGGCGGTTGGCGATGGGCACTGGGCGTGTTCTGACGGTCTGTGTTCCCCGATTTTGGTGATGAGTGGGGTTCAAAATCCGTCAAAAAAGTGTGGAACAGGCATGGCATGTGTCGTTATCGGAGCTTATCTATTGACTGATTGAGGGGCTCGAGCCAGCCTTGCGGATCCACCCAGGCCGCCGCACCCATATCACTGGGCGATTATCCGGGTGGGACAGCCCAGCGTCATTGATGACAAGCCTTTTTTTTCATGGCGCGCAGCTCGCGTTCCTAGCTTCTGGAGCTTGCGCTTCTTTGCCGATCCCCGGCTTTCTGGAAGAGCAGCTCGCGACTCGTCCTGCCACATCTACCTGTACACCAAAGATTGCTGCCCTGCGCCATGGCCTGAGATGCGCTGACGCTGTCTCTGCGGACCGTGTGCGCCAGCATGCCTTTCAACAACGATGACCTCTAGCAGCACCACGACCCAGTTGGGCCGTCTTCTCTGGGGCTCCATCCGGAATTCTGTCGCCGTTCTCTCCACGAAATTACCCGGCCGCCAACAGCTTCCAGGCCGCCCAATTTCCGGGCCATCGCTATTTAGTTCGCCAGCAGAGGTATCTTCGTCTTCCCGGTTCTTTTACCCCGCCAGGTCATTCTCCTTCCGGCCATATGTGCCCCGCATCACCTCGGGCAATGTCCGGAAGAGCTGCTCTTCGGGAGGCATTCTCCTCCTCGGGTTGAGCTCCGGCCCTTCTTCGACAACGGCAGTGGTGACGACATGTACCGTAGCCGCAGATTCAGCGTTGGCAGGGCCTTCTGGGCAGAGAGCCTCAATAAGTCATCTCGCTCGTCACACATGGCAACTAAGCGTTCAGGCTTGCGGCTGCCGGGGATATGCGCCGGGGCTGACGGCGAAGAGAGCGAGTAGTTCGAGCACGAAAGCGACTGGTGATAAGAGTGAAGACCCAAACCCGCTTACACAGCAAGTCGAGTCGAGCTCTGAAGGCCCAAGCCCAACCAAGACTCCCGGTTCCAATACTCCCGGGGGCGAGTCTCTTGCCGATTCCATGTCTAAATACCTACACCTTCCCAAGATCCCTAACAGGCCAACCAAAGAAGAGCTGCTTGCTACAGCTCAAGGATTTCGTCAACGATTAAAAGTCCGATTTAAGTGGTTTTCTATCCGGAGCATGCGCCCATGGAATGCGGACGAGTGGGGAGCTTTTGTCTCGTGGTTCCTATTCGGACATCTCGTGTGGATCCTGGTCGGGACCACCACCTTTTTCTCTCTGATCATCCTCTTCATCAATACCGTGTTTGCACAGGGTAGGCTTCACCACATGCTTGGTTGAAGGATGGGTCGCTGACATCTTTGTCCAGAAACCCTTGCCAAATGGATTGGTGATTATCTCACACAGTCGGCCGGTTTGACCGTTGTCTTTGAGTCTGCAATTGTCCCAAAATGGAGGGATGGTGTCATTACTTTCCGCAACGTCTTTGTTTCCCGCAGGCCCGGTCAGACCAAGTCGTCTGTCACGAAGGGTTCCTCTAATGCAGCTGCAGAAGCCGCCGCAGCTGCCCGACAAGCCGAGCAGGAGGCCGAGGATGAGGACGATGGCAACTACACACAGTTCGACTTGACTATTGACACGGTCAACGTTACCCTGTCATTCCTCAAGTGGTGGAATGGTAAGGGCCTATTAAAAGACGTTGAAGTTAAGGGTGTCAGAGGAGTTGTCGACAGAACATCGGTTCGTTGGGATAACTTTGACCTTTCGAACCCTCTAGCATACCGCCATGAGCATCAGCCTGGTGACTTTGAACTGGACTATTTCAAGCTGGAAGACCTCTTGGTCACAGTTTACCAGCCTGACGGTTTTCGGCCTTTCTCCGTCTCTATCTTCTCTTGCGAGCTTCCTCAATTGCGCAAGCAATGGCTCTTCTATGACTTCCTATCGGCGTCCCACATGTCCGGATCCTTTGACGGATCTTTATTTACCATTCACCCTCGACAGGTCCACACTGTGACCTCTGATAAAGATGAGTTCGGTGACCCATCAGCCTGGAAGAAATTCTCCCGGTTACGCATCGATGGGTTAAAGATCGACCACCTTAACCGTGGTGTAGAAGGTCCCTTCGGCTGGATTTATGAGGGCAACGTTGACATCGTAGCTGATGTCATGTTCCCCGCCGACCCGGCCGAGGGCATTGGAAAAGTCGTGGCTGATTTCTACGACAAAATGGAAGAAGCAGTTACCAGCAACCGCTATCTCAAGATCTTAGAAAACACCTCCGTTCGGTCCCGGAGATCACACCCCCCCATACCCATCGCAGCCGAAGTTTCCATCACAGCTTCTCCTCCCCCCGAATCACCCTCCTGCAACCCCGAAGACGACACCATCCCACCCTCCCAACAACCACCCGCCTCCTACACTTCCACGGTCACCGTCGCTGCCTCCTCCAAAGCAGCCCATAACTCCTATCTCGTCATGGACATGCGCATCTCGCTCAACAACGTACGCGCCGCGGTCCCGCTCTTCAACAATCCGCACATCAGCTACGTCAACCAGGCTCTGGTGCGGCCCATCGTGGCCTACATCAACGCGAAGCGCACCTACATCCCCATCACGTGCCGCGTGGTAAAGCGGTTGTCCGACTTTGACGGCTCGTGGACCGTGTGGGACTGCGGGCTGATGGACGACACGTCGGCCGAAGTGTACGAGGCGTTTGCGCGGAACGTGGTTGACCAGCAGACGCGCGTCCGGCGGTTCAAGCGCGTCGGGCTGTGGACGATCAGTTTGGTTGTCCATGCGCTTTTGGCGGGTGTCGCTGGGGATTTGATGTGATTCATCATTCCCCTACCTTTCCCCGCTCATGTGAATTCTCCTCATTTTATTGTTTCCTTGTTATGATGTGCTATTGGCGATGTGCGATATGTATGACCTGGTGTATGTGTACGAAGTACGGGAATAGAGAAAACGAGGATGGCTATTTGAATTGTTTGCATATTTGGAGGGAAGGGGAAGAGGGGATGTCAATTTGCCATTCTGGTGGCGGCATGAAACGTCATTATCTCTGTATACAAGGAGCTGGGTCTAAGGCGTTAAGGGGGATTTAAAAGGGGTCTTCCCCATCATCGTTCAACATGAATGAATGAGGGGATTGGGCAACAGCTTTGATACCCCTGGGTTGAAGCTCTACTAGTTAGTGTAATTGCTCATAAAATAAAAATTTGTTGCCATTCGAACCACTCTTTAGAGAACAAAGTCATTCTCGACTTCTCATTCCCCATCAGTAAAGAGTACAGCATGAAGATCAACATTGGGTACCTGCTATCCCTGCTAAGGATCACAAACCAGATTCTATATGGAACATCATCTTCGGAATGAAAACAGGATTGAGATGCCAGATTCCATCCGAATGAACGCCGTTAGGCCATGCCCTAACTATCACCAAGCCAACCATTCGGTATCACGACCATCCTGTCACAAACTTTTTGCTTGACGATTCCGGCCCAATCTTGAAGCGAGGGTTGTTAGTTTGTTGCCACCGTGAGGGGCAGGTGGGAAGCATATGTACTCCCACTCTCCTGTGATTTACCCATGACTTTTCGCAGAAATTACTTGATTGACTAGCCGCTGGGTCTCTTGCTTTGGATTCAGGGGGTGATCAAAACGAAGCCGCGTTTCCCTTAAGACTGATGTAGTAACTCAAGGGCAAGACTGCGCAGTCAAAATGGATTTCACCCTTTACATGAAGTCATCACTGCAAAGCAACATGTCAATACGCATATACAATCATGAAGGAGTTATGGTTACTCACTCGCCAAAATCCTCGTAAGCATCGTCGTAGGCAGTGAGGTCGGCCTTGTCGTTACGGCTGACGCCAACGAGCGAGGTTTTCGTCTTGGCCGCCTTGGTCTTCTTGCCACCTTTCTCAGCAGCCTTCTCCTCCTTCATCTTCTCGTTGCTGAGAGCCGTCAGTGAGCTAGCGACCTTCTTGATCTGCTCACTTGGCAGCTCCCGCGCCAACTGCTTGCAAAACTCCTGCAGAAAGAGAGTGTAGTGCGGCTTCTTGGCGCTGGCCGCAAGCAGAGGAGCCAGAGTGTTGCGCAGCTGCTCAAAGGCAGCCTTACCCTGGGGGTTGAAGATGGGGAGAGTGGCCAAATCGATGGTATTGTTGGGATCGTTCGGGTCGACCTGAACGGTGGTGGCCGTCAGGCTACGGCCGCTAATGGTGCCGATGTTGCCAAAGAGGTCTTCCGCGTGCTTCAGGTCGGACTCCTTCTCGGTGCGACGCAGGCGCTCGCGCCGCTGGGCCTCAGTCTCCTCCTCCTCTTGCTCGGCTTCCGCGGCAGCCTTGGCGCGGGCGCGCTGAGCCTGGTGTTCGGCAATGCGCTGAGTCTTGCTCTTCTTTTGAGCGGCGGCTTCGGCCTCAGCCTTGGCCTTGGCCTCGGCGGCCTTTCTGGCCTTCTCTCTCTCGACTTCGGAGTCCTCGGCGGCGTCCCACGAATCAAGGACCTGATATTGAAGCGATGAATTAGCCCTGGCAAAGGAATCGCGCTGGCGACAACAACATTTGTGGGACCGCGCCATCAAGAACGTACATCATCGTTGCCCTCCTCCTCGTCGTCGAACTTGCGGTTGCGACGAGCACCTATCACAGGGGAGCCGGGGGCAGAGCCCGCGATCGACTCCTCTTCCTCATCTGCAGCCGGCCCACGTTAGCATCTCTAATATCGCAAAATTGTTTTAACTGGGCCATCAGAGGTTGTATTGTTGCAAAAATCATGCCCTGGAAAGTGGTTCCATGTTCAATGGCGGGGTAGAGAAATTGTTGGTCGCTTACCCCACCGTTTGCTTGGACCGGGCATTGTATAGGAGGTAAAAAGTTCGAAATCGAACTATGTCTGTTGGTGAAGCTGCTATGGAGGGTTGATATCGAGGGCGGGTGCGCAGGCGCTGGATCAGGCAAGTGGATGGTGCACACAGTTGGGCAGCAGGCAAATCCTGTGACTCCAGTTTTCGACGAGCGGCAACTTCCAAGTTTCTCTGTTCCTGTGATGGCGGGGTTCCAAGCCACTTGCGATAAGACGATAATCCCGGTACAAGCGTTTTTGGTGGGTTGGGGTTAGGGTTAGGGTATCTCATTCTCTATGCGCTTTTGCTCGTGGATGACGCCGATGGATAACCGGTGAAAGATGAGATCGAAAGGGATCCCCAGTTTTCATAAACACCAGATTCATCGTAACTAATCTCACAATGAGTTTGGACCGTTGTTTTCTCACTCAAAATCAGGTAGTTGTGCCTTAGCATTCTTATCTGATGAGGATCAAATATGTACATTCATCTCAATACTTCCTTGCTCCTTAGAAAGCTTCAATTTCCGCGACTTTCAATCTCAGCCTTCTGCTTTCCACCAGACTCATCTCTTCCTTCTCTCTTTGAAAATAGGCTTTCGGCCATGGTTGCATTAAACGCACTCTGCCAGCTGCTCGTGACACCAAGGATCGATCCTGGCGCTATTCCAACCCCCATTCTCAACGCAACACTGCTATGATCTGAGCCCCCGATTTATGCGACGCTATCGAAGCATCCCCGCCGTCAGTGAAGAGTTCGTCAAGGTCAAGTCATCAGCATTCAAATCTTCTGGGCATGCTTCATATATAGTGTATCAGAAGGAGTTGCGTTCGTATTCCATTCAGTTCCGACTTCGTCACCAGGTCTGTTCCGACTCAACCAACCTCCTACATGCAAGTTCACTATGTTACGCTACCAACAACTTGCATCTGAAGGACACACGCGCTTGGGTGTCGTTCTGTTAGCAGATGCTTGGCCCCTGCCAAGCATACTTTCCCCGCTTGAAATCTGCCTTGCCAGGCCCCGTACTGCTCTCTGATTGGTTCATCCTCGGGGGCGGCAGCGCAGCGGAATCAACACAAGGCAGAATCGAACCTCGCTCCGCGCCTTCATTCTCCGGAAACGGAAGATGCCGGTGTCGCGCAAGATGCACTGAGAGCTTTCCTTTCTCCAGTCGCTGCCGTCAGTCTGTCAGGTCATTAGCGAGTGCATGGCTGCAGACCATTGGCAGAAAACCGCCTGATTCGATTGATCTTCTCACAGCCCTGGGTTGTTTTGCCTACCTGTGCAGCATTTCCATCTCACTAGCTCGTCCTTCTCGTCATCCTCCAACTTCTCCCCTGCGCAGTCCTTAGACCCCCGCGGCTTGGCATCCCCGCGCCCGCGTCTCTGCCCCTCTGCGCCTCTGCGTCTGCAACCTGCATCCGTTCTGGCATCTGCTTGCCCACCGTTCTCGGGCGGTGCTGCAGCCGGCAAAGATAGCCAATCGCCTGGCTGGTCTGGTCTTCTGCCTTATGGTACCTGATGTTGCCTCCTCGAACCATTCAGAGTCGAAGTCCTACCAAGTCCTAAGCAGGCTGGCATCAAACACACATGCAAAGCATCCCGACTCGGCTAGCCACATAGGACTTTCAGTGATCAGTTACGTGTCTTCCTGCCCTTGCGAAGCACTGAGCCTCACATTGGATCAGGATCAATCATGGCGCCTTAAATCGGTGGGGGATGACTTTGTTTCTTGCTATCGATTGGACCTTTGTGTGTTGTACGTCGCTTGCTTGCCCATACCTGCCGCCACCAGATCTCCGCGACCTATTCTTCCCAGCGCTGCTGTTGCCCTCAGTCATACTTCAAAGCAATTCTGTCGCTTGTTTTCGGTTGCTCAGCGTTCTAAATTGCCACCGGCCCACTCTCCATCATCACTTGATCGTCAGCATCGCCCCTATTCCATCATCAGGTGTCTATGAATCAAAAACGCTTGTCTTCCTTGGTGGAGGGCTACTCATCCGGCCCTGGCTCGTCAGCCGCGGGGCCGGCCCACCGCCGACCGGAGTCACCACATCAATCTGATTATTGCGCTCCGGTCCCCAGTGGGCGGCTTTGGGATGTGGAGAGGAGTTTATTCCCTGAGAATGACTCCAGTCTTGATCAGGATGAACCGCTCAACCTGTCCTGTGTGTACGTTCCACTGCTATCCTAACCAACCTCTTCCTTGCACAAGTAGTATGCCACAGAACATCATGGCTTAAATCATGCTCACAGGACCAAGGAAACATCCCAGCATGATTGCGCGCGCCATCGCTTCATCGTCTGGGCCGCTGTAAAGCGCAACTTGTCCCCTAACCTACCGCAAGCGAAGAAGTTGGAATGTCCGCTGCTCAGATGTGAACTGCGCTTTTCTGACCACGAGGCTATGCTCAGGCACCTGGCTGGGTGCAAATATCTTGCAGAGGGCGAATATTGGTGCTTCGACCATCAGCGAGTTGAGCGTTTTAACGATGTCAAATGCAAGCGCTGTCTAGGCCATCCGTCCAAGAGGAGGAAGATATTGAACCTCGCCAAAAACTTTTTTCATTCGCTCGGCCACAAATCCAAGAAAGCTTCCGCCTCAGAAATCGACGTCGATGCTGCCCTGTCGAGCCCTCTGTTGAGTTACTACGACTCTCTCAATATAAAGGCTGTTAACGACACGCCCTCAGAGCTTCCAACAACAACTGAGATTGCCGCCGAGCTTGAGGCTGCTCCAGTCAATCATACACCGGATTGGATTTTTGAGTCGGCGCCGGAGCCAGTTTTCGCGCCGTTCGCGCCGGACCCGACCGATTCAATCAACCCCCAAGCTCTTTTCATGCCACTAACAACTTCTCATGTCGAGCTTGACTCCGCTATGGCTGTCGATGGCACGTTTGCACAATGGCAGTTACCATCCGTGTCAACACCGACGACGATGGCTTCGACATTGATGCCACTGAATTCAGTTTCGACTGAAGATGGATTCCCGAAGAACTCTCTTGTCAAGCCGACGCTTCAGGTTATCACCGAAGGTCTTCAAGGCAGACGACAGGCTCCCCGTCCAAAACAGGTTCCCCCGGCACAGCGAAGCAAGACGGGGTTATCGCCAAGCTCCTCTGTACGATCCACGGCTAGCACAGACACTACTGCTACCACTGCCAGCTATGGAAGCTCCCTAATCTCTCCGTCCTCGAACTGGAGCGGAGTGTGGTCGATGGGCTCTGGCTTTGACACACATGCAACTTCTCCCATCGATGGAGTCACATTTGACGACATGTTCGATACCGAGATGCACCCCGATCACAATCCTTGCCCCGATTATCTTCATCTGAAGTTCTGTGAGCTGCCTGGAACTATTCCAGATGTCAGCCAGAAGGCCTGCGAGACGGCTCTTGATCCTATTAATGACACCGAAGAGCCTGTGCCCACCAATCCAACGCCCATTCCTGAAATTCGTCTGCAGGAAGAACAGATTGTTGAATCCATTGCCCCGGTCGTCCCGGTAGCCCTGACCGAGTCTGAAGAGCGCGAAGTTGGACCAGAAAGCGTCTGCTGTTCAGAGGCTACATCGCTCGTCAGCTCCGTCTGGGATGCTTTCATGGAACATGTCGTGTCGTCCGCGGTGAAAATTCAGGAACAACGCGACGTAAACGTGCTTGCCAAACAATTTAACGGAATGGCGTGTCGTACAATAGTCACGAGAGGGCTGCATACTCTCCGTGCCTTTATTGCAAAGACAGGCCAGCTAACGGCGACGGATCTAATATGTTTCCTTCATCTGATCGGCTCCTTCAAGGTGGTGCTACGCGAACAGGATGCATCCAAACATTTCAACAACCTGTTTTTGCAGGCATTGGCTTACTCTTCGAGGTTACCGCAAAGTGACCGCGACGTCTACCGTCAGCTCGTCAAGCTCATATGGCAGCCACCAACGATCACCCAGGAAGACGTGCAAAACTACAAGGATTTGATAGCACGTTGGTCGTTCGGGTCCCCGTTTGATGTTAAGGGCAAAGCACCCGAGGTCTTGCATACGGCACACGGTCAGCGAATGTATGACCCACTGCTTGCTACCGCACAAGACTTCCTGGATGGTGAGCAAAAGCCCTGCTCCTTGTCGCTTAATAGCTTTTTATTAACTTGGAAGCAGCACTCGAGATGTCGGTTGTTCATAGTTGTGATTCGCTTCCCCTTGGTGTTCAGGTGTCCGACTTAAACATTGTGCACTTGAAAGAGGCCAATGCATTGGACCGGGAACTTGTTGCAACAGTGCAGTCTGTGATGGAAGTCCTGTCTCGTGGGTTTCGCAACCACGAGTTGCTGAATAACAGGCTAAGAAGGGTATCCCAAAGGGTTTTTGACGGTTCTATCTCCGGTGTTCGGAAAATCGAGCTTGCATTGCTGAAGGCTGGCAAGGTGTGTCATGGCTTGACGAGTTCCCAATCTTAAGGCTGACCGAAAACAGGACTCGTTGCCGCGTGAGAGGTTCTTCGACGAATATGTTCCTCGGGTCAGGAAATTGTGCGATCAAGTTTACGAGAAGCACGAAGAAGGGGTCTCTCAACGGGACAAATACCATGTCCTTGGCATCGACTTAATCGAAAAACTGATACACGGTTTTGACACCTCGAGCTCAAAGGCGAAACTCTCTGATGCTCTGGACGCTGGATTCCTCGAAGACGCAATCTCTGAAACGATCGTGCAAGCGGCACAGTCCTCGAACATATCAACAAGCAGTCCGAAGGGACCTCGTTCCCCTTATTTTAACACGCAATTACCAACGCCAACAGAAACGTCTATCAACACGCCGAGTAACTCCTCGAGCAGCGGGGATGCAGAGAGACCACAACCGCAGCAAGCACCGCCAGCGGCCCAGTCCCCAAGTCAGCTTGGAACTCAGGGGTCACAGCGACAACCGCGTACAACCGGGCAGCAGAAAGAAGTCGTCGAAGCAGATTTGTGCTGCAAGATTTGCGGATACCGCCCCAAAGGCCACCCACAGTGGTTCAAAGGTAGCATGTCCAAGCACATGCGCACCCAGCATAGGACAGAGACTGAGTATTTCTACTGCAATTTCCCTGGCTGCACGAGCAAGTTCCGTAACCGGGCCGACAACCTGCGGAAACATAAGATGGAGAAAAATCACTGGTGTGAGGAAGACCTGGTCCCGGCGACCAGTGCTGCCAGCTCGTCTTCCTCTGTCCAGACTGCTGCTGGGTCAAGGAGGCCGAGCAAGAGAAAAAAGATGGCGGACGATCATGAGCAGTAGCACTCCGTGAGGGAGGGGTTCCGTCATCCTTTTGAACATCTTATATTTCACATTCACAACGAGCATGAGTGATTAGGTTTTGGATCACTTTTCTCTTGGAAAACACTGATTTCTTTTGTCTTGGATACGGTTGGGATATGGCACATACACTTATGCAGAGAGCGAGGAGTTTGGGTTTGGATATGGTTGCAAGCAGGATACCCCAGGGGAAATCAATGGTAGAAGCGGAAGAGGCGTTTGGCATGCAAACATGGATAAGCAAAGGTAATTTTTCAACAAAACTTAGGATTTGCAACCCAATATGCCGAAATGATGCCGTACCTGAGAAGCCGTACCTGGTTTTGATGAATCCGATTGGTAACTGTTTGCCCGCCCAATCCAAAGGAGGACGGTCCCGCCGGGATGGAAGGCGTCAAAAGACCGTCTCATAACCGTCAAGGTCCTCACCAGCAGCTTTGCAAGCAGTTTTCTGTGAAAGTAGAGACGGAATTGATTTTATCTCACGCTTAAACTACAAATGTCGTAATTAGAGGATATGGTCTCATACCTCGGCTTTGGCCGGTGGCGATCTGCAGGTAACAGTTGAGAAGAGACAGGTACTTGAACAAGCAACCCCACCTTGTTGGTCACCTGGATCCTCAACCCCCCCCCCCC
>Ga0065720_1019548_pt1 | contig 23731 bp, 18 predicted proteins | sample Thericmetagenome_FD_59107 | JGI IMG/M metagenome (GOLD analysis project Ga0065720, IMG submission 59107) | Thermophilic microbial communities from the Joint Bioenergy Institute, California, USA of rice/straw/compost enrichment - eDNA_2 v2... | ecosystem: Engineered > Solid waste > Grass >... | reverse complement strand
TGTAAAAATATGTAACGGAAAAAATATTTTATATACAAAGTATCACAGTATGAGCATTCAAACATTGTGATGACGTCATGATGTCGTCACAGTGATCAATAATAATAAGAAAGAGTTTATAGCTGATTAAGGAATGGAATTCCAACTTTGAACTAAATTATCTTTGGGGGAAAAAAGTTATATACTAATACACTACCAGCACTCCATATTCCTGCTGTGGAAGATTGTACGAAAAAGTTGTCTGTAAATAAGTACAGCTGTTGATCAATGTACTACAGTCAAGGTCAGCAAACTCCACCTCATCTATCCTCAAAGTCGTCCTGTGGAATGTTGTATTTGAATCCTAAATCAAAATACAATGAGTTTGGAGCGAACTTCACGCCAAAGTAAAGATGTATTTAGGAGCTTATGCGAAATCAGAGGATTTACCTTCAATTTGTGATTCAGGCAAGAATTCTTACACAAGAAATTGTGGCTTACAGAATTTAAAAGAGAATTAATATCGTAATCATGCTTCAAATTGCAAGCTCGAGATCATACATTAAATTCACTCGTTCCCATTAAATGGGGAACTATTATTCCATTCAATGATCCTAGAATTCAAATTTGCTTTGGCTGGAGAAAAGTTTAATGTTAGCAGAGAATCAATAAAAGTCTCTATACCTACTTGAAAAATTAGTCTAAAATCTTTGCCATAATGAACTCCAAGATTGGATTCGGTAGTGGGTTTAAGCTAATTAGTCTCTTCTATCGAACGTTTGAATTAAATTGAGTAGTAACTATGTTAATTATGAACACCACTTTCTTATATAATCATAGAATATCTCCCTTGATTTTGCACTATAGTAATCATGTCCCATTTCTGGAACGAGTTCAAATTTCACATTCTTCTTCTCTTCTAATCTTTTATATGTTTTCTTGCATTCCTCCCATGGTCTCAAAGTATCAGCTGCACCGTGAATTACTAATATTTTTAAATCCTCAGGAGCGTCCTCGGTAATATCAAACAAATATCCAGCATATCCAATGATACCTCCTAACTTTTTCTTCAGACTAAAAGCAACATGATATGTCATTGCGCATCCCTGTGAAAAGCCAGCTAGGAATATTTTGCTCCAATCACCTCCTAATAATTCTCGCTCCTTTTCAAGTATTGAGATGATTGTCTTTTTACTCTCTTCGACTTCCTCTCTGGAAAATTGCTCATCAAAAGGCTTTGAAAAGTCTCTAAGATAGATATCATACCAAGAACAGGTTTGCTTTTGAGCAATTGTACATTTTCTGATAGGAGCTTGAGGAATGACTATTTTAAAGTCCTTCAACAGTCCAATTAGTTGTTGAGTCAGGAAGAAATTAAGAAATCTTTGTGGATAATAATCCAATCCATGGAGCCATACCAGACAGTACTTATAATCTCCATCTCCTGGCTGAAGAATTAGAGTATCCCCAACCATTTCGATTATCACATTCATTTTAATATCCAAAGTCTGCCCTTCCATGCTTACTCAAATAATTTTATTGTAAATAGCAGAATTGAAACTTTATATAAACAACTTTCTATCTTTGCTATCTTATAAAATCATTATTTAACCTCCTTTTATATCTCATTTGAAGGGAAGATCCAACAACAATGGTTCTTTTTAAGAGAAAAATTCTGATAACAATAGTCCAAAAAAAGTAAAATACATAATCATCTAAGGAATAAAATTTATTCTCCAAGAAGGGAAGGATGTTTCCAAACAATATGCAAAATATGAATGGTTTCCCAAACCAAGGACAGTTCCCACAAAATCCTATGCAAAATTTTCAATTCATTCCTCAAATACCTCAATACCAATTCCCGATGCCCCAACCCAATTTTGGATTTACATATTATGATCCTTACAAACCGCAAACAACAACAACAACAACAACAACAATTAATAATGTACCTCAGCAACAACCTCAGATCCAAATGATACCTACTCCATTTCCTATGAATCCAATGATACCTCAATTTATGCCAGCTCAATTTGTTCATCCAATGTTTCTTGCTAACCAAAATAAGATGATGATGCAACAACAGAATCAGTTTCACCCTATAAACAATTCCCAGAATCAGGAATTAAAGCAGACAGTAACTGTAAAGAGAAAAGCGCCTGAATACGATGAGAGTCGTCCTGAAAACTCTAAAGAAGAAATTCTTAAATGGATAGCTGCTCGGAAAAGGAATTATCCTTCTAAGGCAAATATTGAGAGAAAAGAGCGAGAAAAGAAGGAAAGAGAAGAAGCTGGAGAAGTTGTCGAACCCACACTGAGTGTGCTTGAACAAAAGCTTAGGAAAAAAATCCAGATTCTCAGTAAACTTGAATCAAAACAGAACAAGAAAAAGGAATATGAAAAAAGATATCTATTATATTCAGTACTAAATCCCTTCAAAAAAGAGAAGGAGGAACATTCTGATGATGAAGAGACCATAAAGAAAAAGAGACTGCAAAATTCTGATACAAAAGAAGCTGACAATGCGAAGGAGTCTGAGAGTATAGAACCTCAAGGGCAGATATCAGAAGAAAAAAGCGAAAAAACTGCTACTAAAGTTGATGAAATTTTCGAAGAATTTCAACGTCAAATACAAAAGATTGAGAAAAAGGAAGCCGAAAGTGATGAACCTGAAATGCAGCCTATCTTTAGTGAAAAAAAGCTCTTGAAAATTAAGGAAGATGAGAATAAGCAAGCTGCGGACGAGCAGCCCAAGACTGTGAAGAGGGTAACTTTTGAGGAGAAAAAGAAAGTGAGTAGTTCTGACAAGAGTAAAATTAGAAGCAAAAGACAGGAAGCTGATGAGTCCAAAATGCAGACTCCACAAGAAATTATTGAAAAATTAAAAAAGAAACGGGAAGAGGAAGAAGAGGAACTCTCGAAATTCCTTGAAGGGAAGAGAAGTGGAGATTATAAGTATAAAACAGATACACTACTAGCTAGAATGCTTGTTGATTCTGTGTACAAAGAGAGAAACGTAATTCTTCAGGCAATAAGATATATAGTGAAAGAAAACTTTTTTGATCCAAAGGAGGAATCAAACCAAGAGATAAACACTGGAACCAGTAATATACAACAGGAATAAATGCAGTTGTTTTTGTATTATTAATATTTTGAAAAGAATAAATAAATCATTATGTTCATATCAAGCTAAAAAGCTTTCTTATTCTTCGTCCTTTTTGAGATTTGGGTCTTCTAACAGCATCCTATCAAGTGCATCATAATCAATTGAATTGGAATTAGAATTTGAAACTTTGTATCTCCTTAATAATTTGTCTAATTTCAAATGAGAGAGGTCTATTTGAGCTTTTTGGGCAAGCATCTTCTCAAGATCTTCTGCCTCACCTAAAAATTATTGTTAATATCTTGGTAATTACTTTTGAATAGGGCTAATGAGGTAGTTATATAGGAATTGTCGGTTGTCCTGAGATTGAAGCAGCAAGCAAATTCCAAGGGTATTTTTTCTACTCCATCGACTTGAACATTTCTAATAGCTATTATGGTATGTTTCTTGTCTAAAGCCCTAATGTTAGGAAAGAAGGGCTTAGAGTGGATCTATAAATTAGTTCAGTTAGTTCAGGTATTACCATTAATTTAAATAAGTGTCCATTTTTCAGAACTCCATACATCTTTTGATGATCAGATTCCAAAATTATTCCTACAACATCAATCTCATTTTTGTAATTCTTCATATCATTTTGATAGATGGCAAAGGTGGATTTGTCTTCGAGATCCACAGATGAAAGCAAAAAGTTCCTCGCAAACCTTTCTCGTGAAAATTCTCTAAAGTCTGCTAATTCTTCTCTGAAATTTCGCAGATTGCTATAAGACTGGCACATAGAATTTTTCGTGAATTGTAGATAAAGGTAATGAGTGGTAATTGATCCTGTAGAATGATCATAGAATCTGAAGTTTCTATCATATTTAACATATCCTTTCAAGTTGAAGAATCGAGCTCTTCCATGTTCAACTATTTCATTGAATACTTCAATGACAGAATGAGATATCTCAATTTCGCACATAACTCTGGTATATTTGTCGAAGTTTTCCCTATCATAATATACAATCGCGTCAGCAACCAACACTTTAAAGAATATCTTATGCTTCATTATTTTGTCATCTTCTGCTTCTTCAAATAACCTATTAAATTAATTCATGCAAAATGAGTCCTTACTTAATAATTCCAGTCCCTTTCTCAAGGATTTTATATTTTTTGATGATAAATACATCAATCATTGGAATAATGCCGCCATTATTCCTTAAACTGATCAAATTCTTCAAGATGTATTTCGTTCTGCTCAGACCTAGTTTCTCGTCCCATTTTGCCCGTGAGATTGAGTTATATGAAACTTCAACATAGACTCTCTCTTCAGTTTCTTCTCCCATATTGATTGTATGTCCACTCTCTCTTCTCAAGACTTTCATTCCAGAAATATGTATTTTTTGCCCTGAATATAGCTTCTTTGACTTAAGCAAGGAGTATAACAGTTGATTATTTGTCATAGAATTTTTGTCCAATTTAAAAGATGTTTCGAATTTAACCTCAAAATACACTGAGCGCCAGCCATCAGAAAGTTCAACAATATAATAATTATTCTTGATAGCAATTTCTCCAACTAAAAGGACCATATGAACAACTGAAATTTCATCCTTCTCTAACACCTTTTGTAAAATTGATCTCTTGCCTTGAATATGTTCAATATAATATCTAGAACATTATTTTATAACTAATGATTTTACCTATATTCCATCTCATCTTTGACATTACTGTAGCAAAGCTTTTTGGAAGGATGATATTTTATCAACCTTCTCTCAATGGAAGCAAGTTTCCACACAATCATCCTGTAGTGATTCTTAACCCAGCTCTAACAAAATCAATAGAATTCTTAATATCTTGATACCTCAGTAACATATTCTGCCTTCAAACCTTCATCGATCAATTGTCTTCTGAGTTCACTCCATCCTATTACCATTGATCCATTACAGTAGCAAACTGTTGAGGTTTGAGAGTTCGGAGCTGAGCTTAGTTGACTCTGAAGAGTGTTAACACATGGGCATACAAATTTGTGTTGTAGAGCATTATTAATTGTGATTTCAAAAAGATCTTTCTTGGTTTTATGTGGATCTTGAAGCAGATTATCTTTAGTGAAATAGGTATGATGTGGAACTAGGGTAAATTGAGATGGCATTCCAATCTTAAGTGTTGAGAAAAATTGCTTTATCTTAGGGTTATCTTCAAGTGGCCTTTTTCTTGAATTCTCTTGATCTACCAATTTAGAAAGAATATTGATGTAATTACCTTCAGAATCTTGAAGAAAGTTATCAAATGTTCTTTTAAGAGGATTTTTCTTTTCAACTCTGAGCATATTATTATTCTCAATATTCATCTTAGAGCTATTGTTTTGATAACTTGGGCTTTTCTTTGAGTAGTTTTGTTGCTTGCTATCAGAATTTTCTTTGGTGAATTTGAAGCCCTGTAGACCTGAAATCTTTCGATCAGAAGAAAAATTGCTCTCGTAAGATCTCACTTGAAGTCTTCCTCTTAAATTGGTAGTGTCTTTCAGGGAAATATCAGATTGAGGACTAGCAGATTTTCTAGGTCCATTTGGCATTATCCTTTTCACAGCTTGCTGAACATCTTCTTCGTCATCTTCAGTTGGAAGAAGTAGACCATCTTCGGGAGTTTGAGGAGCAATAATCTTGATTGTATGTTTTGGAGAGGATACCTGAAACTTGGTCTGTCCTTTTGCATTAGGAGATATACCTAATGTAGAGACTGGTTGATTATCTGGTGAAGGTAAATCATCATCTGCTAGCAATTTTAGTGCTCTCTCAAGATTTTCTTTCTTGAGTTTTAACTGATGGTTAGAATTCTTTTTCATTGTATATTTTTCTTGCATATCCTTGAGCTTAGGAGTAAGGTCCTCTTGCTGGCGCTGTCTCTCGAATTCTTCTGGATCTGGATCCTCTGTCTCCATCAAGCTCTCTGCAGCTCTTAATTTTTGGCTATCAATTTTCAGTTTGTCCCCTTTTGCTGTACTAAAACCGAAAAACTGAGGTTGAGCCTGAGGCTGTTGTTTAGGCTCAATTATTTTAGGTTTATCAACTGACTTGACTTTTTTGACTTCAACAATCTTCTTAGAAGAGTCCCTTTCACTTTTTAAGGGTTCAAGTGGATCCACAATTAGCTTTGGCGTCCCTTTCAATAACTTAGGTCCATCTTTCCTTGGTTCTGGCCATAGTCCTTGACTGTTCTCTTGCTTGCTAACAATTTTTGATTTCGACTTTTCTTCAACTGGCTTTGGGTTGCTTGATTCTTCAAATTGTGGAAACATCCTCGAACTCTCAGTAGTTGGTTTCAAGACATTAATGCTATTGTTTTCGGAGTATTCTTCGTTGAGTCTCTGCTGTAAAGGTGAGCTAACTGGAGATCGTCTTATCTCATCCAGCATATCTTTATCGGACTTGAATATATTCATTACTCTCTTCATGCTTTCATTGCTAATGTTGATTAATTTGCTTTTAGGTTTGTCATGTAATCCATTACCCTTGGCATTTGATGGATTTAGTTTATAATTAGACAAATCGAGATTAAAGATTTTTTTAGGTTCCTCTTCCTTGAAAAGCTTTTGAGAATAATCAAATGATTTAAGTTGGTTAACTACCAATCTTTTTGAAACATCCATCTTTTGTGAAGGAGGAAAAGATAAGATATCTTCTTCAAAAAGCCTTTTAGCATTATCAATCTTTTGTTTATCTATTTTGATGGCCTTCATATTCGCTGTTGAAAATCCAATGTTTGGTGAACTATTTCCAGATTCTATTCTTGGAGAATTTTTCTCTTTATTTGTATAATTGGAAGGAGATAGAAGGTTACTTTTGTTTGTACTCGGATTGTTCTTGGGTATATCAATATCCTTTATTTGGGTTGTGGTACTTTCTTTGGATCTCTCATTAATAATATTAAGGCTTTTACTCATATTGGAATTAAATTGTGACTCTGCCAGAAATCTCATTTTATTTATCTCATTTTCTTCTTCATCTCCGAAAAGCTTCATTACTTTCTTTAATGTTTCTTGTCGGTTTAATGATTTATTAGGTTCATTATTTTTTGTTTGTTCATCTTTTATCAAAGGTGACCTTCTTGAAGCAGGTTCTGATTTTTGAGGTCGTAAATTTGAGAAGTCGTCATCATCTTCAAATAACTTCGAAGCTTTCTGAAGCTTCTCTTTCTCAAACTTGATAGCTTTTTTTGAAGATGCCCATCTGAAAGTTGTACCCTCACTTTCACTAAGTGGCTTACTATTACTATTATTTCTCATTCTTCCTGTTGATTCTTCTCGCTGATCTCCTTCGAGAAGATCGAGTAATTCCAGGTATTCGTTTTGAGGATCGTCAAGTTCTACTTTATTTTCAGGAGCTATTCTTGCTTGTAATTCTTTGAATTTTCTATCCATCACATTCTGTGCTACTTCGGCAACAAATCGTTCCTCCATGCTATCAGTATTAATTTCGTCAAATTTTGGCAATTCAAGTATGCTCCCTGACAAATCTAATTCTCTAATAGGTTCTAATCTGTTCCTTAAAAAATCTACTGTATTTTCTTTTTTCAGTTCTTGTTCATTTGTCATTTGTTCCATCAAAGCTATATCGTTTTCATCAAAAGAAGCTGTGTTTATCCAGGATGAAGCATGAATTTTCTGTTTATTTGGTTTTTTGGATTCTTCATATAATTTCTTTCGAGTATCTTGCTTCAATAAAGTTTTCTTGCCACTGGGGCTATTATTAACTGAATTATTCTCAGAGTCTAAGAAATCTTGAGGATCAAATCTCAATCCAGGATCAACAGCAGAAAGATCAATGTTAAAATTTGTCGGAGTGGGTTTTTTTGTAGACATATCAGAAGGCATGAGAAAATTTCCTTTTCTATTTGTAGAAATGTCACTTCCACCTGGTGTCAACAGATATTTATCTGAAGGGGTATTACTATTTTGAGTACCTCGAACAGATTTTACAAAAGGAGATTGATTAGGAGTGTCCATTTGAGTTTCAGCTTGGAGAAGTTTATCTTTTTGAGATTTTGTCAATTGAATTTGGGAAACAACAGACTCTGCGTGAATACTTTGTTTAGTAGTAGATTCTTTTCTCGTTCTTTCGATCTGATTCCAATCTTCTGGAGTTCCTTTCCCAGAAGCTGGGGTGCTCCCACCCTCTGGGGGTTGTGTACCTATTATTGACCAGAAATATTTATCTAGTCTGAGCTGTTGCATAACATTTGGCGTCTTCTTTGACATTAATGTGTGGAAACCTTTGTTTAAATTTCTTCTGCAATCTTGAATTAGGCGCAAAAAGTATCAGTTTAATATAAAGTTAAGTGCCTAGGAAAACTATCTCTGGAAGATATGACCATTGACTTGTCTACATAACTTGAGAAACACCTCACTTTTTCACTTTCATCTCCATGATTTAGAATTTCTAATTTTGACGACTGTTAAAATGTAGCTTTCTGATCAGACAGGGTTTATACTTAGAACCCACACTTAGCTAATGAAAGATCTATCTGATAATATAAGATTTAGATACTTTTTGCATGATCTAAGCTAGAATTTTCGATATTCTGTTTTATCCTGTTGGAAGTTGCAAAACAGCTTAAGAAAAAAATTAATCAGCTTTATTTTTGAAATTTTAAATATGTCGTTGAAGGCTTTAATTGACTTTGCAATTCATCTTGAGTCTTTCAGAAACATTGACTTAGTAAACCAGGGAGTGTATAGATTCAAGGTCCGAATTTATCAGGAGTTGAAAGATAAGGTATATCACAAAATTGCATTTTTTTCATGAAATTAGAGACTTTACGCTCATCCTTATTTTATCACTGAGTGCTACAAGAATGGACCAGTGCTCAGCTCTAACGTGAATAAGCCTAGTGATTCGAAAATGACTTATGCTCATATTAATGATGAAACATCTTCATATCTGACAAGATCTTTCTTAATAAGATTCTGCGAAGAGGAAGTTGAGCTTAATGAAATTTGTCACTTCCAAGCTGAAGTTGATGCTCTTCCTGACTTTACCAATGCTGTTTTCTATATTGTCGTTGAGCTTATTCACTCAACCTACACTAATGTTGCCACAACAAAGACTGACAAAAAAGATAGTGAGAATAGCAATGGAGTAATGAGATTTATAATGTTGCTTGATCTGTCTAGAGTGGAGTCCAAGTTGATTTAAAAACTTTAGAAACTTTCAAAGGAAAAATAACACTCTCTAAGATTGGTATATCATTACTCCAAGTTCTAAACAATAAGGTGTTCATGAATATGTTCCAATTGTTTTTGATAACATCAACTTCTCACTCTTATCATCAACTTTCCATTGCACAATTCTGGGTAAGTCATAGGCAAAAAACAAGCTAATAGTGATAGATTACAGATTCAGGGTTGATAATTCCTCTTTCCTCCTGACTGATAGCAATGGAAATGAGCTGAATAAAGAAAAGGGTGATGATGACTTCAGATCTCAGCCCAAAACGTTTGGAGAATATGTAAAAAGAAATTTCAAGAGTAATATTTTCCTGACCTAAAAGGTAATTTTTGATAGGTGTATCCTATGAAAGACTCTCCGAAGTCTTTACCAATGTCTTGAAAGAGAATTATGAAAGTCTTCTAAATCTTTATAATGATATCTCAAATAAATGCCTTTTGGACAGTCATAAAAAGAAATGCAAGAGCTTATTGGTAGAATGGAAATTATACGGAATAATATAATAGCAACCACCAATGAAATTGATTATCCCAGATATTTGGAAGGCTTCTCATGGAGAAGAGCATAAGGAGAATGAGAAAATCAAAGATAAAGACATTGAAAATTTATCTAGCTGTGTTTTGAATGAGATTAACTTTATTGCTGGTGAATTGTTATATCTGTGGTACAAGTTTATGGAGCTTGTCAAAATTACACCCCGCTTTGTGCTAGAAGTTTTCAAGAATGACTACAACAGAAAGTTAAAAGAAAGATGGGCCGAAAGTTTCATTCGTCAAGTTATCAAAACAACAGACTACTCCTTAGGGGCTGTCTCAAAGGCAGGTGAAAAACACAACGCCATTGCTGCAAAGAAGAGAAAGACATTAAACTATGACAAACATGAAGTTTTACATTGTGAGGATACCAATATGATCCCAACACCTGAGACTCAACCAATCTTATTTGAGCATATCTATCTCAAAGAAACTAAAGAGAACCTCGAAGGAAATGATTTAGAAGGCTCACTCGCTGATGCTGATATCTCCTCATATAAGTAAATTCAAGAATAATTAAGTAACATTATAGGGGAATTCATTTGATTGTTTTGGTTCATGGTTTCCAAGGAAACTCATTTGATATGAAGTTGATCAAAAATAATCTGTCAATGCTTCACCCAGAAGCACTTATTTTGTGCTCTTGTGCTAATGAGGAAAATACTGAAAATGATATTGCTGATATGGGCTTGAAGCTCGCCAATGAAATCAAAAATTTCATAAACGAAACTTGCCCAGCTTCTTTTATCGGAAGAATAAGCTTTATTGTGTATTCCTTAGGAGGTGTAATAGCTAGAGCAGCCCTTCCTCATTTAGAAGAATTCTCTGAGAAATTCCATACTTTCTTCTCTTTGTCTTCTCCCCATTTGGGCTACATGTATAGTGCCAACAAAATTATTGAAGCAGGCCTGTGGTTCTTGAAGAAATGGAAAAAGAGTCAATGCTTATCTCAACTTTCACTTGCTGACGCTCCAAATCCTGAAGATTCCTTCTTGTACAAGCTATCCTCTGCTCCAGGACTGAATTGGTTCAAGAATGTCTGTTTTGTCAGTTCATGGCAAGACCAATATGCACCCTTTGAATCTGCTCGTGTCGAAGTTTGTCAAGAAGCTCTTGCTGAATCAACGTAAAAAAAGAAGGAAAAATAACTAATTTTCTAGCAAAGCAGCCTTCTATAGAAAGATGACAAAGAATATTTTAGGAAACCTAACAACTTCTTGTCTATATAGAATTGATGTCAACTTTAAGATCACTGAATCGTAAATATTTTTCAATCATTTAACTCAAAAATAGAAACCTGGATACAATGATTGGAAGAGCTGCACACATCAGATTCTTGGAAAGCCAATCATTAATTAGAATGATTCTCTACAGATATGATCATTTCTTTGCCTAAGTAGTGCTTAAGGCCCAGTTTGATGATTCTTTAAAAATATTTTTGATCAGATGAATAACTAATGTAATTCACACTTATTACAAATACAAGATGTATAATGTATAATATAAGAAAAAACTAAGTAATATTTCATTCTCTGCAGATAGAACAAACAGCAGGATCCGATTTATCTACTACAGAGTTCCTTAATCGGCAGATATTGCATATACTATGTCCACAACTATATTTCTGTATTAATTCATCTGGATTTTGATTTGCCTCACGACATTCATGACATATATTTTTACACTTCCCACATATGGTAGTACCATCGTCGCAAGTTTCAGTAAAGCAAACAATGCATCTTCTGCAACTACATGTTGCTTTCTCATTAAAATATATCTTGCAGATATCGCATGCAAATTGTCTGCAAGCTTCGCAATATCTTGCTTTAATAATATCACATCTGAACAGGATAAATCCACAAAGAGGACAAGTTTCATTGGGCTCATACTGCTGATTTCTCATTTGGAACCTGATCGATCTCAACTCAGCTTCTTCAATGTTATAGGTTGAGGTATTATACTCAGTTCCTTGTGCCGAATTTTCAGCGATGATTTTGTTTGCTTTCTTGTCTAAGGAAAAGTCATCAAGTTTATTTTCTTCATCGATTTTGTTTTCATCTTGATTTATTGGCCTAGGATGGCTTGATAAATATCCATTTTGAAACATTATATCTGATTTTAAAATCCAATACACAGAATTATCTTGTTCATAAACAAGCACAATTGTTTTTTTGCAATCAAATTTGAAAAGATATGGAAAATTCAATTCATTTCCGGTTGTACAATCAATTATCCTGATTCGCAGTTTCAAACAAAAACAAATGATGTTCAAAATGAATTCATTTGAATTACAGCTTTGGTTAAAATTGACTACCTCTTCGATTAAATCTTTCCTTTTCATTTGTGCATCTTCAAGAAAAGGGTCTAATAATTCTCCTTGCGAGGTAATAAATCCATGGAGTGTTCCTCTAGCCATCAATGCTATTAATTTTGCTTTTCTTTCATCATTTTTTAAGCTTTCATAAATACTCTCTACTAAGACACTTGAACTGGCATTTTTCAATGCATTTCTTTTAAAATAAATCTCCCTTGATAATTCCTCAAGTTTTTCTAAAAGACTTTTATCTGTTTCTTCGTATTTGCAAGTGACTTGACATGTTTTCATATGTGAGAGCAGGAAATATGGTTTAATATTCATTTCAAATTCGCTTTTGTCCTGGTACTGTAAATATAATTCTTCGATGACTGAAAGAATTAAGATTTTAAGAATGGCATTAGGATCTCTTAATTTGAATTCTCTGTATTGGTCATAATCTCTCAAAAGAGAGTTAAATGCTTCTGCGTTCATTTTCTCTTTAAGATCATTGATTGATCTAGTAGTTAAACATGTTTTGTGATATAAGAAGTGAAATTTGTCTTCAATATCATTCATGAGAATCTAAATTTTGAGTATGATTTTTTTCTGAAATAAATTTTCTTAACTCAATTGATGTTTAGCTTTTAAGAAGAACATTAAATACATCCTTTCATATAAAATATTTCATTTGTAAATTTCATCAAGAAAGGCAGAAAGAACTATGTTACATTTTTAAAACCTCTTTCTGATCTTTAGCCTTTTTGAATCTTGAATATATTAAATAGATGATCACACTTTTTGGGCATATAGTCAGAGTGCCTGATCACCAAAAAAAGGTGGATTAAATTGACTTATCAGAACTAAGTAAAACAAGGAAAGATAATAACAGCAGACTAGAGCAATTAGTTTAGCAGTCAGCCATGCAAGACTAATTGGCTGTTAGAATCAGTTCACTCAATAAACTGGATACTGTATAGTATACATTAAAATCAGCCATGAAGCTAGATTTTATAGAAAAAATTAAGGTTCTTCCATATAGTGATGATGGATTAAATTTATTTGCTGAGGGCCTGTGGTTAGATTTGTTCGAGGTATTTCAGCTTTGCAATTGGGACAACTATTTGAAATCTTTAACCATTCATCAATACATTTGATGTGAAATCTATGCCCACATGGAAGCTTTCTTAAAGTTTGATCCTGCTCAAATTCATCGATGCAAATTGAGCAGGCCTCACTCTCTTGATTGATATTTTTATGATATACTTCATGGGGGAGTTCGTTGATTTGTTCTTCAGACAGTCCTCTATTTCGGTTGTTTTGCGCTTGCTCTTCCAACATTCCTATTTCAATGATTATTTCCCTCATCAAATCAAAAGGAGGTAATCTGAAACGCTGAGCTTGGCCTTGAGTCATCAGATTTACTCTCGCAAGTCGAGCACGCTGATCGATCATAAGAGCTTCAAGTCTTTGCCTTAAAGCATGCAATACTAGCTGTTGCATCAACTGATCATTAAACTCATTAGAATCACTTCCTCTTCTCCTTATCATATTCGTTTCAGACTCATCTCGAGTTCTGTGAGTTGCTATGCAAAAATGGCAGAGACACAAAAAGAGAATTGTAAGAGTTAGAATAAAGGTCAACCAGAAAATTAGTTGAGGATTTGTGCCTGCTAATCTGAGAAAAACAAAGATCATTTGGAAGAACATAAAGCATGCAAATTTATTGTTTCCCAAATATCTTAAACATCCACAACAACATTTACCAACTCCAAGAATGGTCAACCATATTCCTTGTAATATCCTTTGAGTAAGTCTTAAAGATTCTCGTGAATTATTCATTCTTGGAACTGAATGAATCAACTGCACATTTGGATGCATGTCTGATATGCTATCGTTAAAGAAATTGTGATCTATATCACTGACAGCATCTCTCTGAAACTCATCAGGTAGTGTTTCATCGTCTGAAGAATCATGCTGGATGTTCATTCCAGTATGAGAATTGAAATATTAATATTTTTAATTTTTCTTGAAATACTTTGTCTCTAGTATCGAGTCAAACACTAGCTTGTCTTAAAGCACTTGCTACATATTTTGAGACTAATAAATGTGACTATTCAATTTTGAAAATTACATTGTGTTTTTAATCAAAAAGAGAATTTTCTTTGAATATGCCTGAGGCCCTGAGTATTAGTCCTTATGCCATTCCATAACATCCGCTCATTCATACGATTAAACCCATGATAATTTCATTTTTCTTTTCGAAGGCCTTCTTATCGAGAACATTAAGGATTAAATAAATATTGTAGATGATGCATTCATAAGACCTCATTGACATCACTGACAAATAAATTTAATAAATTTTGGCAATACTTTGGAATTCAAATCTAAATGGCAACTTTTGACAAAACTATCGCTTGGATTAACAAGACAGGTAAGAGTTTTGTATCCCAGATCTCTGATTTAATAGAGGGCAGAGATAAGTTCTGCAAAACTATTCAATATGCTTCAAGATTCTTGATGTGGGCAACCCAAGATAAAAATAAGGAACTTTCTGCCAGATTCAAAGGATTGTTTAGTAATAAGGATTCTTCATTTCATAATAAAATCTTTAGATGGGATGAAGAATGCCAGAAAGTTGTTCAGACTCTTCAAGAGTTTAAATGAATATCAAAAAATTAGCCAAATGTTAAAGAAGCCTGATGATGACGAATTCACTTTCTACTTGAATATTTTATCCAGATTCGGATTTCTTCTTTATTGGATCTTCGATAATCTCCAAGTCTTAGGAGACATTAAATTTTTGAATGTCGATCCCAAAAAGAATGGAAAGAATGGTGCCACATGCTGGTTCTTTGGTTTACTATTTGGACTTATCGTCTATGTGAAGCAACTCGTCAAAATAAGTCATAGCCAAATCTCCATTGAAAAGACCTTGGCCAGTTGCAAAGAAGATGAGCTTGAAGTGAAAAAGAATCAACTTAAACAACTTCAAAAGAAGAAGATTGATGCTATTCTTAACATTTTGAAGACTCTTGGAGACATGATCACTGCCAGTCAAGGCTCTGAAATTGCTCCCAAGATCTTTAAAATCACCTTTAATGATGGATGGATCGGCTTCGGTGGCTTCCTCTCTGCTGTTATTACTTCATATCAATTATATTAAGATGTGTGTTGTTGCAGAGTTTTTGCATTACATCTTTATTCAATAGGTTCTAGAATGGATTTTGGTATTTAAATAACACCTTGAAAACATTACAATCTCATTTACTTTATTAGAATATCTCAGATACTTATTTTGCTGAATCAAACGCTTGAGCGCCAATAAATAAATAATACAATAAATATAGAAGTTATCAATGCAAAACTATTAGGCAATTTACTCAAAAATATTCTGAGAGCTTTCTTATTTAGTATTGGCCCATTGTTCCCATATATTTGATAACGGGAGCCTTCTTGCTCCATCCAAGAACATTAATAATACCATCTTCTTCAAGAATCTTCAATGCCTCCTTGTATTCTTGTGCTGTGAAAGGCTCGGTTGTACCCTAGAGTAATTAAGGTAGAATAAAAAATCGCTTACCACTCCAGCAACTTCAAACTTCTTCTTCAATTCTTCAGCTAGAGTTAGGAACTTGATTCCCTTTCTTGATTGTTCTTCATTGGCTTTCTAAAAAATCTCAATAACAAAAAAGTGGAAATTTACAATGATGTCCTTGATGTACTCAACCAATTGAGAAATCTTGTTTCTGGATCCAGCAGTGATACCAGTACTGATCAAATCCATATCAATAAATCCAGTAATAGGATCAGTGGCAGCTTGTTGAGTAGCGACCTTGATAAGCCTTACAGCTTCTTGGACATCACTCTTTTCTACTCTATCACTCAATCTCATCTTAGCCAGGGCTTCAGAGATTCTGATGATGGACTCCAATTGTCTTGGAGTAGCAGTAATAATATTTCTGCTAGTACCCATTCTTCTCATCTCCACATAAGCATTGACCATTTCTTCAACACATTCTTGAGAAATAACAGGATTTGCTTTCTTTCTGGCGAAACTGATGTACTTTGCAAGCAATTCTCTGGATATTCTTGGTTGGTTACTTTCAACTTCCATCTGCTGTTCTTGATATTCCTTAGTATAGAGTGACAAAATATGAGAAGCCAATCTCTTGTCAGCAGCTTCGTTTGATTTATCAAGCATAATGTAAATCAAATCAAATCTAGATAGTAGAGAGGGTGGCAGTCTGATGTTTTCAATGACAGATCTCTTAGGATTATAACGAGACTCAACAGGATTTGCTGAAGCTAAAACAGCAGTTCTGGCATTTAATTGACAAACGATTCCAGCCTTAGCAACTGAGATAGTTTGTTGTTCCATGGCTTCATGAAGAATAACCTTTGTGTTGTCATCCATCTTGTCGAATTCATCAATACAGCAGATACCCTGATCACTCAAAACTAAGGCACCTACACTTTTTAATCATAATTATAAATGATAATACCTGACTCCAAAACAAGCTCTCTAGTCTCAGGATCTTTGGAAATGGAAGCAGTAAGACCGACAGCTGAAGAACCCTATAGTTCTTAATATTGATCAAATCTCTCTTTACCTTTCCTGAAGTGTAGATACCTCTAGGAGCAATCTTGTGAACATATTGAAGCATTTGGGATTTGGCAGTTGAAGGATCACCGACAAGGAGGATATTAATTTCACCTCTGAATCTACCTCTTCCTGCTTGAGAGAACTCTTTCTTACAACCTCCGAAAAGTTGACAGAGGATACCTTTCTTGACATCTTCATTTTCCCAAATGCTGGGAGCAATACTGTCTACGAGCAATTGATAAATATTTTCTTGACTAGCCAACTCAAGAATTTGATTCTTGGTCTCTTCAGAGAAATACTCACTTTGTTCAATATCTTCGTCAGCATTCATGAATCTTTGCTTGAAAGTAAGATTGAAGGAAATAACATCCAAATATGTATTGAAGACAGATCTTAGGATTCTTTGATTGGCAGTGACTCTCATAGGCTGAGCTCTGAAAATACCAGTCACTTCCACTCTATCACCAGGTCTGACATAGTCAACAAGCTCTTCGTAAACAACAAGAGTAACAGTTTGAGGAGTCTCTCCATCAGGAACTGATTCAGGGGTTTCTTGTAACTTGATATATTGTCTATCAGAGAAAAGGCAAAGGTTATGGACTATTTCGAAACAGAGCTTAGTTTTGCATTTAACACAATCTTGTGGTTCTTGAATTCTTCCTCCTTCATTGATGGCCATTTCAACATGGCCACAGTTGACACACCTGAAGTGAGCCTCTTTCAATTCGGGCTGGATTTCAGAGCATCTGATAACAATACCTTTAATTGAAACGAGATGATTGATATCACTAGGATTCAAATCTCTCATTCTGGTCACCTTTCTTAGATGGTAAGTTCTGACATGAATAGGAGGAATGTGGACATTATTATATGATCCTTCATTTCCATAGAAAATTTCTTTGTACAAGCGACTGGCTCCTCTATCAAAATAGAGAATAACATCAGAAGGGAAGAAGACGAGTTGTTGATATAATTGCTTGTCAAATTGATATATATGATCAGCATCCACATCAAGATAATATTGCTCATAAGTATGTAGTCTGTGAAGCTTAGTAAGATAAAGGGGCTGGCCAATATTATCACTTTCAGTGTCCAAATCATTTGATTGATAGGTCTTTAAGAAAGCAACAAATTTTTCTTCAACATCTTTTGCGTTGATATTGGTTCCCCAAATAACTTCTGAGTTCATTTCACTTGAAGTTTCATGAATGGTCTACGAGTTTAAAATACCACTTAAGGACGCTACCATCATGTTCTGTGAAACACTAGGTGAATGAATGGTTACATTCTGTGAATGTTGCTGAGAGATGTTAATGACTCTTTGGCGGACTAAGAAAATTTAAACATACATTAGCTGCAATATTACGTTGTGAGCCCAGAGGACCACGACTTCTGACTTCAATGGGTGTTGTGCTGAAGATTGTAATTGAAATCACTTGAAGTCTTACTGTGAGTTACTTAATTGAGATCTATCTAAAGGAGATGGAGAGCCAGCATGACCTAAAAAGTTTTAGCAAATGATATTGCTCCAGTTTACTCATATTCAACATTCTGTTATCCTGGCTGGTGTTATTGAAGGAGTTCTGAGAATTTTGGTCAGTCATAAGATCAAATAAAAATTTTGCGCAATTTTTTTTTATAAGTTTGGATTTCGCTGAATAATTAGCTAAGATTTTATATTTCCCGCGAAAATTGGACAAACTTTACAATTTTTATTGAATATCATAGACACCAAATTCAAGGCCTTTTACTGCAATCAAGATGAAGTCCAGCTTCATACGAAATAAAATCTGCTATTCTTAGGATGCAGTTCGTTTCATTGAAATTTTGAATCTTTAGACTCGATCAATGTAATAAAATGTCCTTAAACTTGATTATCTAAAAGATCTAAACACAAGTATATGAAATGCTTATTAATTCAGATTAGTTCTCTTGGTTCTATCGATTTACAATTTGTTACGAAGATTCATGTTTACAAGAATCATATGTATATTTATAGTTTAAGAGCACACTCTTCAATATGTTTCCAAAGAGCATCAATGTGTTGGTTTAGAGTATTATGATTTCCAGGGGTAAATCTTAAGAAATATAGCCCATTGATTTCTGAACCAACTAGGTAGTAGTGTCCTGAAAGATTGATAAGCTCCAATAACTTTCGATTAAATTCATTCAGTTTATCTTCAGGTATTATGTTTCCATCCTTGTCTTTAATCATTCTGAAGCAAATCAAGTTCAATGATCTTTTACAGACAAGGGTGAATTTATCACTTTTAGTTACCAAACTTTCAAAGTATTTGGTCAACTCAATTTTGTCTAGGATATTCTTCTGGAGTCCCTCAACACCATATTTCCTGATAACGAACCAAAGTCTCAAAGAATTAAATCTCTTTCCAAGACCTAATTGCCAATCTTTGTAATCAGTAATATCATTCTCTTCTGTGAATTTGTTTTTCAGATATTCAGGATTTATTTTTCCTCCTAAAGATTCATTATACACCTTTTTATCTCCAACAAAGAACAAAGCACTTCCATTTCCACTCATAGTCCCTTTTGCAAAATTTATGGTAAGGGAATCGACTTCCTCCAGGCCGGCACCATATTCTTGCCTTAACTCTGGCACGACAAATGCTCCACCAGCCCAAGCAGCATCAACATTAAGCCACATTCCATATTTCTTGCAGACTTCTGCTATTTCTGGAATTGGATCGACCGATCCACAAGGGGTTGTTCCGATAGTTGCTCCACACCAAAATGGAATTAGTCCATCACTGATATCTTTCTCAACCATTTCTCGAAATTCCTGAACGTCAATGCTGAAATTTTTGATTTTCTCATTCCAATGAACTGGAACTGCTCTTCTATATGGAATATCTTTCACTAAAAGACCTCGTTGATTTTCAGAATGTGAAAGACTAGTGTAGTAACCGACAAACTTAAGACTCTTTGGATCTGTCAAGTCGATTCCCAACTCTTTCATTTTTCTATATTTTCCTGCATGTATGGAGTAAAAAATGGATATTCCTATGGAAGCTAAAATAGCTCCTCCACCACTATTCTTAAGAAGGAACTTTTCTGGTAAATTCATCATTTTAACTATCCAATCTGCAACTATGTTCTCAAGCTCTGTGGTTGCAGGAGAAGCAATCCATGTGAATCCAGGACTATTAAAAGCTAAAGAAATCATGTCTCCAATAATTGCTGCAGAGCTCATGTTACAAGGGAAATAAGCATAGAAATTAGGATGCTGCCATTGAGTGAGATTAGGCAAAATCTTTGTTTTTGTATCATTTAAAATATCTTCAAAGCTTTCTCCTTTTTGAGGTGGATTTTCAGGTAAGAGTTGTCTTAGAAATCCTGGTTCTACGTCTGGAACTACTCTTTCCTTCTCAAGATTTTGATATGTTTCACCAATGAGGTCTAAGGCCTGGTTTCCGTACTTGAGCAGGTCGTCAATGTTATAATATGGATTCATTTTAAATCAATTTATTTATTTTGAGAAACCAATTTCCTAAATATATCAATGCTTCTGATTTATCTCAGAGTATCTTCTAAACTGAAACTGAAGAAACCCTATAGAAGACAATGTATATAATCGATAGTTAGGTCAATTGATCTGTGGAAATAAGCATAAACCTCCACAGAATTTTTTTATGAAGGTCAATAGACATTATTCTGCTGGTGTTAGTTAAGTGTTTTTAAAAAAGTGACACTTTCTTTCAGGTCATAATATGGGGTACTATTTATTATCCAACAACTTACTCAAACAGGCACTGAAACTTTATCTCATGTTTTGTTAAAATTGAAATAGTCTGAAAGGAAAGGATTAAATAATTCATAGATTTGACTTGCCAACCATCGTGCTAGTCAACAAATTCTTATAGTAGTGATATAAGTAAAGAAGTCAAAGTGTAGCATTGAATGTTACAAAATAGTATAAAAAAAAATGAAAACAAAAGCTATGGTAAATTGCATTTAATTTGTAGTAAATGAAATGAGTCTGATTATTGTAACTATAATTAATCTTTCCTGGAGAATTTCATGAAGAGAAGTCGTTCACTAATTCGCTCCATGTTTCTCTTCAGTTCTTCTTTGGTAAAGGTACTTCCATTGTACCATCTTGACTTTTTAATATCCTCAATTGAAAATCTTTTATTTACGTCCTTCTCAAGCATTCCATTAATTAGCTCAATGAATTCCTCACTAAAAAAAGACTTGTTCTTCTTATCAGCAGCTTTTTCTTGCCAAAAAGCTTCTTTGTCTTGCATAAAGAGATCATAATGGACTAGTTTGTATGAACCTTGATCTTGTTCTTCATAAAAAGGGAAGTTACTCGCCTTAAATGCGAACAAAATAATACCCATAGAATATACATCAGCTGCTTTGAAATTTTTGCAATTTCTTTCTAAAATTTCAGGGGCTCTATAAAATGCTGTTCCTCTGGCTCTCATTGTAGTTGAAGTAAGCTCCTGACTTTGATCAAAATCAGCAATCTTTAGTTCGAAATCATCTCCTAAGAGTAGATTATCTAATTTCAAGTCCAGATGGCCAATATTTTGCCTATGTAAGTACTCAACGCCTTGTACAAGCTGTTGAAAGTAGGTTCGAATTAATTTCTCATTTTGCAAACCCCGATTAACCACTATCTCATAAAAATTACCATAAGGGGCAAATTCGGTTAAAATGGCATCATAATTGAAATCTTTGGTCATAATGTTTGAAGAATGCCGATATTTTATTATATTTTTGTGATTGAGTTTTGAATGAATCTTTTTCTCATGAAGATATATAGATCTTGCACTTTGAGTTGTTGGAAAGAGCTTGACCGCAAATGTTTCTTTTTGATCAATAGATCTTGCTTGAAATACTCGGAATTTGCCAGCGCCTATCTCTTTACCCATAACAACCTGCATTAATGTTTTAGAGGTTTCGTGAGGGTAGTCCTTGGCCATTTGGTTCTGAATAATCAGGAGCGAATTTCAATTATACTCCTGCGAAATTTGATTTATTTAATAGAATTCGCTTGAAAATAAACTGCCATTTAGTCAACCGAAATTAATTCATATACATTCTCCCTTTTTTTCAATCGTAAATAATGAAGACTTGAGGTCTCTTCATCAAACTCTCATCCCTATATTTTCCATGATAAATGAATAAACCAGTATTCAGGAATACTGATATTGGCATTTCACACCTTCATCTTCACCTCGACATTCTAAACCTCATTTATAAATTAATTCCTTTACAAAAATGGCTCTTGATCAGCAAAAAACTGTGAAAAGTTGAGATAGTGGTAATTCTAATTTTAGGGTTTCATAAAAGGTAAATTTCATCAAGTTAAATATCGATTACTCTTACGGAAATAACCTGGAAGGACATTAGCAAACCCCAAGTTTATCTCTTTTTTATGTTATTAGTGAGCAGAATGTTCAAGAATCTAATTCGACTCAAGATATATCTGTACTTTTAATAATACAAAGTTTTGATTTACTGAATATTGTAAATAAACAACATAAACAACCTCAAAAATGAAGTTGATCCTGATTCTTCCATGATATAAATATGAGTATAGTATACAAAGAAGTTATTGGATTGACTTAGGCTCATTTAAAGCTTTCAAAATTGCAGCTTTTAATTCCTTTTTAGAAAGTGTCTTTCCTTGATACCATTCTGAACATTTGATCTCATCGATAGTAGGTCTTTTGTTTGGATCGAGTTCTAGCATAGCTTCGATCAAATCTTTGAAGTCTTGAGACACTGTTTTATTAGAATGAGTAAGATGATAATTCCAAAATGCATCAGGATCTTCCTGAAAAGTAGCGTATAGATCTAACTCAATGGTATTATTAACTTTTCTCTCAGCAAAGGGGAATCTTCCCAGCAGCATCAAGAACAGTACCACTCCAATTGAATAAATATCAGCAGCTCCGAAATTTTGACACTTGCGACGAATAACCTCTGGAGCTCTATAGTTGCGCGTCCCTTTACCTTTTTGGCATTTCTCTTCAAAGTATTGTGCTAGATCAAAGTCACCGACTTTGATACTGTAATCTTTATCAAGGAAGAGGTTTTCTAACTTGATATCCATATGAGCTATTTTCTTCTTATGTATATATTCAATTCCCTTGATCACTTGATGGAAATAAGTTCTAGCTACTTCTTCATCTAGCGATTTCAGATCGCGCACAAGATAGAACAAATCCTTGGATTGGGCATATTCAACAAGCAAATAAGGATGATGGAATACTTTTTTCAAGTAATTTTCAGGTCCAATCTTCAGAATATGAGGATTCTTCAACTTAGAAAGAAATGTTTTCTCTCTTAAATAAGATCTTTTGGCATCATCGGTATTTTTAAATACTTTGAGAGCGTATTCGGTTGGTTGTTTATCGAAAAAAACTCGATAAAAGTAGAATTTGCTCGTTTCAAACTCGAAGGTAAACCTGCCTTCCTTAAATTCTGGGATACGTGAGAAACAAAACATTAACACAGATTTAAAATTCAAATTGTTAATCAGTTTAAAAGTTTTCATACAAACAGATTGCGCGTTTTGTGCTATAACCAGAATATGGAGTAGCTCCATGTCAAGTAAAGCTTCAGAAAAGAAGCTAATTACTACCAACAGACTCCTTTGTTTGCTTTTAAACTTCTTTTAATATTATTCATATGTCTTCTCGTTTATTGCTTACTTGTATTAAATTAGCATGAGATAATAACAAGATATTTTTACATCACTCTTGTTAACAAAGAGTCAACATACGCTAACATTCTCAACTACTTACATTAATATTAACCCTATCAAATCTTGACTCCTTGAAATTTAATCTTGGATTGAAACGTAAGTTTCATACATTTTTTTGTGTAGGAAATTTAAGATCCAACAATGCTAACTTCTATCCAGTATCAAAAGAAGTTAGGTCAATCCAATAGAGAATAGGCAAAGTAACATTTACTCTTACATATCTTCTAAAAAAATATTTATATAGAGAGTTCGTTTTATCTACTTCATTCTTGTGAGAA
>Ga0065720_1019546_pt1 | contig 23758 bp, 17 predicted proteins | sample Thericmetagenome_FD_59107 | JGI IMG/M metagenome (GOLD analysis project Ga0065720, IMG submission 59107) | Thermophilic microbial communities from the Joint Bioenergy Institute, California, USA of rice/straw/compost enrichment - eDNA_2 v2... | ecosystem: Engineered > Solid waste > Grass >... | reverse complement strand
CTTGACAAAGGGATCATAAGTTTCTAAGGCTTTTAGATATTTTGCCTTTGCAATGACAGTGAATATTTTAGGCTGTCTTGGTCCACTTACATTGGGGCTATACACCACTGAATTAAAGTATTTGTAGCGCCTAATTACTGCTCTGTCGACCTGAAGATTTACTACAGAGGCCTTGATTTGGACTTTTTGCATTTTATTTAAGATATTTTTTATTGTCTTTTAAACCGAATTTATTGAATTCTTTTGCCTTGGTATCAGAAAAGTCATCTTCACTCTCCTAAAGAACTACGTAGTATAATCAAAGGTCTTCTCTGCTTAGAATAAATAATCTCTCCAAAAGAACTTACCCAGTTATAATTCTTGAGAACTTAGGCTTCTAAATAAAATTATCAAAAAGGTCTATAGCTACTCGGATAAATGAGCAGATATGTGAATTTAGAACTAACATTTTTGGATATACAAGAAAGACAGAATTGGATAACAAAGATAAGGGTTAGTAAAAGATTCTAACAAGTAATATAAACTGACAGCTCCTTAAATAAGAAATTTAAATAAAACTTCAAAATGAACGAGAGTATCTAGTTCCCTTATTCAACCTAATCCTTTTAGAGGACTTAGATAACTTGATTGCCAAGGAAGATAGAGAGTTCGAGGACGCTCAAGATGACGACGAATTGCAATCCAGTACAATATTTCATCTATTATCATTCTAAACACTCAAACTAGGCATCGATATTGAAGAATTTGAAAGAAAACTCAGAGCTGCAAAGAGCTTAAAGGACCTGGCAAATTCTGACAGTGATGATGATCTTCCTGGAAGCCCTGGAAAATCCAGAATAAGTTTCTTCAAACAACCTCCAATTAACCTTCTAGACTCTGCACTTAGTAACAAAAATAACAAACAAGTCAAGTTCATGATGAACGAATCACGCGATCTTATGTCTATGATAAACAGTGGGCAAAAGTAGATTAATAATCCGAAGAGTAATTGAGAATAGGAATACTACTACCACTACACAAAAGAAATCTATCCAGCAACTCCAAAATGAGCTGACCAAGGCCAAGCAAGAAGCTAGACCTAAATCTGAGGAAGAAAAAGTCATGGAGTTGATCGGCACGAAAAATGAAACTGCAAAGGACAAAAAACTTAAGGAACTTGTACAAAAGAACAAGGAACTCTATGTCAATTATGAGAAGGAAAAGACCCAGTAAGCTCGTTTTAGCTTTAAAATAATTGAAGGCGTCAAAAATTGGAAAAAGAATTAGCTAAAATCAAAGAAGAGACAGAACTTCAATTAAATGCAATGGAAGGAAAGGTCCCAAAGAATGCTAAGAAGGATGGAGAGGAGATTGACTGGAAAAAGAAATATAATGCCCTGGAGAAAACCCTCCAGGAAGAAAGGGTCAAATCTACAACTTTGAAAAATGACCTCAATAAAGCCCTCAGAATTATCTCAAGAGAGATAGGAGAAAACTTTGACATTGATCAAGTAATAATCCTAAATTTCAATTGAACCTCTAGGCTCTTGCAGAAGAAAATTCCTGGAAGGGAAGAGCCCAACAAATTGAAGTCTTGAAAGCTAAAGTCAAGTAAAACAAAAAAGGAAATTTAGAATAATTTTAACAGGGACCTTCAGGCCAAATTGGGAGAGTCTGTGAATAACTCTAGAATGTCAAATACTCAAAGCGATTTCGATACTATGTCAAGAGCGTACTATTTCTTTAGTAGAGGGTTATAATTTGAAGTAGTGGTAGTGTTCTTGGAGGAAAGGCTAAGGAAAGAAGGGAAGAGTTAGAAAATTTGAGGCAGCTTGTTGAGACCCTTGTAAAATTCGGTTTGTGACTCAATTAACAATTTAGAAAGCTGAGAATGAGTCTCTCACTGAAAAGGTCAAGGCTGCAAATGCTAGAAAGGCAATTGTAGAGAAAGAAATTAAGGAGCTAAAGAGTGAATATGAAAAGAATAAGAAGGTATATACTCCATAAGATTATTGCTTAATTCCCAGATTCTTATTGAAAAATCTGAAAATGATGACAAATTTATTATGGCCTTGAAGAAGGAAATAGAGAAATTGAAAAATGCTCCTCCTAATTATCAAACCAGAATTGTCTATAGAGACAGGCCTGTCGAGGTTAAGAAGGATAATGACGATGGAGAAAGCGATACAGTAATAGATTGTTGGGTGAAGTCTTAATTGATTAGACCAAGAAAGAAATTCTCTTCTTACAGTCAGAACTTGAGAAGAAAGAAAAGATTATCAAAGAGCTAATTAACGAAAAATTAAAGAAAGAAAACTCTACTACTAATTTAAACGGCACTGGCAACGTGAATAAAGAAAATCAATCTGTAAAAAGATTTTCTCTCTCAGTAAAATTTTTAGGACAGGGAAAAGATACTTCGCTTGGAAGCTATTAATAGAGCCTTAAAGCAAGAAAATGATGACCTGATCAGTCAGAAATTCGGAGTCAATGCGAATAGTGCAGTAAGTGAACACAAATTTTGAGACTTAAATTTCTAGGACGGCAAACTTATAAAAGATCTAGCAGCAGAGAACGCTAGGCTGAGAAGAAAGATTGATGACCTTCAGCAACAGTTGAATTCTAAGAAATAATTCTCAATTGATTGTATCTGAATAGATAGATTTCAATTCCGTGCCCACTGTATAATTATAATTAATTCATGATGTATTATGCCTCAAAAAGAAATTTCGAATCTGACCCTTCTTAGGCCATGGATTTCAGACAAGGAAGCATAAGAAGTGATTCTCAAGCACCCTGAGATGAATTTTAGGCCCCAAGGGATTCTATCGACTCAAAATGGTACAAAATTCTTTTCCAAACTTCGTTGAGCCGGATCTTACCCTTTTCCTTTCTCTTCATAGGGAGGAGCCCGCTGCTAACCGAGTGTTCTACTCAATTAGCGGCTTACTCTTTAAGATCCTAGATAGACGCGTAATCTCATAGTGCATATCTGCTCTTCGATAGTTGATGTGTCTCTATATTCCGCAACAACCACCACTTTTCAAAGCAGTTATATTTATCTATTAGGTCTTGGTAACACAATGCAGTGTGACATAGTCATCTTGCTCCAGACACCAACAAACTTTGTCGACTCGAGAGATCAGTACTATCATCAGGACTAGTCAGAGTTCTTACATAGGAGAGAAATTTTCATGAAAGTATTGCCTTTCATATTTTTGTTGTATCACTGTGCTTAACTATCCATAAAAGTTCATAGGCAAGCTATATAATAAGAATACACCTTATATATCTAACTAGAAAATCAATTTTCGCCGATGGCTTTTTGCTTAAAGAGACTGGGCCAGCTGTCCTCTTTCTTGAACTTTCTCAAGTTAATGATAACTTTATTTTCCTTGAGCCAGTATTTGCTTTGTTCAGGAATGATCTTATTTTGGAGTTTGGGAACAGCAAAGCTGTAGTTCTTTCCGTTGAAGTCTAAGATCTTAATTTCGAAGCTTTCATCCAAGAATCTGGCTTGGATTTTATCCTTGGGGTGCTTTCCAATTCCTTGGATTTCAAAGGTAACTCTAAACATTATTCCAGAGTATTCTATTTCTTTACCTGACATTCTCGCTATCGTTTTCGTAGAAGATGTATTTGTGGATAGCTTCGAAGAAAACAGGGGAAATTTCTTCAACCATAGTGGCAGCAGCAACTGGCTTTTCTATCATATAAGAAACTAAATTCATCATTATACCAGTCTCGACGAACAAATCATCTCCATCCTTTAAGAAATGCTCAACACTGAGGAGGAGGTTAGAGTAGGGGCTGTATCTAGAAGGTTACTTTGGAAATTAGGCATGCCGTACTTGAATCCAGGAGCAATGCTAACGAGTTTGTTTCCCTAGAAGATAAATAAGGTTAAAAGATGTCAAGTACTCCAGGAATTACAGTTGAAATCTCCTTAATGAGATCTTGCAAAGTAGCGTCCTTGTTATTGAACTCAAAGATGCCGGTCTCGAAGGTGTTAGGGTTGGTCTTTTCGTAGATATGGAGATACAACTTCATTTAAATAAAATATAAATAATTCTGATAATCTTTCCAGCCTCTTCACCTATTTATATTTGAACCCAATTTGCTCCCTGGAATGTACTACCATCTTTTTAGATTTTTTAACTCGAATCTAATGTTTTGTGGAGTCAATTTTTCTTATAAGTGGTAAAATTGGGCACTGGTAGAGTATAAATAAAAAAAGATTATTTCGGAAAGATAATTCTGTTTCATCGGGGTGGATAATGGGACATCAAGAACCTAGTTAACTTAGAGTCAAAAGCGAAAAAGTATTCTGTGAGTACTCATACAAAATACAAGTAAGTCAAAACATACAGCAAAATAATTAACTTTGGGGCATCAAGAGATCAATTAAGTAGATAATATACTTTAAAGAATGTTGGGTGGGCCATTAACTTATTTTTTATATCTGTTTTCCATTAATTTTTCCATTATTGACATGTGCAAGTTTCCACTAGGGCTCACAGCTCCTCTATGCATCAGATCCTTAAAGTCTTTTTTGAAAGGTGGGACCTTAGGATGCTTTGTATCTGAATTCTCATGCTTGCTATTCACAAAGCTCAAAGCTTTCCTTGGGCTCTCATGGAATTTTATAATTTCTTGCTTTGCATTAGTGGTGGTTATAGGATCATAGCTCTTCTTATGTCCCTTGGCTAAGGCATTAGCAAAGTTATTTTCTTAATTTACAATAAGCTGTAGATGTAGAGATTGTATTATAGTCATTTCTGAGTGTTGTAGTTGATGGCTGGTTTGATAGGCTAGCGTATCTAACAGAGGATTTCTGATTGGCATCTCCTTTGGCATTGAGAGTCTGGCTTGAGTTTACATAATTATCAATCTTAGGAGGCCTATTCACTTAGAAATTCGCAAAAAGAGAATACCTTTTAGATCCTCCCTTAGAATCACGAGAGTATGACTCTTCGATGCTGTTAGCCTGGTTGGATCTGAATTCTCTTTGATTACTGTCATACAAGAAATTGTTAATTTGGAGAGATTCAGTATCCTTGACACTATCATTCCAGACTTCAATGCTATCTTTCTTTGCTGATGCCACGGGTGACGCAAACTGTATCTATTAGATTAGGCTAATACGCTTATTATACATTTCCAATCAAGGATTTGATGTTCGGCAAAGTCTGAGTCAATGATAGACCATCGTCTTGTTTGAACTTTTCACTTGAGCTGTCTCTTCCAATGCCCAAGCCCTGAAATTTACAAATAGAATATTGATCTTTACGTATTTCTTTCTTTCGAATTCGAGCCTCTTGTTCTTGAGATAGGCTAATCTCTTTTGCAATTCCTCAATATTATGGGAATCTTTACTATCACTATGCTTTTCCTCCCTTGGAATGGAAGAGGTCTGCTGGCCTTGCCTTGTCTTGGATCCAAAATCAGTGCTTTTAGTCTTGCTATAGTATCTCTTTTGAGGCTCATCATCCTCTGGCTCTCTGTATTGCTTGTCTAATTTGGCAAAATCTTCCTTCAGTTTCAAAGCGCTATAGTGAGTTTTCATTGCATCCTCCTCCAGTCTCCTATTATTGTTATGAGCACTGGGGGAAGACAAGTACGCTTTGATTTTCTCACTAAAGTCAAATGACTGGAACACCGTCTTAGGAGTAGGCTCATGAAGTCTGAATTTATCGGCTATGTAGAACTCATCGGATGCCCTTTTTACGAGCTCTCCTCTGAGGTCTCTCTGATCCCTTTGGTTGGCTTTCTGTAACTCCTCAAACATTTTAGTTGAGCTTGTAACTAAGACTTATAAACATTGAAAATTTCCTATTACTTTTGTCCTTTGTTGTCAAGGATAGGGTCTTGGTGCTCTGGGCGGAGCTGGTCATTGGTCTTTGTTTATTATCCTTAACATTAAGGATATCATCTTTCATGGATAATTCCCTCTTCATGTTGGCCAATTCCTCGCTCTTTTGGGTCAGAGCAGCGGTTAGGTCATCCATTCTGGTAAGGAGATTTTCTATAGCATTTTCTTTTGATTTGATAATTTCTTTTTGATCCTCAACCTGCTTGGTCAACTGGGAAATCTTTTCCTTGTAAATTTTGGTCTTTTCGTTCAATCTTAAGGATAAACTAAATTTGGCAATTCTTACGAGGCAAGGATTTCACTTTGGGTTTGACGAGTGATATCTTCATTTTGATAGCGAAGTTCTTTAATTTGATCTTCCTTCTGTTTTAAAGTCGCTTTTAGGTTGGCCAACTTTGATTCAAGATCCTCAGTTTTGGTTTTGAGTTCTTGCTCCTTTGATTTTATCTCCTTGTCCAAGGCAAAGTTTATGTTCTCAATTTTCACATATTTTTCTTCTAATTTCAAAATGAATTCTCTCTACAAAAGGTCAACAGAAACATTCAAGTGCTTACCTGGCTATCAACTTTCTCTCTAAGTCTCACATTTTCGACTTCAGTATCCTCGAGCTTCTTGGTTAGCTTAGCTATTTCTTGTTTCAAACTAGCAATTTCATTAGAGGATAAGTCCTCGGATCTTCTGTTGCCTCCAAAGCCAATTTCCTTATTTGACTTTCTATGCTTCTCTTGTGCGAGCTGGTCTCTCAAACTTCTTATTGTTTCGTCCTTCTTAGAAAGTTGCTCCCTGAGATCGCTCATTTCTCTCAATAGAATTGTATAGTAGTCTTCATTTTTAGTTTGCTGTGTCGAGGAAAGAGCATTGCTCGTCATATTATCACTTTTGTATGAACCCAAAGAATGGCCTGCTTCTAGACAAATTATTCCCGATATAATGGAGAGTACCAAGGTGGCTTTCCTTGCTTTTATATTCACTATCTATCTTCTCATAGTCCTTATGATCAGCGTTGCTAGGAAGTTTGGAAGAGTCTTGGCTGCTTTCTTCTACGATGATACTCGGGAAGTTGAATTTCTTTTTTTGATTGCCTTTGCAAATAGATATAGGTTTCTTGGGTTCCTCAAGAACTGGTTTCTAGAAATCGATAAGGAAAGGTTTTATTCTATTCACCTCTTCAATTGGATGAGAGTCCCGGTAACTTAAACCGTCCTGACTTTCAATTTCCTTGTCTTGGACGAATTCTTCATATTCAAGCATGTGCATATTTTCAGTTATCCTGCTAGTATCTTCCTCAGTATTTGGATTGTCTCTATCAGTGGAATTATCATTGATAATAAGAATGTTAGAGGTATTTTGAGGGTTATAGAACCTCCCAGTGGCTTCTATTAAAGATTAAGACTGTTAGATTTAATAATATTCACCTCCTGTCCCATATCTGTCTACAGAAAAGGATTCATTAGTTGCGGAATCATTATTCTTGGTGGAGCTTTCTGCCTCATTTTTTTCGGAGTGGAGATCGGCTCTAGAGACTCGGCTTTCGTGTCTGGTGAAGTGAAGATTGTATTTATTTGCATGAAAATTGGGAATATCATTTTCACGAGGAGATGTGAAGGATCCAGAAAAATTGGATTTGGGGGAAATAATAGGAGAAATATCAGGATTTATCTGCATTTGTTTGAATTGAATTCTTTGGGAAGTAATTCTCTTATTGAATTTTAAAAGTGTTTCTTTAATTAAATAACTTTTGAACTGGTTTCAGGTAAAATTAATACAAATTACAAAGATCTATTCATGAAATTTCCCTATTTCTCTGCAAACTTCTATTTGAAGAGCTTAAGTAAAATATATGCAAGTAGAATTCCAGCAATTAATTGCCAATATTTACCCAAAATTTCTTTAATAGCATTAGGTTTACTAACTTCCACAGTCTAACACATTATTCCTCTCACTCAAAAATTTACCTTATTCTTAATTTTTGGTTCTTCATTTAAACTTGGTTGGTAGGTGTGTTGTTCAGTCCTGTTACTCTGATGTACTCTTTCTTTTGGCTCCTCTTCTTCAATTTTGAATTCAGGAGCCTTTTCCTCAGCAGACTTTGATGTAGTTGTGTGTGCACTAGTACTACTGTCATCTTCTCTAGGAGTTCTTCTCTTTGGCCTTGAAGAGGTGGACTTGGGCTGTTCTATCTCTTCTGATTTATTAGATTGTTGTTTGAGGATTTCTTCCTCTTGCTTTTTCTTTTTTAATTCAGCTTCAGCTTCTTGTTGCTTCTTTATTCTTTGTTCCTCCTCTTCTATTTGCTTTTGTTTCTTCTTTTCTAGCTCTTCTTTTTCCTTTTGCTTGCGTTTCTCCTCATCTTCTTTTTCTTTTTGTTTACGTTTCTCTTCGTCTTCTCTTTCCTTTTGTCTTTTCTTTTCTTGCTCTTCTCTTTCCTTTTGCTTGCGTTTCTCCTCATCTTCTTTTTCTTTTTGTTTACGTTTCTCTTCCTCTTCTTTTTCCTTTTGTCTCTTCTTTTCTTGTTCTTCTCTTTCCTTCATTTCCTTATCCATTCTCTCTTTCTCTGCTTTTTCTTCCTTCTCTTTCTTTCTCTTTTCTTCCTCTTGGGCCTTCTTCAGTTCTTCTTTCTTCTTCTTATCCTCTTCTTCTCTTTGTTTATTAGAACCATCTTCCTTAGACTTTTCCTTATTTTTCAATATTCCCTTGACCTTTTCTATCAATTCTCCAACTAAACAATAAGCAATCATTCTCCTTATTTACTTTTTGGATCACTCAACAGAGACTGAGCCTTCAGTAGATTCTCAAGAGCCTCTTCATTCTTCCCCAGACAATGAAGAGCCTCACCCAGTCTATAGAATGCCTTTCCATTGTCTTTTATTTTCAGAACCTATTTGTAAGTTTTCATTATTTATTACAGTACTTTTCTGCTCTGATCTACCACAGTGTGATAATCCTCCAGCTTCAATTTGACCAAGGCATAGTTAGAACGACAGGAGACTTCAAGATCATCGAGCTCAGAATCTTTGAAATTTTTATTCTTAGATCTGATCTCTTCAATTTCCAGGATGGCCTAAGAAGAATTTACTATGCACTCCGAGTCATTATACCTCAAGATAGGAGGTAGAAGCTTCATCGTATTTGTTGGCCTTAAAGTAATCATTTCCTTTGTTCTTAATTTTTTCAATTTGAGCGTATCTGGACGATTCTGTGGTGGAACTAGTAGATTGTTTTGGCTTAGGGTCTTCCTTTGGTTTGGTTTGCTGTTGGGGATTTTGATAGTTGGGCTGAAACCCTCCACCAAAGGGGTTACCCATTCCCCCAGCCTATTCTTGTTATGCATTGAAGAAAAACTATTCAACCATGTTCTTCATTTTATTGAATTGGTTGGGGTCCATGCCTTTCATCATATTTATGCTCTGTCGTATCATATCGGGGCTCATGTTGGGCATTCCTGAAGGATAAGTCGAGTTATCAAAGTCATTTTACCCATCATTTTAGCATAGTTACGCAATTCGTCATCTGACATTTTGCCTAACATGTCTGCAGCAGCTCTGATGTTATCCTGGGACATATTAGCTCCCATGTTGCCGAAGGTGAAGGGATTGAAACCTCCAAAGTTCATTCTTGGTTCAAATAAAATTTATGTTTAGTGTACTAATCAATTGTAAGCGCTGAAATATCAACGTGTTCAAGTATTATCGTGTCCTAAAATTCTCAAAGTTTCAACGATTGACCTATATCTCGTTCAATAAGGTCAAGTCGGAGGAGAGATGTGTAGATGCTGGAAAGAAATCACTACCTTAGACCTTTCAGAGAATCTGACATTTACTTAGTCGTTTCTTACAACAAAAATGCTATTCTCAATATTTCAAAACTTGCTGATGTCTCGGAGCATAATTCCGATCAAAATATTTAGTTCACATATAATTAAATTCAATATGGAGCGAACACCCGAGAAAATATCGGTGAGGTACTCTTATAATTTCTAATTCCTAGCTTGATCTCCTCCTCAAAGAATTTCATTGCCCTATATGCTCGAATTTCATTGATGATTGTTTTGTTACCAAATGTGGACACACATTTTGCAAAGTAACTTTAGCTGATCCCCGCTTAGTTCTAGAACTGCATTTCAGAGGCCATAAACAGATATCACAAATGCCCTCTCTGTCAGGTAGAACTCAAAGAGCAGGACATAGCAAAAAATATTTTACCTAACAATATAAAGAGTAAAGAACTTGATGAACGATTAGAACTCTCTAGAATTAATCATTGAAGAAAGGGATAGAATTCAAAAGAGTTACTTGACAAATCTTGCTAATAAAATGAATATTGAAAAGCAAGAAGATGACCTCGAAAAAGTAATAGCTAAATTTTTCTAATCTAATCCTTAGATCCTTATTGAAGGTCTCAAGAATCATGCCCTATTGTACAGAAAATATCTGAATGAGATATATGAGCAATTCGAGACTTCGAAGGAAAAAATAGCAGAAGATATTAAGAAGAATAACTTAAACAAGGACCTAAATCAAGAAATTGAGAACCTTTCCAAACAATTTGAAGAAGTCAAGAATTTCGTAATTGATAGCCTTAAGCAGATAATATCAAGTCTTGTCCCTGATCCCAGGACCCTCGAAATGCAATGCGATATAGTTTTACCACAACGTTCAATTACTCTAAAGAATGTCTTCCTGAAGCCTTCAATGAAAGTCGGGGATATTCGACAGGAAATCAAAACTGGTCTAATAAAACTAGATGAACCATTGAGTTCCTTCAATGATGCTGTGGGATATTTGATTATTATCCCTCCCGAGAAAAGACAGATTTTATCTCACCTAATCAATAAATCCGTTCACATCGAAGTCTACAAGGATCTTGATAACTACCTTCAAAATTTTGATGACTATGATGTCCCTATAGTCGAAGTGACCAGTGAATCTATGCTTGGAGGGTTCAAACTTAAACCCAATTCTGCTATAATTTATGTCGGAGATTTCAAATTAAAGCGTGACAACCCTCCTTATTGCCTGACCTATGACTATAAGCCAGGCACCGTCATGGACTACTTCACTTGTACCCAATGTGGAATAAATTGTAAATTTTTTTTTTGTTATGTGGTAACATATTAGGGATCTGCAAACCCTGTGCAGAGTACTGTCATAAAGGGCATAATCTGATGCCTTATCTTCAAAATAAGGCTACGACCTGGGCTTGCTGCTACTGTGTTAAGCACCGTCTTTGCAAGTAATTACCTTATTAAGATTTCTAAAGATATAGGGCTATGAATAAATATAACAAAGAAACTAAACGATAAGAATTATTTTATACTTGTTTGCAGTATTGTTCCTGTCTTTTTGTACCACATTCAGGTTTAATAAACTGTCAATTCAAGTTTTAACTTAACATTTCTCATTTTACGAGACAGAATAGAATTATACTTTAGTGCTCATGCATAAACACCCAAAATTAGATAAACTTCTAGATTAAAAACATATTTATGCATCTGAAATACTAATATAATTACTATCTTTGGTCAATGAATCTTCCACGGCCTTATAATCGAATTCCGTATCCTTAAGGGTCGTTTTAGCCTTATCTACGTAGAATCTTCTAATACACCAGACAACAATGGCTAGAGTTCCCAGCGATCCAAAGACGAATAAAATAATGGTCAAAGTTGAGTATCCCTTTAGAATGACGCTATAATTTATAATTCTAATGTGGAAAACTTTGCGAGTAAAGTCATTGCCTGCAACAATATTGATATGTGGGGAGTTGACTCTAGAAGAATTTGTACTTATAGTGCAATAATCATTGATTGCAAATTGTGAATAAGATGTTCCTTCATGATCAGAGACTGTAAATAAGATATTAGCATTATTCTTCTTAAATAACATAATTGGAGTGCTTGTGTAGTCAGGAGTCCTAACAGACTGGACTGTGTCATACAGAGGATAAACACCTGTTGAGAAGGGTTGTTCTCTGTTATCATAGACAAAGTAATCCAAACCTCCTAGGGTAATAGCATTGACTCCCACCAGGACAACAATATCTTTATTTGCAACAAGCAAAGGTCTATAGATGTATCCCTGATATTGAATATACCCTGCAGTAGTGGTAACTGTTAACAAATTGCCCTTCATGTTGGTCACAATTGCTAATTTATAGGTAAAGGCGTTCGAAGAGGACAAAATCAATGTATAGCTTATCTGTCCCAAATTCACATTAACAGAAGTGTCGATCAATTTCAAGGCGTGGAAATTAGGGGCTTCATTAAGGCTCAATAGATAATCAGAGGCAAATCCGTAAATTAAGCTTTGGTTAGAGTTTACAGTGTAATTAGTTGCTGACCAGAGATAAATAAGGTTGAAGCCAGTAGATCCAGTGGCAATGAAGACTGCCGCAGCAGTGTTATTCATCATGGTGAGGCCATCAAGAGATCTGACTTCATCATTGTCGTTGATAAATAGCTGATCTCTTGTAACGATAGTGGGTTCTGAGTAACTAAACACCCCATTTGAAAGTTTCCATGGATAGATGGCAACAGCATCATATGTGGAGGGGGAGATGATAACAATATAGTTTTGGATAATGGCAAATTCACTTAGACTGCTATGTGCCTGTACAGGAATTTGAATAAAACCTGGGCTAGGATCAATGCTAACAAGTTCCACATAGTAGCTATTTACAGTTGGCAAATCACAGAAGGCTCCCACAGCATGCTCCAGGTCTCCAATTTCAACTTGATAGCAAGTTACTGAGCCATTGCTATTAACAGGATAGGATCTTTTGAGTGAGCCAGGATTAGGGAAGGTCCAGGCATCATAGATGTAAACTGTATAGACTGAGTAATTTGTTTTGTCATTGGGAGGAGCCTTTCCCAATAGGGCTATGTAGTTTGTAGAGCTATCAGCATCAATGACGATAAAATCTATGGTTGAGAGGGTATGGTTCAAGATTTCAACTTTAGGAGTGAAGAAAATGTGATCTTCTTCGTAGTCAAGAGTCATATCGACATAAAGAGCAGGCCCTCTGAAGAGATCAGTAGGTTTGAAGGTTTTTTTTGTTTGGTTACCAGCTTGCAACTCAAGCCTATAGCTACTTTCTTTGGCCATAATGGTTATTTCTCTCTCGGTGTTGACTGTAACTAATGTCAGAGGAAGGGTTTTGTTACTGCCATCATAATTATAAGCAGTAATGACCATTTTGTTTTGAGTATAGAGCGCAGTATTATCAGAGACGTAATTAGTATTGATCACAACCTCGGCATAATTTTGGACCATAAACCCAATGTTATTCTGTCCGAAAACAACTAATACAAAGTCTCTGGTAGGATAAACATTGGTCAGAGATATTGAGTATTGGGAAATATCAATATCCTTATTGGTAATAAACAAGGCATATTTCAAACTTCCAGAGCCAAAAGTATCAGGTTGCAAGACAAGAAGATAGTTTGATACAGTCTTATTTGCATGGGCTCTGCTAGCAATTACATAAACCATGTCAGTGACTGGGGAATAAGCAACAGTATTTGGCCCAACCTTTACAGTATAATTATAGAGCATATAGGATTTTCTGAACCAGACCTCGACTTTATTGGGTCCGGAACTGCCATAGGGGGTGAGGACATATTCAGCCACAGTGCTGTTATTGTTATTCACAAAGAACAAAAGGAGGGTATTTTGTGTGACTAAAAACTGCTTGTATCCAGAGAAAGTATTAAGAGGGAGACTTCCTATAATTTGGGGTGTGATTTGATAGAACCAGGTATCGATAATGTAAATAGCGTCCTGGGTTGAGGCAAAGAGAAGTCTAGGGTAGGCTGGGTGAGTCATAATCTGCTTGTAGTCGTGAGCAAGGGATAAGCTAAATAGAGTTGGCGTGAAATTTGTTGAGTTTCTATAGACAGTAATGTTGTTGCCTCTGACACAGTAGGGACTGCCTTCAAGGAGGTTATCTCCAGAATTGTAGGCAAAGTCACAAGACATGTCTGAGTAAAGAGGGGTCAATGATCCAAGATTTCCTTTTGTGCTTTTATAGATCATACTGACTCCATTATTGTTAATTTCATAGATATCATATTTAGGATTATTTGTCCATATTTGACGTAATTGGCCTGGGAAGGTAAAGGGTGAAGACTTATCTGGGGTGCAATTTAGCGCAGGTGGGTTTGCTGAAATGAGAATATAACAATAATATTCCTGGACTTCAGTAGAGCCTTTGGGCTGGTATATTACTGTATATCTTCCTCCTCTGTATGTGATAAATGAAAATTCTGAGCCTGAGAGATTGAGGTTGGAACTATAGGACTTGAAAGTGTTAGCATCAACTCTTCCATCAGGAAAATCTGCGTAATATAAGACTCCAGGTCCCATGAAGGTATTCTCAAGACTAAGTTCTGCTGTCTGGTTAAACTGCTTGAGAACTGTATTATTAACTAAAGGAGTGCTCCTTACAAAATGAATAGAGGTATCATTTGCTGCTAAGCATATCATCTGGCTGCTGACAGCTATTGAGTTAGTATTGGTCTGATTTTTAGAGGTTATTTTAATAGAAAAGGTATATCCACCACCTTGAGGCTTTGTATTCGTGAATGTCAGAATAGGCCTGTTCAAGGAATAAGCTTGGATAGAGCTTGGAGTGATTAAGATGAAGTAATTGTTGAGGATCACAGGAAAGGCAAAGAGAACTTTTGCTGGCAAGGGCATCTCAGCAAATAAGAAGCTAATGTCTGGCTGGCCTTTCTCATAGACTGAGATAGTTCCTGGATAACTCTGAGCTCCAATAACAAAGTCTCTAGTACTAGCAATCCGCTCATAGGGGATGGACTTGGCAGTCTGATAGAGTGAATTAAAGATTACTTTGTGATCAGGAGTAACTATCACTTCTTGCAAGCCATTATCGCAGTTGAGATACAAGGTGGTCATATTCTCTAGGCTTTGAAGGTGAATATTCTTGCAATTTCCTTGAAGAGCATGGCTAATAGTTGATGAACTTGAGCTTATCATGAAAAATTGCTTATTTCCAAGTAGATATAGGGTTTGATCTTTTCCTGCCTTGAGGTCGAGGAGTTTGAATGAAGTATCAATATTTTGGGTCTTAGCATTGAGATCTGTTACTGAGCTTACCTCGAAACTCGAATCAATAGCTACTAGCCTAATCTGCCAAGGCTGAGAATCTGAACCTGAAGGGACATAGGATATGAACGAATATTGTTTATACCCATTTGCAGGAAGGATATATCTAGGATTATTGCTCAGGTACTCAACATTATTAGCAGAGATAACAGGATTATTTGAGCTAGTGCTGTATATGGAGTACACAGCGAATATATTTTCACTGGCAGAATTGACACAATCAAGGACGAGGACTCCCTCCTGGATATAATCTAAATCTGTACAAGATGAAATACTGGCTCCTTGGCTTATGTTATAGTTCTTTACCTGACTAAAGCCTTCAGCATTGGTATAATTATACACGACAATGCTTACTTTATTGATTAAGAGCGCAACCTGGATATTAGAGGAACTTTGGTACAGTTTTGCAGAGGTAACTGTATCACCATTGAGAGTGATCTGTTTCATTAGCTTGTATTTGTCGTAGGCAAGGTGATCCGAGAAACTGAGATTGTAACCTTGAAAATATTCATCTGCATTCATCCATATTGTCTCATCTTCGGCTAGATAGACTATAGGAAGGTCTTTTATTTGTGAAATATAGGTGCTTTGCCCTTGGGCCAAGCTGCTTAATAATAATAGGGCTGTCAAAAGGCTCCCTATTGGAATAAAAGAAGGCTTCATCTTTGTGAAATTGATATTAAAATTATTTTCAATAATTGATATCTTTCATACAGAAAGCGGATATTATAGCTTATTTCATATAGATGAATTTCATATTACAGAAGGTCAGAACTCATATTCTTGTTCTTGTGGAAGACCTCCCATTCTTCATCTTCGTCTCCAGCTCTTGCCTCAAAATCAGAGAAATAATTCCCATTAGGCTTTGGTTTAATCTTGTCCTCTTTGGAAGGAAATGCTTTCGAGTCACAAATGTTTCTCACAGGAAGGCTCCTTACCATGTTCTTCGAGTCACTTTGTCCCAAGTCATCTATCTCTACGAGTTCATGTATGAGTTTTGAAGATAGTTTTTGCTCTAGTCTTGAACGACGCTGTGCACTCAATACTTGCATCACAGAATTCTTTTCTTGGAATGACAAGAATGTCTGCTTGGTTCGTTCTGGGTTTCGACTTTTGCGTAGAACATGATTTTCCATATAGGAATACCATTTGCCACTGCATCTTGATGACTCTTCATATCGTCCTTGCTGAGCAAAGGCTGCTTGTTTTTGTAAGGCTCTGCAAGCCAGAATCTGCATATTGGATTCTCTTTCGGCCTCTTCTAGATTTTCTGTTACTCTTAGCTTCTTGGAAATGACCCTCATTAACTTGTCTCCATTTGTAGAATTATAGGTGATCTGCACCTGGAAGGGAACAAACTTGAGGTGGTCGACGTCAATTTTCAAATTAGAAAGCTCTTCGTCTGATCTACTTTCATATTCGAAAGTTAACTCAGTTCCTCGAGTCACAATTCCTATGTTCTTTGCATAGAGAGATCCATTTTCTTTCAAGTTGGCTTCGTCCTCATTTCTAAATTTGAAGGCCTTGTGCAATCTGAGTTTGATTTCTACCCCAGTTCCAAGGACATCTTCTTTTAGGACATTTGCAAAATTGGAAGTGATTTCATTGGGATCAACACGGATCAGGTCCCCTGAAGTTTCATCTGCTAGCTTTCCAAGCATTTCTAATTTGCAGCCTTCTCCCTTAATAGAGATAACGGAGACTGAAACTCCATTTTCTTTGGCAAAGAGTGCAGCGTCGGAATAAAATTTAGGTGCTTTGCTTAACCCATAAGCTGAATCCATTTCTCCCAACCCAATATTTGCAAGTCCATCAGTACATAAAATAACTTTTGATCCTTTCCTTCCTTGGGCAGCCATAGAAATGGCCACAATCAAGGCTGGTCCGAGAGCAGTCTGCCCTCCCTCGTTAAACTTTTGGAACCTTCCAATTAAGGCATCAGCAGAGTCCTTCACAGGATTGGACATAAGTTTAGTATAGTTGTCCTTTCCCATAGCTTTACAGACATCAAGCTTGTAGAGATTCTCTTCTGTGATGATTTCTGGGTTTTCCTTACCATCTCCGATGATGACAACGTCATCATTGAAGGTAACTATTCCAACTTTTCTGTTTGGATGGCTTTTCTTCATCTCGACTACTTGGTTTTCAATGGCTGCAAGGACACACTGCTTTCTAGAGACATAGGTCGTGTTCTTTCTCTCGTAGGGTAGGTACTGGTTCACCCCCTCCTCAATAAACTCCTTGAGCGTATTATACTCTTCCTCGCTTAGTCCATGTTGAATATCGTGCTTCCCTTGAATTTCAGTGGTCACACTCATGGAACCACTATTATCAATGCAAAAAATGACTGAGATGTCCTCATCATTATTGGAATTGCTTATTTGGATAGCTGGCTGAAGCATATAGACAACATCCTCTTTATTCGGGATTTCTTCGGGCTCAATATTAAGCTGCATATGCAATCCACAAAATTCACAAACCCAAACCCTATCCGTTTCATGGATATTCTCCAGAGGAATGGTCTCTGATCTAATGGCAATGGAAATGTCATCTCCCTTTGCCTCTTCATCTATCTTCTCACCATTCTTATAGAATCTTTTCTCATATTCATTCTTAGTGAAAATCGTAGAAAGGAATGACAAGCTTGAGTTGCAATTCTTACAGAAGATAGGGTCTCCCATCTGGAGGTTCTCTTCAGCCTGCTTAATATTCCTGAAATTGATTGAAATGACATTGGTGTCTACATCGTTAGTTTCTTTGCTGAATAGCGGTAAAACGCGAAAATCGTTTTGGGCCTGGTTACTTTGGCTTTCCAAATTCTTCTTTCTTTTGAAATAGGCTAACTTTGAGGCACAATCCATTTGAATTCTCTAAAGTATTAAGTTCTCTATTATTTTTTTCGGTATCTGTCAATTATCTAATATCAGGATCTATCTGACCGGAAATCTTTTGGGCTTTTAGTTATTGATTTTAAGGTCATTTTTGTAGTTAGGCTAAAAATAGGATCTTGTGGAATAGGGCCAGAAATATAAAAACACGAACATCGATATTAGGGATGTTATTGAATCTAAGATTACATGGTAAACATACAAAATAATAATGAATATGTACTTAATTTGCCAAATTTCTGGGGTCGAAGATATTGTCTTCTGAGCTTCCATTACTTATTCGGCGACCGTTGATTCTGTCTGGATCATCAGAATGCCTAGAACTGTCTAAAGAATGACGATATTCTCCTTCCCTCATATTCAGACCTCTTTGCTTTCCATCTAAGGTCGAGTGATGTTTTTCTAGTCTCTCAGGGGATGTATTTAACTTTATGATTGAATGTGTTCCCTTCTTTTCTTCTGGCACAATATCATCCTTGAACTCTTCCAGAGGTTCTGTACCAGAGACTTTATTTACATTGATCGAGAAGCCGTGGGACAGGCGGGTATCCAATTCTCCAGGTGTAGAGTGTCTGAAGATTGCATTAACAGGAGAAGCATCTCGTAGAGTTGTCTGAGTAATGAGCTTTGTGAAGTCAAAATCGCTCTTAGCTTCAGGAAGTTTAGACTGAGATTTCATGTACTCAAGGAACTGAGTAGGCACTTCAGCAAGAACTTCTTCGGCCAATTTTTCTCTGTCGCCCTTGAAATCATTGAAGGGGACAAATTGAACTAGATCTCTCTTCATTTTTACACCTCTTGAGTTACAAAGAGGCTCTTCGTCAGCATCAAGTTTCTTCATATTTGTGAAGTCTTCATTTCCGACTCCCACAATTATAACTGATAGGGGCAGCTCTGCACAATCTACCAACCCATCAATGGTTGGCTGCATATCATGAATCATACCATCAGTCAAAATAAGCAAGATTGTGTAGACTTGGCTTCCTTTAATCTTTTCTTCAAAAGCGTAGTCCATACCCCTCTTTAAAATATACTTGAAATAGGTTGGTCCGCTAAGCTTTGTAGTTTCCAAGGCATTCTTGTAAACTTCCATGATTCCATCTAGTCCATCAGCATAAGGCTCACTTTCACTGCCTGTTAGAGAAAAACAGTGATGTACATCAGTGGCTCCTTGAGGTTTTCCACCAAAGCCAAATATGGGAACTTTTTTATCATAATCGTAGCAAAGAAGAATTTCACAAACACCCTGAATGGCTTTTTGATAGTCATTGAGGACTCCATCTTTTCTGATGGCATGAAGAGAATTCATACTTTTGGGATTGCCATTTGATTGAGTAAAATCAATGGCAATCATTACGTTGAGCTGAATGCCTGATCTTAGATATTCTAAAAATGTTGGTTTCTGCAAGACTGAGTAATAATTTAACTTAATTTTTCCAACCTTCTTGTCCTTGCTCTTGGGATCAGTAAGCACAAATTCTCTTTTATTCTCTTTCTGAATTTGGTGAATTGTCGTAATGCATTCTCCTATCACCTTCCTAGACATTCCTTTCTGGCTTGAAACTTCGATAATAATGGGTCTATGTTGGTCATTATTACATAAGGTCTGCATAGAGATCTCAAATCTCTTCCACTTGGGGTCTGTCGATTTGCGGATTACTTCTGATTGGTACACCTTTACAGTGCTATTTTCACCAATAGCTCTTGCCAGAGAAAAGAAGGGATTTATTTTACTAAATATTCCCGCAATGTTCTTTATCTTCTCTCCCTGGAACTCCATATTAACATAAGAAGGACTACCATCAATAATTTCAGCTCTGATAATTAATTTTCCTGCAGGCTTATTATTCAGCTTGATATCTAAAATGGCCACTTGGTTTCTAGATCCCATGATATCTCCCAGTGTGGTGTGGACTTCACCCAGGGGATCAAATTTTCCATCTTTACTGTCAATATCAATTATCTCAAATCTGAGAGGCTGCTTAACTTCAAAAATATAGTCCATGGTGAAAGTTGTTGTAAAGTCGGGATTTAGGTTATCTTGAATGATCTCGGTCTCTCCCACAAACTTGATTTTTCCACCAACTTCCGCAAATACTTTGATTTGTGGGTCAGAGAGACTAAGAAGATCTCTGTTTCTTAACTTTCTGCAGGAAAGAAATAGTTCTATGCGTTGATGACCATCTCTTCTGTTGTTTTCATCCTTTAAGCCTGGCAGTTCCCCGTCTAGGATTCCAAAGCCTTCTTGTTTCTCGTTCATGTTAAAATTTATTTGTGAAATAGTAGTTGTACCTTTTTTTCAAGAATTGAAATTTTAACAGCCTCAATAAATACTGTTAGAGACTCCAAGCTGCCAAACTCTATTTCCAAATACAGAGATAAATCAGAATTGTCTTTTAATGACTTATAACTGATTGGCTGATTTCCTTTTATCGGGGAAAACTTAGGTTCAAATCTTTATTTATTATAATTCTCCTTGATGAACCTAACCCATAGAATAATGCTCAGCGATAAATCTTACATTTTAGGATCTGTTACGAGTATTTCTGGTAGTGACTTCAGTAATGGCGTTAGAAGGTTTAAATCTATGACAATTTAAATCAAATTAGCCATTATTTGAAAAAATACTTGTTACCTAACCAGAATTTGAAAGCAATTACAATTACTAGAAATGAGTCCTCGAATCTCGAGTTAAATTAACGCCCAAATCTAGTCTTATTGGTAATTGGACATTTTTGTAAAATTTGAGATAATTAGCCCAAATTCGAGTCCAAGAATTAATGCAAAGAACTCTCAAATAGAATAGCAGGTTGCCGTGAATAGACTAATCAGTTTGAACACTTGTATATCTTTGCAAAAAGGGAAAAAAATTAATTGCAAAAATCAAATAAAAAAATCTTCTTACAATATATGTACCAACAACCTTTAACCCAAGACCAAGCAATCCAAAGAGCTAACTTATTCCAGATAGCTAAAGATAATCTGGTTTATAAAATATTTCTCAAGTTAAAGCCCGGTGATGTCTTCGAAGGAAAAGTAGATATTCAATTTGAACTGGTCAATATCTCTGACAAGTTCTTCATTGACTTCGCTGGACCCGAAATAAAAAGCTTCACCATTAACAATAAACCCGTCACATCCAATGATGCCTTCCAGTCCCTCAGAAATGACAGATTCCTTACCATTCCCCATGAAAATCTTACCAAAGGCAAGAACAATATCTCTATTGAATATACTGCAAGCTATGTAAATGACGGTAACGGTCTCCATAAGTTCGTTGACGTTGACTCTAAAACTTATTACTATTCCACAATGTGTCCCTTCAACTGTAACAAAGTTTTCCCCTGTTTTGACCAGCCTGACTTAAAAGCCCTATTCGAATTTACCCTAGCCTACCCTAAGGGCAATGTTGTTGTTTCTAATGAACCTATCGATGAAACTAAGACTAAGTCTTTGAACAAAGCTGATTTCCTTAGCGGAGAAGAGGTCGAAACTTATGAAGTCACTGCTTTCAAGCCTACTCCTCCTATTAGCACTTACCTTGTTGCTGTTATTTGCGGACCATTTACTGCTTTCCATAACCCTAATCCATATAGAGGAATCCCCATGGCAATTTATTGCAGAGAGTCTCTTGCCCAATATGTTAAAGACGATGCTGAAGAACTATTCGAGATCGTTACTGAAGGAATCAAATTCTATGAACCTTTCTTTGGGTGTGAATTCCCCTTCGGAAAGTTCGATTTTATTTTCTGCCCTGAATTTTTCTATGGTGCTATGGAGAATCCAGGAGCCATTACCTTCAACGATGCCAGGCTAGTCTTCAAGGAGCCTGTTGTTATCGAAAGGAGAACTGCCAGACTAGTAACCGTGGTCCATGAACTCTCTCACATGTGGTTTGGAAACTTAGTTACTATGAAATGGTGGAACGATATCTGGCTAAATGAATCCTTTGCTGATTTTATTTCCTTCCTCTGCCTTCATAACATTGCCCCTCATCTCAAGTCGTTCAAGCCTGCATATGCTTGGCATCAGTTCTTTAACAGAAAGGGCTGGGGATATACTGAAGATCAACTGAGAACAACCCATCCCATTGCAGGTTCTTTAGAGAATACTGATCAAGCTATGACCATCTTTGATGGTATTACCTACTCCAAGGGAGCTGCCTGCTTAAAGCAGCTTCTCCATTTAATTGGGCAGGACAACTTCAGTCAGGGAATACAACGACATTTCAAGAAGTTCGCATGGTCCAATGCCACTTTGGACGATCTTATCAGCTCTTTGGATAGTTCCTATAAGCCTGCTTTCCCCAACTGCCCCTCCAGCCTTAAGGAATGGAAGGACCAGTTCCTTTCTGTAGCAGGTCTTAATGAATGCCTTCCTGAGATTATAACCGAGGAAGGGAAAATAATCTTAAAAGTAACTCAGACTGCTGCCCTCAGCAATTTCCCATTACTCAGGAACCACAAGATGAAGGTTGCCTTTTTTGACAGCAATGCTGAAATCTTCGCAGTTCAAGACATTGTCTTAAGAAATGATAAAGAGACTTTTATTGAAACTTCCCTCAAGGAAAAGCCTACTGCCGTCCTATTAAATTATCAGGATGAAGCCTTCATTAAGGTCAAGCTTGACAAGGACTCCCTTGAATTTTTCAGCCACAATCTTAATAAAGTTAAAGAGGATCTAACAAGAATTATTATCTGGAAAGCTCTCTGGGATATGGTCAGAGATGCTCAGCTCTCTAGCTACGACTTTGTCACAATTGTGGTTAGAACTTTGCCTGAGGAGAATTCTGATTTAAATCTTACTAGTATCCTTAATTATACTAATGAAGTTATCGGATCCTATGCTCCAGCTGTTCTCAGGGCTAATATTTTGTGCCCTATGCTGTTCCCTATTATTAAGGAAAAATTGTTAAAATGCGATCCTAACAATAAGAATAGAATTATCTTATTAAAGGAGAATCTTATCAGCTACGCGAGATATGGAAAGGAAAAGAACGTGGACAATATTCAAGAACTTATTTCATGGTTTGAAGGGAAAAATGAAGATCTTAAACAATTTGAGCTGACCCTTGACAATAAGAGGAATATTGTTGAAAAGTTAATGCTTTATCCTAAGGACATCCCTAGAACTGAATATTTGGAAAAAGTTCTTAGCGAAGATAAGACAGATAGCAGAGTCAATTTTGAGAAAAAATGCAGGGCTATTTTAAGCACTTCAGCCGAGCTTGAGGAATTATGGAAAAAATTCCTGGACCCATCTGCCAAGGAATCTGTCCCTCTTATGAGTTCTATCATGAGAGGGTATGCTAGTGCTCCTGCTCTGGATAAAAAAGAATTTGAAAAGAGATTCTTTGACTCAGTGGAAGATGTTTTCAAGACAAGATCTAAGCACTTTGCTCAACAGTTCTTTATGTCCTTAATGCCTGGAGGGGAGAATTTGAAATATTATGCAGAGAGATTGAGTGAATTATTGGAAAGGGCTAGTAATGATGTTATGAAGAAGAGAGTTGGAATTGCTCTTGATGATGTGGAGAGAAAAATTCGGGCATATAGATGTTCAAGTGTTGATGTGGCAAGGTGCTTCTTTGATATTAATATCTAAATTTATTGGAATTCATTTTTTAAATATTGAGAACAGTATTCATAAGAACTATGAATGAAAAAGTCCTAGCTATTTAAAGAAAGAATGTTCCCTAGGGGAAACTCTAATGCAATATTCAAGAGAATTAAACAATGAAGATTTCTTATCCTCATCTTTGATTGTGCTAAATATCATATGCACTGTTTTAATTTAATATTGCAAACAATGTCGCTAAAAGATACACTCAGAAAACTAAGGAATTCTATCATATTTTAGGGTCAATATAATTAGCTATGCTATTTTTAGGTCTG
>Ga0065720_1019545_pt1 | contig 23793 bp, 19 predicted proteins | sample Thericmetagenome_FD_59107 | JGI IMG/M metagenome (GOLD analysis project Ga0065720, IMG submission 59107) | Thermophilic microbial communities from the Joint Bioenergy Institute, California, USA of rice/straw/compost enrichment - eDNA_2 v2... | ecosystem: Engineered > Solid waste > Grass >... | reverse complement strand
TCCTCAAAAGCAGACAAGAGAACCCTTCAACAATCAGACCTAGTTGTGTTAGACACTTTATAAACTGATAAGCATATTTTGCTTAGACCATTATTCTAAAAAGCTTTTTAAATCCTATATTGCAATCCGTTCCATATGGAATCTATGATGTTTTTGGAAGAGATTATCAATTAGAAAGAGATAATTAGGTTAGCTATTGCTATTATTGCTCTTCATTTTATTGCAAAAACGTGGCTTCATCCATAGAAAATATGTTGAGTATAGAGACAATAAATATTAGTGAGGCTAGCTAGTAAGTGGATGTATTTTTTTATCAATTCTATTGAATGAAGAAATAGAAAAGGCATGTTATCTTGTGATAATAAAAATTATTTTCTCGTCAAAAATGGAATTTGACATTCTCAATGAAATCATCACCAGGACCGTAGGTGAGTTCTTCAAGACTTGCCAAATATCCAAAATACAAGACGCCCAGTCTCCACAGATGAGGAACAAAGCTTTCCAGCAAACCTCATTTGGAAGCCAGGCTCTTAAGTTGGACAGTAAACTTAAATATGTATTTTCTAATATCCCTTAGAAAACAGAAGATCTGATGATGATTTCGATGATATTAATGACAGAGAAGACATGCCAATTAGCACTAAGAGTATAGATTCTGAACAATTGATTCAGAGGAGCACAGAAATGGTTGTAAATAGATCAAAAACTCTCGAAAATCCTATAGAGAGAAGATCCATTGCTTCTACCCCCTCCCTTAATGTCTCCACGACTACTCTCAATAAAACAAGAGACTTAGAAAATAGACCTGAGGTTAGAAGTTCCAAGTCATTAAGTATTTCTACATTCGAGAATGAGCCAATGAAAAAAGAGGAATATACTATTGAGACCTGGATCACCAAAGGCGGGCCACTTAAATTAAGAGAATCTTTGAATAAGTTGAATCTCGACCTTGAGACAATCTCAAAAATTAATCTTGCAAGTTTCAGCTATGACGATCTAAATAAAGAGAAGAAAAATGTCAAAAATGAACTTAAGAACTATGATAATACCTTCATTAGTATCTTCAAAAGACCTCCCAATCGCGAAGAAAAGGAACCTATGAGACCTTTGTATATTTATTACAAGAAATTGAAACAATACATTGCAAAAGTAGCTGAAAAAGGAGGTCAAAATTCCAATACAACACCTTCAACAACTGTGACATCTGCTAATACATCGACTGTTACTACTACCTCAATCGGTTCTGAAAAGAATAAATATGAAAAGCCAGTCTCTAGTACCTCTGCTAATTCTTATCAAAGGATGAATGTCCCAGAAAGGAGAATGGACTCCTCATTTGAGTATAATCTTTCCAGGGATAATTCTAGAGATAGAATGCAGTCCCAACAAAATGTACCAAAACTTAATCTCAAGCAAGGAGCTTCAGGCTCTAATATGGATCAATTAAGAAAACAATTGGAAGAATTGAAGCAAGTACGTTCACAATTGAAGGAAAAGCTTCATAATTACCAAGTCGAGTTCCAGAGAAATAATAATAGAAAGATAAAGTACCATAAAGACATAGCTCCAGTTGAACATGAATACAAGAAATATAAAGAGATAAAACAAGAAATTTTGCGCCTCGAAGGAATTCTTGGTTTATAATCTGCTAGGTCTTTTTCCTATGTAAATCAACCGTCTAATTTATTCGTGTAATCAACTCCTCGGTGTTGTCGTTATCTAATTCTGATCTAAGATTCAATCAATTTTTACTCGAGTCTTGCTACGTATTATCTACAATAAAATTTATTCATCCAAATTTCAAGAAGATGATTCCCATTTGGGTGATTCTTGTTGGCTTCTTCGGTGCCATAATAGTTGGAATCTTTCTCTGGTATCTTATCTGGTTTAGACCTGGATATTGCTATCTTCCAATTGGGCAATATGAGCTCCCCAGAATGAATAGCGGAGAAGATATCTATGCTCCTACCAATATTTTCGATTTCATAAAGAAATATTCCCGAATTTTGTATGATCTTAAGAGCAATTATTGGATAGATGTCTGTGGACTTGATGGTTATTGTTACTTATACCTTCAAAGACAATTAATTCGCATGGTCGGAGTATTCTTCCTGATATTTGGCATTGTGAGAGGAGGGTACTATCTTATTAGTAAAGATTTGAGGGATTGGAGCATATGGGATACTACAACAAGTACAATCAACTTTTCCTCGGATACTATCCTACAAGAACAATGTATCTTGATAGTTCTCTACACAATCACTATAATTGTAACCATTCTTAAGATGGTTGTGCACTTCCAATCCATTTTCCTCAACTATTATAAAAAGCATAATAATTTGGATCTGAAGTTTTTGCAACTGAGAACTCTCCATATTCAAGGAATGCTTCCTGAAGATATTAAAGGCCAGGTCCTAAAGAATCAGATCAATGAATATTTGGCTGAAGCTGGAGGAAAAATTATGGCTATTACTATCATTCCTAATTATGCAAAGCTTGTAGAATTAGAAATCAAGAGAAAAGAACTTATTTTGATGAGGAGATTAATTCAAGCTGATGAAGCTCTACACAAAATGTAAAACAAATTGTCATTGTTGAATAAATTTAGATTCTGGATTCCTAAGGAGTACAGAGACGTTGAGGTTTTTGAGGCTAAGCTTCAAAAAATAGATGACGAGGTAATTTTTCAAATTTTCTGGTTAGTAATTTTAGATTCAAAGTGAAACTGAAAAAAGATTCCTGTCTTCGGGACATGCCTTTATTTGCTTTGATTCTTTGAAGACAATGAAGAAAGTCTCAGAATTCTTAGGGTATAGTATTATTCCAATGATCATCTGATTTTAAGCCTGGACCCCAAAAAGGTATTTTCCTTTACAGTGAAGAATGTCGAGAGCATCAGATCAAGATTCATCAAAAAGAAGTCCATGAGAACCTCTACTTTCTTGAAGTTTGAGGATGAGATTGAAGGTCTTGCCGAAAAATATAAAGGGTAATTGCTTTGTAATTTTAATAAAAATTGTAGTGTTGAATTGTTTGTGAGACAGTCACCTGAACCTAGAGATATAATTTGGGACAATCTTGGAACTGAAATCCATTTTCTGAGAAGAGGACTTCTAATGCTATTGGCTCTGAGTATTCTAGTCTTCTTTACCACTCCAAATGTAATTTCAGGTTATTTTTATGTAACTTGTAGGAAATTTTCAATTTCTTTAATGAGAATGTGATTGATTTGCAGAGCTATTCCTGGGCATATGCATTTTCTGAAACGTTTGGTGACCTTGTTCAAAATTTCGGACCTCCATTAATTACTCTCGGAATCAATCAAATCCTTCTTCTCTTGATTGACTTTGCAGGTATTCTAAGAAGATTCATTTTATAATTTCTAGCTATGTACGAGAATCATGTGTATCACTCCAGCTTCCAGCAATCGATCTTCAACAAAGCCACATTTTACCTGATATTCAATATGCTTGTCATTCCTGGGCTATCATACAATTTAGGAAGTAAAGAATTATTATCTCAATATTGACTATAGCTTCTCTTTATCAAATTATCAAGACCTCTTTTGATAATCCCCACTTGTTGTTCACAAACTTTTACTCCATGGATTCAGGTGAGCAATAGAAATAATTTATGATAATGAATAGGTCTTTTCTTCGTGATCATTATTGCCCAAACTGCTTTGTTCTCACCAATGTTCTATCTCTTGAGGCTAAATGAACTCTTCATAAACTATCTCAGTCCTTGGGTCTGTCATTTCAAACGCCAATTTATTCAAGACGAAGAAAAATGGAGAAAACAAGATTTCTTTATCTTCCAATATGGCTATTTCGCTGCTCAAATGGTCACAATATTTTTCATTATGATGGTCTTCTCAACTACAATCCCCCTTATATTGCTTGTTGGCTTGGTATATTTGTTCATCAAGCATATTATTGAGGCATTCAATTTGCTTGTGGTGCACAAGGATGAAATTGATAGCTTTGGAAAACTCGTAATATAAGAGTAATCTTAGATAATCCTGTAGGTGAAACATACGATGGAAGCCATTGTGATTTGTGCATTTTTATTCCAGATCTTCTTCATAACTAATCTCTATGAAAAAAGTGCCTATATCTCAATCTGTATATTGGCCGTGAATGCTCTAGCACTGCTGTTTTTGTGGATATATTTGAATAAGCCTTTCTTCTATGTGATCGATCTGGAAGGAGAAAATAATGAGCAGGAAGTAGAGATCGCTCCTGAGCATGTAGATGCTTGGAAGAAAGAACTAAGGCATCCATTGATTCTTAAGGGCGAAGATTTTGAAATGCCTAAAGTTGATAAAGTTGTGACCAAGTTAAAGCGGGAAACCAAGAAGATTGGAACAATGCTTGATGTTGCATCTTTACAGCAACTTGATTTTCATGACTCTCCTGGAAGAAAACGTGCACCAATAAAGGATTCATTTGAGTTAACTGAGACGCCTTTCAGGAAGCAAATAAAAGAATCATTTTTGGCTAATTACTAATTTGTATTGCATACTAACTTATACCATACATGGATGCATTAGTCAATTTTGTTTCTATTAAATTTTGATTTTGTCAGTAACAATAATTTCAGCCTATAGTTAGCATCTGGAATAGATTTTCAAATGTATCACATTTCGCTGAGAATCTAAGGGCTGAAATTCAGACTAAGAAAGGATTTATTCAAAATATTTAAATAAATTTATTATTTTTTGAGTGAAAATGTCAGAACTCTGGAACAAGACCTTTACTACGAAATATATTTTCAGATTTCTTCATATAGCGTAAAAAAATACTGATAATCATGTAAAATTGTAGACCAATGGTGGCTTTGGCTGGCAAGATTATCACAGATTACTTATTTCCAAGCTTGAAGCAACCTCTTCCCTCTTCAGCTAAGGCATTTTATGCCATATCAGGTATTGTCATGATGATTGGTGGCCTTGTCAACACATTCCTGTTAAAAGTAATTTCTCTAGACTTTTTTCTTATTCATAGCCTAAAGATAATATGGGACCTAATGCTAAGCTCTGGCTAGCCCTTGCTCACTCTAAACTTCTTTTGTCTGTTTTAATATTTACCCCAATTGCAGTAAGTGATGGTACCGGGAATATGATTCGTTAGAATGTAGTTGATGAAAGTGTTAGATTACCAGTTCAATTCTGGACAGTTGTTGCCTTTTTGTTCCTTTCACCATTCTTGAGATTCTATAGAGAACATTATACAGCACTCCGCAGACAAGGTGACGGTAGATATGGTAAGCTTGAGAATAGAAATGAGTACAATTTAATAGAACTGAACGAGACCCAATAACTTAATAGATAAGAGAGGAAAGTAAGCTTACCTTTTTCATGAAGACACTATGGATTCATAGCAGAGGAGGTTCTAAATGAGTTTTTGTTTATTGCATGAAAAATGATATTATTATCTAGAGAACTGATTAATCCTAAAACGTCTTCTTTCGATTTACATACATATTGTTGTTCCAATTAAGATATATTAATCTTATGCAGTAAATGGACAATTCAACAAAGACATATCAAAAACGAATCATCTATATTACCCTTTTTGCTGCTCTCTTCTTGGCAACCATTTATCTGATTGCCAAGTCCGATAGTTCAATCAAAAACTCTCTCCAAGACTGTACTTTGATCATTATAATATTAATCCTTAGGGGTTTTGTACAATAAGACCGTATCAGATCCTGATGTCAGTGACTATGATGGCATGGATGATGATTTCTTTGGAGATGCCAATGATGATCTTCAGAAAGATGAATATGATAAACTTGTCAAAGAGTTTAAAGATCCGAATTCACTCGTTAGAGATACTGAAGTCGAAATGACTGAAAAATTCCTTAATCTTGCTGGCGATATGGTGATTCAAATGAGATTCTTTAAGTCTCTTCTAAGATCTGTCAACCCATTCGTCTTGCTAGGTGCATATAAGCCACTCGAACCTAGGTTCTTTAACGCAGCACCAAATGGCCATCCTCTCTATTCTTACCCTAACATGGGTTTGATCAATGATGATAGCTATTGTGAATTCGTCGATCTGTATAATCTCTATCACCCAGAAAATATTTTCAAATCAATGAATTTCTTCTCAGATTACCACCCTGAAGGTAAGCGCTCCCAAATTAAATATGAACGTTAGGTCTTGTAAGGAAACTTGTTATGACCAAAATTGGTGTTGATACTATGCCTTATTCCCATAAAAATATGGCCAAAGAAGAGTTCTTCAAAGTAAGCGTGATGTGGTACCTAATTTATATATAGAAACTTTACCCTCTTAACTACACTTCAACCCTTTTCTTCACCAAGAAGGTTACTTTCCACTACTTCCACGAAATCGGAAAGCATTTCTTATGTAAATACCATCCTGAGAGACCATATAATAATAGGCAACTCCCAAGTATACAATCACATCCCAGGTCATGGTGTTGTTACAAGAAAAGATCTACAAGTCGAGAGTGTCAAGTAGTTAGAGTTTTACTATGTCTGATTAACTTAGCAAATATGCAAAGAACTATGAAAAGAAGGGACTTTCACATTGCTTCAACCATAAAATGTTCTTCCCCCATGCCTACAGGTTGAATGGTAGCATATGCAATTTCTTTATGTAACTCTCTAGATAAGGAGGAATGTCTTGCCTTCTTCAGAGAGCTTAATTCCGAACAATATAAGAAAGAAAAGGCTGAAAATACTTACGTCTTCATTGAAAAGGTCGGATATGGAGCTCACAGAGGAAAGGGTGTCTTCATCTTCGATAATGAAAGAGAACAGAAAGCAAAAGTAACCTATTCAAACGGAAAACTTTGTGGTGAACTCCCTGAAGCCACTGTTATGCAAAGATATATTGCCAACCCTCTCTTGTTAGAAGGCCATAAGTTTGACTTCAGAATCTACATGCTTATTGCCTCCACTAATCCTCTTATTGTCTACTATCATGATGGTTTCCTTCGTCTTTCACTTCACTTCTACGATAAAAACTCAACTGAGGTAATAAACAAAAAAATGGAATCAGTAATATCTTAGAGAGGAGTCCACTTAACTAATACTCATCTTTCCAAAGAAATATTCAAGCTTGCCGGAGCCAACAAAACCTTTGCTGGTATGAATGAAACTGAATTGAGAAACTATCAAATGTGGAATATGCAAGAATTAGAAGAATATCTTTTAGAAGTTGTAAGGATCCCATTTACAAGACCTAACTCTTTAGAATAAAATTAATGATACAAACTGGCTCGACAACTACCTCAGACCACAATTCCAAAAGGCCTTTATCCATCTGGTCAGAATGGTCAGACACTCCATATATAAACACAGTGGTGTGTTTGAGATGTTTGGTCTCGATTTCATTCTTGATGATGACTTAAATCTTTGGTTCATCGAATGTAATGCCAGTCCCCAGCTTATTGGTACCAATGAAGAAAAGACCATCTTTTTGACAACCATGTTAAGAGATTTATTCGAAATTCAATACGCCTACCTCAGAAGTAGAATGGCTAGAGTTCAGAAATTTATGGCTAAATTCCAGGCAGATGCTATCTCAGGCAAAGAAATGGATATAGATGCTTATAGGAAGGAGTTTAGTAAGATCAATAGCAACTATCTTGAACCAAACTTCCCTATCAGTCCTAATAACTCATTCACTTTAATTATGGACAAAAATCTTAAAGGTACAGATGCATATTTCGGCCACTTAGCTCCAGAATGTATTGACGATACTGATGAAGAATAAACTGTAACTGTTCTTGGTTTTGTGTAATATTTACAAATTCTTAGAGACTATTTGGTAGTATCCTTTTTGGTCTTTTCAATCTCAATCTTCTGTTTATCGACAATATCCTGGAGAGACCCTCTTAAAACATTCCCATATGCAGCCATCTCAATGGCATCCATTTGCTCATCTTAAAATTTAGTTATTCATAAAAAGCCTATACCAGTGAACCTAACTGTAGGAGAGACTTTCTTCAAATCATCATAGGTTACGTCAACTTTATTGCTCTTATAGAAATTAACTTTAGTTTGTAATATTTGGCAATTTTCAATGACTGTTTTTCCTCCCTTGGACCAAGGAATTATATGATCATATTCATGGCACACAGGACCTTGACATCCTTTTAAAAATCTAAACACTGGATTTCCAACTGCATCTAGTCTCCACCTATCAGGGTGTCTTCCAATCATAATAGCAGCCTATCTAGATGTGTTATCCTATTCTGTGAATATATACTCTATTCCAGCACTCATCTTTCTGCTGATATGTGAAATATCTTGGGCCCTTTTCAGACTTTTCGGACTTTTCAGACTAATCTCTTAAGAAACATAATATTATTGGTTTACTTTTTCGGGAGATGAATCTTTACGCTTTTCTTCTTTGACAAATTGGACTCCTTGAAGCCCTTGGAGTGATAATTCTTTCTCTTTTGGCGTATTATTCATCCCGATAAATTTAATAAAGATTTTCAAAAAACAATATTAACTAGAAATGCGAAATGATTGAAGTTAAGACAAAATGTGATGCCTTAGCCCCTGTCTATATTGTATCTATCATCATGAAAGTCCAAATGAAAAACTGAAACTTTTTATGTAAAAGAAAAATAGTAGATCAAAGGCATGAAAATATCCAGTTGAAAAGTTTAGCACAGATCGTTCGTTATTTGTATACCATATTAGATAAAGAAAGGAAGGTAAAACTGACTCGGAGTTAAATTGAAAAAAATTGTAAAAATAATAAATAGAAGAAAATGTTAAAAAAACGCATGTCTAAATGTCAAGTCCACATCAGAGCATTCTTATCCGAGGAACATGATACACTGGACGAGAGCAAATCATTTCGCCTATTAATTATCTTCATACTTGGAATACTACTATCTTTGCTACTTCAAAACCCTAATATGATGAAAATACTTCTCATTTCGACTTTTTTTGCCATTAACCACACTTATTTAAAGAAATTCGTGAATTTCACAACTGCCATCTCATCCAATACCTTCAACAGCTTTTTGTCTTTTCCCTTGCTTTGGATCATGGCTCCTGAGGAAAGCAGGAAATTGCTAATTTTAGTGCTAAACCCAACCCTCTCATACCTATACAATCCTCGAATTGATTCTACTTTAGCAGTTATGGTTTTGAACATCCTAGTCTTTACTCTCTACTTGAAAGAGTCAGTGTCTGTTGAGATGACAGTAGGGATCTTGGTCCTCATTTTTAATATGCTGAAAACTGAGAAGCAAGCATCCACAATCTCTCAGCCTGTACCTGAGATCAAGAAAGAGAAAACTCCTGTTCACAATCAGAATTGTAAGGACGAAGCTGAATTGGGATACTTGGAAGGCCACGAACTAACAAGTTTTTACTCGGCTCATTCAGAACTCAGATCACTCAAGAATTTCAGTATTACTACTCTCCTAGATGCTCTCAATGAATATCGAAACTTTTTAAATTATGCAAATGGGAATATTGATCTGGCCAACTCAGAAGTGTTGGAGTTGGAAGAAAATGCTAAATCGGAAAAGATCAAGACACTACTCAAAAATGCTAGAAGTGGATTGTATAAGTTAAATCATTTGATAACAAATGTGATCGACGCTTCTAAAATTGAGATGAACAATTTGGAATTTAATCCTTTCCCAGTGAGTATAAAATTCATTTGCGAGAAACTCTGGATATTAATTGCTGATTCTATTCAAGAAAAGAATCTAGGAGCATCTCTGATATTAGGAAAGGCTTTCCCTAATATGATAACAGTTGACTCCCATAGATTAATTCAATTACTTTACAACATCATCAAATACATTTTGCATCAACAAAACCAAGGATCAATCAGAATTTATGTTAATTTTGTTCCCAGTGTGTCTGAGTCAATTGTTCATGATAAGATTATGGCTCCTATCTCAGAAGATACCAGCCTTGCAGAAAGTCTTATTATTGAGGAAAAAGAAATTAACATAGAGGAACAACCTCGAACTAATTCTTCAGATAATCTTGCCAAATTTACAGGTAATGATACTGGAGTAGACGAATTATCTGAGACCATTTCCCATATGAATTTCAATGAATTAATTTCTAAGAAGACAATGGACTCCTTAAATGCATCTGAAGGCTCTCAGTTAACCAGATATATTTTGACACTCGAGGATAGAACCTTCCCTGAACAGCTACACCTTCCCAAAACGGTCTCCAATTCTTCAGAGGGTAAAGTAAGAATAAAAATTCAAAGTATTGGTGGGCATAAAGATACCTCAAATCGCATCGTAGAAAGTCTAAAACATTTCTTGAACCATCCTGAAAATAATGACTTGAATCTCTTTGTAGCTCATCATATCCTAAAAGGAATTGATGGAATAGTCGATATTGACACTATCAGTGACTCTGACTTCTCTATTAATTTACAAATCTCGACAAGGGTTCCTTTCCAGCCAAGAAGTTTGATGGAGCAGCCCAGTCCTCTCCTTCCTGCCAATAGGAGAAAGATTTCTGTGAGCTTGATGAATCTTGATAACGAGTTATTGAATGTCGTTGTGGTTGATGATGTCCAATATAATCGTGAGGTTAATAAAAGATTCCTAGAAAAGTGTGGGGCTAATGTTATTGCTGAATGTTCCAATGGAATTGAGGCTGTTAAGTACTACAAAGAGCATTACAAAAAAATTGATGCTATTACAATGGATATTGAAATGCCCTTAATGGATGGAAAAGAAGCTTCTGCTTTAATCAGAGAATTTGAAGATGCAAATAATCTGAAACCTGTAAAGATAGCAATGATTACTGGAAATGTCAGTCAAAAAGAAGAATGCCTATCCTTAACTGGAAAGGTCAGAGCAGATTTCTTTTTGAGGAAGCCAACAAGTTTCCTTGAGTTTAAGGATCTAATCGACAAAATGAAGAAAGATCTTAAATCTGGCCAGACTGCAATACTTTGCGGGGTGTTTGGCCAGGAGTTAGAGGCTATTCGCCATGAATTGGAAAGCAATTATTCTAAGTTTATTTCAGTGAATTCAGTTTCAGAGATAATCAATTGGCTTTCCAATAGAAATATGAAGATTAGTTTAATTTGCTTGAATTCAAAGAATGAAACTAAAGGTATGGAAAACGTTATCAGAGATCTGAGAAAATATATTAAAGAAAATAATTTAACTACAGAATTAGCTTATATCAACAGAGAAGCTTATAAACTCCAACATTTATAGATAGCTTTATGCTGTTTTTTTTTTATTTAGGTTTTCGTTTTCTCGTACTATATTCTAAGAAATATTTACACTTGGTAATATCTACACTTTATTAAACTTGTAAAAACATGAGAGTAAGTAAATAAAGAAAAACCACTCTACAGAGTAAGGAAAGCATCAAAATTATAGAACAGTAGTGTTGTGATTTTTAAATGTCTCAAGTACTCCAAGCTTTCTAAAGTACCCAACTTGGAGATCTTGCATCCTCTTGTTTCCAATCAAAGTATACTCGGATGCTCTGGGCTTTGTAATACTCAGTGTTCTAGCATATTTTTTATTGCTCTCGACCAAACGCTTTATATCCTTAGTTTCAGTCAGGGGAATTCTTCGTTCTTCCTTTTTAATGTTGGGGATTGGGGGAGGTTTAGGTTTATTTTCATAATAAATTAGTCGCGTTGTAGTGTCCTTTAGCCCAGATAAAAAGGATGAATCCTGCTTTGGGGTTTGATCTGAGCTATTTTTTTCAGGATTAAGTGGCAGGAGTGGAACTTTATAGTCCATTCCCTTGAGAATACTGGAATCTGTTTTTTGTGTACGAGAGCTTTCTCCTTGTTTGCTTGCTCGCAGATTTTCAGACTTCTCTTCTAAATATGTATTATTGCTCGATAGCCTATCGACTTTTGAGGGTTTGTTTGTAACACTTCTCTCTGCTCTTTGCTGCATTGCCTGTATTGCTGCCTTTTTCTTTTCTAGCACAAACTTTGTAAATATTTCAGCATTCTTTCCAGGCTTTGGCTTGAGCTCATCTCTTATTTTGGCGTGAGGGACAGAAAATAGCTCCAAATATTCTTGGTACTCCAAAAAGTCCGTTCCATCTGTTCCTTGAGTTATTTGCCTTTTTGGTTTCTTGGGACCTAAGGATTGGGATTTTAATTTTCTCATTTGTCTCATATGACTCCTAGTTTGTTCAAGAAAGCAGAAATACACTATACCTTGCTCTTCTTTGATGATCATATTTCTCGAAAAGGACACTAAGCTCTCTTTCGAGATCTTTTTTGCCCAGGTCGTCTCTCAAATCACTTTTATCAAGAAATCTTTTGACTCTTTTTTGTTTCTTTGTTGGTTTCTTTCTTATATAATGTACGATGTCATTTTCCCTATGAGGAATAATAAAACTCTGATTGGTCTTGGGAAAGTATTCTGGGTGAATATCTGATATGAGCATCCTTAGTTACAAATTTTATTTTAAACAAGAAATTTTTCTCGACCCAAACGGCGCAATACCATTTAAGAATAGTAGAATATGGACTTTCAATAGACTAGATGTCTCAATTCTTCAATTCTTCAGTATTAATGATTAATTAGTAGTAACTAAAAATGTCCTAGATGTATCTCTGAGTTATGCAGAGTTATTTGGATCATTCATATGCAAAATGTAGGGCATTATGAGCATATGAGCACTACTAATTGTGACAATTGAGTTTTTAGAAATACGTAGCAAAACTTTTTTCAGTTAAATAATTCGCATTTTTAACAGAAAATCCGCGATAATTATAAATTGAAATTTGAAAAATCTTCATGCTTCCCTTCCCTAAGTTCGAATCAGCTATTGATTCTAGCTATCCCGTCCTAGAAACAGGCAAACAAGCTCATCAAGATAAATTAATCAAGCAAATTCACCCCATATCTGATCATGAATGGATTGCTATTGTACAATCGCAAACTCTTCCCAATCATGACTACCAAGTTATAGTTAGAATTAAGGATGGCAAGGTCTCCTATCATGGATGCAATTGTCCCTTTGATTATGGCGATATATGTAAACATGTCGTCGCAACCCTTTATGAAATCAGGAAGAAAAAGCTCCATGAAAAAGAATGGAAGAGACCTGAAGAAGTAGAATATGATAGAAGAAAGAGTAAGACAGTTAGTTTCCTGGAACTTGACAACAGTCATGAGCAAATTAAAGAAAATAAAGTTCCAAATTCATCAAAAAATATTATTGAATCTGAGCTCGTAGAATTATCAGTTAGAACAAGTGATAGTAAAAAGAGTGACAGCTCAGAAGTAGATTTTGTTGAGCAGGAATTTGAGTGTAATGTGTGCTTATGCCAAGTGGAAAGGCCAGTAATGCTACCATGCCAATCTCATTGCATCTGTTATGATTGTCTTGCAAGACTTTTTGCTAGAAGAACGATTCAGAAAGGTGGTTATAGACACATCATATGCCCGATGTGTTCTGAAAAAGGAGGTAAACTTACCGTAAGAAATATGGAGTCAGTAAAATTGGCCCGAAAAATTGAGCGTATTCAAAAAGCTTATGAACTAGAGAAGGCCAAATTCAAGAAGAGATATGAAAGGCTTGAAAACCAAAGAAAAGAAGAAAAGAGTCGCTTTGATAACTTTATTCGAATTCATCAAAACACCAAGCTCATAATGGAAGCTGATTCCAGCCAAATTAAAAAGCTGAAAAAAGCAAATAGATTCTCAAATGATACTATAATCGTCATAGATGACGAGGATAGAAGAATGAGCATCCAATTGGTCTCTGAAAATGAATTCAAGAGATCCATTTCTTGTAAGAGTGAAGCTATCTCCACTGCTGAAAACCCAACAATTGTTCCTAAACTTGAGGCTATTGATGAGATTGCAAGCATTTCTTCCAAGAGCTTGATCCTCAATAAAAAGAACAGTATGAGAAGTAGCCTAAAGAGTAGGACTTCTTCTGGAAAAGGAGAAGTTGTTATTGATGAAGAGCCTCTTGGAGATCTTGGCAGACCTAGAAGGAGCTTTGGCAGGGAAATCCAAATTGATCTGACTGAGTCACAGAATATGGAAAATCTCTTCATGAATAAGCCAGTGATTAAAGCCCCTCCCAAGACTAATTCAAGTACCCAATCTCCAAACATTTCTGAGATTATTGATGTCCTCTTGAAAGATTCTGATCAACAAAGGAAGGAATCTGAGGTGTTGAGCAAAAGGAAAAATCCTTATCAAGATGATTGTGTTGAAGTTCATATTGACAATGAGAGTTCTCAAAATAAGGAAAACAAGCCAAGTGGATTCTTGAGTTTTGGAATCAAAAAAGTAAAATCTTTCATGATAAATGCAAGTGGAGTCCTTGATAAGGGACTCTCTCTAGCCAGGAATGTTTTGCGCTCAGGATTGTTGGGCGACAATACTGAAGGAGATGTGATTATTGACCTTGCCTAATAATTTTAGAGGAAAATTTTGTTTCAATTGTTTATAGATTTCAATGTATCTAATTTATTATTATTTGTATACACCAATGACACTATTTTATTCTTTTGATAAGATAGTTTACAATATATTGTTGAATCTTTAAAAGACAAGAGATAATCCTCATAATGTACAAGACTACTGAGATAACTTGGCTACTTTTTATTTGAAGTTGGTTTCTTTGTAGGAGTTTTCTTTGAATCTGAATTTTTAGTATTTTGCCTACTTTCAGTTGAAGGGTTTTCCTCTTTGTCTTTCTCGTCCGCTTCACTTTCTCTTTTTGTACTGCTCTCATCTTTCACTTTAGTTTTAATGTTGCCTACCATCTTGAGCCATGTAGTGATTTTCTTTTTAATCATCTTTTGGAACTTCTTAAGTTTCAAAGTCTTAGCATGATTGTCTGCAATATTTGCATTTTCATACTCAAAACAAGCAGATAAGAGATTTTTGATACTTTCTATCTCTGACTCTTTAAGCTTTTTCATTCCTGCACAGGAGTTTTTGTGTATCAAATAATATTGGTAGGTCACTTTTTGATAAATTTGGAGCAGTTGGCTGAATCTAACATACAGGGATTCTCCTTTGTAGAGATTATCCACGGATTTCTTCATAAAGAATTTCTCGTATTCCTCAATGTCCATTAACAGTGCTTCTATTCCGAGACTTCTTGCGAGCTGCTTTGAGATCTTAAAGATATCATGGAATAGCTCAAACTTAATAATCATCTTTGTAGACAGATCCTCAAATTCCTTATTCAGCAAAGTAGGCTTGTCATAATTTATATAAGGAATATCCATGAAGTATTGGTGAAGTAAGATTTTGATGAAGAAATTAGATTCTGAAGCTGCAATATAAAATACTTCATGGTCAACAACCCCATTGCCTAAACACCAGGCTTCCCTATACAGCCTTGCTTTATCGAAGTCTGAAATAAATGGATAATTCATGTGAATAAATTGTTTGAAGGCATCAAAGGTCACAGTCATTTTCTTATTTGGTCCAATAGTGCTTATCTTTAGGAAAGTTTCTTGTAACATCTTGAAATTGATCTTCTTGTCATGTCTGTAGTATTCCAAAAGAACTCTTAACACAAAACCTGAATCTAGATATTGCTTCTTGTGCTTCATCTTGGCTTTTACCCTTAGATGATATTTCACTCTGTATAATTGGTCTTGGTCGAGCTTTCTTAGGATAGCATCGACAAGTCTTTCAGCTTTATCGAGTGAGATCCAATGTACAATATTCAAGGTTGATGCAAAATGATCTAACTGGGAACCCTCGAATAAAATATATCTGCAATATAGGAAGAAGAACAATTCATCAGGAGAAAATTTCTCTTCTATACATTCTCTGAAAGTGACAACATCCCAAACTTTCGTCAACTTAGGATTCATTAAAGAAGTATAGAACTGAAGTCTTCTAATTTCAATATCAATTTTATCATCAGAAGTAATTATTTTGACTTTTCTCTCTAAAGGACAAACTTGGTATGTGGATAGCCAGCCATATACAAAATCAGGGAAACTGGAAATCACCCTAGGATTATCATAGTATAGGAATTCATTGAATTTTGAGTCAAATATCGCCCTTACCATTGCCACAAAATCTCTTTCTGCCGTCAAAGAAATTGGAGCCTTAACGTTATACCCATTCTTAACTTTATCTTCATATTCTGTTTGAATGAAGGCAAAGAATGTAGGTCTATAGTAGCTGTATTTGGCAAGGTTGAGGTTTTCTAGATTTAAATCTAGGGAATGAACTTTAACAGTTGGGTTTTCGACTTTTTGTAAATTGTGATATATGATGGGATGCCTGTTTTTCATGAAGACTTCCTTTATTGTGGTTAAGAGGGACACATCCTCCTCGAATACTTCTTCACTAAAAGCGGCGTTATCTCCTTGCTCTCTTTTTATTCTATCAAGACGGGATTGCATCTCTATGTACTTGACTCTAGTCTTTTGGAAAAGATCTAAAAGCTTGTCATATTTCTCTTGCTTCTCAGCAAAGTCTTCCAACATCATGTGAGCTGTTTCTCTGTATCGATTAGCTTGTTCAAAGTAGATTTCATATTTTTGAGTCTGAAGTTCATACTTTGCAAGCAATTCATTATGCTGATTCTGTAGGATGTCCTTTTCCTTCTGTAATTGATCCTTAGCAGCCCTTTCTCCTGAATAATCTATCTCAAGTTTATATATTCTATTAGTTTTCTTTTCAATAGCCATTTCAAGAGCTTTTATTCTAGCAGTTGTAGTTTCCTTTAGCTGCTTATACTCTACATCAAGCTTAGCAAAAGGATGCTCAGTTTCATAATAATTAACTTTTTCGACAAGCTGGTCAATCTGAGCAAGAAGTCTTTGTTTTTCCACGTTCCAAATCATTTCTTGTTGTTCAGTTTGTTTCTTAATGTTGTCTATTTGTCCTTTTATTTCTTTAGCTTCAAACCCATGTGTCATAGTCAAGAAACCTTTAAGAGCCTCTGAATTCTGTTGTCTTATTGCTTTTATATCCTCTATGGCCTTTTGGGACTTTTTAGAGAAGAGTTCTTTTTCTTGAAGAATCTGATCAACATACTTTTTGATAGATTTCATGAATTTTAATACGGAAAGCTCGGCTTGTAGGACAGCCTTCATTAATATCCTCTCTGTCTCTGGGAACAGAGTATATTTTGAGTAAACTTTTTCTAGGGCCATTACGTTGTATGTTATGCAGTTTTTCATGATATTGTTGATTTCATCATTAGAAAGAGAAACATTAGTAAGTAGAGAAAAATCAGTCTTTAGTGATTGTACTTTCTCGCCCATTGCTTTTAATTCTGCTTCCAGTGGTTCCTTGCTATAAATATTGCTAAGACTTTCTGCCTTTGAAAAAGTAAGTTTTGTCATGTTCACGTTATTATCAGCGTCTGGGGCCTCTCTCCTTGTATTATTGATGCTGTCCAATAAGAACTCATTATTTCTCTTGAAAAATCTCGACTCATTGTCTCCTCTAATCAATATTTCTTTACTTTTGAAAATATTATTAGGCAATCGAATTTTATTCCTTCCATAATCGGTTGTCTTCTCGAGTGAAAGCATTGAGCATGTTTCAGAGGGTACCATATTTCCTGATCTTCCAGAACGGGGACTATTTTCGATAGAACTTAATTCATATGGAGTTTTTAAGGGGGTCAGTGTCTTGATAGGAATCAATCCATAGTTCTTTGCGTTCGAACTAGAATTTCTATTATGTGTAGGGGAAATAAGTGCATTAATATTGGTCCTCCGATGGCCAGGCTGGAGAAAACGATTAGGTTCTGCGGAATGACTAAGTTTCATAAATAAATTTACAAAAATAGATAAAAAGAGCCTACTGTAAAAATGTTTTATTGCGGATTTTCTAATTAGTTCTCATTTAGAAATGATATTAATGATCTCAGGAGGAATCTTGTAATCCACGTAATTCACTTGCATCACATCCGTAATTTCATGGCGACATTTGCTGCACTTTTTAACTTCCTTTTGGCTCTTTTTCTCATAGCAGTATTCACAAAATAGGAAATGCCTGCAGGGGAAATAGATAATTCTTCTCTTATGAATATGACAATTTGTGCAAGTAAAATCCTCCAACTTAATATTAGTACTCAGGCCACTACCTTCAAAGCTTTGCCTCTCTTTTTCCTCGACCTCTAACAATAATTTTTGATCCTCTCTAAGCTGCCATTCTAATGCTTTGATAGATTTCTCCAATTCTTGAATTACAGGTTTTGCCTGAGTTTCTTTTTCAAGTTTAGCTGTTATCCTCAGTGATGCTTGCCGAAGGGCCTCTTCCTTGTCGACAATTTCTTGTGCAAGTTCATATTTGGCTACTTCGAATTTTTGTTCACAGGCTCGAAGCTTCTTTGCCAGGATGCTCTGGAATCTAGCAGAAATTACTTTCTTATTTGTTTCGATAGTATTATAACTGTTGAGGAGCTGTCGATCTTTATTCTCAATTGACTTCTTACAGGCATTAATTTCATTCTTAACTTGGTCCATTTGTCTCTTTATTTTGGCCAATTCAGAGTTATGCCTAGCCTGAGTCTCTTTCTTATTTCTAATTTCATCCTCTGAGATAATCTCTAATTTATGAACAATATCAGCTAAATCTGAGAGACTTAATTCTGTCTTATCTAACTCCAGAAAGATAGAACCATATTCCATTCTTCCTGAGGAATTAACGCTGTTAAATAGTTTCTGCTTGAAAGTTGTCTCTTCAACTGGGTCTGTATATACTATTTCTGGGAGGATGATTTCATGTTTATCATTCATCCTTCTATAATATTTGTTGAGATTTTCTGAAGTAGCAGCCTGAACGGTATCAAATAATTGAGTTGCAGGCACTACTAGAAGGGCCAATTCAGTGTTGATATATTTTCCCAGTATCTTGTTCTCTTTTGTAGCCACGAGAAGAACTTCATTGCTTACATCCTCCTTTGACCTATTCATGCCAAGTTTTGAATCTCCCAATAAAAGGAGTAGTTTTTCATACAGAAATCCGTCAAGGTCTGGGAACCCCAAAGTAAATAATGTCGCATACTGATCAAATTTTTCCTTTGTAAATCTGGCTGGGCTAAAAAATTCCTGGTAGTCATCAATATTTACGTATTCTTCAATAGTGAAGATATTGATTGAAAAGGAAGGCCCTCTACAATATGAAAGGTCAAATTTGATGCCTCTTTTTGGATCTTCTAGTATAAAAAAAGAAAAACTACTATTGTCTTCGAAATTTATGGGTTCATTGATATTTTGGTCTGAGGTTGGATTTTGATCCAAGAGAGTCTTACTCGAAATATTGTTGCTATCTTGAGGCCTATTATCGTGTTCTTCTAAAGGAAGAGGATTATTCTCATTATCAATCAGAGTCTTGTTGTTCTTGCTTAAGGTAAGCTCCCTTCTCAGTTCACTATATCTTATTGGATATTCTTTGAAAATACAAATTTCACAGTGCTTGTCGGCTTCTTCTCTTGTCTGGAATAGATGACCAAAATAATATTTGCAAAGAAAGACTTGTTTGCCATTTCCTTTACGACAACGTGAGAGATGCTCTTTGAAACGTGTAAGATCATCGCTATTTGTGAAACACCAAGGGCAGACGTGATTTGTTTCGAGAGAGTAATCAAAATTCATGAAGAAGTATCTTTGCGCAATAAATTACAAAAAATACAAATTTCAAAATTTCGTTATGTACAAATTTTTTTACCAGACAAACAACAAGAAAACTTTACAAACTTGGAGTTTATTTATTTGTTAGTAGCATAATTACGAGTCGACTTCATTGGACTCGTCTTCAATGAATTTTCTTTATTTATACTCTGGCTCAGATTAGTGGACGTCTTAGAAGCAGAATTCTTCAACTGAGACTTACCAGAAGGGATTCTACTGTGAGAATTGCTACGTAGAACATTCTTCAATTTTTCCTTCTCACTTGTACCTTTTTTCTCGGGAGGAGCTCTACCTGGAGGCCTCTTTGTAGCAGAATTTTGAGGAGTACTTTGGAGAGTTTTAGTTAAAGTATTACTGGCATTCGTTGAGCGATTTTCAATATGTGTAGATTTGCGAGAGTCTTTTGAGACGGGCTCTCTTTTGGGTGTTATATCTTCAATTTTAGTGGGCTCTTTTATCTTTCCTGTCTTTGTAGCAGGTGTTTTATCTTCAGCTTTTGGATGGCTGGTTGCAGTCTTGGGCTTGGGTATGACTCTTTCTTCTTCAGGTTCGTTTAGATCTCCATCATCGCAAAAGCTAAGCTGTGTGGATAGCAAATTATTTTGAGTGTAATCTTTCATGATATCTTCCCTGTTAAGGATCAGGGAGAAGTCTTTTGTTTTCAAAAAGAAATCTTCATTTGTCTGAGGGGTATCTTCTCCCTCGATTCCAGGTATTTTATCATGAATAAGATTAAAGTCGTCTTGAATAGTCTCAGCTTGGAAAACACTGGTAGTGTACTTCCATCTCTTAAAGTATCTTAACATAAATATATTTGCAATTCTTTGCTCATAAATCGTCCTTGTTGCAGCTTTTTTAGTGGGAATGTCCTGCTTTGCTTTATCTGTTTGAGCTGGCTTCTTTTTTTGTTCCTTTTCAAGTAAAATATCAAATCTTGTTTTTTCTTTAGTTTTCATTTCGTCAGGGCTCGTTGTGACTGGATTTATTTCAGAAATTTCAAGATCTTGGGTAGTGAGGTTTGGAGTTTGAATCTGGGGGGCGTCATTGTTGTTTTGAGTAATACTGCTCAAGCATTTGTCAAACATTTCAAATAATGAGACTCCTTGAGCATTTGAATTTTTGGTTGGCTGATTTGGTGTAAAGGCAGTATTGCCTTGCCTTTCATCGCTCTTGTGGAAGCTGTTTAATTGTTGAACAGTCATTGGCTCATCGCTTCTATTCTCAGAGGTAATAACACTTGGTGCTTTTATAGGATTTTTAGGGATATGATTTTGATGAGGAGTCTTGAAGAAGTTTAATTTGTTTTCTGCTGATTCTATGAAATAAGTCATTCTTGAAGAAGACAACTACCACTGAGGAGAGGTGTGAGCTTAGAGGTAATTTCAGAATTATTCTTCTCCTTCTTTTGGGGTGGAATAGGAGTGATGATAGCCTTGTCCTCGTTGCTATCATTCATGGTTATGTTAAAGTCAGTTTTATTCATATTGACATCAGGACTGAATAATAAAGATTTTGAGAGTGGAGATCCTAATTGACTCACATCATCAAAGTTCAAGAGACTGTTTTCAATCCTAAAAAAATTAAGGATGTCTTGTTGAATTTACTTTTGTAGAGATTCTGTAAGAATGGAGATTTGTTCCAGGAGTTCCTTTTTTACATTGACATCATTTTCGCTATTTAATTTCTCAATTGCACTAGAATTTGAATTTTGAATAGATTCGAGTTACTTCTTAATCTTAGAATTGACCAAAGCTTTCATTTGATGAAGCAGGAGTCTCTCTTTTCTTCGTTCTTCTTGCAAATAGGAAGGAGGGATGTGAACTTTTAATTCATTCAGCATATTGATCTTGAAGTTCTCGATGGTCTTCAAGAAATGCTCATACACAACATCGTACTCAATAGGGCTTTCCTCTAGAAATTTTCTTAGCCCTAAATTCAAATTTGAAATTGAGGTGTCAATGTATTCCAGAAATGGACTCAAGTCTGTCATAATTTGAACTTAAATAACTAATAACAGATAAATTAAAATCGTATCTTTGGCGGCGCTAAAGATTAAACTCCATCCGATTTTTCTCAATTCTTTATGAAAGTCAATCTCAGAGCGACCGTTGGACTTTTGTTTAGAATCAGTAGATATATCATAGTAGCTACTTCGAAAACGCGGTTTACTTTTATGGTCTGATGAATTTTTTTTTTGTAATTAAAATCAATAAATTTTTTCGAAGTCCAAAACCCTCAACCTAGCATCAAAAGTAACCCAGTTCCTATAGCTTGCTTATCCTATAGGCTAATTTCAGTCCGACCTATCCAGAGAAAGTCAGAGAAGCCGTTAGAACTTCATATATCACTATTTATTCAAACATTATAAGAAATAATCATTTGTATCATACATTGTAAGACGCCAAAAACTATCTGTACTAAAGAACTGGTTACTAGCTATGAAGAAATCACAAATCTCCTTTAAATTTAAAAATGAAAAAAATTATGACTCTATAAAGTTTGTGGGAGGGTCCCTTACACTGAAAGACTTGAAGAGCAAAATCAAGGAGAAGCTACAACAAACGAAAGCATCCACAGGTGAATAAGGAATATTAACATTGAATAATCCTACAGGCCCCAGCAAAGATAAGGAAAAAGATAAAGATGATATTCTAGTCTATGATGAACAAACCAAACAATGTTAATATTTTTCATTTCCTATCAGTAAACAATTGTAGTGATCAGTGATGACAATGCGGTCATTTCTTCAGATAAAAAAGTCATCATCGAGCGTGCCGTCTCTTTGGGTCCCATGTTTACAAATCCCTATATGGCTCCAGGGTACAGACCGACAGACCCTCAACGAATGACAAGCCAGCAAACCTCATATTATGGAACAAAGCCTCCTAATATTCCCACAACGACTACAACAACTGGTAGTTCAGATAATAGGCAACTGTCTTATCAAGAAATCCAAAAATATTTTGTTGATGCAAAATATTTTATGATTAAGAGTTCCAACTATTATAATATAGAAAGGTCTATTATGTATGGGGAATGGGCAACCACAAAGAACAATGAGGTACTCTTTATTTTCCCTTTAATTAATTGCCTTAGGCCAAGTTAAATAATGCTTTTAATACTTGCAAAAATGTTATCTTGCTTTTTTCAGTAAATAAAAGCTCACAGTTTCAAGGCTATGCCAGAATGGAGTCTCCTAGTACCAATAAGGTTGTTAGTTGGCAGGATCAAGGTTTGTCTTTTCATTAAAAGGTTTTAATATGTAGACTCCATTAAACTGGGAGGATGTTTTAAAGTTAACTGGCTTAGAGTATGCACAGTTAATTTTTCAAGAATTTCTCATTTAAAAAATAAATATAATAACAATGAACCAATAAAGAAGAGTAGGGACACTCAAGTATATCTACTTCATATTATTTAATATTTTAGGAATTACCGCCTGAAATTGGGTATGAAATATGTAAGATGTTCGAGCTACCTGACAGAGACACACCAGTCTATCCAGTAACAGATTACAGCACTAGAAGATTGATGCCCTATGGAAGTGGCTTGTCGGGTGAAAATAAGGACAATGAGTCTGTTTCAAATGATACAGCTTCGGCTACTGATGAGAAGGGGTCTGGAATAAATAAGCTACCTCATGAAGATGATTCCTCAGAAGCCCAAAAAGAAGAAGACTTTAAAGAGGAGATAAAAGAAGAAAAGCCCGAGAAGAAGGTGGATCTCTTAGCAGATTTCGACTTCACTGAAGAAGAATTTGGTTACAACTTTGATGAAGAAATAGAGAAAATGACCGAATTAGGCAAGGGTACAAAAGAAGAAGAACAACGGCAGCTTGCTGAAGAAGAGAAAATATCAGAAGAAAGAATTTCACCAGAATCACAACAACAGCAACAACAAGTCTCCGAAAAAGAATCAACCAAGTCCTCAGAAAAGCCTGAAGAAGAGGAAGAAAAACCAGAAGAAGTTCCCCCAGAAGATTCTCAGCAAGAGCCTGAAAAATCCACCCCTCCAATTCCTGAAACAAACATATATCAACCACCCCCACCAATGAGACAGCAACCTGATTTGCCTCCTATGAGGCCACAGATGCCTTTGCCTATGGATAACAGACCTCCTCCACCAGGATTTAATCCAATGGGAAGAGGATATCCACCAGGCTATGGATCATATCCACCATCTTACCCTC
>Ga0065720_1004298_pt1 | contig 23843 bp, 23 predicted proteins | sample Thericmetagenome_FD_59107 | JGI IMG/M metagenome (GOLD analysis project Ga0065720, IMG submission 59107) | Thermophilic microbial communities from the Joint Bioenergy Institute, California, USA of rice/straw/compost enrichment - eDNA_2 v2... | ecosystem: Engineered > Solid waste > Grass >... | reverse complement strand
CCTTCGACGTAAGGCAGGATCAGCGATTCCTTGATCCAGGCCCACATGACGCGGGCCATTTCGTCGCCGTCGATCTCGACGAGGGGCCGTCGAAGGGGGATCTTGCGCATGGGGTCGTGGTAAGCGATGGAAGAATGGGCGGTTGGCGGCGCGGTCGAACGTCAGCTGTCATAGCGCGGGAATCCACCCGGCTCGGCATCCAGCCAGCGCAATAGCGCATGCCATTCGAGCTCCCCGTATGGTCTGCGCGTGCCGGGTTGGTACAAATGGGCGGCGCGGGCGAGGACTTCGTCCGAGGGGATCTTGACGTGTTCGAGTCCGCCGCTCATGGCATCGACTTGGGCGCGGCAGGAGAGCTCGAGGTGGTACATGAGGTTGAAGGCCTGGGGGATGGACGGCGCGCATACCAATAGGCCGTGGTTGCGCAGGATCATGGCGTTGTGCGGGCCGAGATCCGCGACCAGGCGCGCTTGTTCGTCCAGATCGATCGCCGGGCCCTCGAACTCGTGGTAGGCGATGTGGCCGTAGAAGCGCGATGCCGTCTGGGTGATGGGAAGTAGCCCGCAATCCATGGCGGAAACCGCCATGCCGGCGCGCGTATGCGTGTGGATGATGCAATGCACGTCGGGGCGCGCGCGGTGGATGCATCCGTGGATGACATAGCCCGAACGGTTGATGCCGTAGGCCGTCTCGGGGCTGCGGTGGACGTTGCCGTCGTAATCGATTTCGACCAGGCTGGACGCCGTGATTTCCTTATACAGCAGGCCGTACAGGTTGATCAGCAGGCGCTCCTTCTTGCCGGGAATTTGCGCGGTGATGTGGTTGTATATCATGTCCGTCATGCCATACCGGTCCATCAGCCGGTAGCATGCGGCAAGGTCGACGCGCGTGCGCCATTCCGCTGCGTCAACCTGGTCTTTGAGAGACGGGAAATCGGTGGAGTAGTTCAGGCTCATGCAAGGGCTCCTACACCCGCCCGGTCGGCGAATGATGTTGTCTCGTGGCGCCTTCAAGGCGACTGGCGCGGCCATCTTAAGGCAGTACCATCTCGCATCGCCATCCAAAATACTTCATTCAGTTTTTAGAAAAATTCATGCTGAGACGCCATGAATCCTCAACTCCCGCCATTGAATCCGCTGCGCGTCTTTGAAAGCGCGGCGCGGCACTTGAGCTTCACGGAAGCGGCTGCGGAGCTGCACATCACGCCCGGCGCGGTCAGCCATCAGATCAAGGCTCTCGAAAGCTGGCTGGGATTCGCCTTGTTCGATCGAAGCGAGCGCCCGCCCAAGCTGACACGCGGCGGAGAAATGTATGCCAAAGGCCTGAGCGTCGCTTTCGAGCAAATCGTGCGCGCGACGCAGGAGCTGGTTTCGTCGGGGTCGGCGCAGGTCTTGACCGTGCGGGGCCACACCACTTTTTTCGTGCGCTGGCTGATTCCCTTGCTGCCTGCCTTCCAGCACGCCCATCCGAATATCAAGATTCGCCTTGCGTCGAGCGTGGACGCGGTGGACTTCCGCCGCGACACGGTAGACGTCGGCATTCTTTATGGCGACGGGCCGTGGGAGGGTTTGCGCAGCGATCTCTTGTTCAGCGACGAGCTGACCCCTGTGATGGCGCCGCAGCTGGCGGCGAGGCTGCCTTCCGGGCCGAGCACCGAGGCATTGTTGAAGCTCCCGCTGTTGCACTCGAACCGCCGTCCCCAACATTGGCCGGACTGGATCGCCGCGGTGGGGGCGGTTCGCAAGAACGCCAAGAACGATTTGTACTATGAGGATCTCAGCGTCATTTACCAGTGCGCCATCCAGGGGTTGGGCGTTGCCCTCGGGCAGCGCCGCTACGTCGCCAAGGATCTCGAACAGGGGATACTGGTGGCGCCTCATCCTTTCGTGTTGCGTCGTTCCCGCGGCTATCACCTGGTGTGTCCGCAGTCCCGCGCCGACGACCCCAAAATCAGCGCTTTCAGGGAGTGGCTGCTCAAATACGGCGTGGATAGTTCATTAGAAAATTTCAAGGTCGGGTGAAAAATACTGGTTTGTGCGGGCGGCGCGACCGACTCTAGGATTAGCGGCAAATCGCGGTCTCCCAAGCAGGGGCCGCCCGTATTCAAGGAGACACCATGCCGTATTCCACCCAGCCTCGCCGTGCCGGCCGGTTTTCGCCTTCCCGCTCGCGCAAAGGCGTCCAGCGTCTTCTGGTCGGTGCATTCTTCGCCTGTACGGCTTCTTTGGCGATCGCTTCCACGTACCCGGAACGTCCCATCCGGATGATGATCCCCTTCCCGCCGGGTGGCCCCAATGACGTGCTCGGCCGGCTGCTTGCCACCGAAATGGGCAACGATCTCGGCAAACCGGTGGTCATCGAGAACAAAGGCGGGGCCGGAGGCACCATAGGTGCGGACATGGTGGCCAAGTCTGCGCCGGATGGATACACCCTGATACTGGGCGGGACGGCATCGTTCGGGATCGCCCCCAGTCTCTATTCCAAGCTTCCCTATGATGCCGAGAAAGACTTCGATGCGGTTGGCATGGTCGGCACTTCTCCCTCTCTCCTGGTGGTCGGCGCCCGCCAGCCGTACCGCAGCGTGCAAGAACTGATCGCCCATGCCAAGGCTTCGCCGGGCAAGGTCAATTTCGCTTCGGCAGGCGTGGGTACGCCTACCCACCTCGCTGCGGAATTGTTCAAGAGCATGGCGGGGGTCGACATCGTGCACGTGCCCTACCGCGGCGGTGGCCCCGCCCTGAATGACCTGCTGGCTGGCCAGGTCGAGATGTACTTCTCCGGCATCGTGGCTGCCGTGCCGCTGGTCAAGCAGGGCGCCTTGCGTGCCCTGGCCATCACCAGTGAAACGCGAAGCGAGCAAATGCCCGACGTGCCCACCATGGCGGAGTCCGGCCTGCCTGGGTATGCCATTGAAAACTGGTTTGCGATATTTGCACCGGCGGGAACGCCCAAAGACGTGATCGACCGCTTGAATAAGAGCTTGACCAAGGTCGTGCAAATGCCGGCGGTCAAGCGCAAGATGCTGGAGCTCAACGTCGACCCGCGCACTTCTACGCCGGAAGAGCTGGCGACTTATCGCGCCAAGGAAATCAAGAAATGGGCCGCCCTGGTGAAGCAGGCGGGCATCACGCCGGAATAACCCGCACATGTGTCGCCCGCAGGTAAGCGCTTCCGGCGGGCGATCATCCCCTTCCCCAAGGTGGAGGTCCTGCGCAGCATCCGCCGCAGGCCAGCGGGCACGGCGCTTGCGAGAGCGAGGCTTTATTGCGGTTCACGGGGAACCCGCACCATGAAGCTTACTCTGCATGTGAATGGTCGCCCGCACGAACTCGACCTCGATGCGCGCACGACCTTGCTCGACTGCCTGCGCGAGACGCTGGGGCTGGCCGGCGCCAAGAAGGGCTGCGATCACGGCCAGTGCGGGGCCTGTACGGTTCACCTCGATGGCAGGCGCGTCAACGCCTGCCTCATCCTCGCGGCAACGCTGGACGGACGCCAAGTAACCACGGTCGAGGGCCTGGCCGAAAGCGGCACGTTGCACGCCGTGCAGGCGGCATTCCTGGAGCATGACGCCTATCAATGCGGCTATTGCACGCCGGGCCAGGTCATGTCGGCGGTCGCGTTGCTGAATGAGCCTTGCGGCACGTCCGACGCCGAGGTGAAAGAATGCATGAGTGGTAATCTCTGCCGTTGCGGCGCTTACCAGAACATCCTGGCGGCGGTACAGCAGGTCCGCCGCGCAGCATCCTGAAGGCGGCCGTCCATGGAAATGTTCCAATTGTGGCGGGCGGACGACGTCGCGGAGGCCGTGACATCCGCCGCGTACGGCGACAGGCAATTAGGTGCGCAGGTACGGTTCCTGGCAGGCGGCACGACGCTGGTGGATCTGATGAAGCTGGGCGTCGAACGCCCGGGCGTGGTGGTGGACATCGGCCATCTCCGGCTCGATAAGATCGAACCTACGCCGGCGGGCGGGGTGCGCATCGGCGCCATGGTGCGCAATGCCGACCTGGCGCAGCACGAAGTCATCCGCGAGCACTATTCGGTCTTATCCCAAGCCCTGCTTTCCGGCGCGTCACCGCAATTGAGGAACATGGCGACCACCGGCGGCAATCTGCTGCAGCGGACGCGCTGTGTGTACTTTCGCGATGCGGCCATGCCGTGCAACAAGCGGGCGCCCGGCTCTGGTTGCCCCGCCATGGGCGGCTACCACCGGAACTTGGCGGTGCTCGGCACGAGCGAGGCGTGCATCGCGAGCAATCCCTCTGATATGAACGTGGCGTTGATGGCGCTGGGCGCAACCATTGAAATCCAGGGAGTCGATGGCAGGCGCTCGGTGGATATCGACGACTTCTTTCTCCTGCCTGGCGATGCGCCCGAGCGCGAAACCGTATTGCGACCGGGCGAGCTCATTACCCATGTGACGCTGCCGCCCTGGCCGCCCGGAACCCGATCGCTGTATCTCAAGCTGCGGGACCGGGCGTCCTATGAGTTCGCGTTGGCGTCGGCCGCTGTGGTGGTCACGCTGGCGCAGGGCAGCATACAGAAGGCCCGCGTGGCTTTGGGTGGCGTCGGGACGCGACCATGGCGCACGAGTGCGGCCGACATGATGCTGACCGGCGCGCCGTCCGCGAAGGTATTCGAAGCCGCGGCTGCCGAATTGCTGCGCGACGCGCGGCCCCAGCGTGACAACGCCTTCAAGATCGAGTTGGCGCGCCGGAGCCTGGTGCATGCCTTGAAAACCGTTACGACAGGGGACTGATGCGTCATGTCGACGACACCTTCCCATACTCTTTCCCCGATCGGCGCCGGTTGGACACGCGTGGAGGGGCCCCTCAAGGTGGCAGGCCGTGCACGCTATGCCGCAGACCATCACTTCCCTGCGATGCTGTATGCCGTGCCCGTATGCGCGACGGTGGCCCGAGGCCGGATACGGCGCATCGAGACCCGCGTTGCGCAGGACATGCCCGGCGTCAGAAAGGTTTTTACGCGCGAGAACATCGGGCGTTTTTCCCGGATCGAGGAAAAAACGGCCAAGCTTGACGAGTACCGGCCGCCGCTCGACGACGACGTGATCCGCTATTACGGGCAATACGTCGCGCTGGTCGTCGCCGGGACGCTCGAGCAGGCTTGCGCCGCCGCGGCTGCCATCACGGTGGAGTATGAAGAAGAACCGCCCGACGTTTCCATGGAGCTTGCTCCCGAGGAAGCGCCGCAGGTGGAGTCCGAACGGGGTGACGCCCCCAGTGCCTTCGAGCGTGGCGAGGTGTGCATCGATCGCGTCTACACCACGCCGCCGGAAACGAACAATCCCCTGGAAATGCATGCCACGGTGGCCATGTACGACGAGGGCCAAGGCTTTACCTTGTACGAGAGCTCGCAGGCAGTGGTGAATCACCGTGTCGCCTTGGCTGCGATGCTAGGGGAGCCTCCCCACCGGGTGCGCGTCATCACCGAGCATGTCGGATCGGGTTTCGGCAGCAAGCTTTGGCCGTGGGGGCATTCGGCGCTTGCCGCCGCAGCGGCCCGAGACGTGCGGCAGCCGGTGAAGCTGGTGCTGAGCCGGCGCATGATGTTCCACAACGTCGGCCACCGCTCCAATACCCGGCAGCGGGTCCGGCTCTCGGCAACGGCCGACGGCAAGCTGACTTCGCTGCAGCACGACTATCTCTTCCATGTTGCGCGGGAGGAATACCACAAGGAAAATTGCGGCGAGGCATCCGCGTTTCTCTACAGTACCCCCAACCTGCGAGTGACCTACGGTTCGGCGAGGCGCGACATCGCCCCGACGACTTCCATGCGCGGACCGGGCGCCGTGCCGGGCCTGTACGCGATCGAATCCGCGATGGACGAACTCGCCGTCGCGCTTGGCATCGATCCCGTGGCGCTGCGGCTGCGCAACGAGCCGTCGCGCGACGAGGCCAGTAACCTGCCTTTTTCCTCCCGCCATCTCCGGGAATGCCTCGTGCAAGGTGCCGAGCGTTTTGGGTGGCCGCGGCGGGACCCCCGCATCGGCGCCATGCGGCGCGACGGCCTCGTGCTGGGCTGGGGCATGGCTTCCTGCTCCTGGATGGCGACGCGGTTGAAAGCCGAAGCGCAGGTGGACCTGCGGGCCGATGGGACGGTGCGCGTAGCCAGCGCCACGCAGGACATCGGCACCGGAACCTATACCGTCATGGCGCAAATGACGGCCCACGTACTCGGCGTGCCGGCCGGATGCATCGAGGTGCAATTGGGCGATACGACACTGCCGGCCGGGCCGACCTCGGGTGGCTCCATGGCCACGGGATCTCTTGTGCCCGCCGTCCTCGCCGCGGCGCGCGACGCGCTTGCGCGGCTCGCGCATTGTGCCGAGCGGCTCGGGTGGGTCGAGCCGGCGGAGGACGTCGATGCATGGTGCATGAGCGACGGCCGGCTGCACCGGGTAGGAGAACCACCGGCGGCAGGCGTGGCATTCGAACGGATTCTGCAGGCGGCCAAGCTGAACGTCCTCTCCGGACGGGGTAGCGCGAAGGCCAGTAGCAAGGACCCGGCGTACCAACGCCATTCGAATCATTCTTTCGGCGCCCATTTCGTGGAAGTGACATGGGAGCCGGCCATTGCCCGCCTGCGCGTGTCGCGGGTCGTGACCGCGATCGACGCCGGCCGCATCATCAATCCGCGTACAGGCCGCAACCAGGTAGAGGGTGCCATCGTGATGGGCGTAGGCATGGCGTTGCTGGAGGAGACTATCTATGACGAGCGCAGCGGCGCACCCATCAACAACAATCTTGCCGACTACATGGTCGCCACCCACGCAGATGCGCCCGAGATCGATGTGTGCTTCATCGAGCACCCCGATGTGGTGCTCAATGAACTCGGCGCCCGCGGCATAGGCGAGATTGGCCTGGCCGGAATCGCGGCGGCCATCGCTTCGGCCGTCTACCACGCCACCGGAGTGCGCGTGCGGGACCTGCCGGTGAAGATAGAAGACTTGCTGGGGTCAGGCTCGGCGCCGTGATCGGACCCGGCTCGGGGCGCACGGCTTGGACTTGGACTGCGGATACGGCCCGCCTTGGAAGAGCTCGATGATCGCGGTGCGCAGCCAAGTATTGCCAGGCTCTTGGTCGTGCCGTTTATGCCAATAGACCATGATGTCGTAGCCCGGCATGGGGACCGGCGGCGTGAAATGGCAGAGGCCCCAGCGCTGCGCTACCGAGAGAGCGAGGTTGCGCGGCATGATGGCGATGACGTCGGTGTTGGCGACCAGCTCTGCGATCGCGAGGAAGTGCGTGACGCGGGCCACTACTTGCTTGCTCATGCCGTTCGCGACCAGCATGCGCTCGATGAGGATGGAATGGTTGGTGCCCGCGACGTTGGGAACGACGTGGCGGGCCTGCTTGAATTCCGCCAGGCTGAGCGTACCGTTGGGGACCACTGACGGCCGCGCGACGCAGGCGTAGACGTCCGAGAACAAGACGCGGCTTCGCACACCGCCGATGTCCGGATTGATTGCCCCGAGGGCGAGGTCGATGCTCCCTGTTGAAAGCGCTTGGGCCAGCTCTTCCGGACTCGCGCTCGTGGCCACGGTCTCCACGCATAGATGCGGTGCATGGTGCTGCAAGTGGCGGATGAGCCGCGGCAGGAACGTGTGTTCCCCGATGTCGGTCATTGCCAGGCGGAATGTGCGCTGCGCCGTCTCGGGGACGAACGAACCCTTCTCTAGCGTTTGGGCGAGGATCTGTAGCGCTTGCGAGATCGGCCCCACCAGCTCATCCGCAAATGGCGTGGGCTCCACGCCCTTGGCGAGCCGGACGAAGAGGGGATCGCCGTACATGTCGCGCAGGCGGGCCAATGCGTGGCTCATGGCGGGTTGGCTCAAACCCAGCGCTTTTCCCGCTGCCGTGAGATTGCGCGTGCGATAGATCGCATCGAATAGGTCCAGCAGGTTGAGATCCAGCTTGCGCGAAAGCGGCTTGTCCATGGTCCAAATCATTCATTTCAAGAATGAATGAGATCAAATCATTTCATTTTACATATATCTAGCCCCCGCCTAAGATCGCTCCGCATGAGCGAACTGTGTGTGGAGCGAGACGATGACAGAGCCGACGAGTGCCGGCGGGGCCGGGTTCTCCGGCTACGTGCTGGACGACGCAAAGAATGGCCGTTTCCTCGTCGATCGCGGGATATACCGGGATCCGGCGTTGTTCGAAGCGGAAATGGAACGGATTTTCGAGAATGGCTGGGTCTACCTATGCCATGAAAGCGAGCTCGCCCGTCCCGGCGACTACGTGACCCGCCATATGGGGCGCCAGCCCGTCGTGGTCAATCGCCGCAAGGACGGGAGCATCGGCGCCTTCGCCAACGCCTGCGCCCACCGCGGGACAGTCGTGGCCCCGCTGCGCAAAGGTTCGGCCAAAAGCTTCACCTGTCGTTTTCACGGCTGGACCTACAACGAAACCGGGCGCTGCATCAAGATCAAGAACCAGGAGACCGGCGCCTATGCCAACAACGAGAACTTGCGCGACGCCTTCGGCCTGAAAGCGGTGCCCCGCGTAGAAAGTTACCGGGGCTTCGTATTCGGTAGCCTGCGCGGGGACGTGACGAGCCTGGACGAGCATCTCGGGCCAGCCAAGGTCTGGATTGACTTGATGGCGGATCAATCTCCCGAGGGCTTGGAAGTCCTCGAAGGCGACTCGACCTACATCATTCGTGGCAATTGGAAGATGGGCGGCGAGAACGGCGTCGACGGCTATCACGTCAGCACGGTCCACCGCGTTTTCGCCGCGACGATGGCGATGCGCGAGGAGGCGCTCGGCGGTACTGGCACCCAAAAGACTGAGGCCGGCCGTATCGTGGGCAGGGTCGAGTCTGGCACCGTGGATTTCGGCAACGGACACATTGGCATCTGGGCCAGGCGCGCTTCGCCGGAAGCCGCGCCCCTTTACGAAGCGCGCGAGCGCCTGCTGAGGGAGTTCGACGAACGCAAGGTCGATTGGATGATCGGGATGGGGCGCAACCTTTACCTCTTCCCCAACATGTTGCTGTTCGACCAGCCCTCCACCCAAATNCGCATCTTGCGGCCGCTCTCCCCTGACCGTACCGAGGTGCGCATCCANTGCATCGCGCCGCGCGGAGAAAGCNCCCAAGCGCGCGCTGCGCGATTGCGCAAGTTCGTGGACTTCTACCTGCCGACCGGCATGGCGACCTCGGACGACATCGCCGCATTGGAGGATACGGCCATCGGTGGCGAAGCGAGGATCAGCCGCTGGAATGACTACGGCCGGGGCGAAATGGCGACGGTTCCGGGCAAGCAATGCAAGTCGCTGCTGGACATCGGCTGCGAGGCTGTTGCGGCGTCGGACAACTGGGACCACGAAGTGTTCTATCAGGGCTATTACCGGCATTGGTTGCGGATGATGAACGGGGAGCGGCGCTAATGGCTGTGGATACCGAGCTGTACATGCAGGTGAGCGCCCTGCTGGCCAAAGAAGCGCTCTATCTGGACGAGAAAAATTGGGACGCCTGGCTGGAGCTGTTCACGCCAGACGCGGAGTATTTCGTTCCCGCGTGGCTGTCCGAGGACGAGGTGACGACCGATCCGCGCACCCAATTGAGCCTGATGTACATGGAATCGCGCCTCGGGCTGGAGGAACGCGTTTTCCGCATCCGCAGCCGCGACTCGTTCGCCTCGCTGCCGTTGGACAGGACATCGCACCATACGAGCAATATCGTCGTCACGGGCAAGACGGACGGCGAGGTGCAGGTGAGCGCATCGTGGCTGGTGCATTGCGTTGGCCCGCGTGGCGACGCCACGAGGGCTGGCCGCTACTACTACACGTTGCGCAATGTAGCCGGGGAACTGAAGATCGCCCGCAAGCGGGTCGTGATGATCGACGAGAAAATCGAAGGCACCGTCGACGTCTATCACATATAGGTGACCTCCCATGCATTCCATTACGGCGATCTTCGAGGACGGACGGGCAGTCCGTTTCTCGGCCCGGCCCGGGGAGGTGGTATATCAATCGGCGTACCGTGCCTCCCTTCAGCTCGCCCATGATTGCCTCGAGGGCGCGTGCGGCGAGTGCAAGGCTTGGTGCACGGAAGGCGAGTTCGACCTGGACGATTACAGCGACGAGGCCTTGTCGGATGAGGAGCGCCGGCAGGGGCAGACGCTATTGTGCAAAATGGTACCCCGTTCGTCCTGCGTCATTGAGCTGCCCTACCCGTCTGGCTTCGCTGAGGCACGCGAGCCCGCTTCCATCCACGCCAGGCTCGCAGACATCGAAAGGGTGTCGTCCGCGGTGGTGCGCACGCGCCTCGAGGTTGCCGAACCGGTAGATTTCTTGCCCGGCCAATATGCCAACCTCTCCGTTCCGGGGGCGGGCGTATCGCGCGCCTACTCGTTCGCCAATCCGCCGGGAAGGCCGGCGCTCGAGTTCTATCACAAGCTGGTCCCGGGCGGCGCCATGAGCACGTACCTCCAGGATCGCGCCCGGGCGGGCGACGCGATCACGCTCAGTCCTCCCGCAGGTCATTTTTATCTGCGGGACAATGGCCGCCCCTTGTTGCTGGTGGCCGGCGGAACGGGGCTGGCGCCCTTCCTCGCCATGTTGCAGAGCCTGGCCGAAAACGCTCGTAGCGACCGCCCCATACGCCTATTGATAGGCGTCAACGCCGCAGCCGAGTTTTTCGCCGACGCGCAATTGGCAGAGCTGGCCGAGACGCTGCCGCTGCGCGTCGAGCGCATCGCGGTATCGAACGAAGCCTGGGCGGGCCCGACCGGCTATGTGACGCAATTGCTTCGCGACGACATGGTTGCCGATTCGCCGGACATTTATCTGTGCGGCCCTCCTGCCATGATCGAATCGTGCTCGGCATGGCTTGTCGAGCGAGGGGTAGATCGCAGGTCGATCCGGGCGGAGAAATTCCTTCCTTCTACTTGAACCGAGAGAAAGCCGGCGCAGTTTCGCCGGCCCGACCACAAAGTGACCGCAGTGTCACACACATATCGGGAGACACTTTATGAGCAAGCCAGTCCTGTCCGCCTGCATCCGACGCGTCGCCTATTTGCTCCTGGCCGTCGGCCTGTCGACGACGCACGCCGGCGCCCATGCGAAAGAAGAAGCGTGGCCGGCCAAGCCCATACGCATCGTGGTGGCTTTCGCGCCCGGCGGTCTGATCGACATCATCGCCAGGACCTTCCAGCCGCGCTTGTCCGAAATCCTGGGGCAGCCCGTGGTCATCGAGAACCGTCCGGCCGCGGGGGGAACGGTCGCCGAGGGCGCCGTGGCACGGTCGGAGCCAGATGGGTACACGTTGCTCATGACGGCCGACGGGGTGCCTGCCAATCCGCATTTGTATAAAGGGCTCTCGTACGACATGTTCCGCGACCTGCAGCCCATCAGCCAACTCGTGCGCATTCCGTTGGTCATGCTCGTCAACCCCAGCGTGCCAGTGAATTCTGTCAAGGAGCTGGTGGCGTATGCCGCGGCCGCGCCGGGCAAGTATTCCTATGCCAGCCCTGGCGCGGGAACGAGCAATCACCTGTTCTTCGAAGTCTTCAAGGACATGACGCAAATGGACATGGTCCATGCGCCCTACAAGGGGGGCAGCCCCGCCATGACGGACCTGGTGGGCGGCCACGTGCAGGCCTTGCTGATTTCCGCGACCCTGGCGGTTCCTCAGGCCCAAGGCGGAAAGGTACGCGCGCTCGCAGTCACCAGCCCGAAGCGGATGGATTCCCTTCCGGATGTACCGACCTTCGCGGAAGCCGGCTATCCAGAGTTCAATCCTCATCAATGGGCTGGCTTGTTCGCGCCGGCCGGCACGCCCTCGGCCATCGTCGCACGCGTCCACGAAGCATTCACCAAAGCGCTCGAGGCGCCGGAAGTGCGGACCAGGCTGAAAGAGTTGTCGGCAGAGCCGTTCATGACCTCGCCCGAGGAGTTCGCCAAGAACCTCCGGAAAGACTATGACATGCTGGGGGCCCTGATCGAGAGCAAAGGCATTACGCGCTAATCCGCCCTGGGCAGGCAGTACGCGGCCGTGTCGTAAGGAACTGTCACGACGGCGCGGCCGCGCAGCCCGGGTTCGGCATCGATCAGCGCCTGCAAACGCGCGTCGACCTCTGCCCGTTTTTCGGGCGGCAAGGCGGCGATGAAGCTGGTCGAACGCACGCGGTTGAAGATGACGTCCTCGGGCGATCCCGTGTGCGCGTTGGTGTAGTGCCGCTCGTCCATCGGCCCGAAGCCGGAATGAGGAAACGCCTTGCGCCAGGCGCCCGTGTAGTAGCGCGGGGCATCGCCTTCGAACTCGTTGACGATGCGGTCGATCTGGGCGACCCATGGAACGCGGGCGTCGCGCATGTTCCACACCAGTGCCAGCCGTCCCCCGGGCTTGAGCACGCGATGAATTTCGTTCAGGGCTTCGGCGTTGGCGAACCAGTGGAAGGCCTGGGCGCATACCACGGCATCCACCGAGGCATCGGGCAGGGGGATGGCTTCGGCAGTGCCCACCTTCGCTTCGACTCCGGGCAGCGCAGCCGCGAGCTTGTCCAGCATGGCTGCCACCGGTTCCACCGCAATGACGTGCGCGCCCGTGGCGACCAGGCGGGGAGTGAATTTGCCCGTGCCGGCGCCAAGGTCGAGGACGATCGTGCCCGGTTGCAGGCGTACCGTGTCGCGTAGCCAGGCGTCGATCTCGGGCGGGTAATCGGGGCGGCCGCGAACATAGGTGTCGGCCTCTCTTGCATAGCCGGTGGCAGCGGCATGATGAATGTCGGCACGGGTATCCATGTTTTCTCCGGAAAGGCGAGGCCTATGCCTCGGCCGGTTCCGGAACAGGATACAACGCGTGGGGAGCAAGGCACGCGGGGCCTCAGGCGCCGGCGGCTGTTGCCCCGCCCCGGTTGCTGCGCTTATCGCTTGGCTTGGGCCGGCGCGCTCGCCGCTGCCATTTCCCGCAACTTGGCCTTGGAAATCTTCCCTACGCCGATGCGGGGAAAGTCATCCACGAACACGACGTCGCGCGGCACTTTGTACTTCGCGAGCTCGCGCCGGCAGGTCTCGATGATCGTTTCGGCCAAGGCAGGGCCCGGCTTTGCATCGGCAGCCGCGCGGATGAACGCGACGGGCACTTCGCCGTAGGCGGAGTCCGGGCGCGCAACCACCGCCGCTTCGGCGACCCCCTCGACGGTGCGGACGACGCGTTCGATTTCTGCCGCCGATACGCCCTCGCCACCGACCTTGATGAGGTCTTTGGCGCGGTCTCCGAACTGGATGCAGCCGTCTTCGTGCAGCAGCACGCTGTCTCCGGTCTTGAAGTAGCCGTCGTCGTCGAAAGCGTCCCGGGTCGCCTCGGCATTGCCGAAATATTCCGCGAAGATCGTGACGCCGGGCACGCCCCGGATCAGAAGCAGGCCGCGCTCGCCGGGTTTGCAGTCGCGCCCGTGCTCATCAACGATGCGCACGCCGTAGCCGACGGAGGCGCGGCCGATGGCGCCGGGGCGTGGGGGCGACCAAGGATCGGTGACGATGCCTTGCGCGACCATTTCCGTCATGCCCCAGGCACCCATCATCCTCATCCCGAAGTAGGCTTCGTGCTCGGGCAGCCACAAGGCATTGCACCACTGGCGAAAATGGTGCCGGGGCGGGACCGGCATGCCGGCCAGGACGTTGGCGCTGAAGATGACATGCGAGCCGACCGTGCTGCGGTGTTCCAGGGCCACGGGCCAGTAGCGGCTGGCCGAGAAGCGCGGCTGCAGTACGATGCTGGCTCCCGCCCAGATTGCGGGGAATACGGACCACGACAAACCTACGACGTGGAACAGCGGCAGGAAAACATGGAAGATGTCGTCGCTGCGCAGCGACTGCTGCATGGCACCCAGCCGGGCAGCCCACAGCACATTGGCATGGGTCCAGAGCACCCCTTTCGGCCGGGAGGTCGTGCCGCTGGTGAACAACACGGACAGCGGCGCCGACGCGTCGGGCGCGCGCCGCGGCGCGGGCGAAGCGAACAGGCTCGCGTAACGTTCGTCGGCGTGCGGGGCGGTGCCGGCCTCGGGGGCTTGCCCGGCATCGTCGTCTGTCACGGCGACCCATTCCAGGCCGCGGCAATGGGTGCGGATCTTGTCTGCGAACCGGGGTTGGGTCACGGCGCCCCGGGCGCCGGTGAGTTCGGCGAAGTAGGCCAACTCCGGCCCGACGGCCATCGCGTTCGTGGGAACGCAGATCGCGCCGACGTACGCGCAGGCGAAGTACGTGAGCAGGAATTCCGGACAGTTCTCCAAATGCATCAGTATGCGGTCACCCGCGCGGATGCCGCGCGCCTGGAGCCCGCCCGCCAGGCGCGCGACCTGGTCGGCAAACTGCGCATAAGACCAGGTGCGCGATACGCCGGGCTCGGGGGCCCAGATGAGCAGCGGGTGATCGCCCCGTTCGGCGGCTTTTCTATCAAGCAGGGTCGGCAGGTCCTGTCCGGTGAACTGGAGCAAGGTGTCGGAGCGGATCATGGCTTGGGGTCCCACGATTGGTATTTGAGCCAGTGTTCGAGCATCCACAGGCGGTCCACGCCCCAGAAGGGCTCGCCGTCCACGATGAAGAACGGCACGCCAAAGACGCCGGCCGCGACGGCGCGGTCTACTTCTTCGCGCAGGAGCGTCTTGATCTCGGGCGATTCCATGCCTGCGCGCATCGCCTCGACGTCCAGGCCCAGGCGCGCGGCTTCGTCCAGGACGTCTTCTGTTGCAGAGATGTTTTCACCGCGCGCCCACAGGCGGGCGCACAGGCTGCGCGCAAAGGCGGCGGCTTGTGCCGCATCCCGCTGCTTGAGCCAGAGAAAGGCCCGCAGTGCGCGTATGGGCGAGACGTCGGGGTGGCGCGGCTCGCACATCGGCACGCCCAGCAGGCGCGCCAGGCGGTTCTTATCACGCCGCGAGTAGTCGCCTTTCAGGGGCGTGGCCGGCACCGGCTTCAGGCCCATTACCTGCAGGACGGTGACGCTCAACAGGACCGGACGCCACTCCACCCGCCGTCCGTAGCGCGCGGCCAGCGATTCGATCTGGGTCGACGCCAGATAGCCGTACGGCGAGATGGGGTCGAAATAGAAATCGATCGGCGACGGCTGCTCCATGGCTTACAGCTTGGGGATGCCCGCCGCCTTCACGATGTCGCCCCAACGCTTCAGTTCGCTTTGGATCAGCGCCGTAAATTCCGAGGCGGTGTTCGTTTCCGGGTCCAGGCCCATGCCGGCATACCGTTGGCGAACCTCCGGCAGCGCAATGACGCGATGCACTTCCCGCTCGAGCCGCTCGATGATGGCGGGCGGGGTTCCGGCCGGGGCAAGCAGGCCCTGCCAGAGCTGCATGTCCAGGCCTTTCAGCCCCAGGCTGGTAAAGGTCGGCACACCTGGGAAGGACGGATGCTCCTTGGGGGAGGTGATGGCGATGGGCTGGAGCTTGCCCGTCTTGATGCCGACGCCGATGGAAATGGAGTCCGAAATGGTGGCCAGCACGTCTCCGGCCACGGCGGCGTTCACGGCGTCGGTGCTTCCCTTGTAGTTAATCTCTTGGAACTTGGTGCCGGCCTGCAGGTTGATCTGTTCGCCGATGAGCCGGAACGGCGCCGCGGCAGACGAGTAATTCGCCTTGTCCGGATTCGCCTTGGCGTACTTGATCAAATCGGGAAGGTTCTGCGCCGGGCCGCTCTTGTTGACCGCCATCAATACGGGAAGGGAGGCGACCAGCGAAATGGGTGCGAAATCCTTTGCGGAGTCGTACTTCACCTCCTTGTAGAGCGCCGGGTTGATCGCCAGGGATCCGCTCGCGCCGAGCAGGATCGTGTAACCGTCAGGCTCGGCCCGGGCGACGTATTCGGTCGCGATCATCGAGGCGGCGCCGGGCCGGTTCTCGACGATGACCTGTACCCCCAACCCCTCGGACATTTTTTGCGCGATGACCCGGGCGAGGATGTCGCTGCCGCCGCCCGCGGTGTAACCCACCACCAAGCGGATCGGGCGAGTGGGATAGTCAGCGGAATGGGCGGGGAAGTGAGCAATTCCCGCGAGCACTGCAACGCTCGCCAACACGCGTAAGCTAAGCATGATGTCTCCTGGATCGTTGGCCATGCATGCCGGATCGATGACAGCCGGCGGGACCGCTGCTCTCATGACAGCGTATCGTTAAATATAAGGTAGCCTTATAAACGGGGGAAACCCCGGGGGAACCCTAGCGGCCGGGGCGGGAGGCGGGACTTCGAAGGGGTAGCGTGTCGTGTCGTCGCCAGCGCAGGGCGTGCTCAGACCTGCAGCACGCCCTGCGCCTGGAAGGTTTCCCTGACCGTGGCCATCAGGGAGTGGAACGTGGGATCCTGCAAGGCGTCTTTCCAGCGTCGCGGGCGAGGCAGCGGTACGGCAAGTTCCAGCGCGATGCGTCCCGGGCGGGGGGACATGACGATGACGCGGTCGGCCAGGAACACTGCTTCATCGATGCCATGCGTGATGAACAGCACGGAGTTGCCGAGCGATGTCCACAGCGATTGCAGGTCGGCGATCATCTGTTCGCGCGTGAGGGCGTCGAGTGCGCCGAACGGTTCGTCCATCAAGAGCAGCCGGGGATGCTGGATCAATGCGCGGCAGAGCGAGACGCGCTGCCGCATGCCGCCCGACAACTCATGCGGATATTTGTTGCCGAAACCGGCCAGGCCGACGCGCCGGAGCCAGGCTTCGGCCTGCTCGTGATGCTCCCGCGTCAGTTTTCCACGCAAGCCGAGAGGCAGCAGGATGTTGTCCAGCACCGTACGCCAGGGCAGCAATTGATCGGCCTGGAATACCGTCGCGGATTCAGGATGAGGGGCGGTGAGCACCTTTCCGTCGATGCTGACGTGCCCGGCGGTGGGGGTGTCCAGGCCTGCAGCCATCGACAGCAGCGTGCTCTTGCCGCAGCCGCTGGGGCCGACCACGGCGACGAACTCGCCCGGCTGGATGGTGAGGTCAAAGTCGTCCAAGGCGCAGACTTCGTCGCCTTCGCGAGTGTCGAACAGCTTGGTGACGCGCGAGAACCGCAGTGCAGCGCCTTGGCGGGCCGGGGTGGGGGTGGGCAGCGCATTCACCGCGAGGTACTCCGCGAAAAGACGAACTTCGATTCGATTACCGCGAGCAGGCAATACAGCAATGAACCCATGATGGCGATGATGAAGACCGAAGCAAGGTTGAGCGTCGTATCGAAGCTCGCGTTGGCTTGCAACTGCAGGTAGCCGAGACCCTTTTCCGCGGCCACGTATTCGCCGATGACCGCTCCGATTACGGCTAGGCTCATGCCGACCTTGAACCCACCGAAAATATTCGGCAAGGCGGCGGGTAGCCGCACGCGGAAGAAAATCTGGCGCGGCGTGGCGCCCATGGAGCGCACGGCGTTGACGAGGCCAGGGTCGACGCTCTTGAGGCCGAGCACCGTCGATACGACGATGGGAAAGAAGGCTAAAAATCCCGCAAGAAAGAGCTTGGGGCCCCAACCGTAGCCGAGGTACAGGACGAGCAGCGGCGCGAGCGCAACCTTGGGCACGGTCTGCAATCCTGCAAGAATGGGATAGACCGCGTGTTCGAACAGCCGTGAATAGAAAATGAGCAGCGCCGTAGCCATCCCCAGGACGACTGCCATGGCAAAGCCCAGGACCACCTCAAGTCCGGTGATCCAAGCGTGTCGCAGGAACATGGGCGCATCGGCACCGATGCGCTGCAGCGTGGCGAATGGCGTCGGGAGGATGAACTCTGACAGGCCCGCGATCGCGGCGCCCAGTTGCCAAGCCAATATCAATAGCGCAACGAGCGTCGGCGCGGCGAGCTTGTATAGGCGTTGGCGCCGCCGGCGCTGCAAACGCAGCGCCTCGCGTTCGGCATCGGTGCGATAGGGGTTGGCGGGCGCGCCTTGCGCCAAAGCGGACCGGCCGTTTTCCGGTTGCAACGAAGCGCCGCCGCGGGTGGTCGCCGGAGCGGACGGAGTGGACGGGTCGCGAGGGATTGCGGATGTGGACATCATGCCATCGCCGGTTTGCCGTAGGTCAGCCGAAACATGTCGGCAATGTGCTCGCCGACCGTGCATGGTGCGTACGCCGGCTCACCTTCGGCCGGCCGGCAGGTCGGCACGCATTCGACGCGCGTGAAATGCTCCGGGTTGAAGAAAGACGCTACCGAATAGCGATCGCGGCCGCTGACGTTGTTCATGACCCGGTGCAGCGTGGACTGGTACAAATCGTTGGTCCAGCGGCGCACCATGTCGCCGAGGTTGACGACGAAGGTGTCGGGAATGGGCGTGGCGCGTATCCATACCCCGTCGCGATTGCGTACTTCCAAACCGCCGCGATCGTCTTGCAGCAACATGGTGATGGCTCCCCAATCGGTATGCGCGCCAGCGCCGAGCTGATTGAAGCTGGCGTTTTCCGGATGCGGTGGGTAGTGCAGCAGGCGGACCGTGCACATGGGGTCGGCGGTTCCCTCGTCGAAATAGGTTTCGGGCAGCTCCAGCGAAAGCGCCAAGCAGCGCATCAGGTGCTGGCCGAGCTTGATGACGTGGGTTTGATAGTCGAGCATCTGCTCCTGGAATCCGGGCAGTTCATCCGGCCACTGGTTCGGCCCATGGTTGGGAACGCCTTGCAGGACCCGCGGGTGGGTAGGTGGCAGCTCGCGCGCGAATTGGAAGCCCTCCTTCAAGTCGGGCGGTGAATCGATGTCCAGGGCCTGGTTATGCATTGGATCGTAGCCGCGATGGCAAGTCGACTTCGACATTGCGATGCGCATTTTGGCTTCTAGCGGGAGCGCGAAGAACCGCCGTGCTTCCTCCAGCTGCGCAGCCCGGACGCTCGACGGGATGCCATGATTCGCGACGTAGAAAAAACCCGTGTCGCGGCAGGCCTTGTGTATGTTCCAGGCCACCTCTTGCCGGCGTGCCAGGTCGGCCGAAAAACTGTCCGCCAAGTCGATGACGGGAATTTCCTGCGCGGCATGGGGCGGCGTATAGAGAATCATGGTGCGCTCCCTCGGATCAGCGGGCAAACAAGGCGTTGCTGTAATAAGCGTCGACCGGCTTGTCACCCTGCAGTTCGCCCACCGACTTGAGCATGTCTATCGCCACCGACAGGTCTTTTGCTTCGATGTAGCCTGCGGGGCGCCCAGGCAGCTGCGGAATGGCGTCTAGCGTTGCCGAGACCTGTGCCTGGACAATGTCGGGCTTGGGACTGCCCGGCCAAGCCTTTCGAATGGCTTGCGCGGCAGCGGCGGGATCCTTGCGCGAGGCAGCAACGCCCTCGTCGAGTGCGGCCAGGAAGTCCGAGAGTGGCTTGCCCTTCTTGGCTATCGCATCGTCTTTCACGACGATCGACAGCCCCGGCAGGACCAGGCCGAATTTCGAGAAATCCAGGGTGACGAGCGGATCCTTGCTGATGCTAGCCAGCAGCGGGGGATCCACGTTCAGATACGTGGTGAGTGCATCGACGCGATTCGCGAGGAATTGCGAAGAACGCACCTGGCTGTCCATCATGACGCGATCGATCTTGTTGCAATCGACCTCGTTCATCTTGCAGATTACGCCCAGGTAAGCGGCCACGGTGTCGCCCACGGACACGGCGATCTTCTTGCCCTCGAGGTCCTTGGGCGTCGCCACCGGATTGGATGCGTGCGAAACGACGCCGATGGGGGCGCGCGGGTGGTACAGGGCCACGATCTTCACGGGCATTCCCTTGGAAATGGCCGTCAAGGCGAAAGCGGCGGGCACCACGGCTGCATCCTCTTGTCCTTGTATGAGCGCGCCGAGTGCCGCTTGCGCGCCGGCGCCCTCACCCAGGCTGACATCCAGGCCGCGCTTGGCGTAGGCACCGATCTCCTGTGCCATGTAGAACGCTGCGTACTCGCCTTTCAGTTTCCAGGAATAGCGCACCTTGATCGTCTCCGCCGTGGCGAGAGCGGGCAGGATGGCGAGGGTGGCGCTTAGCGCCAGGACGGTGGCTTTGATGCGGGTTGCGAGCATGGACGATCCTTGACGTGTGTGTTGGTATGGGGAGGTTAGGCTTCGGCGTGGGCGGCGATGATCTGGTCGCGGATCTCCCAGCCGCGCAGCTTGCCCGGGTTCAGCAAACCATGAGGGTCGAAAGCGACTTTCTTCATGACGACGGCGGGGTTGATCTGCCCCTGTTTGCCGTCTTCGACGACGTAGACATGCGGATTGGCGACGCCAACGCCGTGGTCCCGGTAGATCTGCATGATTTCGTCCAAGCGCTCGTCGGTCGTATAGCGGACGATAGGCAGTCCGTTGCAGGTCAGGGTGCCATCGCGCAGGCGCAGGAACTCCACGTGCGTCAGCACCTCATCGCCTAGCAACTTGCGCAGTGTCCGAACCTGTTCCAGATTACGGCCGGGCTGGAAACTGCATTGGATATAGGTGAGGCTGCGATCGACTTTCAGCGCATGCATGGTGGTGTGGTTCCAGGCGTACTCGACCAGCGTGCGCCGGGTGGCCCGGACTTGTTCCATGTCTTGCCGGTAAGTGATCCGGCCTCCGAAGTCGGCCACGATCTGCTTCATCGCCGCTTCGTTGAATTCGGCCACGATGACCAGCAGCGCGTGGCTGCCAGCGGGCAGGAAAGTCTGGAGGGCCGTCATGTAGCCGGGTACCGGATCGGCCAGCACCGTGACTGATTTCTTGATGATGCCGGGCGCTTGGGCAAGCGCTTGGCCGCAGTCGAGCGCACGGTCGAAGTCGTCGAACACGATGATGTTCTCGAGCCAAGGATGCGCCGGCGCCAAGGCGACTTCCAGCTCCAGCACGATGCCATTGGTCCCGTATCCATGGTGCAGCAACAGCGCCTCGGGGCCGGTCAGCTCGACGATGCGGGGTTCGGCTTCTACGGTCATGACTTTGATGGCGAGGACATTGCCCGGGGCGCCCAGGGGGCCGTAGGTGATCGACCCGACACCTCCGAATCCCCCGCCGAACAGGCCGCCTAGCGTAGCCATGCGAAACGTCGAAGGCAGGCAGCGCAGCTCCCAGCCTTGCGGCCTGGCCTGCTCATCGAACTCCGATAGCCGGATGCCTGCTTGGGCGCGCCCGACGCCGTTGCGCACCCATAGGAGTTCGTCGAATCGCGACAGGTCCAAAACCAGCCCGCCCGCGAGCGGCGTAGATTGCGCGTAGTTGCCCGTGCCGCCACCGCGGACGGTAAGCGGTACGCCCTCGCGCACACAGGCGCTGACGACTTTCCGTATCTCTTCCTCGTTGCGAGGTCGCGCCACTGCATCGGCTTGCTTGTCGTCGAACAGGCGCTTGAGGACGGGGCTGAACCAGAAGTAATCCTGGGAGAGGCGCTTGACGCGGGCGTCGTCCACGATCCAATCGATGTGGGGCAATTGGGTGCGGATGCGCTCGAGCTTTTGCAGCATCGCCAGGCGTGCGTCATCTGTGCTCATTGCGACCCCTCTCCGGCCGGTTCGACGTGGCCGGTGAAATGCGAGCGCGCCCACGTCGGCTCTTTGCGCTCTACCCACTTGAGTTCGTGGAACTCCTTGATCGCCGCGGCCCAGCTATCCGCGAGCGACTCGAGGATGGCTTCACCCTGCTCGCGGGTGGCGCCGGTCGGGTCGCCGATCACGCCCGTCGGGCCGAAGTCTCGCGCCACCCACGCCACTGCCGGGCGGCCATCGGGGGAAAGAAGCCGAGATGGAAACTCGGGCGGATAGTTGGCCGCGGCACGGTCCATGTGTACGGTTTCCGGTGCGAGGGCCATGGTGATGGCGGTTTCGGCGTGTCCGGCGTGCATGGCGAGTTTTTTCTCTTTTTCAGAGAGATAGCGGCCGGCGATGTGCGGCACGCGCCAGGTGAAGTGCGGCACGACCAGGTAATCGCCGTGGCGCAGGCGCAATTCGCGTGCTGCCATTTCAATGGGCTGGGGCTGTCCCCCGTGGCCGTTGATGATGAGGAGCTTGCGGAAGCCGGCGCGATACACGGACTCGCCGATCTCTACGAGTATGGAGAACAGTGTCTCGCCTGTGAGCGTGATGGTGCCGGGAAAGTGCAAATGTTCGTCCGACTTGCCATAGACCTGGGGCGGCAGCGCATATGCCGGGACCGTGGGGTCGAGGCGCTCGAGCGCCTTGCCGGTGATGCCGGCGGCGATCAGGCTATCGACTGCGCAGGGAAGATGAGGTCCGTGCTGTTCGATCGCGGCTACGGGCAGCACGATGACCGTGTTTTCGCGATCGGGCAGCGCAGCGATGTCCGACCAGCTCAGGTAGGGAAGAAAGCGTTGGGGCGGTATGAATCCGTGCAGCATGGTGGTCGGCGCCGGGTAGTGGATCAACGGGACTGCGGCAGATAGGCCGTGGCTTCGACTTCGATCAGCATGTCGTCGCACGGCATGAGGCCGGAGACCTCGACGACCGTGGAGACGGGAGGATCCTGCGGGAAGAAAAGCTTGCGGACGCGGTTGTAGTAGGGAAAGTGGTCCAGGTTGCGGAAGTACTGGACCAATTTGAAAACGTCGGACATCTGCCCGCCGGCCGACTCGATGGTTTGCCGTATCCTGTCCAGTACGTACCAGCTTTGGGCCAAGATAGGCCCCTCCTTGTAGTCGACGGAGAACTCTCCGGTTTCGCCGAGAGCGGTGCGCGCGTGATCGGGGATGTCGGCGTAGCCGCGCACGATGCGTTGGGCATCGGGATCCACGGCGATGACGCCTGACATGAAGACGAAATCGCCCATCCGCTTGTAGGCGGCGTAGCGGGCGAGCGGTTTGGCGATTGCAGGTGCGCTCAAGGCGGACTCCGAAAACTTTCCGACTGGTCAAATCTGTCGGTCAGGCTTCAAGCAATCGCCGTGCCAATCATCGCTGGACGTCTAGGCCGCAGCCGAGCAGGATGAAGCGGGTGACTTGTTCGACGATATGTTCGTGGGAGAGAGACGGGCTGCCGACTCCGCCGAACATCACGGCGATTTGCGGGGCATAGTCAGCGTAGTGCTGGGTGATGGTCCAAATGTGCATCAACAGCATGCGCGCATCGAGAGGCCTCATCAGCCCCAGGGCGATCCAGCGCTCGATGATGGCCACTTTGCGGTGGGCGGATTCCGAGGCCTGCTGCCAATACTTCTGTAGATAAGGGCCTCCGCTGAGGACCTCGCGCGTGAAGATGCGAGAGAGTTCCGGGTGGGCGAAGGAATATTCGAGCTTGGCGCGGATGTAGGTCGTCAGAGCAGTGCGAGGGTCGCCCGCGCGCTCATCGAACGGCGCCAGGTCCGCCCATGCATCCAGCACAGACTGGAGCAGTTCTTCATAAAGCTCCTCTTTTCCGAGGATGTAATAGTGCAATTGCGCCTTCGTCATGCCGGCGCGTTCGGCGATGTCTTGGGTGGATGCGCCTTTCAGCCCGTGGAGCGCGAACTCCGTGATGGCCGCTTTCCGGATGCGGGCCAACGCGGCTTCACGCCCTTTGCGGGCAGGCTTGACGGAGGGAATGAGCGTATCGATGGCGGTCATGCGATAGTCTGGGTGATAGCGTCGTCGCCCCGGCATGGGGAATCGGCCTGCCGGTTTTGGTGCAAAAGACCGGCTTTGGTGCACGACCTATCGGCGGGCGGGTGATGACGCCTGCGTCCGGTCGCACTGCGAGCGCATTGCACGTTTCGGGCCAAGTGCCGCGACCCTGCTCTTGAAGGAAGCGGTGCCCTGCCCGTCGGCCGCGCAGCCATGCGCTACGATCTTTCGGTCAAACCCTACCCGCCGGGAAAACGATGAAGAACGAAGCGCCGGGCAGTCCCTACCGCAAGATCGCCGCGCGCATCATCCCGCTGATGATGCTGCTCTATTTGATGGCCTTCCTGGATC
>Ga0065720_1019542_pt1 | contig 23897 bp, 26 predicted proteins | sample Thericmetagenome_FD_59107 | JGI IMG/M metagenome (GOLD analysis project Ga0065720, IMG submission 59107) | Thermophilic microbial communities from the Joint Bioenergy Institute, California, USA of rice/straw/compost enrichment - eDNA_2 v2... | ecosystem: Engineered > Solid waste > Grass >... | reverse complement strand
AATTAGAAATAAGAGAACTTGAAAATGAAAATGCAATTCTAAAGAGAGACCTGAACAATTTGAAGTTACATCAGAGGACAAACAGTTTTGAAAATATGACTCAACGCTTAATGGATATTGAGGAATTAAAGCAAAAGAATAAGATGTTAAATGCTGAAAATGAAGAATTAAGAGCAGAGCTGAAGAAAGTTAAGGCGGAATATTATATGAAGTATGAGAACCTTCAGAAAAATAACGATGAACTTTTGCTTTCATATGAAGAAAGAGTAAATAGTCCTATCAGTTGTTCAACAATTAGTATAAACAAAAACTAGAGAATCTAACTCTAAAGTATGAAGAAGAAATCCAACAGTTAAAAGCAGAACTAATGACCCTGGAAGAGCTCCAAAAGAAAACAGATGAGCATTATCTAAAACAAAAGGAAAAGTAATAGATGAATTTCTTTAACTAAACTTTAGATATGAGTTAGCCAAGAGACAACTAGAGCAAGAAAATGCCGATCTAATGGCTAGGCTGAATCAGCTAGAAATCCAGCAAGGAGCAATCAGTTTCTCAAGAAATAGCTTTAGGAAAGAATCCTTAAATACTTCTTCAGCTCCAATTGTTGATGAATTACTTAAGGAGAAGCATGAGATAGAAACTAGATATCATGATCTATTCACGTCTTATAGTCACTTGCTTGAACACAACAGAAACTTGGCAAGAAAGTTAGAACAATATGAAAATGATTCTAAGGAAATGTCCAGAATGTCAAGAAAGACACATTTAGAGAGCAATAAAAAACTTCCAAAAAGAATAGATTCATCAACTGGAAGGATAGTTAAAAATAAAGAGAACAAGCCTAGCAAGGCCAACTACTCTGCCCAATCAGATGATGAAAAATTAATTAATGAACACTTAAGGAAGTCTGAACTCTATGATCCAATTACCATGGAATCAAACTTGAAACCGAAGATGTCAAATGAAGATTTAGAAACCGGAAAGGTATCTTATCATTGTGGGAAAATAATGTATTAGTATGTTAGCAATTTTGAAGAAGGCTTGAAACCTATATTAAAGCATAAAGAGGACAAAACCCCAAGGAAGAGAAGCCTATCTCCTGATCAAGATGCACCTAAACAGAATAAAAGACTTTCAACAAAGAGCAAAAAGAAACCAAAGACTGCTGTTCAGGTCAAGGATCTTGTGGTATATCATATATTATGTTTGGCTTAGATAGATAGAAAGAGTATGAATTAGATAGACCTAATAGTGCAAGAGCGAAGAAGATGTTAAAGACAAATACAAGTAAAGAATCCATAAAGCAAAGTACATTAATGAGTACTACCAAGTCTGGTTTTAAAAAACTGGATGGGACCAGCACATCAAAGACAAAGATTCCACTTTATTCGAGGATAGATAAGAAGCATTAAGTTATTTCTTTACAACACGGAATTCGTAGTTATAGAAGACAAAATTCATTGCAAGATATGTACATTCAATCGCAATTTATATTGCATATCAGGGAAAAATAGTTAATTTGTCTATCTTATTTATCCCCACCAGGCAGGTTTTAAAACACCTCTTTGGTGATAATCAACTTCTCGTCTATTAACAAGTATATTTGATCTAGGTGTTTCAACAATACGATCATATCTGTTATAATTTTGATTATAGTCTATCTTTCTGAATGGCTGAACCTGGGCTCTCTCACTAGCTTGTGAGGGACTTTGTTGGACTTTGGGTAAATTTTTTCCAGAAGGACTTTTGTCGCCAAGGTCAGCATTATATTTTTGGAGTAAATACTCGGCTCTTCTGCTCAAAATGGCGTTTCCTCCATGTAAAATTCTTTCTTCAATCTTTTTATCGATTGATCTGTCAACAGACTTATAGTCGTTTTGGTATTTATTTATGATGTATTCGTGCTTATTGCTCAACGGAGGTCTATAGGACTCCTCCCTGCTAGTATCATTGGAATCAATTTTTCTATGGATTGAAGGGAGAGGATCAAGGAGCTTGCTTATATTTTTCTTATGATCAATGGGTTTAATGATGGGCTCGGCTCTGTCTATTAAGACATTTTCTTTGTCTTCTCCAAACTTTCTGCGTCTGTTTCTGTATAAAGGAAGATTATTTTTGCTTCCTGATTCCGAAGAATTAGTGATGATGCTTCCATTATCTTGAGATCTATCTCTTTTGGGTTGATTTTTATTTTCTTTTGGTTGTTGAGACAGGTAGTCTCTTCTCTCCTTAGGACTGGCCATTTGCAGAATATTTATTTTTTCTTCGAGGCCAAGAGGAGGAATTTGGTTAAGAACTCTTCTTCCATTGCTGCTAAAGACATTTCTCTCGTTTCTCTCAGAGTCCAAATTTTTGGCTTTGGATTCGTCGATGTCTCCTACGGAGCGGACATCACTGTATTTTGGCTTTGGAAGTTGCTTTCCTAAGGCTTTGACATTTTTGGGAAACTTGATAGTATTCAGGAGTTGGAACTTTTCAGGGATATCTCCAAGTTGATCGAGATACTCTTTTGCATGTTTCTCAATAATGGGATGTTTCAGTAATTGGTCGCATAAAGGCCTTAGAGAGGGAGAAACTTGTAAGCACATGGAAATAAGAGTAGAGAGATCAGAAGAATAATAAGAAGGAATTCGATCATATACACCCTTTTGGACCTTCTTATACAGTCCTTGCATGTCGTTGGCTCTGAAAGGAGGTTTTAGAGCACACATTTCATAAACGACACAACCTAAGGACCAAATGTCGCTTTTAGCATCATAAGGGAGATCTTTCCAGACTTCAGGACTGGCATAGTAGGGTGTTCCAGTTTGAGTCCTAGCTATATTCCCCTTAGTAATTTTCGAGACGTTGAGATCTCCCAATTTGACTGTTTTATGGTCTTTGGAAATAAATACGTTAGCACATTTCAGGTCTCTGTGCAGAATCTTCATATCGTGTAAAGCTTTGAGTCCTAAGATCATTTGCACAGTATATCTCCAAATATCTTCCTCTTTGAAATATGTCTTTGCTTTCTGATGCTGCAAAATTTTCTGATAGATATCGCCACCGGCTGCGTACTCCATAACGATGCACAAAGTCATGGAGTCATCATCGAGGAAGGCTTCTTTGTAACCGATGATATGTGGATTGTTGATTGAAGCCAGGATACGAACTTCGTTCAAAGCATTCTCTTTTTCCTTTTGAGATAAGGCCGCCAATTTGACTTTCTTCATAGCATACTCTTGTCCATCTGATTTTCTCTTCACTTTCCAGACGCTAGAGTAGGAGCCTTCTCCCAGTCTTGAGATTACCTGAAATTCTTTCATACTCATTTTTAATTATTTTGAACTTAGACCGATAAACGTCTATTTATATTAATTCTATAAATCTCTAATTCGATAGAAAATCTTCTCGATTAGAAGCTTCTTAGCCTAGAACTGCCTATTTAGCGTTGAATTGCTTCCTATATTTAACAACAACTTTGTACAAATACTTAAAAGTTGATGAATATTTCGAATTCTTTCAGGGAAACTCGAAGTCCATCAACCTAAAATACACTTTCTTTGATAAAAACCCAGGAATTTGAAAAATACTGACTAGATTTAAATATTGATTGATCAGTAACGTAAACGAAAGGAATGATTTAAAGAAATAGGGTTTGGGATTTCATCCTGTATTCTAGGCTATTCAACACACCTAGCTGGGCTGGAGTTTTGATTTCATAAAACCAGATTATAAATGCAAATTATATTGCCTTTCTCATATCTTATGTCAAATTCAAATTATTCCAATCGAAAATTTAATTTGTTACAAATCGAAAGTCGATAATTCAGTATGTTCTTAATATTATGGAATTCTTGTGAATTTCTAACCTAATTAGGGCATTCAATTCCTACCAATTTTCAAATTCTTCTGTATCAGTTGATTTCTACTTCAAATTTAAATAGCCCCATATTGAATGAAATTATGAACAGATATCTCTACATCTTCCACAGGTTTATTCCTGCATAAATTTCTCATAATATTCGAACACGGCTTCCCTAATTTGTTTTCTAGGAGCTCTCCTACCTCGAATAATTAAAATTTGAATTTCAAGAGTTATACCTGTGAAGTACTCGTTTTGCAAGTAACCTTGGTAAATGAGCATCTCAATACCGTAAACTAAATGCTTGCAACCGTTTTCTTGAGCCTGTTAAACATGACTAACATATCTAATTCGATTACCGCCTTAAGCAATGGAGTCATTTTCTGTTTGTAAGCTACATCGAAAATAACAGGGTCTCCAACGAACAGTTCAGGTTTATATTTCATCTCATTCTCCCCAGGAATGGTGCTAATTATCACACTAATTTCTTGAGGTATCAAGGTTTTAAGTGAATCTGAATCGATGATTTCTAGGGTCTCTAGGTTTGAACAAACAGAAATTTGAGGATATCTCTTTTTGAGTTCGAGAGCTCTTTCAAGAGTTCTGTTATGTACAATGGGTTTCAATCCTAAGAGTCCAGCGACATAAACTGCTGTTTCTGCAGTTCCTCCTGCTCCGATAATTAGGCCTAACTTTTAGATATGAGAATATCTTCTTACAATATGATTGAGTTTTAGAGCTTTTTTTGTTTAGTTGGTCTTTAATAGGCTCGTACATGCCATACCAATCGGTATTGAATCCATGCAACTTTCCACAGAACTTGATAACAGTGTTAACAACTTCAAGCTTTTTAGCAACTCCGTGAACATGATCCAAGTAAGGGATAATTTCCTTTTTGAATGGCATTGTAACAGAAGCTCCCTTGAATTCGGGATCTTTCATGATTGCTGCGGCTTCTTCAATTGTTGATATTTGCATTCTTTGGTAATGATAATCGAACTACCCATTAGAACTCCAATATCTCTAGTTTCTTACCAAGTGATGAGCTTCGAATGCTGTATTATGAATGGCTGGACTAGCGCTCATCTTCACTGAGTTTCCGAACAGATAAAAGTTATTAAACATAGGAAGCATTCCAGTTTCCTTGCGAACTCCTAAACAAGTTAGTTAACTCATTATCTTTTTACTGATAATTTCTTCCTTAGTCATCTGTCCAGGAGCAACACCAGGGCCAAAGAGTGGGTCATAAACGGGACATAAGAATAAGCATTCAACTCTGCTTTGTTTTCCTATTTTATGATAAATAAAGAATTTATTATATACCTGTAACACCAAGTTTGAACTTGATAATGGGCTTGTTAATCTGGACTTGATCTAGTAACTTCAAATCATGAGCTTCGTTCAGGATGACTTTTAGAATATCTGCGTCTTCACAATCTTGCATAAATTCCAAATCTTGAACCACCTTTGAATCTTTTTCAGCCTTTATGTAATGCTTGGAGAGGATAATAAGCTGTCCCATCAACTTAGATTTGAATTTTCTCATGAATTTCATGTTCTTTTCATCAAATTCAATGTCAAAGATATCAATCAAATTTGTCTTTCTCAAATAATTGTAAATCTTATGCATATTTTGATAATCCTTAGGAGTTTGAGGATTGAATGCTCCACCCTATTCATTAAAATTAAAGTCAAGCTTCCTACCTCTTTTGCTGTTCTCAAAGTCAAAATGATGGGAATAGTGATGAAGAACTTCACGACTGAAATCCTATCTTTCAATTCTCTGATTAAGTCTGTGATGGAAAGCTTATCATAATGCTGGTTAACAAGAAAATCGATTCTGAGTTCAATGGCTGTGTATGTTTGATTAATATATTTAGCTTTTTGAGGAGTTAAGTTTTCAAGATTTCTTAGGTCTACAGCAAGGAAGAAGCTGTTATCAGCAATGAAGCAGGGCTCTTCTCCCTGATATTTTTTCGCAATAAATTCTGTGAACATTTTGTTTACTCTCATCCAATATTCAATTTTATTTAGATCAATGGTTGAGGCGATTTTATGGTAGCTAGGGAAGCAGAAGTAATCAGATGCGCACTCAATATAAGAAGGAAGTCTTCTTAAGTATATTTCACTTAATGAGACGGAGCCTATGCTTGGCCTCATTACATCTTCAACAGAGGTGTCAATGTAATCTTTTTCAATGTCATAAAATGGCCTGTCGATCCAAATAACATTATTATGACTGGCTAAAGTTTGAACACTAAGCTTATTCTCAACAACTCCTCCACCTGTTGAGATAACATGGTAAGAATACTGTTGGCTTAGTTTTGAGACCTCATCTATAGCATGAGCTTCCTTTAATCTCCAAGTTGTCCAACCAAAGTGATCAACAATATCTTTTACATTGTTAACTTTTTCATGATCCTTTTTGAAGTTATCAACAATAGTCTTATCCTAGAATGGTAAGATATATTCAATTGTAGATATACAAGATCACAGAATTTATGGCCAAGAGTGTCTGCGAGGATCCTTCCGAAGGTTGATTTTCCAGCAAATCTCATGCCAACAAGAAGAATGGGCTCAGACAAGTCACGTTCTTATTGTTAAGTATAATCAGGAATAAATTACTTGGGTGATAATATTTTTCTTCAGTAGTACCTCTAAGGGTAACTCCAAACTTTTCTTCGATATGATTCCAGAATTCAGGGAAAGTCTTATTGACACAGTTTCTATTTTGGATGGATAATTGTATGTTATGATTATTATTTGCGAAATAGGATCCTAGAATAGCAAAAGACATGGCGATTCTATGATCATCATAGGTCTTTATTAAGACTGTCTTCTTGTAAGGTGTAGAAGCTTTTTGTTTTTCAATACTTCTGCCATGGATTTCAAGACCATCTTCCAGTTCTTTGCAGAAGATGCCACATTTCATTAAGTTCTTTCTGGTTGCCTTGATTCTGTCGCATTCTTTCACTCTTTGATTGGCAATTCCCTTGAAATCAACTAAATACTTGAAACTTACTCTAATGTAAGAAATTCCATCAATTTGACTCAGGATTACAGACAATGTCATGAAGGTGTCTGTCTGATCACTCAATACTACATCAATTGCTTTCATTTCATTTAGGGGTTTTCCCTCTATAGTGATATGATCTTTGTTTATTTGGACATCGGCACCCATTTTATGTAATACATCTGCAAATTTGGTATCACCTTGAATACTTTCTGATCCCAAGTTCATGATCTTTCCTTCACCTCCATTCAGAGTAAAGTAGGCAAGATCATATGAAGCTGTGGAAGCATCTGGTTCGATATGAAGCTCAGGCTAATTAATTATTGTTGATGATTCTTTCTCTTTACAGGGTTAGAGTAAACTCCTTGAGCTACTTCGAAGACATTTGGTGCAGTACGAGTAACCTTGATTCCAAACTTCTCCATTAAGCTGATGGTCATCCAAATATATGGTTCTGAGACGATCTATGGGATGAATTTTAGTTGTTGTTCTTCGTTACTTTATCATTTTCTTTTACATCTGAAAGAACAATCTTCACTGGATTCCTGGCATAAGGAGCGCTCATGAGGAGAGATGACACATATTGACTGCTCACTTTACTCTTGAGCTTTATTTCACCTCCTTCCAGCCCATTTGCGTTGATTCTGAAGGGGATGTAATTCAATTTCTCGAGAAATTCAATTGTAACATTCTTTTGTCCTTGGATTGCAACCAACAAATCCTCCATTGGCCGTTCCTTCATTCTCTTGCTTCCATCCATGATTGCACTACCATGGAGCTATCAAATTACCTTCATATAAAACTCTATTACTAAAAGGAGGACACTTGTCAAGAATCTTGCTGAAGTTCCTGAGTTTTCTAGAACTTATTACGAAGTCTCTTTAATAGTACCAACATATAATGGGTTCTCTGGTGGGACAAGCTTTCCAGCATTACCCTTAATAATCAATGAATCTCCAGATCTCTCAAGAATTTCACAAGCTTTCAAATCAGTTAACGCTTTGAGCATGATTCTCGTGTCTTCAGCATCCAAGACGTTACTCAACTTTGTGATTCCGTTTCCTAGAGCGCACATTAACAATACTCTGTTAGTAATGGATTTTGATCCTGGCAATTTTATTATCTTTACGTCAGATGAAGTTGGCAATGCCTTCTTGATCTTGAGTGTAGGAGATATAATTCTCTTTATGATCTTTCTATCAATTGGGATTGTCTTGGTAACTGCTTTTCCAAGCTCTTCTAGTACTACGATATAGATTTCATCATTCTTTTTCTTCTTATCGCTTTCCATGTACTTCATTACTACATCAATATCTATACCCTTGGGAACTTCTGTTGGCAAATGATGATTCTATGTCTTTTAGAATTTGATGATTTATTGTACTTTGCAGCATTCCTCAATTATTTTCTTCAATTCAATAGAGCATTTTCCTGCATAGGCTGCAGCTTCAATTTCCATGCACATACCAATTGCAACACACTCTCCATGTAAAAGCTGACCCTTCAAAGTATACTATTTTAATTAAAATTGGATAATGAATATTAACTTCAATAGCATGTCCAATAGTATGGCCAAAATTAAGAAGTTCTCTGAGGCCGGCTTCTTTCTTGTCCTGATGGACAACATCTAATTTTAGTTCAATACTTCTCTTGATTAGATTTTTCAAGGTTGTCAGACTATTTTCATGAAAGAAAAAAAGCAAGAATTACTCATTTTGTAACAAATTCTTTATATCAGCATTCTTTAATTGCTCAAGATAATCTTTATCGAATAATGCAGCTTTCTTGATCATTTCTGCCAATCCATTATTGATATTTCTTTGATCGAGTGTTTTTAAAAATCCAGTATGAATCAAAATCCTTAAAGTTATTGGCCTAAAGGGGATGATTAGTTACATAGCGGCATCATAAATGGCTCCGACTAAATTCTTTCCATATGGTGTGTTAACTCCTGTTTTAGACCCAATGCTTGCATCTACCATAGCCAAAACAGTTGTTGGGACCTACAATAAGAAAAGTTCTAAATATCTCACCTGAACGTATTTAATTCCTCTCATAAATGTTGAAGCGAGATATCCAGAGAAATCTCCAATGACACCACCACCTTTTATTTTATACACATTACAAATTGTAGTACCGATTGAGATTATAACATCACCTCTTGAAAACTTTTTTTCAAATAAATAGTTTTCAGCTTTTTCTTTATGATATCTAGTTTTACTGACCTCTCCTTCAGGCAGGACAATGAAGGAGCAAGTTTTGTTATGCTTTTTAAACTCAATCTCAATTTTTTGAAGATATAGTTTGGATATATTCTCATCGGTCACAACAGCAAATTGGGAAGTGGGAAACTTCTCAAATATAACTGTGAAGATGTCCTCAAAGGTTTCAAGGAAATGAATATCGTAAAATTTCGACTTAATTGTCTCCATAGATATAAATCGAGTCAAATTAATTTTATTAGTTGCTAGACTCAAGTAACAACAAACAATAGAATAGAATAGATAGTTTTGAGTACAAACATTTTTAACAAAAAGAAAGAGTAATTAGTTAAGAGCGATTTCGAGGGGGAGGTGCCGAAATGGTAGTTACTTCTTCTGAAGAAATTATTTTATAAATCTGCGAATTTTGATCCTTTAGTTGAATTTTGAGTAGTCTCTCAATCTTTGTACGACAAAGGTGACATTCATTTTTGCTTTTGATGAGTTCGACTGCGCAAGTGTGACATACTCCCCCATGTCCACAGTCAAGATATACAGCGTCAGGCTGTCTTTCATAGCAAATAACACATAAAGGATCTTTATATTCTTCATCTTGCTTGAGCTCTTCTATTCTGGTTTTATCATTTTGGGTTGCGTTTTGTATGTTTTTGCTTTTAACAGGGAAGCAGTCCATGCAGCATCTGCCTAGTGCTTTATTAATTTCTTTTCTCTCTTTTGATGTAATAACTTTGAAATATGTATTAGACATCTTGAGTACATATTTCTTTTGTTCTATTTCCTTCTTCTTTTCCTTTTCTTGCCTTTTCTCCTTCTCTTTGTTGTAGTTATTTTGGATCCTGTCTTTTTCTTCTTGTGTGAGTTCGCAAAATGCTCCTACTGATTTTGCAGCTGCAAGGATAGTTTTCTGGGAAGAATGAATGTACATTAGAGATAAAAGATTGAACCCAATGATAGATGCTAACACCGGGATATAATTCACATTGAATGTAACATATCTCCCACCATCAAGATCAAAAGCAATAAAGAGTAGTCCCCAGGCAAGTAAGCAATTCAATAGGAACCATATTGTAAAAACTATTACTATGACATTTTGCTCAGAATTCGTTCGAAGGTGTTCCAATAAATATCTCCCATGCTTTGAATGGAGTCTGAATATCAAGCATAGCAACAATAATATTTGATAGATAATGATAATCCAAAATGGAATAAACAAGACTAGCCAGGAGATATCAATTTTGAACTTCACTTGGACTAGAATCAGAATGAATTGAATGACCATCACTAATCTCATAAAAAATATTCTCTTGTTTGCGTATCGAAAGACTTTGTGTTTGAGAGATCTGTTTGAAACATAATAAACCAGTGTGCTAACAAAAAAGTTGAACAACACAAGAGAAGAGAAAATGTTGAATATTACTGAGAATTTGGTGTCATGGGGATTCTCCCCTTCAATTGTTAGCAAAAGAACCAGATATGAAACTTCTTTAAATATTTGAAAGCCAACCGATCTCTTATTCTCACTCTTATTCAGTCTCAAATAATTCTTCATTAAGAAAATGGCATGAATTCCTATGAAGATTCTAAAAATATTCATAGCATAAGCAAGATTATCATGAGTCAACTGTGTGAAAATAAGTAATATTAGGAAAGTGACAAAGCTGACATAATTAAATCCAAGGAACTCTTTGGTCGCAGATTTGAATACTTTTTTGAATTGAGTTTCATGTGTGATCATCAAGTCCGGATCTGAATCAAAAATTCCATTGACTCGATTCATGTCAATCTCAATACTTTCTGGCGAAACACGCATATGAGTGTGTGGACGTGCTCGAAATGGATCTAAGTTAAACAAATTTAATCTCTGAGGTCTGTTCAGGCTGTGGCCTCTTCCTCTTTGTCTGGAGGCATTACTGGAACTCGATGCCATGTTACCAAATATAAACATATAAATTTAAGTGTGATTTTAGAAGTGCTCTGAAGAGGGCATGTTTTCAAAATAAATATTGTAAAGCTCAGAAGCTTCCTAAGGTTTCAACCTATTGTAACTAGACTATTACTAATGAAAAAAAACTAGTCCCTTGAGTTTCAACAAAGAGCTGTTTGTCAAAACGGTCAAAATCAGAGAAATATGGTAATCTGTTAGGGATTGAGGTTTAGGAGATTCAGAGAATTCTTTTGAGTCTGGATGAAGATTTAGTCTCATTCCGCAATTTAACAGCTTCTTAGCAAGATTAGATAATCAAAATAAAATTAACTACTTCAATGAGTTCACCTCTTACTTTCTCTACAATAGGAAAGAAATCGCCGCAGGTGAGCGATCCAACACACAACCGTCCACAGAGTCCAAAGAGTGTAATTTATCTGGTTATCTCCCTTCACCTTTAAAGTTAAACACTTTCAAAACTCTATTAATGCAGAATCCAAACTTACAAAGAACTCTAAATATGAATGATAGATTCTCAGTGAACCCTACAGACCTACGAAAAAAAGTTACCATCACAGATATTGCTAACACAAAAATTACGTTGGTTAAAAAAGGTAAATCTATGAATCATCCCTAGAAATTGCATAGGAAAAAAGATGGGAGGAACAGTTGTGAGAGAAGTAGCCCTTGGAGGGCAAGGTGATATGTTAAGCCTGGCTCAAGATCAAAGCTCTAAGCCAATAAGTGCTCCTCATTATTTTACTGCTGAAAGCAAAGTAATAATATTGAAAAATTGGTTTTAATCTTCAGGCTGAATATGAAGCCAAACTAGCGAAAGCTACAAAGGATGAAAAAAAGAATATACTACTCTGGAATGCCAAGGCCAAGCCTCATGCAGAATATAGAATAACCTTTAACAGAAAAAGTCAAGATGGGCCACCTGATTCAGCATTCTATTTTGATAATAAAGATGAGGTAATTGGCTTTGATAGGATTTAGCTGAAGCTTTTAGTTTGAGAGAACAAAGAATTATTTCAAGTGTCTACAAATTTTAGATGGTGAAAAGACTGTTATGGAGAGACCTAATGTCATACTTCAAAGGCTATCTAAAGCATTTCATATGCGTGTGATAACAAGAGTACAGCCTTGCTAATAGCCGTTAACTCTTTAGACAAGAGAGATGATAAGGGAAAAGGCAGCTGAGCTTGATTATATTCTTACGAAGAAGAGAGTATATTAGTAGTAATAATCATAATGTGTTAGGAAGAAGCATTTAGAAAATGCAAGCTCTTATCGACAATGGATAGATTATTTGTGGGGACAGTCTTATACAAATGGAAAATGGAAGCAGAAAAGAAGATCTCTGATCAAAAAGAGAAGGAGAGAATTGCTAGGGAGCATATGGAAAGATTATGCTATGCAGTAAAAAATTCGCCCCTGCTTCAGCGATTAAACGGATATCTTCTCAAGTCATTGATTTACGCATGGAAACAAGAAGCTGAAGCAAGAATTCAGCCAGCCAAAGAGCATATCAAAATTGAATTTAAATCCCTTGAACTCAGCTCATCCATCATTCAACCCACAATCAAGATTGAAGTTGCGGTATGCATGTTTATTCTCGTAATAATCTCGTTAGGTTGGGAAAAACTATCCTGAAACACCTTCCATAAATTCTAATAGCATCTACAATAGATCAGCCGAATACCAGCTTGCTTGTAAGATTAAAAACCCTAGAAATCCTCATGTTTACTGCTGGAAGATGATCAGCCAGAGAAGCCTCAGAGATAGCGTTCTTCCTCATGATAATCTTGGCTTCAATTCTTCCTATAATTCTGAAGATGAAAAGTTTACTCTCCAATTTGATTCGTTTCTTGTTGAGCACATTGATGCGGTTGAGATCAAAATTATCCTCTTTGATGAAACTGATACTGTGAAAGCTTATCATTATGTTTCACTCAAGCATCTTTATTATGCTAGCAAAAAAGGAAAAGATATATGGCTCTGCATGGGAATAAATGATAAAGACAAAGCTAAGTTCCCTCTATTGCACCTTAGAGTGAGTACATACAATGCAGACAAGACAAAACAAATAATTCCCCAGCTTACCAAGGCTGAACCAAGACTTTATGATAGAGACTTTATTGAAGATACATTCTTTGCCTATACGTTCAAGTTCCCGATTATTACTCCTAAACACACCAAGTTCCTTGAATGTTTGCCTTTATCCTGGAATATTTTGGATGAAAAGACTAGAAGCCTGCAAAGATCGGGAGAGTTGGGAGAATATATTCAAAGAATTAAATACAAACTCTTCAAGAGATATCATCAAAATACAACCAGACAGCTTGCACGTCTCAAGAAAAGTGCCTATTTATGGGCAGAACTTCAGGATGATTTGACGGCATATACACCAATCAAGGGCTATGGTGACAGAGCTAATATCTGGGTAAATGAGGAGTACATTCGTAATTTACCTGGTGTTCAAAGAAGAGAATTTGAAGAGTTCCAGAATGCTGGAATTATTACTCAGCCTGGAGACTACAGCAAGATTCTTTCATATCTGTTCAAGCGTGACGAGTGGGAGTCCAAACCTGAATGGAGACCATTTTATGACAAGCTAAGAACTCTATGTAGAAAAGGAATCCCACCTCAACACAGAATGAACATATGGTCAGAACTAGGAAGAGTTATATATTTCATCAGCTTGACTGAAAATCACCACAAGAAACAAAGAGGCCTGAAACTTTATCAACAAGGAGTTCTGAACCCAGAACATGAGGAAATTTCTCCTGGAATTGACACAGTTAGTGAGAAGAGCCAAAGAGTTTATGAAAACTTGAAAAGAGATGCCATGGATGAGTACTTGTATCTCTACCAAGAACTTGAGGATGATATTGCTCTCTTTAAAGAAGACTTACAAAAAGAAAAGCTTCCCCATGAAAACAGCCTTCGAAATATTTGTAGGACATTCATCTTCTGGTCAAAGTTATTCAGTGACCCGAGCACTGAAGATCAAATTAGATATTTTGTCTCTTACTCAAGATCAATTCTCCACATTTGCTATGGACTTATCACTTGCCAAACCTGCAGTTACTTGGAAAATGATCTTACAGTAGAAGAAGACAGAATCTTTTGGCTTTTAATATCAATTTCTACTTACATCCTCTCAAGCTATTTCGAAACAAATGAGAGCTCCCTTAGTGTAGATACTCTCACACATAGACAAGAGCAATTCCAGAGAAAGAAGAATACCCTGACAAATTCAGCTTTGAGATGCCCACTTATGAGAGGAGTAAAAAGCGATCTTCTCTTGCTAAAGATATTACTGCAAGAAAAAGAAATAGAAATCTTCAACAAATTTGACGAATTAGGTTTGCCTCTAGAATATTACTTCGCAGATCATTTGACATCCCTCTTTTTCAACTTGTTCAATCCTGGGCTCACCTTCCGTATTTGGGATCTTCTGTTCTTCGAAGGAAGCAGCACTAATCAAGTGCAATGTAACAGGCTTATGGTTTGCATTATCTTCCAACTGCTTAGAGACTGCAAACCTCTTATTCTGAAGGCTAAAAAATCAAGTGATATCAAATTTATCATCGACTTGTATGCAAAATTCCAAACCCAGTATGGATATTTCATTAAGGAAGTCTATAGAGTCATTGATACCTACTTGGAACAAAAAGTTCCCTCAAATGCTTCTATGTTGGATCGCCTCTCATACATCAAATATGCCCTATTTACCGATCAATATAACCGCTTTGATAAGAAGATCCAAGCAATTGAGAAGATGATTGAAACTCATCATTATGATGTGTTTGAACAGAATGTTGCTTTCTTTGCACTTGCAAACAATAAATATAATTACACTCCGGATGAACCCCAGACCTTAAGTTATGGAATCTTATCAAAGATGATCAAAGAGTTTTATTCTATCTTTGGAGCTCAAAGGAATAATAGATTTTCAATGAAAACTCCAGAAGAACTTGTAAAAACTGAATTCGATGATCCTCTTGAGAGGGACAAAAATAGAAACAAATTGTATTTAGAAAGCGGTATGAGCCCCGAAAGGTTATTGAGAGAAAAGATCAGCTATATTCATTTCAAGATCCACAGAATGTCTTTCTACTGGCCAGACCTGGAACATCTAGCTATTCATGTTAGTTATGGAAAAGAGAGACAAAGCAAAAGAAATGTCCATAATTTACAAGTTGATTTCGAGGGAGAGTTTGCTTTGAAAAACGTTAAAGACATTCCTCGTGAATTTATAATTGACATTTGCGATGAGAAAGATGTGACAGCATCGAAGAAAATAAAGTCAGTTACAGTTGATCTGAAAAGCATCCCAGTGAATAGCTTAACTAAGATGATTCTGAAGTTAGAAGAAGAATTTAAGGATGTTCCGAGCGAAAATTATCTAACTTCAGAAATAGAAATTTCAATTTTGATGGTTGGAGTGGAGAAAAACTTACAAGACAGTGCACATATTAGACCCCCTCACACCCTTCATATTCAAGAATTGGAAAATGTAATAAGTACTCCAAATATTCTAATTTTTTAGACAAGTTACAAAATTTTCAGAGGACTTAATCTGGAAAATATTTTCAGACCAGAAACTCAACCTATTCTCCCAGGACAAGATATTCAAGATGATCCTCTGAATATTGATAGTTATAAGTATACTTTCCTCTCAAAAACAAGACATGCTTGGAAAGAAAGTAAAACAAATTGGGTTATCCTAATAACTAGATTTCGCAATGAACTATGAAGAATTTTTGATGTTGATGAAAAGAATCGCGCCATTCTGGGTGGGAGTAGCTGACTTTGCTAAAATGTTTAGCATGATTGCAAGAGTCAATCAGAATCAGACCTTCTATGTTAATGACTTCTTTACTCTGCTAATCTTATTTGGAAAATTCACTTTAAATCAAAAACTTGGCCTGCTATTTGAACTGTTAAGTGGCTTTGATGATACATTCCAAGATAAAACAAGTATTGTAACCTAAGATATATCTAACATTTTAGATGAAATACCTTACTATATTCTCAAAGGATTCACCAGCTATCTCTATGATACTTTCATGATTTACATGCCATATAATGAGCTTGAAAATATCATTGACCTGACTGTTCATGGCTATACTTCAACAATAAAAAAGGTCATAATCAATGGGCATACTCAATCCAAGGTCGAGTATCCTAGACAGTTCTTGAATCGTTTGGCAAATTATATCCATCTCACCTTCCAGATGAAGGAGATACACTTTTATCATCAGGAGATCTTGAATCTCCTGAAAGATATTTATGAAACAGAGCTCAACACTGGAAAATTGCTCAATAGGAACAAGGTCGAAATTACATACTTTACCAATGGAATGAGTCACAAGATGAAACTTGAAATGGACCAAAATTGGAAGCTGATTGAAAATACTTTTGATCTCCTAACCTCTACCAAGACTACTTCAGTCTTGCTTAATAGATTCCAATATGTAATTGCCCTCCAAAACCCTCCAACAATCTTTAGCAAAGCCAACTTCATCAAAGTTATGCAAAGATTGCCCCTACTGAACTATCTATCCTCATTTGAAAATACAGAATTCGGAGCCAATTTGCCTTCACTCAGAAACAATGTTCGCTATAGGGTACATATTCTTTAAGTTCCTCGCTCATTAAACTAGCTTGTTATGGATAATCAGCACATCTTTAATTTCACTGTCGTCCCCAATAATGATCTATTGAGTATGATGGATGATCCCTCAAAGAGAAAGGTAATTAATATGAATTTTGTCTGAGTATTAGGAGAAGAAAAAGTTCTATCAAGTTCTCAGAGATTGGGAAGATATAATCTTGAGAGTTGGAATGAAGCATCCTTCATATACAAACATCGGTAATTCACAATCAGGATTCCGCACCAGACAAAAGTACTCGCCTGAAGACAGAAAGATTTCCAGGAAAAAAGTGGATATTTATCTCTCTTATCCTAAAATTATCAAAAACATCAAGAAATATATCATCAAGCTTCTGACACAAGAAATTGGACAAAATTTAGCAAATGCTGAAAAATATAATCCAATCCTCTTCAATGAGCTTTTCTGGAATTTGGATTATAAGGTTAGTCTGTATATCAATAACAGAGAATTTGACCTGAAGAATGCTAATTCTTCATCACCATTTTTGAGCCTTTTGGACCTTGCAAGAGATTTCCCTAGTGAGCAAAGGGTACACAAAGATTTTTAAAAATTAACCTCTTAGGATATTAAGACTGTTGAAGTCATCTTCTTCCTTAAGAATACTACCATCCCTGAAGTTCTAAAAGAACAATACAACCAGCTTGCACTTTATAGATTCGCAGACAGCTCTACAGAATGGTGGCCTTGTCAGATTTACTACAAATTCATTTACGAGAACTCAACACAAGAGCAGGGTTCCAAGACTAACAAGATTGATGGCTATGGGGTTACTTTTGAAAGATTCCCAGAGGGTAACTTATTCTATAAATAGTTAATGAGTTAGAAATCGTCATGAAGAAGGCCTCCGAGGTTGCTGTGGTTCATAAAATAGATATCAATGAGCTAGAGTTGAAAATAAAATTAGTAAGATCTTATTTCTTTACATAAATCTTTAGAAAACATCTTTTAGAGATTCTGTGAAGCCATCTGGTTCTCAAGACTACAATAATACATTACCTACAAATCCTAATATTGGGCCTGAAACTAATTTGGGACAATCCCCTAACCTCAAGCAAAGCATTTCTCAGCCTGCAACAGACCAAATTGTCTCGGATAAGAGCCAATTCACAGGCTTACCAAGCATTTTTGACAGAAATAGATTTAACCAAAATTCTCCCTTCAATCAAGGTAAACTTAACTATTATTGGTATAATTTATTAGAAGAGGAAGAAATATCTGGCCAAGCCAAAGTTAGGCATTATTAAACATTTTCTGTAAATACGTTTCTATGCTGGATGTTACTTTATACTCTATAGTTACAAGAAGTGCATACCAAGTCATTCAAAATAATATAAAACATTAATTAACTCTACTCATTATCATCCTGATCTAACAAGAAACTCATGAATTTCTCCTTAAGTTTAGATGCAGATGGTGTATTCTCCCCTTTTTCTTCGTTCTCATTCTCTTTGGCTTTGCTGCTATCCTTCATAGATTCTAAGCGGTATTTATGTAGACCCACCTAGTACTTAATAAACCCAAACGAAATCTATACTTTAGCTCTTTCCTCTTGAGTAAAGTTTAGAATGCTTGACAGAGTCTCTAAAATTTCAAGCTTGATCTGGTAGCTAGCATTTATATCAAAGTATTTAATCAAGCAGTTGCTAATGACTCTGCGGTCAACCTAATATTAAGCCATAGGAAGATTCTTTTTACCACTGAGTCTTTATTTATTCCTTCAGACTTGGCTCGTCTCATAATTTCAGCTGCTTGAGCTTTTATTTCGTTCTTCTCTTGTTCAGATTCTTTCAACTTATCAGTTAGCTCTTTAATATGAGCATGGAATTCAGAATTTTCTTTTTCCATTTTTTGATATTTCTGTTTGAACTCATCAAACTCCGCATTTTTCTTTTCCGCCTGCTCTAAATCATTTCTTATTTTTCTTATTTGTTCGTCGTAAAGCTTTGAGTGATTTTCCATTATTTGCTAAAAGCGTCAGAATATCACAATATTGCATACGTTATTTTCTTCCAAAATATTCTGAAGATTAGCAATACTCATATGGAGAGTTTCATTTTCGGCAGTCTGAGCCTTTAGAAGATCCTTTAGTTGGCTTATTTCCATGGATTGTTTAGTAACTTGTGAGCTCATCTCAGAAATTGTTGACAAGTCAGACTCTAAATTGACAATATAAGCCTTCTTGTTTTTAATCTCCTCTTCCAATTGCCTAATTTGCGCCCTCAGTTTCTCTGTCTCTTCATTCTTGTTCTTGAAATCGTTTCCAAGCTTCTTTCTTTCTTCTTGTAACTCTGAAATCAACTTTTGTTGTTCTTTCATCTTGTTGTTTGACAAGATTGCATTCGTATTTAATGATTCTACAGCCTGCTGCAATTCCTCATTCTTACGTTTTAGTTCATCCCGAGCGTTCTATTAAACAAGTTAGTTATTCCCAAAAACAATTACTATTGCCTCTTTTTCTTTTTTTCCTAACTCTTTCAGATCACCTTTGAGTCTTTGAATATCCTTGTGAGCATTATCAAGTTTCTCTTTTTCAGATTTCCTAGTATATTTATATATAAAACCTGTGAATGTTACTTGATATCCTCAATATCATTTATCAACTTTTTCGATGTTTGATCAACAAAAGAATTGATGGTCTCCTCGAAAGCATGGAGAAACTCTTTATTACTTATTCTTTTATTCTGGTCTGTTATCTTAGAATTCAAGACTTTCTCCAATTCAAATGCCTTGAATAAGCCATTTAATTTAGATAGTCGTGAAATGATTTGATTCTTGAAATGCTGGGAAATTGTGTTCTCTATTTCTTTAACATTTTTCCTTTCATTCTGAAGCTCATTTTTCAGCTGCTCAATCTCTGCTGTATACTTCTCATTCTCTTGACCAATAGTACCAACAGTCTTTTCAAATTCTTTCAATTGCTCTTTCAATCGTTCATTCTCCTGTCTGAGCTCCTCACTACCAGCAGAATTTTGTAGTTGCTCGGTAGCTGCTTGTAGGCTCTGTTCAAGTTCTTTAATCTTCTTCTCAAATTCCTCAATTTGAGAATTCTTAGTTTCTATCAGTTCCTTAGAATGTTGAAGATTCTCTTTCAGGCTCTCAATTTCTTGGTCAGCCTTGATGGCTGCATCTGCTGCAGCTTGTAATGACTTATCCATTTCTTGTTTTAAGTTATCGTACTCAGTATTTCTATTCTCAAGTTCTTTTCTAAGATCTGAGAGATTTTGATTCAATTGGTTGATCATGTTTTCTTTCTCTTCAATGCTTGTCTTGAATTCATTGATGGTTGTATTAGACTGCTGAATTGTGGCTTCAAGTTCAGAAATCTTGCTGTCCTTAGCTTTCACTATATCTTCGAGTTCGGTGATTTTATTCTCATGTTCAGTAACCTTATTCATCAATTCCATTTTTTCAGCTTGAAGAGAACCAACCTCGGCTTTCAAATTTGCCTCATCATAAAGGGTCTTTATGATTTTGTCATTTGGAACAGCAGTCTCTAGAACTTCAGCAGGGACCTGTTCCATCATAACACTTTTAACCAACTCTCTTTGTTCGCTTGAAATCGACTCATCAGATTCCTTTTACATAAAAAGTAGATTAGAAGCTCCTTACGATCAAGATCATGAACTTTTTGGTGAAATTTTCGATTGCACTATTTGCGATTTCTGTTTCATATGCTAATATATTCTCTTTCAAACATTGTAACAAGTCGTGTTGTATTGTTTCAGATTTTTCCTATTGAATGAATCAAATCAGAGAGAGAGAAACTACCTCTCTAGCAATAGCAGCCATTTTTAGAGTTTCTTCCATATTATGGGTTAAGTTTTTAATTCTCTCTTCGAGACTGTTTGTATGTTCTTGATGTCTTTTATTCGTCTCTTCTAATTTTCTATTCAAATCCTCAATTGTTTTCTTCATTTCGTTTCTCTCCTTTAGTAATTTATCATTTTCTGTTGCAAATTGTTGTATCACTTGCTCTTTTTCTTCCAGTGAGTTCTTCAACTCTTTCATCTGAGCTACTAGCCTCTTAACCTTTGTTTCAGTTTCTAAATCGGAGCTCTTAGAAGACCCTTTTGTAGGAGAATCATCTTTAGAATCGTTTTGTTTCCCAATTGAGAATACTTTAGGAATAAAAAGCTCAGTTTTCCTTGAGCTTGAATCATCTTCGTCTGATTAGTTCAAAAAAATAATGTAATGAAACCTTCTTGATTTTGTTCTCTTCCTTTCTTTTTTCTATCATTAGATTCATTATTCTTCTTAGTGGACTTCTCTTCTCTTTCTTTTTCTGGTTCAATATCATCGTCATCTTTAAGGATCTTTTTAATAAGAAACGAATAAAACCAAAATACATTAGCAGTGAATGAACCAATTTTTCCTCCGACTTTTGACATTCCATCTTTTAGACTTGCAAGTGCTCCCCAATTCATTTGCAATAGTTCTCAAAATAGGACGTAAATTTATTAAATATTGACAAGAAAATATAGATGAACACGTATTAAAATCTAATCCATATTTGTCTTATTCATTCTTCTCTTTAAGCATAGATGTAGCATGTAATGGGGTTAATTCATGCATAAAAGGGATATTTACCAGAACATTATTATTTAGATCGTATCAAATCTTGTATCAGAATTTGGTCATAATAATTATTTAAATAAGAATCAAATAGTATCATGGACAAGGTTGAGAAAAGGTTCGAAATCAAAAAGTGGAATGCCGTCGCTTTATGGTCTTGGAACCTTCAAGTTGACTACTGCGCCATCTGCAGAACCCATCTTATGGAACCCTGCATTGAGTGTATTGCTAATCAAGGAAGTAATGCAGCCAAAGAATGTGATATAGCCTGGGGTGTTTGCAATCACGCCTTCCATTTCCATTGCATCTCAAGATGGATCAAGAATAGACCTGTTTGCCCACTTGATAATAGAGATTGGGAATGGCAGAAGTACGGAAAATCATAATTATCTTGTATTATTCATACTTCTTGCATAGCGTAAGGTTATATACATCATACATGCTTGCTTGATCAGCATAATCGGTGCCATATGAAATTCTTTCTCGAAAAACTTTAAAAAAACCAATACCTTCACAAGGATGAATTCTGATCTTGAAAAGATCTTATCTAAGACTGAAAAGTATAAAATGAGGAAGTTAAATAGCCTGAGAAATATATAACAAAGAAGGAATCCTTTTATTTATAGGTGAATGTCCTTTGGTATATTGCTATGAAATTAAGGACTCAAAATATTTCCTTACCATCTCGTTGAGAATCTTTTTCTGTAGTATTAGTTCTGGCATAATGGTACATAGCCTGGTCATTTACTGAATCAATAGATTGTTTTGACACTAAGATTTTATTCATATCGACTTCTTGGCCCTTTACGGGAGCAATTTTCATGGATTGCATATACTCCAAGAGTTGAGTAGGCACTTCAGCTAGAACTTCTTTAGCTAAAGTCTCTTTGTCTCCTCCAAATTTGTTGAAAGGAACAAATTGCACTAAATCTCTTTTAGCTTTGACTCCTAGTGAATTCTCTAGTCCATTATCTCCGTCTAGAATTTCCATCTCCTTGAAGTCCGCATTACCAATTCCAACAATAATTACTGACAAAGGTAAGTAAGCTGAATTAATAAGGCAATTAATGGTTTCTTCCATATCATGAATCATTCCATCTGTCAGGATAAGTAGAATGATATATTCATTAGAGCTTTCAGCTTTTGCAGTTTTTGCTGCAGCCATGGCCTGCTGCAATACTCTATGGAAGTGGGTGGGGCCATCCAGTTCAACATTTTTCAAAGCTTTTTGATACACTTGCATAATTCCATCTAGGCCATAAGCCCATGGATTCTTTTCATCACCTGTCAATGAGAAACAATGGGAGGTAGGTCTGCCAAAAGGTTTGGCTCCAAAACCATACATAGGAACTTTTTTATCATGATCATAACAAAGCAAGATGTCACAGACCCCCTCAATTGCCTTTTGATATTGATTGAGTTCTCCATTAGGAGATATGTAATGAAGAGACTCAGGACGTGTAGGAATTCCATTGGATCCCGTAAAATCAATTGCAACTATCACACTTAATTGAACACCTCCTCTTAAGTAATCCAGGAATGAGGGTTGTTCTTGAATACTGAAGGATTTGATTTCAATGATTCCATATTTCTTCTTCTTGTCAGGCTTGCTAAGAACAAACTGTCTCTTTTCTTGATTGATAAGCTCGTCAAGGGTAAATATACAACTTCCAATGAGTTTCTCAGTAAACCTTTTCCTTGTATAGACTTCAAGAGAAACAGGTCGCATCAAGTCTCCATTACAAAGTGTTTGTAAGTTAATACTGAAAGGAGCCCATTGAGGATTTAAGTTCTTTTTGATAGTCTCAGAAGTATATACAACAACATTTCCAGCATCTCCTGTCATTCTTGCAAACTTGAAATACGGGCTGCTAGTACTGAACCAGCCATTCTTGTTGGTTAGCTTTCTTCCATGGATCTGGAAATAGACAATTGAGGAGGCTTTTGTGTTGACTTTTTCACTTCTAATAATTAGTTTCCCAGTGACTTTGTTCTTATTCTTGATATCGAAAATAGCAGTTGAGTTCTTAGAACCAACAATTTCACCTAAGGTAGTATACACATTTCCAACAAGTTCCCATTTGTTTGGACCATCGATGTCAATGACTTCAAAGCGCAAGTTCTGTTTAACTTCAAACTGATAATTCATTTTGAATGTGGTTGCGAAATTAGGGTTTAAATTATCCAAGATCATTTCTGTTTGCCCAAACAAAGTTTCTTTTCCATTATCTATTGTGTAAATCCTGACTTGCGGATCGGTTAAGCTCAAAGCATCCATGTTTTTTAGCTGTCTGCATGATAAAAACAATTCCACTTGCTCCTGTCCAGGTTTCTCCTGGTTAAGTAATTGTAGACCGGGTAATTTGGATAAGTCTTGCATGTCAATTTGATTATTCTGTATAGTCAATTCATTTTATTTATTTATTTAAAAGAACGCACTCTTATAAGAAATCCAATTTTAGGCTCGATATCAGAAAATAATACTGATAATAGAGAGCACCAATCAGACATGTAATTATCCGATCTTGTTATCAACCCTAGAATTTTTCGGTTTTGAAAAGTGTGAAACACTAGATCTAAGACAGAATGAATATTTTAGAATGATGAAAAGATTTGATATTGAGAGTTGTCTTCT
>Ga0065720_1019541_pt1 | contig 24012 bp, 27 predicted proteins | sample Thericmetagenome_FD_59107 | JGI IMG/M metagenome (GOLD analysis project Ga0065720, IMG submission 59107) | Thermophilic microbial communities from the Joint Bioenergy Institute, California, USA of rice/straw/compost enrichment - eDNA_2 v2... | ecosystem: Engineered > Solid waste > Grass >... | reverse complement strand
GGGGGGGGGGGGCGGCAAGCCATCAATGCTCCCACGAGTTGCAACCCGGGAACCGCGCTTCCGCAGGGACACAACATGTTCATGCCAATGTCGTGATGGAGGTGATGCAAATTGTGCACAGATTAATCCGCAGGTACACCAAGAGCCCTTCTGCTGGTAGACGAGAGGGGCGCAAAATCTCCGATTTGTTTGTTTTTCATTTTTCGTCCGATGGGTAACCCGGCAATGGGGTTAGCCACGCCACTGGAGATGTCCTATGTTTCACCCAGAGTGTGGATCTTTGCTAAACTCGCATGTCGAATTGGCTGTCTCCAACCGCTCGAGTTTCAAGTTTTTGTCTCGAGACTTGAGACCCTCATCGACCTTCTTTGTGGGTGTATTTACTATGTGCAGTACATACACACACCTACAGAGCCATGTACGTTAAGGAAGATAGTTAGAAAGAGTGGTGATCGGGAGCGACGTCCGACTCGCATTGAATCTTAGATTGCTCTCTCACTTGATGACAATATCTGGTTAAGTTCAAGCAATATCACTGATACCAGCTGTGAACAGCCATTCCTGGCCATCAACCGATGATTCTAAATCCACTGTGAGAACATTGGGACAGCCGGACATCGCCGCACCTTGTCCTCATTGATGAAGTCTGGCTGAGACTGTGGATGTGTCCCATGGATTAGCCTGTCTTCAGCGATAGCCTAGCAACCATCACTAGCAATCAAACCAGATGAAAGAATCCATTCATGTGCACACGGCGTTACTCAATGGTTCAAGGTGGAAATCAAAATGCTGTGGCGTAAAAATGCCAGCAACTGGTGTGGTTCTTCGCGCGCGCCCTGGGCCTCCTTCCAAGGTTCTTGAGCCCCACCTAGTGCCAATTTTAGCGAACCTCGGCAGGGAAACCCACGGTTTTCCCAGGTTCACTTGCCCACGCTCCGTGGCGCACCAGCCGCCACGAGGCAGGGGGCGAATCGCTGACCTCTCGACTTCAACCTTTCCAGGTTCCCGGTCAGCTCTCCCAGCTTCCAGCAGATGAGCTGCTCCAGCTACCAGCCCCAGCGGCGATCGCTGCCCGAACCTGCAGCCGCCCTGCCCCACTGCTGCTGACATGTTTCACAACGCTGCTGTTGAAGACTGTCAGACCGAGGTGGGAGATGCTGCGTGTAGCCGCTGGTCTTAAAACATCTGCATTTTTTTTTGCTAAGTTTCTGTCAATTAAAGCTCTCAAATGCACATGTTACAGCCACTGTTCCCTTTTAGCCCAGAACCTCTAAGAGAGATCTGACCGTCGTTCCTACTGCGTTCAGCAAATGACTCCGTTGATCGCGTGATGCTACTCTCCAGGCATAAACACACAGTGCTCTTCTGCTTTTGCCACTGCGCTGGCGTCCCAAGCCGGCAAAGCAACCGAGCAAAACCTGGCCAGCTGCCAGTTGGAGCCCCGCCAACCCCAACCCCACATGCTTTCAGGGGCTTCAACTTTGCCTGTTTCAGATCAGTGATGCGACTGCTCACGGACCCGTTACCACTTTCTTCTTGTTTCGAGTCGCTCGTATCGCGAATCTGCGACAACACCGACAGTTGTCCCGGCAGTTTGTTTCCCCACCGACACCACTCGCATCATGCCTCTTTCGACCTGTCAACTGACGCTGATGATGAGATGGAAGCTGATAGTCGTAAAATGATGGTACTGATGCTGGTGTGCGGTTGTTTCGTTTTGCCACTAATTTCTTGAGATTGTGGATTATCACGTTGATTTGGAAAATGGGGACCGTCTGCTTGAAGAACCGGGGACTGGACTGATGACATGCAGAAATCCAAGCTGCTTTCCAGAAGCATGGCGGTGAAATGTTTATTATCGCTGGGAAAGCCTGCAGTTCCGTCATCATCCCTTCCGTCCGTCAAGCATAACCGCGACAGTTGCATGGCGGCAGCAGACGGTACCGACATCACAGGTAGTGTACAGAGTAATATTGCCACCGAGTCCTGATGCCATAGACAACCCTGAACTGGAGAGCTCTCGAGTTTTCTATCTTCTTTTTCTTTTCTTTTCTTTTCATTTTTTTTTACTAAGTGAAAGTTCATGGACATCATCATCAGAACAAGCCCAGTACCACATTACGATGTGCACTATAAAACGGAGCTCATTCAGCATCGTCTGCTGTTTAAGTGTTTTTTTTCTGGGCCTTATCTACGAAATGGGCACCTAGGGTGAGAGTCCGTCCTCTCTAGCCACCTCTACGACCCGGCCTACATGCGGTTTTGTAATATTCCCCACAATGTGGAAGCGGATGTGGCACAGCCAGCAGCACATCAACATGGGAAATCTTGGGTCTGGCCGCTCCGCGTGGTGCAGCAGCCCAGTTTTGGCCAATATTACATACTCCATCTATATAATAAGTGGCTGCGAACCATGAAGGCCACTCAGAACGATAAGATTTGTTCTTTCCTGGTGTATTAGACAGCAGCCCCGCAGAGGCCGTACGAGCTTTATTTCCCTCAGATTTGACTTTACGCCGGCTTTGTCGACCCAATCCAGCACAATTTCTTTGTGAAACCTCGGCGAGAAGACCTAGTTAGGGGACAGCCAGCTCTTTCGCTACATAAAACATCCTGGGAGGTGGTGACGGGCTGCTTTGCCGATCATTTTGTTCTGCACTTGTGTTCTGCACTTCTCTTTCTGGCAGGCATCAAATTATACTTCGATCGAACGGCTCGTGTAGCTCATAATTTATCGTGATGATCTGTGTTAAGCATAATCAAAGGTATCTATATCGAAGACATCGTCCGTAAGCCGTAGCAGAGGTATTACACTACTATCTTCATCCACCCCTCCCTGCCATCTGCATCCTCCGTATCCTCTCCTCTGCTGCACGGGCTCTCCGTTCTCTCTCCAGCTTCAGCCTCTGTTCGGGCGTCAGGCCCCTTGCCTCCTCCAGTCTCTTCTCTTCTGCCGTCTTCGGCGCTCCTGCGTTCAGCAAAGACCCTCCGCTCTTCTTCCCCTTCTCGGTGCCGTTATTCTTCCTACTGGCCTCTTCGGCCCTTAACCTCTCCTCTTCCCGTCTCCTCCGCTCAGCTTCCTCCTTCTCCTTCTCTGCCCTCTCCCTCTCTGCCCTTCTCTCTGCTTCTTCCTTGGTGATTGGGGGTGGTACCTTCGCCTTTTCCCAATCCCACGCCTGTTCACCAAGTTCGGATCGTGCGACCCGGAAAGCATCACGCGTTGCTCGGTCTCCGGCCAACTCGAATGGGGTCTTGCCCTCGGCACTGAGTACCGTCGGGTCGGCAGGCTGCGGCTTAGCCCGTGTAAGCAGGCCTGTGACAATGGCTGGCGAGTTCAGAGAAGCGGCAAGATGCAGAGGCGTTGGTGCATGATGGTTTTGTTGGGTCTCTGGGGGATAGAAGCGGAAGTCTGCAGGAAGGTTGTTGTTTGAGAGATAGGACAGGAGAGCAGGCAGCTTAGAGCGGCGGATAAGGGCTTGGAGTTGGTTTGTGTGGAAGAGCGCTGTTTCTTGCTCTTCGGTGAGTTTGGGTGGTGATGGTTTTGGGGGTTTGGGCTCGGGTTTAGCTTTGGAGTCCTCCGCTGGTGGAAGCGCAGCAGGCTCAGGCAAGATTTCACGGACTTTGAGCCGAGTGAGCTCAATGAAGGAGCGCATAAGCTCGTTCTGGGTAGCGCGGCGAGTGTTGAAGGGGAAGCCCCTAATGCGTGGGTCATTTGCACGCAGCACTTGATTCTCATAAGGTCCAAACAGAGTTCGCCTATTCGTAGAGCCCGTGGCCCGGATGAAGAGGAGATCGGCCGTGTCAATCAAGGCCTTCCAGTCCTTGAGCAGGTTGCGCACATCCTCCGTCAGTGCCTGCTCGTTGTACCTACGGAGGGACGAGCCGGCCGAGTGAGCAGGCCCCTTGGCGTTGTCATTTGCCGACTGAGAACCCCCCTGTTTCCGTCTGGTTGTATACCTGTGGAAGGTCTTATGTGCTAGAACAACCGCTTCCCTGTTAAGAGGGCCTGAGCTAGAGCCGTGCTTGCTGTGTTTAGGAGAGAGGCAGACCACCATGGCAGCGAAATGCCCGCCACCAATCATGCAGAGGAAGATATGTCTGCCGTTATATGTAGGAGGCACATTTACGCCCTCCTTAGACTGTTTTGGCATAGATATTGGCGGCAATTGTCTCGTTTTGATGGCGTCAACAATGGCGTCTTCTTTTTCCAACTCTTGAGGGGTGAACATGGCCTTGTATATGCCGTAATAAGTGTTCTCTGGCAGAGTCGGCGAGCTGAACCACAAAAGCGGCGACTTCCCGGCCCCCACTCTTTTTCTCTTCGCAGACTGCTCGTCGTCCCGATCAGGAGGGTTACGGTTGTCTGTCAACGAGATTTGTTTTCGAAGCAGTGCCGATAATGCAGTTTCCCGGCGAGATGTGGCCTCCTCTTCATCATCGGACTCCGGGGTGTCAGAACCTGAAATGCTCAGGTCTAGCTCTTCTACCAGCTTTTCGAACTCGGCTTCAGAGACAGGTTTCAGGCCATTCATCTTCTGCTTCAGATTGTAATGGTGGAAATCGCTCTTGAGGTGACCCTTCTGCTCCTCAACTGTGGCGAATGACAGATTGCATAGTGAGCAAGACTGGGAGCCAAGGGCGTTATCCTGGCTGGCCAATTTGGCCGAAGCCTGGTCTTTCGAGGCTGTCGCGTCGTCGCCGTCGTCTACATTCGCAAGCCCCGCATCATCAGTCTTTAGGGTCAGGGAATTGAGCACCTCTGGCGGGAGATCATAGAGGTACAAAGGCCGCCGCAATAGCTCATCCTGCTTCTTGTCCATAACGGCAGCGTCGTGTCATCGACTGCTGTTTGACTGCCCTTTGTGACGTGGTGGTTCAGACCGGAAAACAGTCACACTCAGCAAGAATGGTTGGAAATTGGCGGGGCCTTCTTATCGCGGTCATCGATAAGAGCCTCTCGCGCTATGCGTCATCGGTAAGCCCGACTGAGCCCTAACCCTGATATAACGACTTGCCCAAAACCGCCATCCGGAACGCGACTGCTCATTTGCCATCGATCCTGGAGCAAAGCCTGCAACAAAAGACTAGCATAGGAGATTACAATGGCTGTGCGCTATTTCTATTTTATATTTGTAATTCTAGGTAGATACCTGGGTACGTGCCTTCTCATGGCTAGCCTGCCCTGGGCGCGGTGATATCGGTCTGCACCTTGTTTTGGCTTGTTTGCTGGGCAGCTACTTGACCTGAAATAGCTTTCGCTGATGGAAAATAGGTAGGGAAGTTTTGGAAGCCTTACCTGTATTTTGCGCTAATATAGTTGATACTTTGAGCTGTTAACTGTAGGGAAAGTGGTATCCAATTAGAGTAAGCCTGTTCAGAAAACTTGAGGATGCTTGTTTTCAGTTTGTCCTCATTGTTTTCATGCTCTGATTTCTCCACACCACATTCATCTGCCGACTCGTTTGAGGTGATGAAAAGCGGCTTGGGAGTTGCGATTCCTAGATCACATGCTCTCTGCGTGTGGCAGTGCGGTTTATAGCGCCCCAAAACACTTCTCAATCCACCCATCGAGGTCGAAATCGAGGAAGCTCGATTCGTCCATGTCATTACCTTCGTCGTTCGAAGAGTCTATCTTTGAAGAAATAAGCGCCGCGTGGAGGGTTACCTGACTGGTGTCCTTGGAGCGCAAATGGGTATCCTCCAGCCAGAGGGTTATGTACTCTTCTTGCGCCTCTTCGTCGTCCGGGAACCTGTCCAGGAATTTTAGAGCTCTCTTGAAAAGCTTCCGGTTTCGATGAATAATCAAGGAGTCGGTGGCCTTTTTGAGCGCCGGCGCTCGTGGTCTTTGGTTCGTCGTTGGCTCGATATCTGACCCCTGGGTTAGCTGGCCTGGAGGCGAACCAGGGGCAAGCGAGCTGATTCTCACCTGGCTTTTCGACAGAGCATTCCTGAAAATGGTAGTAAAGCGGGCGAGGTAATGTTCGTCTGTAGATCTGCATTTAGCGACTGTCAGTATCTGAACTGGCATAGCCTCATGAACTGAGCCGTAGTAGCTAGACCTAGCAGCCACCTCCTCGATCTTGTCTTCATCCTGAGGAAACTCCCGGGGAATGGCTCCGCAGAGTTTCCATAGTGTTGGGAGGTGCACCTGAGGGCTCTGTTTGGAATAAAAATAGTCCAAATTCTCAGGACTGGCACTTCGACTCCCCAAGCGGCTAGCCAGCTTCGACATCTCGTACTGTTCTGCCCAATCCAGAGTCATATCTCTCACCATCTCAAGCCTGCTAATCCACTGACCCAGTGTTTCTCCTTCCTGCCGAGGAAGCACCTCTCCAAGAGCAACCAACTCGCCACGAGGTCGCCTGCGCTCCTGGTAGATGCTGGTTGTTGTCTCCTTGAAAAATATTTGATTGGGGTGGATAAACTCGGTAGGGACGGGACCCCTGTAGCCTCGACAGGCCCAATATTTAAGAATGAAGTCGACAGTGATAGTATCAAACCAGCAGTAGAAAGAGCAGCAAGGGGGGCAGAATCCATAGACCAGCTCGGTTGATGACTCCTCACTGCATAAACCCATGTCCCTCTTCTCCTTTTGCCCCTTACATTTCTGTAACCCTTTGTCGATGGTATGTGCACATACCGTGAAAATCTTTCTCTCGATGTGGCACATTTTTTCAGGTAGAGAAGGGTATATATATACTCTACCCTTGGGGCTTAGAGAGAAAGGACTGCTGGGGGTAAGAAAGGTAGCCAAGAAATGGGCAGCGGATTTAGGCCTGGAGGGTTGTTTGTCGGCTACGTACTGACGGGGGCGATAGCCATTTTAACCATTAAGCCTTGCGTGATGGGAATCAATTGCATTGTCTTGATCCTTGACAGTTCCATTGAATAAGTCTCAAGGTACAAAGACGGACCGGAGGTGACTCGTAACAAAGCAATTACTTATACATTTTTATGTAGTCGCCAGCGCCTGTTCTTGTTTCAAGCCATCCAGGAGAGTCGAGGAACAGGCTCGAGTGCCCACAATCAACACACAGACCGATGGATGCCTTCTTCCATTCTCTTCTTCTCAACCCCCTCCACTTTGTCCCTCCTGTGTTTTTGCCTTCTGTGTTCTTTATCCTTCTCTTGTACCTCCTCCCTCCTCTCTCTCTGCTCTTTTAACACTGACAAATCGACCTCATCTCGTTCCATCAGCATCTCTGTAACCTGTACAATATCTGTGATCAACCGGTCAAGCATATCAAGGCTCATGTTGACGCGCACCACGACCCTCAGGATTTCTGTGGAATTCACATTGGGGGGTAGTGCATAGTTGGGAATGATCCATTGGCGCGCCCGTAACAACAACGAAATTGTTTCCTGTTGAATGTGAGGGAATTGACGGCGGAAGTCATCAGTTAGGCGGAATGACACCACAGGAAGACCAGCAACGTAAGAAGCTGATGTTTCTCCTCCCTTTGGTTCTCTTTTTCCTTGAACTGGACGATGGATATCGCTGACACAGGTGTACCATCCCGTCTCTTCCAAGCTCTTGGACAGCATTCGGGCATTGGCCAGGCAATTCTCCATGGCTTCGCGATAGCCATCGAACCCGAGATGGATAAAATTATAATACTGCACTACCACCTGGGCGCCAGGCCGCGAGAAGTTAAGGGTGAACGACTCCTCCGTGCCGCCCAGGTAATGGAGCTTGAATATGAGGTCCTGTGGCAGATACGCTTCATCACGCCAGATAATCCAGCCCAGTCCTGCGGTCACCAGACCGTACTTATGACCTGAAGCAAGGTGTCAGTGTGGTTCTGCAAATGCTAGATCAACTCTCACCAGAGGTGTTGATGGAGTGGACGCGTGGAATTTCAAAGTTCCTGTCCCTTCGCATTAGTGATGCAAACTTTGAGCAAACATGTTGAGCTGTGACGCTCACCACTTAGCTCCACCTGCCCCAGCAAAGGTAAAGGGGGCCACAAACCCCCCGCTGGCAGCATCAACATGAATCGGGATATCGATCCCAGTGTTCTTCTGATACTCGTCTAGCACTTGTGCGACCTCCTCTACAGGCTCGTAGTGCCCGGTGTACGTGCTTCCCAAGATGACAAACACCCCAATGGTGTTTTCATCCACATTTTCACGTACCAGCTCTGGGTCCAGGCGATACTTGCTCTTCGCTGATACTGGTAGTATCCTCGCCTCGACGTCGAAGTATCTCGCAAACTTTTCCAGTGCAACCTGTGCATTGGCCCCCATGATAATGTTCGGTCGGCTTGCATCTTTCCCCTGCTCCCTGCGACGTTGCTGCCAACTACGCTTCATGGCCAGCCCGCCCAAATGTATGGCTTCGGATGAGCCTACAGTTGGAGAGCCGACAGCCTTCTCGCCCTTCTGAACACCCCAGAGGTGGGCCAAAATGCTAACACAACGTTTGCTAAGATCCAGGAGTGCAGGATACTCGTCGTTGTCAGCGAGATTCTTGTTAGCATTGGCACTCAGGAGGCTTTTAGCATTATCCTCCAAGTAGGTGTTAACAAAACTGGCCAGGTTCAGATTTGGACGGCCATCTAGATCAAGCTCATCCTTGAGCATCTGGTACACTGTGTCACCAGGGGCGCCGTGCTGCGGGATCCTGTATTTGGGGATGTCACGCCTGCTGGCATACGGTGTAGAAAATGGAGTGAGATGAGAAGATCCAGGTATTGCTTGAGCAATTAATGGGCCCGTATCTTCATGCTGTAGATGGTGTATGATGTCCTCGGGATTGACCTGATCCACAATCAGATACCCTCATGCATGGGAGGTACATTGATACAGTCGGTGGTTACTAACATGTCTAGCAAGTGACATGGTCGTTTGGGTTGAGCAGTTTGAAATCTCTGATGTTGAAAGCAATTCGAGATATTTGTAACTGACACAGTAGGCAGTACGGGCTGCTCTTTCAGAAGTTTTGTCGTTGTGGCTTTTGGTTGTACTGGGTGGCTACAAACCAAAGCCAGGTCTCCCACCAACTCCTCTTTGGTGATGACATCATAGGTGATCTGTTCATTGTTGGATACTTGGTGACCAGCGGACTGACTTAAAGGTCCATTGGTTCCAAGCGATGGAAGCCACAAAACTTTGTGACAGTATCAGAAAAGGGCGGCTGATTTGACAGTGAAGCACTCCTGTCAGTGCCTCCTCAGGATCCCGGCAGAACCACATTAAGCTTTGAGACAAGCCTGTCAAACCTGCATGCCTTTTGACATCGCGTTTGTGCAAAGCTAGGTTTGAAGCGATTCCGCTAACTTAAAAAAACCTCTACAGCTTAACACATACTCAAAAACCACGTAGTACCAAATGGGCAATGATATTTTGCAGCCCTTGCATGTAATAATAGCCCTTCCTTGCCTCGACCCACAGCGAGCCGATGGAAATGAAGGGAAAAGAATTCCCACAAGGGAGAGATGTTCCAGAAATTCCCCAGCCGGCCGAAGCCAACAGGGAGCGGTCAAGGGTATAGTTTGCAATTAGCAAAAACGCGATCTCGGACGAATCCTCACTGATACGCGTAATACCCCTGCACTGGGATGGGGAAAAAAAGAAGAGAAGAAGAGTAAGATGTTGGCAGAACTGTGACACATTTATACTGGAATCTTAGTGGTCCGTGCACGTTTGCATTCTGCAAATGCCTGCACGTGATACTATAGGTCACGTGCAGATCGCTGTGGTAACAGTAGATTGATGAACTCCAGATGATAATGGGAAGCTACAAAATTTCTATGTATATGATCATCTATGGTCATGATGAATACAGCCGGCAACTCAATGCCCTTACAGAATGTTTTTCACACATTGAATAATCAAAACCATGCCGAATAAACCGCTTAACCAATCCCTTGACACCATCACAAGCTACAGCTTAGCCCCCTTAGCCCGCCGAGCCTCCTTCTCCCGATCACGCAACAACCGGCGCAGGATCTTGCCGCTGGGGCTCTTTGGAATGACGTCTAAAAACTCAACACCACCCTTGAGCCACTTGTAGTGTGCTTTGTGCTTCTGGACGTGCCGCACAATCTCGGACGCAATCTCCTCCTCCCTCTTCTGTGCTGCAAGTGATGGGGGAGTAACAACAAATGCCTTAGGCACTTCACCATCACGCTCATCTGGAATGGCGATAACAGCGCAATCATCAACGTAAGGGTGTGTGAGTAAGTGAGCCTCCAGTTCAGCGGGGGCAACTTGGTGACCCTAGTTGTTGCATTAATTCATCATGTCTTGGCTCGTTTGAGAGAGTGAAGGAAGAGTGGCCTTACCTTGACCTTGATGAGCTCTTTGAGGCGGTCTACGATTGTGATATGTTCATATCCCTGTGGAGACTTGGTGACAATGACCTCATCACCCGTCCGCAGCCATCTTCCATCCTCGTCCCAAATGAAGGTTTCAGCGGTTGCCTTTTCATTGTTAAGATATCCAAGTGTAACAGACGGTGACTGCACCAGCAGTTCGCCTGGCTTGCCATACTCTGTGATTTCTTTGCCATCGAAATCAATTACTTTGACCCTTATTCCAGGCAGAAGAGAGCCGGACGTTCCCTGAACGATATCATGCTCGCTCGATGAGCAAACCACAGGCGCGGACTCAGTCAGACCATATCCCTGGCCAACATGCCAGTTGGGAAACACGCGGAGCAGGTCTTCAGCGGTTTCCTTTCCAAGAGGTGCAGCTCCTGTAAACAACAACCTGACACTGCTCAAGTCATATTTCTTAAGGAGGTCTTGGTTGCTCAACATTCGGATAACGATGGGAGGAACCTGAATGATTGTTATTAGCACCGAGGATCGTTGGCTGTGCTGCTGGCTCAACTTACCACAGGGAGATAGTTGATTTTGAATCGCTCGATAGTTTGAAGGTACTCATTGAGGTCGAACTTTGGCAACACAATGACTTCATCACCGCGCCAGATGGCAACATGACCAACAACAGTCAGCCCATAGATATGGCTCAAGGGCAGCAGTCCGAGTGTCACTTGGGTCTCGACTCCAAACTTTTTGCGGCCCACGTCCTCAAAGATGCGGAGCTGCATTGTATTGGCAATGACATTGCAGTGAGAGATCATAACGGCTTTCTGGCACTCTTGGTTAGCAGCAGTTCGTCCACTTTGCTAATCAGCCGGAAAGAGAACTTACCGGCAGACCCGAGGTACCACTCGAGTAGCAGAGATACGCCACCTGCCGGGCACCTTGCCCCTTAATCCAACGCAGCGGCTCGAGATCAGGCACAGTGCGACCTAGCTCAATTAAGTCTTCAAGGGTCTTGAAGCCGGGCTTCTTTGTATGTGACTGATTGGGCAGCTCCATCAAGAAAATTTTGTCCTGGGGAATGCCCACAGCCTTAGCAGCCTTCAGCGCAGTCTCGAGAACAGGGCTGCACGTAAAGATAGCCTTTGCCCCAGAGGACCTAAGCTGGTATGCCAGCTCCTCATCTGAATATGCGACATTGGCTGGTGTGCAAATACCGTTCAGGCGATGGATGGCATGGGTCACACCAATGTAATCGATCTGGGAGGAAAAGCAGTGAGCAAGATTCTAATTTGCTTGATTTTGAAGAGAACGGGCGCTTTACTTACTGTGTTGAATGAGAAGATGGCAATGACCTTATCCCAGGGCGAGTCGGCATTGGGCTCCCATCCCATAATCTTAGACAATGCTTTGGCTACGAGATCGGATCTCTCCCAAGACTGGGCTAGGGTGAATGTTTTGCCTGTAAGGCCGCAGGTGAAGGGGTTCCGGCTCTTTGCAACAGGATAGCGGCCATAGATTTCATTTCTCATGAACTCGCCGATAGTTACTGAATCTGGAGGGTCTACCTTGGTGTAAGTCTGGTGGATCTTGGAAAATAAGACAATCACTTAAGGTTTTTTCATGCAGCATACCGAAAGGCAACTTGGGAACCCATGGGGGAGGATAAAACACCATTTTGCCAAGGGAATCGTATCACTCAATCACAAGGCCCTGAACCGTCACTGGAAGCGATGTAAAGGAGAAATTGGGGCTGAGCTGAGATAATGAAAAAAAAAACTGTTGATGCTGAGAAGACAAAAATTACCGTCACTTTGGGTGGCAAGTCCAGCGAGTAAATCAGACATAAGAGAAGGACAAGAGGGAGAATGGGGAGGAGGCCGAAAGGCTATTAAATGGGGCGAAACGCGAGCTGGTTCATTAGGCTTGATGGCAGAGAACCGTTCTGGACACCTCGACCTCCCTGGTTCGAGACATCCTGCAGATCAACACTGACGCCGAACCTTCATCCAGCCAACCAGGGATTAGTGGGACCTGTCTCCTGGTCCCCGGATTCCACAGCCGTACCCTGCTCCCGTCCGATACTCCCCACTTCCCCACGCGCTAGTCCATGATGCCATCGAAATGCCAAGCCTGATATCCGCTCTACCCCGCAATTCCCCAACTTCCTCGGCAATCTTGATATTTCATGCGGGGAAATGGATCCACATGCGACATTCTCAGGCGAAGCTCACCCAGCATCAATTGGTTGGGAGTCAAGTGCTTGTCCTTCACCTCGGCTCCGAGCAACACAGCGATGAATCCAGACCCTCCAGAGGCGTGGCTGAACCGTCGCTTACTTCTGCGAGTCGATCAGATCTTCCCAGTAATCTGTACACGACGCTTCCTCCAAAGTAAAAAGTTGTAAACTGAGTATTACCTGAACAGAATCAAGAACCCCACGCCAGGCGTATGTCACACTGACAAAAGTGGGTATTCCCCACAAATTGGCCGTCGACAGACGAATCTACATGGTGCCCATTGGTCTTGTGCTTAATACATGGTTGCCAAGCGAACTTAGTGATTCTTATGTTTGCGGATTCTGGATCTATCAGTTAGCAGGCCATGTAAACTTTGTATGCAGAGCGACTTGGAGCTGTTTGAACCGCAATTATATACATTTAAGCCTGCTTCTTATGGATTCAATCTTGCCGATTCTTATATCTTAGCTGCGTGAGGTAGCGTGGAGCAGAGACATCGCTTCCGATTAATTACCCCTATCTTTATGACTCTTTAACTATCCAGCATACGATGTTCTAGGTATTAAGCTCAAAGGCATAGTTAAGTCTCTACATTTCTCCTCCTGTGGTTGTTCTCTAACACTTACAAAGGGAATGTATTGTCTTCTCTCAGGACTCTGGTGTACATTGCTATCTTCAAGAATGGCCGCAATCATCACTTCGATCGTTGAATCAATCTATTTCAGTTACTTCTTGACAAACCATCGCGAGTTTTCCACTCTATGTGCTGTTCTCTATATCAAGCGCACCTTCTCGCTACATAAGCTTCCCGCATTTTCTTCCCCAAAGATCGCGGTTACCATACGACAGTTGCTCTCATTTTACATATATTCCCTCTTAAGGGACTGCGATTTCAAGGTCGGTAGGCACTTGGCACCTCAGCAATCGATAAACTTTCAGGTTAATCTATCGCAGCATTTTTTTTCACTGCCAATTTCAGGTAGGTGCGGCTTTATCTGAGAGTGCTGACCTATTCTTCTCGTCGTGGTTTTGCCAAAGTCTAAGTCCATTGCACCTGAACATCTAGCAATAGAGATATTGAACTTATTCCATGCAAGCTTTCTAGGTCGCACCTGTCCTTGATTAATATAGGTCGTCCAGTTTTCCTCGATATCCAAATTGTGTGCCTGGCATCATACTATGAATGGTTTCGACTTGTGACACTGACTCTTCCACTCATATGGCCGTTGAATGTTTGATACACTTACCTGCTCTTCTAGTGTGTACTGGTTGTATCAAGATTTGTCCGGGTCCTCTAATATCCATACATATAATTAAGCTAACTCCGTCTACACTCATGTAAACTGTGTTCGTAGCTGGTTATTCCTTCTATGTGAATTTCCATTACTTGATATACGTGACTTACTCAAAAGCTAATTCTCAACCTTCAGCGTCAACTGACAAATGTATCCTCCCAATCCTATGGTAATTCTTGATAGAAACTGATATCAGAAATCAAGGACTGCTAACACATATCAGACGATAGGGGTTCATCTGTAAGAAGCGATCAACCAAGGACACACCTGCCCAGGCATGTCAAAGGCTTCCCCTAGCTAATTCTTGATGGATGAGTTCGAGGTTAAAAATCGCATGGAATAGCTGGAACCGGAGATTACGGTTAAAAAAAATAGAACGGACGAAAGTGATTCATCAGAACGAACCATGATCCTGGATGTATAGTTACCTGTGCAAAAATAGAATTAATCTTGCCCCTAACAGCCAGGGCCAGATTGATATGAGAAGAGGTGTCACTCCAAGGCATCGTAGTCGTTCCTGTCATCCAATATCGGAATTAACAAAAGCCCATCTTTCTCTGTTCCAGCGGTCCTCTTATTTAAACCTCAATGACCCCCTGTCTTGTTCATATCAGAAGCCTCAAACTTCTAACAAATCTATCAAATACCTTCAAAGGAGTCGTCCCTTCCTGAGCCGACATTTTCCCCCTCCCCTTTTTTTACACAGCATTGACGGTTGATGTTGGCTGGGACTTCAGGTAAGTTCTACATGCCCTTAGACTTTTGACAACGTTTTCAGATCAACTTACATCAGCCTTTAAAACAGGGCTCATACCATTGTCCCGAACCTGAAGTTTCTGCACTGGCTATGTTCTATGTCCAGGACTGGTTGATTGACCGAGATCTCCACCAGACACAGCTCAAGAAGGTACTTCATCGTGCCTTCCAAGTCAACGTGATGAATTCAATTGGCTTCCAGGCAGCTATTTAAGCTCTTCCCCGTCCATCCCCTCCTCTTCCTCGTCCGTCCAAAACTGTTCTTCACAACCTAACTTACTTACAGAGCTAGATCGGTTCCCCTGAGTTGGAACATCTTCATCACACATTGTTATCCACTTATCGATATAACCTCCATTTACGACATCTGAAGCCTTTCACACGGTAGGTGTTGACAGATCACGCCTTCCAAATCCGTGAGAATCAACCTTTGGTGCTCTCGTATTTTCTGCTCCTCTTTTTAGCGAGAGTAGTGTTCTGATACTAATATGGCAAACCAGCCTCCATGCTTACTGGTAACACCAGCATCAAAATTAAAAATCTGTTCCCAATAGCAGGCTATTGTCCCTTAGGTCTGGAAAGTGGCGCGCCTAAGATCTCGGTCTTATCCAGATCATCCCAGACTTCTCAGTTACAAGTTCAGTTTCAACTGATATTCCGGACTTACCAACACTAGAAGGTGAGTGTATATTGCAAACTCATCATGATATTTCAGTGGGCCTCATTACCACCAGCACGTTGCAACTGGCTCACCGCCTTTGTTAGGACAGCTAAACCCCGAGTCTCACTGCCAACAGACCTTCAGTCTGGCTTCAGAACTCGTTTGTATGTTCTCGAAGCCCGATAACAACCATCCAGGGCTGTAAGTTGGCCATCTTCCCAACCGTTCTCAAGAGCGTCATAGTCCTGGAGCGTCATACACTATCATCATCCGATAATGAAGCTTTTGCAGCTCCGTTATATGAGCTCCTTTGAACATCTGCTCAGAGGAAACGTCAGCCACTAAAGTGAACATGAAATAGAGGCACCAATTCCCAACAAATTGACATATCGGCTCTTGCTCCCGGACTCTAAGCACGAACCGTGAGTCTGTGCCTGATCGAGTGAAAGAGATCTCCTGGAAGTGTATCGCTTCAAATTTCATACTTGATATCAGTTCTCCTAACATCAGACAAGCATCCTTGGACCAAAGACGTTGTTACTTCAATACAGGTGCCAGGTTGGACAGCAAAACTACTTGCCTCCTTCCAAAGGAACATCTCCACCAAACTTCCTACCTACCTCCTCCCTAATCAACATCTCCGCCAAACTTCACGAACGATTGGCCACAAGTGGATGGATTGCTCATTCAAACGTGGGCGGCTACCTTATTTCGGAATCCAGCATTCTTCTGACCAATTTTCTGACCAATTGTATGCTTATTTTCACCACGGTTGCGCGCCTCCGAAGTGTTTCAATGAAATGGAGGCTCTGAACAACCGTGAAACTCATATCCAACCTCGCGATGGCTCTGAGTCAATCGCAAACATCACGGTGCAGATGTTAACAGATCCTCAGCTGCAGTCGGAGCTCACATGGAAGGCTACGGACTATGACTTAGTGCCAACTAACCGTGTAGTAACGTCCATGGGGCATACAAGCATGCCAAATGGCTATGGCAAAATCTCGTCAGCCAACGTAACGATGCCGACAGAGAACTCAACCACCTTTCCATTGCATTTGACTGCAACGACGTTGTCTATTGCACCGATGACGCAGTGTGCATCCGTGCTAGTGGGACAGACAACACTATTGAGAGAATCTGCAACTCAATGCTCGCCAACAGTTCATGAAACTGCTCATATGTCGATAGAGCAGATGGTCAACCCGACCGGATGTTTCACGGCTCCGGCTAGGAGCTTCACAGTTCTGAATGATGCTTTCACAACTGTGTCAGGGGCTCCTAAGGACGCAGCATCCTTGACCGGGCCTGTCGAATCGTTCACGGATCCAAAGGGTGCTTTCACAGTTTCCGCTGTTGGTTTCACGACTCCATGCCTGCCCTTGCCAGCCATAACGACGCAGACAGAGTCACTTACCCATCCACTTACCCATACCTCGTCCACCAGTTGTTTACTCCAGACCCCAACAAGGTTGATCACGTCTTGTGGAGGTTACGAGACTGTCAAGTCCATGATAAAATCAGACAACGTGATCACATCCACGACCAATTCTTTGGTGTCTTTGAATCAATCTGCCCCTACCATGACCGCGCCAGTTAACTCTCCTACGAGTACCTCCCAAACGACCACGATGATGGCAGAGAATTCTATATGTTCGAATCTGTCTCTTTCAGATTCAACTATGCCTCCACAGACACTTACAGAGCTTCCAATTGCTATCCCTCCCCCGGCATCTTTCAAGTCTCCCTCGAGTCCAACCCTGCAAGACTCAGATCTGCCAGTGCAAGGACAACCAATGACCGAACTTCCATCTACCATCCTTGAGAACATGGACACAGGTAGGAGAAGGCCAACTCGAATAGCTGCCCAGAAGGCTCTGGTAGCCACTAAGCGTCTGCTCGAGAGTTCCCAATTTAATGTTGAAGGCCCAGAGGCTCCTAATATCAAGAAGATTCGTCGATCTAAACGAGTCTCTTTCAAAAGCAATGACCAGAACAACAGTGATGGGAAGCGAGATGTGACCAATGATACTGCAAGCTGTTCAGTTGTTCATGACACTATTGGAGTCACCGCGGATATTCATACTGGTGATTATGAAATGGGGCCCTCTCAAAACATACTGGTTGAACACGCACCTTCAACTCGCCCACCCCCGTTGGGTTTACCGCGTGTCTGGTCCGAAGCCCGCGGCGCACTCTGTGAGGCACTGCCATATTTCAAGGCGTATCAGGGAAGTCTCTACTCAAAGGGAAAAGTCGCCAATGGCTTCTTGATTGACAAGGAGGTTGACCACGGTGATGTTTTTGCTTCCCAAGTCATCATCTCTTCTGTGTAAGCGATTGATTCAGATATTTAATGTCAAGAATAGGGTATTGTGAGCTAACATGATTCTCTAGCGGAGGAGGACGTGAGAGAGATGAAGCAACTGGGCAGATGGTTCGTACCAAGGATGCCTCTGATGATGCTACAAATGTCCAAGCGTTCAAACTTGCAATGGAAGCAGGTAGTCTCGTTGCAGTAATTGCAGGTCAGTTTTCCGTAGTGCTACTTTGCTCCATTATACTTGCCGTTGCAAGAGGACTGACCCTTTGTTTTCTCTCCAGGTGATAACCATCCACTTTATCCTTGCCAGCCGCCGCATGTCTACTCGGTCCTGGGATACTTCCATATTACAGACATGTGGAAGGAGAATCAGATTCCTAGAGGCTCTGAGAAAGAGGTAAAAATTTGGCGTGTGCGGCTTGAAAAGGCAGACTTGAACGAGCCATCTTGGTGGGCTCAAGAGACTGGCCCATCTGATATCTCACTCCGACCACGCGCTCCTGTCCGGCGATGCAGGGCTTGCGGTAGCGAGTGGAAAGAGATTTTTACTATCGGCTGGTTTTGTCGAACCGAAACCTGCGAGAAGTATTACAAGCTCCCAAACGGTCAGCCTGTGCGGCTACAAGAACTTACCTACACCCAAATATTTCTGGAGGAACGAACACCATTCACCGGCAAAGTGCCTTCCATTGTTCCCGAGATGCCAAGCTTTGAGGGTTGTCATGGTACAGAGCTTGCATTGCGACAAGGTTTTGTGTGTCCCCTCTGTGGTTGCTGCAACCGCCGGCTCTACTGGAACCGTTTAGTATGTCAGAACAACGCCTGCAGCTTCAATATGGATGCACCGATGCTTCCGTTTCCTCAAGCCATATGGGATGCAGAAAACAAAAAGTTTGACCAACAGATGATGCGACGTAGGGGAGAGAAGCTTGCTTGGTGCCCCTCAGTTGTCACAATTGCACCACCTCCTGAATACTTGGACCACACTACACTACACACACAAGTCATCGAGTTAAGGAGCTACACAATCCATCAATTCTTCCTTCAAGATGCTGGGAACCAGGTAATTGGATCGTTCAGCTTGCTCTCGTCAAAGGGCGAAACCAATGCAATGCCTGATGGTCCTGATGATCTCTTCCGGACCCTCGAAAAGATCGACATTGGTTTGCGCCGAAATCCTGCTGCCCTGGTTGGCCGTAAGTTATCATGGAAGCTAGCATTACTGTGAGGCTGGCGCTAACATTTACAGACAAACTTGAGGGATACACTCGACACTTCCAGCAGAACTTTGTAAGTTGTAACCATGTTCAGCTGCAGTGAAAACACATCGACTAACAAGTTACAGGGCGCCCGGTATAAGTTTGGTGTCACAGTTCAGTCAAAGGGCTTTGATGAAGCCCCTGATGTAATCCTGAAAGCATTACATCGACTGATCTGGGCAAAAACGGTTACAGTGAAGGCATCAAATGCCTTCCTTGAAAAGCTTGACCCAGAAGCTATTGGCCCAAAGGCGTATCTTCCCAAAGCGAATGACTTCAATGAGCTGCTAGCCTTGGGCTACATGGAAGGCGACAAGATCAGGGTATGTGGCTTGCCAAAAAAGCAAGGTGACAGTATCTTGGCTAACTGTCTTACAAAGTATCACGATGATGGCGAGAGTGAGCTTGGGCCAGTTGTAGCAGCTCTTTCATTGGGTTCTCCCTGCACCATGAAGTTCCGACCTAAAAAGTCTCAGCCATTCAAGTGGCTGAAGAGGCGTGGAAAGCATGGGGACGAAGTTTGGCAAGACTTCCTTGAGGTCACCATGAAGCACGGAGACATAATGGTCATGATTGGTGAGGATATTCAAAAGGTGTATGAGGTCAGTGCAAGGTATCTCAATTTTAACAACAGATATGATGCTAACATGCGTAGCACACTGTCGAACCTCATGGAGTGCGCCGCTTCTCCCTTACAGCTCGGTACATTGACCCGGGCCGCATGACCAGCGAGGAAGACAAGCGTGAGGCAGCAATCAATGGTGCTATTCCAGAGCATGCGAATGCATTTGTGTATGACGGGGGTGACGTGGAGATTTGATCGGCTTCATTTCAACTCATTTGTTTCTTCTTTTCACATTCCGTCGTTCTTTTCATGTTTCGTTTTTCCGCCATTCACTCATTCGTCCTTAGTTTCTGTCTACCTTCCACTTCTTCACTCATCTGCACGAATCATCATTCTTCCTGTCTTCTCTCTGACTTACGTCGGGATATAGGGTGGAAGGATATGAGCTCAGACACTTGCGTTATCTTGGGGGGATATACTTGCCTGGGTCTGGTATAATTTGCTGCAATGATTTGCTTGAAACTGGTGCTAGATTTGATGTGGCCAGACACTCAACACATTGGCTTTCACGAGGTTTCACAAGAAGATGTTGATGACAATGGCTGAATATGTTGCTTGAATGGTTTAAATAGATTAGTAGGCGGTATCTCAGTAACGCGGAGGTTTTTCAGTGCTCTTTATGCAGCCTCGCTTTTCAAACGTGAATGAAACATAATACAATGAGATTAGGTCCAAGTAGCCAGTGAGTGATAATACATTTAACAAAGTACACATGTGTATCAGTGGGTATACATCACAGCCCATTGTCTATCATGATGAGCATAGTCAACTCCTCCCTGTCCCAGAGACAAGTAGCACTACACTGGCCAGCTGCCTGCGCAGCTCCTCCTTCTCTACATCGTGGGTGTCCTCCACCTCGCCCCAATTCCTCGTCTGCCAGTCCACCTCAAGGTTCACAGCCTTTGCGCATTCCTCCACTCCAAAGAACTCGGCATCTTCCTGGCTAGCATTCACAATTCCCTGCCACCGAAATGGCGATTCCTCACTCCATTCTGCCACCAGCCTGGCGGCAGCCAGCAGACTCTTACCCGCGAGCGTCGCCCGCTCCAGCCCAGCCAGTTCAAAGGCAGAGAGACCAGCAATCCAACCTTTCACAACCTCTCGTGTGCCGGGCGGCTGATGACGCGGTAAAATTGACGCACCATCTAGCACAGGCACAATCTCTGTGCCTGGCCACAACCGCGAAGTCAGGTACCCTGTCACACGCTGGTATGTCTGTTCCTGCAGATCGTGCAGGCATGTCGGCTGGCCGTTGTTCTCCTTGCCCTCTTCCTCAGGCGCCTCCGAGACGTTGAGGGCACCCGGACGGGGGACCCAGCACAGAAGCGAGTCTGTGTCGAGGTAGCGTAGGAGCAGGGAGATCACCTGTGGGCGGATGGTTGGCCCCGCGGGGCTGGCGTCGTCGGCAGCGATGTCGAGGGCGCGGCAAGTCAGGGCGGTTAGGGGGATCAGGTGCTGCTTGGTTGCATGTTGGGCTGAGAGGAGCGAGTCCCATTCTACAGCGAGGGAGTGGGCGAGGTTGGGTTTGCTAAGAGGCAGGCGGATGACAGATTTTGTGTGTGGATGGCGCAGGGGACGGGTGTCGAGGTGGATTTCATAGGCGCCTTTAATGAGAAAAGGATGTTACTACGGGGTCTGTAGGGACACAGTGACGGGGAATCGCGGTGGGATACCTGGAGACAAGACATACCATTTACCTCTCGTACATGAACGTCCTTCCAAAACCTCTTCCGCACCGTCTTGCCCCGGTAGCTACTGGACGGGCTCAACCCCGTCGCCTGCCGCAGCAACTCAGCCTGACGCTTGCGCCGCGCAATCCGATGCTCTGGCCCGTAGTAGTCGATCGTTGGCTGTGGCGGCTCTGGCGGCGGGCCTGTGCCGTATACGGGGACCACATTGGCTGGCTTGGCGCTGTTGCTGTGCAGTGCGCGGATCGCAAATGCCCTGGCGGTTAATGACGAGGACGGAGAGGCTGAGGCCCGAGCGGCGGAAGCAGTAGCAGCAGCAGTAACAGCCAGATGCCGTAACGGGAGGAGTAGGCTAAGTCTTGTTGCTGGCGCCATCTTGATGGTGGTAAAGAGTCGAGAGGGGGTTGGCCCTCTGGCGGGCAGTGGGAACAGGCTCAGTGAGGACTGGCTGCGTATACCAGCTGACGAGTGTACGTAGATACGTAAGGTATTTACACGCGCATGTGCATGGGGATCCAGAGTGCTGGGTTGGAGTCGTCGGAGTTGTTCTCAAGGTGAGAGGACAGCACAGGAACTTTTTTGCGCGGTGCGGCACTTCCCGTGACAACGACAAGGGTTCGGTCCACTGCGCTGTGTGGCTGTCTGGGCTTGTGCTACTTGGTGGGGCAGGGTCTTGTACCCACAATGACATCACATTTTGGAGGGGCACTATTATGGCTGAGAGAGCTCGCTATCCAGTGTCGCTAAAGCTGTAGAGCCACAAGCCAGAGTTCGATAACATACCCTCCAGTGTCTAGGCCAGCACACACACACACACAATGCCCATGTGATATATAACCCTGATGTGATGATTTTACTACCTCCTGAGATGGGTTCAAAGGTAGTGGCCATGTTGTAGAACCTGAAGGAATGAGGTCCTCATACGGTAGAGTATGTGGTCTACTGCGTTCATCAGTTGTTGGTTGACAACTGTCTCTATCGTTGAATGAGGAAGTCCTCATCATAGTTCTGGATATTGGAGTTTTTATACATATTTATACTCAAAAATCGTTGATATGCCTACCCTTCTATTCAAATGATCATCGACCAAGTTCAGGATTATCATCAACCAAGGTCAGGATTATTGTCGAGGGGTAGAGGTCGATTGTCGGTGGTTCTTGGCAACGATAATCTTTTCTTGCCTGCGATTGGTCTGTTTTTCGACCCCACTTGGGGTTTCCTCATTGATCCTCTCCCCACTACTCTGGGGCAGCTGCTGGTCCGCATCTGGGCCGTAACACCTTATATAACTTGACTAAACAATAGAATTTGCTTCGAAACATAATATAACGATGCTATGAGGGAAGTTATATATACATATGTATAATATGAAGCATTTTTCATGGCTTGTTACTTGGTGGACTTGTTTCTATTCAACCCTAGTACGGAATAGAGATGAGAGCGGACGAGCCCAATCGGGCTTCGGATTATATTCAACCCCAGCCCTTGCCCAAAGACTTAGGGAGTGCATATACTTTGGGAGACGGAAAATGTCTTAGAAACAAAAGTACAAATTAAAGAAAGGAACGGAGTTAAAGTGGATAGGATATAATTACAGAGATCAATAAGCCTCTTTAAAGACTTAACCCTAATTTTATATGCATCTTATGGTATAAAACATATAGATTTGTGATTGGACAATGTTAGGTATGTACCTGCTAGGTGCTAAGTTTGAGGTTCCATAGTGTTGTGGCATTCTGAATGGTGACATCTCTTGGCCACCACCATAAGGCATATTGGGGATGAAGACCCTAGTGAAGAAGGGGATGCAACAACCACCAGATCTGTGAACATTTACACTGTCAGCACTGCCTGTACGCAATAGACACAATGAGGCTGTCATTAATAACTCGGCATATAAAATACATGCCTAGTCTAGACGCAAGTCTAACCTAACAAGGTGTGTTTTTTTTTTTATTTTCTGCTGTTTGCTGTGGGCACGCAGAACACTCTAATCCACAACCGCTCTAAGTAAACAAACACTCTAATGAAACCCGCCCATGCAACATCAAGGATAACATGATACATAGAAGGCAAAGTTCTTCACCTTAAGAATATATCAAATGAGCAATGATAATGACGATGGTGAACAACACAATAACCACCCACCCTCCTACCCAAAAGTCTGTTCTAGAGGCACAAAAACATATTTCCCAAACCAGCCCACATCAGTATGAAGTGTTGAAACACAAAACTTTCGCTCGCTTTTCTTGCATCTTTGAAGCCCATTAGACCCCCCAACGAACCACAACCAAACAAGTCAGCCAGACAGTATCAACTTGACAAGATAAGTGAAATGGGAAAACAAGTGAAGCGGCCGAAGAGAACCGTCATCATCAAAATGATCAATTACTCAATAAGGCGGCTTCGCCATGCCTGCTGCCCCACTTCCGCTAGCCTTCATTCCCTCTCCTCCCGAAATCGAATCAATACCCCTCAACAATGCCTGCAAATCCAATGCTGGCGGCGGGGGTATTGGCTCACCAGCATACTCTCCATCCGTAACCGACGGCGTCCTCCACGACGAAGTCGACAAACCCCTATCGCGCTCCCTCGACTTCTCTACAGTAGCTGACGCCAACTTCGCGCTGCGCACGCTCCGCTTCGAGAGCGACGGCCTTCTAGATGCCGAAGACCCTGACACTACTCCGTCAGCAGCAGCAGCAGCAGCAGCAGCAGCAGCAGCAGTGGGAGACGTCGGGGAGGACGATCCCGGCATGCCAAGCGGATGAGAGTTGAGCGGACTGCCGCCAATGCCTGTCACGACTGCCTTGCGCTCACGCGAGATTGTGCGAGTCATCTGCAGCGGGGGCAGGGGCGGCGACGAATCGGGCCCGGCAGAGGTGGTTGCGGCT
>Ga0065720_1019540_pt1 | contig 24021 bp, 20 predicted proteins | sample Thericmetagenome_FD_59107 | JGI IMG/M metagenome (GOLD analysis project Ga0065720, IMG submission 59107) | Thermophilic microbial communities from the Joint Bioenergy Institute, California, USA of rice/straw/compost enrichment - eDNA_2 v2... | ecosystem: Engineered > Solid waste > Grass >... | reverse complement strand
AGCGTCGCATGGTGGCGGGCGGCCCGCCGCGAGGCGACGTCGCGGGCGTGGTATTTCGGACTTTCATCCTGCTTGTAAGAGGATTCGTGTTCTTCGTCGATCACGATCAGGCCGAGATCGGTGAACGGGGCGAAAATCGCCGAGCGCGCCCCGATCACGACGCGCACGCTGCCGCGCTGGATTTTCCGCCATTCGTCGTACCGCTCGCCTTGCGACAGACGGCTGTGCAGCACCGCCACAAGATCGCCGAAGCGCCCCTTGAAGCGGTCCACCATTTGCGGCGTGAGCGCGATTTCCGGCACCAGCACGATCGCCTCGCGGCCCTGCCTCAGGCAAATGTCGATGGCCTGCAAATAAATTTCCGTCTTGCCGCTGCCGGTCACGCCGTGCAGCAGAAATTCCCGGTGGCGCCGCTCTTTCAGCGACTCGGCGATCGGCGCGAACACGCGTCGCTGATCCTCCGTCAGCGGCAGCGGCGACGTGCGGGCGAACTGCCGGCCGCCGTACGGATCGCGGCCGATTTCCGTCATGCCGATTTTCAGCAGGCCCTTTTTCGCCAGCGCCTTGACCGTTTCCGAACCGACGCCCAAGGCGGCCGTCAGTTCCGCCATCGGGACCGGTTCCGGCCGCTCGATAAAAAAGGCCAGCACCGCATTTTGCCGCACGGAACGCTCCGGCAGCCGCTCCAGCGCGCCGCGCAGCGCGGCGGCGTCCGCGGCCGGCTCCACCGTTTGCGCCATCTTCGGCTTAAGCCGGTCCGCCACCGTCTGCCGCTCGCACAGCACGCCGCCCTTCAGCAGCGCCTTGATCGCCGCCTCGCGGCCGGGATGGCGGCGGATCAGCGCTTCCAGCGCAACGCTGCCGCGCGCCCGCACATCTTCGAAGACGGCCCGCTCGTCCTCCGTAAGCTGGGCGGCGCCGGCTTCCGGCGCGGGCGAGACGATCCGTTCGTAGCGGGCTTTGAGCGCGCCGGGAATCATCGCTTGCAGCGCCGTCACCGCATGGCACATGTACGTTTCGCTCATCCACAGACCCAGCTCGATCAGCTCGGGCGTAAGCGGCGGCTCCGCGTCGAGCAGCTGGCTGATCGGACGCAGGCGGCCGGGGTCGATTTCGCTGTCTTCCCTCAGTTCGATGACGAAGCCTTGCACGACGCGCGGACCGAAGGGCACGCCGACGCGGCATCCCGGCTCAATCCATTGTTCCCATTCCGGCGGAACGACATAATCGAAGGCGCGGTTTGTCTGCTTCGCCGGGACATCGACAATCACCCTGGCAAGCATCGGATTCACTCCGGCCTGCCGCCGTCCCGGCCGGCCATCCGCTCCGCCGCCAGCGTCAGGACGCGCTCCGCGACCCGTTTTTTGTCCATGAGCGGCAGCCGTTCCACCGGCCCGCCCGCATCGATGACGACGACCTCGTTCAGGTCCGACCCGAATCCGGCTCCCGGCACGGTGACGTCGTTGGCGACGATCAAATCGCAGTTTTTGCTTTTCAGCTTATGCGCCGCGTTTTTCTCCAGTTCTTCCGTTTCCGCGGCGAAGCCGATCAGGAACTGGTCCTTTTTCCGCTCGCCGAGGGTGCGCAGGATATCCGGATTTTTCACCAGCTCGAGGGTCATCGATTCGCTGTCTTTCTTGATTTTTTGCCCGGCGACGGTTTTCGGCCGGTAATCGGCGACGGCCGCCGCCTTGACCACGATGTCGGTCCCGTCATACCGTTCGAGCACGGCGGCGAGCATGCGCTCCGCCGATTCGGCGCGGACGACGGAGACGCCGGCCGGCGGCGCGACGCTGACGTTGCCGCACACGACAGTCACTTCGGCCCCCATGTCGCGCGCCGCTTCGGCGAAGGCGAATCCCATTTTGCCGGAGGAATCGTTGGAGATGTAGCGAACCGGATCGATGCGCTCGACGGTTCCGCCGGCGGTGACGAGCACCCGGCGGCCCGCCAGCAGCCGGCGCGTAGCAAGGAAGTCCTTAATCCGCTCCACAATCTCCTCGGGCTCGGCCAATCGTCCTTTTCCCACATAGCCGCAGGCAAGCTGTCCTTCCCCGGGCTCGATGAAGCGGACGCCGCGGCTTTGCAAAACGGACACGTTGCGCCGCACCGCGGGATGATCCCACATGTGGACGTTCATCGCCGGCGCCACAAAAACGGGCGCCTGCGTCGCAAGCAGCGTCAAAGACAGCATGTCGTCCGCCAGACCGGCCGCCATTTTGCCGATGATATTGGCCGTGGCCGGGGCGACGATCACAAGGTCGGCGGAGTCGGCCAAATGGATGTGCTGGATGACCGACGGGTCGTGCTCATCGAAGGCGTCGACAGCCACCGGATTTCTCGACAAGGCTTGAAACGTAAGCGGCGCGACAAATTTGGCCGCCGACTCCGTCATGATCACCCGCACGTCGGCGCCGGATTGCGTCAGCTTGCTGCACAAGGCGGCCGCCTTGTAGGCGGCGATGCCGCCGCTTACGCCGAGCAGGATCGTTTTGCCCCGCAGCATCGTCCCTCCCCCTTCCGAGCCGTTCGCTCAAACAAAATCGCCGGATTCGCCGCAAAAACAAGAAAAACGTCTGACGACGTCGCATGTTTGAAGCTTTTTTATTTCTCCTGTTCGATCCGGATCAGATCGTGATAGATTTCTTCCAGCGCGATACCGACATGTTTGCTCGACTTCACCTGATCGAGCTTGACCTTGGCGCCGTCGCGAATCGTGCGCGCCCGGCGCGACGCGGCGACCACAAGGGAATATTTGCTGTCCACTTTTTTGACCAGTTCGTCGATCGACGGAAACAACATCGCGAAATCACACCTTTGTCATCCAATTTTGCAACCCGGCAACGACCCGTTCGCGTCGGCAATGCTCGGCCTCGATGATCGAGCGGATGCGCGAGCACGCGTTTTCGATGCGGTCGTTGATCACGGCGTAATCGTAATTTTCGATTTGCTTCAGCTCTTCGGCGGCAACCGTCATCCGTCCGCGGATCAACTCGTCGCTCTCCGTTCCCCTGAGTTCGATGCGGCTGCGGAGCTCCTCCAGCGACGGCGGCAACAGGAAAATAAAAACGCCGTCCGGATACCGCTGTTTGACCTGCAACGCGCCCCGGACTTCGATTTCCAGCAGGATGTCCTTGCCGCTGTTCAACGTATCCTCCACGAAACGCCGCGGCGTGCCGTAGTAATTGCCGACGTATTCGGCCCATTCCAGCAGTTCGTCGTTTTCGATCATCGCCCGAAACTGCTCTTTCGTCTTAAAAAAGTAGTTGACTCCATCGGCTTCCCCTTCCCGCGGCGGACGGGTGGTGGCCGATACGGAGTAGACGATGTCCGGTATCATGCCGCGCAACGCGGCGCATACGGTGCCTTTTCCGACGCCGGATGGGCCGGACAACACGACGAGCAGTCCTCTGTTTTTCGAGTTCACCGTCATTCGTCCTGATCGTCATCCTTGTTCGATAGTCGATGCGCCACCGTTTCCGGCTGGACCGCCGACAGAATCACGTGGTCGCTGTCGGTGATAATGACCGCCCGCGTCCTTCTCCCGTACGTCGCGTCGATCAGCATCTGGCGATCCCGCGCTTCCTGTATGATCCGTTTGATTGGAGCGGACTCCGGACTGACGATGGAAATGATCCGGTTGGCCGATACGATATTGCCAAACCCGATGTTGATCAGTTTAATCGCCATCTCAGCAAACTGCCTCCTCCATTGCTTGCCGCCGGTTGGCCTCCGGCTGCCGCCCGCATGCCCGGGCGCATTTCGTCACTCGATGTTTTGCACTTGCTCCCGCATTTTTTCCAGTTCGGCTTTCGCCTCAACCGCAAATGCGGTCAAATCGGCGTGCGCCGCCTTGGCACCGATCGTGTTCGCTTCCCGGCTCATCTCCTGAATGAGAAAGTCCAGCCTTCGGCCGATCGGTTCACCGGCATCGAGCAATTCCGCAAATTGCCGGATATGACTGGCGAAGCGGGTCAGCTCTTCGGCAATGTCGGAACGTTCCGCCATGAGGGCAACTTCCATCGCGAGCCGGGTTTCATCCATGGCCGGATCGCGGCCGGCGACGAGCTCCCCGATTTTCTGACGCAGCCTGGCGCGATATTGAACCGCGGCTTCGGGCGCCGCGGCTTCCGCCATGCTGTGCAGCCGTTTCAGCGTCTCAATCCGCCGATTCAGGTCTTCAAACAAATGACGGCCTTCGTTCAGGCGCATCTGATCGAGACGGTCCAGCGCTTCGTCCAGGCAGCGCGCGAGCGCTTCTTCCCACTTCCCGTCGGCGGGCAGCCGGCGTTCGCTCACCAGCACGCCGGGAAGGGCCATGAGCTCAGCCAGCGTAATTTCGCCGCCGAGCCCGTACCGCTCCTTGAGCTGCCCGGCGGCCGTCAAGTATGCGTCGGCCAGCGCCCAATCGACGGCAACCTTCGCGGTATCCGGGCCGCCCGGACTTTCCGCCGATATGTAGACCTCGGCCCGGCCCCGCCTCACCCGCTTTTGCACGATCCGCCGCAATTTGTCCTCGAAAGCGGCCCATTCGCGCGGCATGCGGAAAACCGTTTCCGCATAGCGGTGGTTGACCGATTTGACCTCCGCCGTCAATCTGACGCCGTCCACGATCGTTTCTGCTTGTCCGAAGCCGGTCATACTTCGAATCATGTCATGTTCACATCCGTTACTCTATTCTAATTGATTTTACATATGGGTACAAGTGGATTTAGCGCCGGCGCCGGGATCGGGTTTGAAATTTGCCTGCTTTTTCCTGAGAAATCCTTTTCGCAAACGGAGCGGGAAACCGGTGAGGCAACTTTCGCGGGCCGGCGGAGCCCCGAAAGGGGAGGGACACAGCGGGGAGCCGTCCAACGTGAAGCATTTTGCGCCGCATGTACCAAGCAAAACGGGAAACCGGCGATGAAGCAGTTGTGCATTGCATTGGCGAAGAAAATCGGGGTGGCGGGGACAGAAAAAAACGCGCGCCGGAGCCGCGGCCGCACGCGCGTGTTTTTCTTGCCGTCATTGCGATCTGACATGCTTCTGCATTTGCGAGATGGCCGATTTCTCAAGGCGCGACACCTGCGCCTGGGAAATGCCGATCTCGTCGGCCACCTCCATCTGCGTCTTGCCTTCGAAAAATCGCATGGACAGTATCATTTTCTCCCGTTCGTTCAATTTTCCGAGCCCTTCGCGCAAGGCGATTTCCTCGATCCACGACACGTCCTTGCTGCGCTCGTCGCTGATCTGGTCCATTACGAAGATCGGATCCCCGCCGTCGTGATAGATCGGCTCGAACAGCGAAACCGGGTCCTGGATGGCGTCCAATGCGAACACGATGTCTTCCTTGGGGACGTTGAGCGCCTCGGAGATTTCCATAATCGTCGGCTCCCGGCTGAACTTGTTCGTCAGCGCGTCCCGTGCCTGCAGCGCCTTGTATGCGATGTCCCTGAGCGACCGGGATACCCGGATCGGATTGTTGTCCCTGAGGTAGCGGCGGATTTCGCCGATGATCATCGGCACTGCGTAGGTGGAGAAACGGACGTTCTGGCTCAGGTCGAAGTTGTCGATGGCTTTCATCAGCCCGATGCAGCCCACCTGAAACAGGTCGTCGACGAATTCGCCCCGGTTGTTGAACCTCTGAATCACGCTGAGCACCAGACGAAGATTGCCGTTCACCAGTTTCTCCCGCGCCGACCTGTCGTTCTTCGTCTGCAGCTGCGTGAACAGCTCGCGCATCTCGGCGTTGGTCAGCACCGGCAGCTTGGCGGTGTCGACACCGCATATCTCAACTTTGTTGCGCATGACGCGTTTACCTCCCAAGGAGCAACATTACTGTTAATTATCCCCGGGCGCGTCTGTTTTATTCCTTGCCCCGATTCTCCGCCGGCGCCGTCTTCCGCCGCGCCGCCCCGCCGATTCGCGGGCCGGAAGCGGCTTTTTCCGCTGTCCCGCCGTCCGCTTCCGTCACACCATTTTGTTGAACTCCTTGCGCAATCGCTTGATGATCCGCTTTTCCAGGCGGGAGATGTAGCTTTGCGAGATGCCGAGCATATCGGCGACATCCTTCTGCGTTTTTTCCTCGCCGTCGTGCAGGCCGAATCTCAGCTCCATGATCAGCCTTTCCCGTTCGGTCAGTTTTTCCAGCGCCTTTTTCAGCAATTTGCGGTCGACCTGCTCCTCGATGTTGCGGTAGATCGTGTCGTTCTCCGTTCCGAGCACGTCGGAAAGAAGCAGCTCATTGCCGTCCCAGTCGATGTTGAGCGGCTCGTCGAAGGACACTTCCGTCCGCAGCTTGCTGTTGCGGCGCAAGTACATCAGAATTTCGTTCTCGATGCAGCGGGAAGCGTAGGTGGCCAGTTTGATCTTTTTCCCCGGATCGAAGGTATTGACCGCCTTGATCAACCCGATCGCGCCGATCGACACGAGATCCTCGATATGGACGCCGGTGTTTTCGAATTTGCGGGCAATGTACACGACAAGCCGCAAATTGCGCTCGATCAGCACGGCCCGGATCGCCGCGTCTCCGCTCGACAGCCGCTCCAAGAGATATTGCTCCTCTTCCCGCGTGAGCGGCGGAGGCAACGCCTCGCTTCCGCCGATGTAATAAATCTCCTCGCTTCTCAGTCCCAGCGCCAGCATAATCCGCACGCAGACGACGCGAAACATCAGTTTCATCTTCAGCCAACTCGACAGCAAATGAGTACCTCCTCGGGTCATAAATTCGGGACGGCCGCCGCGCCAAGATTCGAAATGCGCAACGTTTAAACGATGCTTTCCGCGCCGGATTCGGGGTCCGTGCCTTAAGATTCGACCAGCATCGGATGCACGATCGCCCGGTACGCGCCGGCGGGGCTTAATGTTCCGCCGTCCAGCGCGACAAGCACTTTGCGGCTTTCGACTTTTTTGCCGGGAAGGCTCACTTCCACCTTGTCCGGTTTAAACGCAAGCATCAACCGGTTGTCCCGGTTTATGCCGCGGTACGGGATGAATCGCAGCCGGCCCGGCCAATCCGGCAAAATTTCCGGAAAAACGCCGCCGTCCCCGCTGCCCGCCCCCGCTTGCGCGCTGCCGCCGAGCGAGTCCGCGATCTCCTCCGGCCGGCCTTCGCGCACGGCGTTCAGCCAGCTTTCCGGCAGCAGTCCCTTCCACAGCCCGCTTTCCATGACCATGACCGGAGCCCGCGTCAGCGGATCGTAGAGCTGATTGCCGGTGTCGATCAGTCCCTTGCAGGTTCTCGAATGACCGCCGATTTCCACGCATACGTCGGCCAAAAAACGATGCACCGCCTCCGTCCGTTTCGCGGCGGTCAGGACGGAACGAAACAGCCAAAGCGACAGCAGGAAAACCGGAAACGAAAGCCAAAGCCCGCTCTCGACGGCAAAGGCGGCTTTTCCGGACGGCTGCAGGATAAAACGGGCCATCGCGTCCCCGGAGGAAAGGAGCAGAAACTCCGCGGCGAACATCGCGCCGGCCGCCGCGAAATGGACGGCGAAAAAGGCGCCCGCGTTTCGGGCGAAATGCGGCAAGCTTCCGTAACCGAACGCCGCGCAGACCATCATCAATAATACCGCGAGCTTCGCCGGCGGGCCGTAAAGCCAGGACAGTCCCGGAATCGTCATCATCGCCGCGTACGCCGCTCCCGCCGAAGCCGAAACCGCAAGCCGCAGCCGGCTCAACTTCAGCTTGCGCACATATGCGGTCGTGATCAGGAGCGCCGCATCGAAAAAAAGGTTGGTCAAAAAAACAAGATCCGCATAAACGATCATCGTGCTCACCCCCGGAAGGCGGGATGATCGCCGCGCCGCTTCCGGCAGGCGGACGCGTTTCGCCGCGCATCCGAAGAACGTGCCTGAACCTGCGCCGATGCCCGGAAGTCTCTTCCCCTTTCACCCCGCTTCGCAGACCGGCCCCATGTCCGGATGCCGCGGCCCGCCGGCAACGGGGAAACCGGACAACTCCAGTTTAGCCCATCCTCTGTCCAAAGACTGTCAAACGATGATGGACGAAGGTCATGTTTTTTTGTCGGCGCGTGGAAAACCGTGTTTCCGGGAGACCCGGGAATTCGGACGAAGGCTTGCAGGAGCAAAAAAAAATCCGCCCGGTTAGTCCGAACGGCGATATCGTTTCATGCTAAAAAGGGAGGGATTATTCGTCCAGCGACCTTTTGCCGCGGTTGCGCAGGAAGGTGGGAATGTCCAATTGGTCGGGGAGGCCCGGCGAACCGAACGGACGCGGGTTGGGAACCTTCGGATCGGCCTGCTCCGTTTTCGCCGGTGCAGCCGACTGCCGTCCGCCGGCGGACGGCGTGTACGATTTGTGATCGAAGCCGGTGGCGATCACGGTCACCTTGATTTCGTCCTTCATGTCTTCGTCGATGATCGCGCCGAAGATCATGTTGACTTCCGGATCCGACGCGGCGATGACGATTTCCGCGGCCTCGTTCACTTCGTACAGGCTCAGGTTGGAGCCGCCGGTGATGTTCATGATCACGCCGCGCGCGCCTTCGATGGACGTTTCGAGAAGCGGGCTCATGATCGCTTTCTTGGCCGCTTCCGCCGCCCGGTTTTCACCGGTGGCCGTGCCGATGCCCATCAGCGCCGAACCGCGCTCGGTCATGATCGTCTTCACGTCGGCAAAGTCGAGGTTGATCAGCCCCGGCACCGCGATCAGATCGGAAATGCCCTGCACGGCCTGGCGCAACACGTTGTCGGCTTCGCGGAAAGCTTCGATCATCGGCGTCTTCTTGTCCACGATCTCGAGCAGGCGGTCGTTGGGGATGACGATCAGGGTGTCGACTTTTTCCTTCAGCGCGGCAATGCCCTGTTCGGCCTGCAGTGCGCGCTTGCGCCCTTCAAAGGAGAACGGGCGGGTCACCACGCCGACGGTCAGCGCCCCGCATTCTTTGGCGATCTCCGCGATGACCGAAGCGGCCCCCGTTCCCGTTCCGCCTCCCATCCCGGCGGTGACGAATACCATGTCGGCCCCGTTCAGCGCGTTGTAGATGAGCTCGCGGGACTCTTCGGCAGCCTTTTTCCCGATTTCCGGGTTGGCCCCGGCGCCCAGACCGCGTGTCAATTTCTCGCCGATTTGCAGCTTGATTTCGGATTTGGCCATATGAAGCGCTTGCGCGTCGGTATTTACGGTAATGAATTCCACGTTCTTGACACCGAATTCGATCATCCGGTTGACCGCGTTGCTTCCGCCGCCGCCAACGCCGATGACTTTGATGGAGGCGAGAGACTCCTGCTCAAGATCAAATTCCAACATAACGGATGTTACCCTCCCAATTGGTAAGATTGATGGATCTTGCGCTCCCGCTTCATATGAATTCCCGCAGCCATTCTTTCAGTCTCTCGAACCAGCCCGGTTTTTCATTGCCCGAAGCCGGTTTGCGGGAGTTCTTTTTGCCGGCGCTCGCCGGGCGGTGGCGCATGTGCTTGGCCACGTACTGAATGATGCCGACGCCGCCGGTATAGGACGGGTCGCGCACGCCGATGAAATCGGGCACCGCGATGCGGACGTTCCCCTGCAGTTCCTGCTGGGCGATCGCCAGCGTTCCGGGCATGGAGACGGATCCTCCGATCAGCACGTAACCGCCCGGCACTTCGTGAAAGCCGAGCCGCTTGACCTCCTGGCGGATCAAGTGGAAAATTTCCTGCACGCGCGGTTCGATGATATGCGCCAGATCGACCTGGGAATATTCCTTTTCCAGGTTGCTCCCGATGCGGGGCACCTTGAAACGCTGATCGGCGCCGGCGTCCTCGACGACGGCGCACCCGTATTTCAGCTTGATTTTTTCGGCCACATCGGTTTGCGTGCGCAACCCGATGGAAATGTCGTTGGTGATGAAGTCGCCGCCGATCGGCAATGTGGAGGTGGCGACAAGATGGCCATGCTCAAAATAAGCGATGGTCGTCGTCCCGGCACCGATGTCGACGAGGCAGGTGCCGATGCTCTTCTCATCCTTGGACAGCGCCAGCTGTCCGGCGGCAAGCGGAGTCAGGATCAGTCCCGCCAGGCTGAGCCCGGCGCGCTCCACGCAGCGGAGCAGGTTGTGAATCGCCGTTTTCGTGCCGGTGATGATCGTCGCTTCCACTTCCAGTCGAACGCCGATCATGCCGCGCGGATCTTGAATTCCCTCCAGTCCGTCGACAAGATATTGCTTCGGCACGATACCGATGATTTCCCGCTCGGGCGGCAGAGCGATCACCTTGGCCGCCTGCAGCACGCGGTCGATATCGTCGCCGGTGATTTCGCGGTCTTCGTTGGACACGGCGACCACACCGTGGCTGGATTGCAGTCCGATATGATTTCCGGAGATGCCCACATAGACTTCCGATATCTGAAGGCCGACCATGCGTTCCGCATGATTGACGGCTTCGCGGATCGAGCTGACCGTTCTGTCGATGTCGACGATGGCGCCTTTGCGTATTCCTTCCGATTCGGCGGACCCGACGCCGATCACGTTGATGGCGCCGTTGCCCACTTCGCCGATGACGGCGCGCACTCTTGATGTACCGATGTCCAGGCTGACGATGATGTCATGACCGCTCAATCCGTGGCACCTCCCGTTCCTGGTAAATACGCCCGTCATGTTGCGTTAAAGATGATAATCTTATATTCAACATGGCTTGGTGTTTCCCTCTTTTTTCAACATTTTTTTTGACTTCATGCAGGATGGTGTCGCATGGTGCGGTCTGATGTCGGAATCCCTCGCCAGACAAGCCGTCTCCGGCGTTGGACATACAGGTACAATTTTAACATTAATCGTTACATTTTAGTAGAGCGATTTTTCATAGATCCTGCGTCTCAAGACCGCGCGCCGCCCTCAGCCTTCGCTTCTTCCTGCGGGCTTTCGCCCTCCTCCGCTTCCGTCCCGGCGTCGTACGGACGGTAGGTGTCCGCCTCGAGGAGCGTGAGATAACCCGGCGGTTTGCTGCCGATGATCGTCCGCATCGTCTCGATCTTGGCGGGCAGATAGGAGACGGTCGTCGTCACGCTGAACCGCGAGCGGGTGTAAATCCGGATGCGGTCCGGGTAGGAAACGGACGGATCGGGGTTGATCTCCGAAATATCGGCAAGCAGCAGCCCGGGAATGGCGGCGAGCTGCCTGGCCAACCGGCCCCTCAGCTCCTCATGGCCTTCCCAATTCACCAGCACCGGCAGCGGCGGCAGCGGCTCTCCCGGCAGCGGGAGCACTTCTTCGTTGTTTTCCAGAAGCGCTTTTAAAACGCCGTCCCGCCCGACGATGTAGGCGACCTCCCCGTATTCGGCGACGCTCACCTCCACCGTGCCGGGAAACCGCTTGTCCACTTCCGCGCCGCGGATGTAGGGCAAAGCCGCCGCGCGACGCTCCATGGCGCTTTCCGTCGCGGCAAAAAAAGAGTCGCCGACGCTTACGCCAATGGCTTGTCCGATCTCTTCCGCGGTGGTGTAACGATGCCCGGCGATTTCGATGCGTTCGATTTTGCTCAGCGGAGATTGAAAGAATAAAACGGCCAGCACGATCATAAAAAATAACAACAGCAACACGGCGATCCTGCGTCCCCGCTTTGTCTTCGCCTTCGGTTCGGAAAGGCGGGGAATGCGCTCGATGGACACAAACACACCCCATTAAGCCGAACATGCCCAGGCATTCCCTTCCCGCCCGGGGCGGGAAGGGAGCCGTGCGGCATGCCGGTCAGCCTTGCGTTGCCGGAGCCGGCGCCAGCCTCTCGATGGCGGCGCCAAGCCGGCTCAATATCTTTTCGATCCGCTCGTAGCCGCGATCAATGTGATGCACCTGCTCGACGATAGTGGTGCCTTTGGCGGCGAGGCCGGCAATGACGATTGCCGCCCCCGCCCTGAGATCGGTCGCCTCCACCGTCGCGCCGTACAGCCGCGGCACACCGCGGATAAAGGCGCAATTCAAATCCTGGCGAATATCCGCGCCCATGCGGTTGAGTTCGCCGATATGCCTGAAACGGCCTTCGAAAATCGTCTCTTTGATCACGCTGAGCCCGTCGGCCAGAACGAGATGAGCCATGATCTGCGCCTGCAAGTCAGTGGGAAAAGCGGGATAAGGCGCGGTGACGATGCGTTCGATCGCTTTCGGCCGCTCCACGCCGCATACGTCTATTATATCATCGGCGGCTTTGATTTGAACACCTGTGCGCCTCAGCACGTGGATGAGCGCCGTCAGATGGGCGGGGTTGACGTCGGTCAGGGTGACGCTGCCCCCGGTCGCCGCTGCGGCGACCATCAGCGTACCGGCGACGATGCGATCGGGTATGATGCGATACCGGCAGGGTTCAAGCCGCCGCACGCCTTCGATGGTGATCACATCCGTTCCCGCTCCCCGGATGCGGGCGCCCATCGCGTTCAGCATATTTTGCAGGTCGACGATTTCCGGCTCGCGGGCGGCGTTGTGAATCACGCTGACGCCCTCCGCCATGGCCGCAGCCATCATGATGTTCTCGGTCGCGCCGACGCTGGGAAAATCCAGCATGATTTCCGTGCCGCGAAGGCGCGCGGCGCGGCATTTGATCATGCCTTCCGCTTCCTCGATTTCGGCGCCCAGCGCTTCGAGCCCGCGCAGGTGGAGGTCGATCCGGCGGGTGCCGATGGCGCAGCCGCCCGGCTGGTAAAGCTGCACTTCGCCCGTGCGCGCGAGCAGCGGGCCCATCAAAAAAATAGAGGATCTCATTCGGGTCATTAACGCCTTGGGTATGTGGGAAGTGCGGATGTTCGCCGCGTCAAGCGTGACGCGGCCGCCGCTGTGGACGGCGCGGCATCCGAGCGCGGTCAAAATTTGCAGCATGACGTTGATGTCCAGCAGATCGGGAACGTTCTCGATTTCGGTGACGCCCTCGGCCATCAGACTAGCGGCCAGGATGGGCAATGCGGCGTTCTTGGCTCCATGAATGCTTACGGTGCCCGACAGAGGCTTCCCACCTTCGATGACCAGTTTCTCCAACGTCTCACCTCCGTATTACCGCTCACCCACCACCAATACTTCCGGAACCAATTCCACGCCGAAACGCTCATACACCAGCGTCCTGGCGCGATCCATCAGGGTGAGAACATCGCTGGCCGTCGCGCCCCCCGTGTTCACGATGAAATTGGCATGCAGCGGTGAAATTTCCGCTCCTCCGACCCGGAGGCCCTTGAGTCCGGCTTCTTCGATCAGTTTTGCGGCGTGATGCCCTTCCGGATTGCGGAACACGCTGCCCGCGCATGCGGAGGAAAACGGCTGGGTCTTAAGCCGCCGATCCTTGTACGTGGCCATGGCCGCGGCGATCTCGTTGCGGTCGCCGGGAGCCAGTTCGAACACGGCTTCGGTGACGATCGCCCGCATCCGCTGCAATATGGAGTGCCGGTAGGAAAACATCAGCTCTTCCCGGTCCATTACCGCCAATTCCCCGTTTTCCAGCAGCACTTCGGCCGACTTGAGCACGCGCGACACGTCGCTCCCGTGAGCCCCTGCATTCATGAACACGGCTCCCCCCACCGTGCCCGGAATGCCCCCCGCAAACTCCAGGCCGGTCAGCCCCCGCTTGGCCGCCAAAATGGACAGCTTGATCATCCCCAGGGAGGCACCGGCATAAACAAGATTGCCTTCGAAGCGGAGCGTCGCCAGCTCGTCTCCCAGCTTGACGACCGTTCCGCGCACGCCTTTGTCGGTCACCAGGGTATTGGAGCCTTTGCCGATCGTGATCCAGGGCGCGTTCAGACGGTGCAGCGTCTTGACCGCGCGGACAAGCTGCTCCTTGGAATGGGGGATGACCATGATGTCGGCGGGGCCGCCGATTTTCCAGGTAGTGTGCGGAGCAAGCGGCTCATTTTGCAGCACGGTGCCGCAATCCGCTTGCTCCAGGGCGCTTAGAACCTGTTGCATATGATGTTCCTCCTTTTCTATGCGAAGAAGGATGCGCTTCGCTCCGCGCGCTGCCTGCGAGCCCGGAAACCGGCGGACCGGGGCATGAATGGGGGACGGGGACTTGTCGCGGTTCTAAATTATGGTATGTAGAAGCGCCGCCGGATGTGACAATCGCCCAGCGATGCGGCACGAAGGCTGCGAAGCTTATTTTTTGCCGGCGGTCCCGCGGATCAGCTCCAGGATGCGGTCCGCCGCGCCGCCGACCGGGGACGCTTTCATCCGGTCGAGGTACACGGATCTTTCGCCGTACAGCCGAAGTATCTCGCGAAGCAGGGTCTCTTTCGAGAGTTCTTCTTCGCTGAGCACCCGCGAGTAGCCCGAACGCCTGAACGATTCCGCGTTCAAAATCTGGTCGCCGCGGCTGGCCTTGAGCGAAAGCGGAATAAGCAGCATCGGGATGCGCAGCGCCAGAAATTCGAAAATCGCGTTCGCTCCCGCCCGCGAGACGGCAAGGTCGGCCGCGGCCATCAGATGGGCGAGATCGCCGCCGACGAATTCGAATTGACGGTAACCGGGCAAGCCGTCCAGACGCGGATCCAGATTGGCCTTGCCGCAGATGTGAATGACCTGAAATTGCCGCAAAAGTTCATCCAAACATTCCCGTAAGGCGCGGTTGATCGTCTGCGATCCGAGGCTGCCGCCCATCACCAGGAGAACCGGCCGCTCGGCCGAAAAACCGCAAAGCGCCCTGCCGCGCTCCGCGCTTCCGGAAAACAGCTCTTCGCGGATCGGGGAGCCGACCAGGGTCGCCTTGCCCTCCGGCAGGCGGGCGAGCGTCTCCGGAAACGTGACGCAAATGTGTTTCGCGAAGGGCATCGCCAGCCGGTTGGCGAGACCGGGGGTGATGTCCGATTCGTGAATGACGCTCGGGATGCCGCGCAGCCGGCCGGCCACAACGACGGGCACGGACACATAGCCTCCCTTGGAGAAGATGACGTCGGGCCGGATTTGCCCGAGCAGCCTCCAGGACTGGGCAAGGCCGGCGAGCACCCTGAACGGATCGCGCAAATTGCGGATGTCGGCGTAGCGGCGCAATTTGCCGGCGGACACCGCATGGTAGGGCACGTCCGGTATTGCCCCGATAATTTCGCGTTCGATGCCGTCCGCCGATCCGATGTAATGAATGTTCCAACCTTCCGCCCTGAGCTTCGGAATCAAGGCCGCATTGGGCATGACATGGCCGGCCGTTCCCCCGCCGGTCAGCACTATCGTTTTCATCTTTCCCTCCCCGCAGGCCAGGCAGTCTCCCTATCGGGAGAACCGGGATATGTTGAGCAGGATGCCGATCGCCGTCAGCATCAAGGTGAGCGAAGAACCGCCGGCGCTGACCAGCGGCAGGGTGATGCCGGTCACCGGCATCAGGCCGGTCACGACGGAAATGTTGATGATCACCTGGACGGCGATGATGCCGACGATGCCGGCGGCAAGCAGGCTGCCGAAGGTGTCCGGGGCCGTGATCGCCGTGCGCATCCCCCGCCACACGAGCATCAAAAACAGCATCAAAAGCCCGGCGCCGCCAAGGAAGCCCAGTTCCTCGGCAATGATCGAAAAGATAAAATCGGTTTGCGGCTCCGGCAAATAGCTGTATTTCTGACGGCTGGCGCCGAGACCGAGGCCGACGAGACCGCCCGGACCGATGGCGTACAGCGACTGGATGATCTGATAGCCCGCGCCGAGCGGATCCTGCCACGGATCGAGGAACCCGGTGATCCGCTGAAGCCGGTAGGGCGCCGCGAGGATCAGGCCGGCAAAACCCGCCAGGCCGAGCGCCGCAAGCCCGGCAAGGTGGATGAGGCGCGCTCCTGCCGAAAAGATCACCGTCAACGTCGCGCCGAGCAACACGACGCCTGTGCCGAGATCCGGCTGCAGCATGATCAAACCGAAGGCGGCGCCGAGGATGAGAAGCAACGGCAAAAGTCCGCGGCGGAACGACTGAATGCGGTAATCTTCCTTGGACAACGTCCTTGCCGCAAACAGCACCATGGCCAGCTTCATAAACTCGGACGGCTGTATGCCGAGGGAGGCGATGCCGAGCCAGCTTCTCGCCCCGCCGCGGACGACGCCGACGCCGGGGATGAGCACGAGCGCGAGCAGTGCGAAGCAGACGATCAGCAGAGTGACGGCGATATTGCGCCAAACCCGGTAATCGATGCGCATCGTGACCAGCATCGCGGCGACGCCGAGACCGGCGAAGACGAGCTGCCGCTTCAGGTAATAGAAACGGTCGCCGAAATCGTGCAGGGCCAGCACGGCGCTGGCGCTGTAAACCATGATAACGCCGACGGCCAAAATCAACAAGGCCGGCACAAGTATCCAGATATCGGGATGCGAACGCGCTTGCGGCATGCTCAAAACCTCCCGCCTTCCAAAGCCTGTTTCTTCCGGGAAAGCCGATCGTTCGGATTTCCGCTCCCTCCCGGGTACAGGCCTTGTTACAGCTTATGCGCCGCTGCCTTAAACATTCTTCCGCGCTCCTCGTAGGAGGCGAACATGTCCCAGCTTGCGCAGGCCGGCGAGAACAGCACGACATCGCCCGGCTCCGCAAACCCGAAGGCGAGGCGCACAGCCGCTTCGACCGCTTCCGCGCTGTCCGCATTATCGACAATTTCCACCTTTTTTAATCCCGCCGCCGAGGCGACTTCCGCCAGCTTGCGGCGGGTTTCGCCGATCAGCACGGCGGCCTTGACCTTCCCGGCGAAATGGGGCTTAAGCCCGGCGAAATCCTGGCCGCGGTCGAGGCCGCCGCCGATCCAGACGATCGGCGCGGCGAAGGCTTCGATCGCCTTGACCGCCGCCGACGGGTTGGTCGCCTTCGAATCGTTGTAAAAGCGGACGCCCCCGATTTCCCGGACGAATTCCTGGCGATGCTCGACGCCTTGAAATGCGCGGAGCTCGCCGGCGACCGCGGCAAGAGGCGCGCCGGCGGAAAGGGCGACCGCGGAAGCGGCCAGCGCGTTCTCCAGATTGTGGCGGCCGGCAAGGCCGATTTCGCCGGCCGGGATGACGGGGTGCGTCACGCCGCCGGCGTCGCGGAACATGACCGTTCCCTTTTCCACCCAAAGGCCGCTTCCGGGAGGCTCCGCTTCGCACGAAAACTTGACGACCCGCGCCGAAAAGGAATCGGCGGCCCGGCGGCAAACCGGATCGTCCCAGTTCACGACGGCGACGTCATCTTCGCCCTGATTGGCGAACAGCTTCAATTTCGACGCGATATAGTCCTCCATCCCGCCGTGATAATCGAGATGCGTCTCGTAAATGTTGAGCAGGCAGCCGATACGCGGGCGAAAGTCGCGCGTCCCCTTGAGCTGGAAGCTGCTGAGCTCGGTAACGAGCCACTGCCCAGGCCGGTTTTCCCGCGCCGCGTCGCAAAGCGGCCGGCCGATGTTGCCGGCGACCAGCGGATTCATGCCGGCCGCCTCCAGCATGCGCCCGGTCCATGTCGTCGTCGTCGTTTTGCCGTTGGACCCGGTGATGCCGATAATCGGTCCGGCGGCGACATGAAAGGCCACCTCGACTTCGCTGACGGTTTCGATGCCGAGTTCGGCCGCCCTGGCGACAGGGGCGGCGCTGTAAGGAATACCCGGGTTTTTGACGAGCAGTTTCACTCCCGGGTGAAGGAGGGAGTCCGGATGCCCGCCGCAAATCAAGCGGACGCCGAGCGCTTCCAGCTCGTCCGCTTCCGGGCATTCGTGACGGGGTTTGCGGTCGCTCGCCGTCACAATCGCACCGCATTCATGCAGCAGCCGCGCGGCGGCTTGTCCGCTTTTGGCCAATCCGAGCACGACCACTTCCTCGCCCCGGTATTCGCGCGGATGTTTCATCCCGGTTCCCTCTCCGAATGAAGCTTGCTCATGCTTTCCACCCCTCGTTCAGCCATATGCCCAGCGCCGCCAGCAGCAGCCCGGCCGCCCAAAATACGGTGACGACGCGCCACTCCGACCAGCCGGACAGTTCAAAGTGATGATGGATCGGACTCATCTTGAAAATGCGCTTTCCCCTTGTTTTGAATGAGATGACCTGCAGCACGACGGACAGCATTTCCAACACGAAAATGCCGCCGATCACAAGCAGCATGAGCTCGGTCTTGGTCAGCACGGAGACGGCGACGAGCCCCCCGCCGATGCCGAGGGAACCGGTGTCGCCCATAAACACTTTGGCGGGATGAGCGTTGAACAAGAGAAAACCGAGCACCGCTCCGATCATCGCCGCGGCGAACAGCGCCGCTTCCTGCTCCGTGCGGTACATGGCGATCACCGCCAGGGCGCCGAAGGCGACCGCGCCCGTTCCGGCCAGCAGGCCGTCCAGCCCGTCGGTGAAATTGACGGCGTTCGTGAAGCCGAGCATGAAAAGAATGATAAACGGATAATACCACATTTTCAAATCAAGGGAAAAATCCAGCGGCGGAAAATACAGCGCGGTGTCGTGGCCGCCGGCGTGCAAAAGCCAGCAGAGCAATACCGCCACCAGGAGCTGGCCGAGGAGCTTCTGTTTGGCCGTCAGGCCCAGCGACCGCTTGAACACGATCTTGATGTAGTCGTCCAGAAACCCGACCAGCCCGAAGCCGAGCGCGGCAAGCATCAGCACGAAAAATTCCGCGTTCATGTCCGAAAAGCGCAAGTAAGCGAGGGACAGCGCCAGCAGGATGATGATGCCGCCCATCGTCGGGGTGCCCTTCTTTTTCAAATGGGCTTGCGGGCCGTCCGTCCGGATATGCTGCCCGAATTTCAGTCTGCGCAGCAGCGGGATGCACAGCGGCCCGAGAATGACCGACAGGATGAAGCTGGCGGCCATGGTGATCATCACAGCGGTATAATCCAATGCAGCACCCTACTTTCCGTTGTTCTGAGTCGTTCCCGAGCGGAGCGCTTCCACCACGTCTTCCATCTTCATGCCCCGTGAAGCCTTCACCAGCATCACGTCTCCCGGCCCGGTCTCGGCGATCAGACGCGCCGCGAGCGCCTCCTTGTCGGCAAACGACTGCACCCGTCCCGGCGGGAAACGGCTCGCGCATTCCTCGGCAATATATGCGGCCAGCGTTCCGTACGTATACACCCGTTCGACAACGTCCGGCCTGATCATTCGCCCGATTTCGCGGTGAAGCCGTTCGGCGTCGTGTCCGAGTTCCAGCATATCGCCGAGAACGGCGATTTTTCGCCGGAATCCGCCCAGTTCCCCGAGCAGCCGGATAGCCGCCTTCATCGACGTCGGATTGGCGTTGTAGGCGTCGTTCAAAATGGTGAGCCCGCTTGCCGCGCGCACCGTTTCGGCCCGCATGCCGGCGGGCGTGATGCGGCGGATCGCTTCGCCGAATTGGCTGTCGCCCAAGCCGAGACGGGAAGCCAGCGCGTAGGCGGCGACGGCGTTCATCGCGTTGTGGCGGCCGAGCAGCGGCACGAAGAACGGTTCCGTTACCGTGCCGTTCGCCTTTCGCACCGAAAATTCCGTTCCTTCCGCGCCGACTTTGACCGATTCGAGCCCGTAATGGCTGTCGCCGCTTTGCCCGAAAGTGATGATATCGAACCGCCCGCCGGCCTTCGTCTCTTCGATCAGCGCGGCAAGCAGCGGCTCGTCGCCGGGAATCACGAGGAGGCCGCCCTCCTTCAGACCGGACGCGATTTCGAACTTGGCGCGGGCGATGCCTTCGCGGGAACCGAGCTGCGCAAGATGCGCCTCACCGATGTTCGTGATGACCGCCGCGTCGGGGCGGGCGATGGAAGAAAGCAGCGCGATTTCGCCGAACCCGCTCATGCCCATTTCCAGCACGGCGATTTCCGTTTCCTCGTCCAATTCCAGCAGCGTCAGCGGCAATCCGATGTGATTGTTCAAATTGCCCTGGGTTTTGCGCACGCGCCACTCCGCCGCCAGCACCGCCGCAACCATGTCCTTGGTGGTCGTCTTGCCGCTGCTGCCGGTGATGCCAACCACCCGCACGGAGAGCTCGCGGCGGTAAGAGGCGGCAAGCTGCTGCAATGCGGAGAGGGTGTCGCCGACCAGCACGTGCGGACCGTCGGGCGGCTGCCCGCGGCCGCGCTGCCACAGCACGGCGGCCGCTCCCTTTTGCAGCGCTTCGCCGGCAAAGGCGTGGCCGTCGAAATGTTCCCCGATCAGCGGAACGAACAAACTGCCTTCCGTCAATTTGCGGGAATCGGTGCCGACTCCGCGCACTTTGGCCTTGGCAAACCGGGCGGGGCATTCCGCCCCTGGGATCATCGCCGCGATTTCGCCCAGCGTTTTTGCGATCATCGATCCAAGCTCCTTATCGCTTCCGCGGCTTCCGTCCGGTCGTCGAAGGCAATCGTGCGGTCGCGCAAAATCTGATACGTCTCATGCCCCTTGCCGGCGATGAGCACCACGTCGCCGCGTCCGGCCTCGCGCACGGCGGCGCGGATCGCTTCTCTTCGGTCGGGCATAATCCGGTAGCGGTCTTTCGGAAAGCCGGCTTCCAAAAGCCCCCGTTCGATGTCGCGGATGATCGCCTCCGGGTCCTCGGAACGCGGATTGTCGGAGGTGACGATCACCAAATCGCTGTATTCGGCTGCGATGCGGCCCATGATCGGGCGCTTCGTCTTGTCCCGGTCGCCGCCGCAGCCGAACACGGTGATGACGTTGCCTTCGGCGAATTCGCTGATGGAGCGCAGGGCGTTCTCGAGTCCGTCCGGCGTGTGGGCATAATCGACCAGGACGAGGAAATCCTGGCCGGCGTTTACCGTCTCCATGCGGCCCTCGACGGGGTCGGCCGCCTCCAGGCTGCCGGACACCGCCTCCAGCGGGATGCCTTCCGCCAGCGCGGCGGCGGCCGCGGCCAGCGCATTGTACACGTTGAACCTGCCGACCAGCTTCATCCGGATTTCGGCCGTTCCGGCAAAGCTCTCGAGGCGGAAGGCTGTCCCGGACAGCGTGGTGCGGATCTCCGAAGCGCGCACGTCCGCGCTTTTTTCAATCCCGTAAGTGACGATTTGCGCCGCAGTAAGCCGCGCGTAATATTCGGAAACCGGATCGTCGGCGTTCAGGACGGCGAACCGGTCCTCCCCCGGGTCCGGCCCGTAATCGTTGCCGAGGCGGGAGAAAAACAGTCCCTTGGCGTCGCGGTAACGCTCCATCGTGCCGTGGAAATCAAGATGATCCCTCGTCAAATTGGTAAACAGCGCAATGCGGAAGCGGCAGCCGTTGACCCGCCCGAGCTCGAGGGCGTGGCTGGACACTTCCATCGTGCAGTACTCCACCCCGCGGTCAGCCATGACGCGGAGAACGCGCTGCAGATCGAGCGCTTCCTGGGTTGTGCGTTCGGCGGCGGAAATCTCTCCCGCGATTTTCGTATGTATGGTGCCGAGGAGCCCGGTGCGGTGACCCCGGTCACTCAAAATCCGGTCGATCAGGAAGGTGACTGTCGTCTTGCCGTTCGTGCCGGTGACGCCGATCAGCTTGAGCTGCCGGCTCGGGTAACCGTAGAAATGCGAAGCGATAAGCCCCATCGCCCGTCGGCTGTCCTTCACGAGCAGGAACGGAAGACCGGCGCCGGTTTCACGTTCGGCGACCAGCGCGACCGCTCCCCTGCCGGCGGCCTCGGCGGCGTAGTCATGTCCGTCCTGCGTGAAACCCGGGATGCAGACGAACAGGTCGCCGGGCCGCACTTTCCGCGAATCCGTCTGGATGCCGCCGAACTCCACTCCTCCGTCGCCGACGATGCGCGACGCCGCGATGCGCCCGGCCAATTCTTTCAATTGCATGAGAGCCACCCCCTGGCGCCCTGTAATTGCGCTTTATCCATTATATCACTGATTTTTCCGATTCTATTCATTGTTTGCCGGAACATCGGCGAGGAAAATGCGGATCGCCGATCCCCGCTCCAGCCGCGTGCCCGGTTTCGGCGCCTGGCTGATCACGGTGCTGCCGCTGCCGGATTTGATCAATTGAAAGTTCAGCTCCAGGTCGCGGTAAATGTCGGCCACCGTCATGCCGGTGAGATCCGGCACTTCCTCGTACGGCGTTTCGCCGAATTCGCGGCGGTATTTTTTCTCGAGCTGCTCCTTGCGCGGCGGCACCTGCAGGTAGATCAGCGTGTCCTCCATGACGGCGCGGACGATGGGCGCGGCGACGAGGCCCCCGAACTGAATTCCCTGCGGGTCGTCCACCGCCACATAAATGACAACCCGCGGATCGTCGGCGGGAGCGAAACCGACGAAGGAGACGATGTGCTCATCGGCCAAATAGCGTCCGCCCGATGCCTTCTGCGCCGTGCCGGTTTTGCCGCCGACACGGTATCCGTCGATATAGGCGTTCCGTCCCGTGCCGTTCGCGACCACGCTTTCCAGCGCTTCGCGCACCTGTCCGGACGTCTCTTCCGAGATGACCCTGCGCACAAGGCGGGGCTGCATGGCCTGGATCACCTCGCCGGTCTCCGGGTGCAGCCAGGCTTTGGCGACATGCGGGACAAACAGCTTTCCTCCGTTCACGGCGGCCGAGACGGCGGCAATCTGCTGGATCGGCGTCACCGACACCCCCTGCCCGAAGGAGGTCGTGGCCAGTTCCACGGGGCCGACCGCGGACGGCTTGAACAAAATGCCGTTTTCCTCACCGGCCAGGTCGATGCCGGTTTTTTGCCCGAAGCCGAAGGCATGAATGTATTCGAACAGTGTTTCCGCGCCCAGCCGTTGCCCGAGCGCGACAAAGCCGGGATTGCAGGAATTCTCGACGACTTCCAGAAACGTCTGGCTGCCGTGGCCGCCCTTCTTCCAGCAGCGGAGCCGCGCTCCGGCGACCTCGACATGGCCCTGATCGTAATAGTAGTCGTTTTTCAGATCAACCTTGTTTTCCTCCAAAGCGGCCGCCAGTGTGATGATCTTGAAAGTCGAGCCCGGCTCGTAGGTCATCCAGATCGGCAGATTGCGGTTGTAGATTTCCGGGGGATACGCGCGGTAATTCGCCGGATCGTAGGTCGGGCGGGCGGCCATCGCCAAAATTTCCCCGCTGTTGGGATCCATGACGATGCCGATGGCGCTTTTCGGCTGATGGCGGATCATCGCCTGATCCAGCTCCCGCTCCAGAATGGATTGGATCTGCTTGTCGATGGTGAGCACGAGATGCAGACCCTCCCGCGGGCTGGCGTAGGTATCGGCCGAACCCGGCATCCGCCGTCCCCGCGCATCGGCGAGAAACGAAACGCCCCCGTTGATGCCGCGCAAATATTCGTCGTACATCAGCTCGACGCCGGTAAGCCCCTGGCTGTCAATGCCGGTGAAACCGAGAATGTGGGCGGCCAGCGTGCCATACGGATAATAACGCCTGTGCTCTTCCGCAATATGGATGCCCGGAAGCCGCAAATCGCGGATCTCCTGCGCTTTCTCCGGCGTGATTTTGCGCCCGCCGGGCGAGATCCGCACGATCAGGCTGCGCTTGGTGATGAGCTCATACACCTCATCCTCGTTCATGTCCAACTTCCCGGCGAGCAGCCGCGCCGTCCGCCGGGGGTCCGTCACCTGTGCCGGAACGGCCATCACCGTCGGCGAACTGATGTCGTAAGCCAGTTTTTCCCCGTTGCGGTCGACGATGTCGCCGCGCTTTGCCGCGAACGGAATGTTCCTGCGCCAGGAGTCCTCCGCCCGCTCGGAAAGTTCCTGGCCCCGCGCAAGCTGCACATATCCCAGCCGGACAATCAGAAGGACAAACATCAGCGCGGCGGCCAGCATGATGATGAGCAGCCTGCGCCGGACGAGTGCGGCCGACGTTCTCAAAGCCCGCCCCTCCTTAAAGCGTCCCCGAATGGTTTCATATCCAGCCTATTCAGGGAAAGGGGCGGTTAGAACAAGCCTTCAGGAAGTTTCCGGTTTCACCGTCTTCGCCGCTTCCGCCGCGGACTCCTCCCCGTCAGGCCCGGCTTCGGCGAGATTTTCCCCCTCCGCATCCGGCTCGCTCGGGCGTATCGGCTCCAGGTAGAACACGTAATCCGTGTCGGCGGTGTCGCCGGGCTTTTGCGACGACACGTAGCCGGAACCCGCAAATTTGCAGCTCAGCTCAAGCGCCAGGCAGGCCTCGACCGCGTCGCGCATTGAGCGGCCGCGCATGTCGGGCATGACGATGCCGTCCGGCTCCCCGGTCAGCAGGTAAACGCGCTGTTC
>Ga0065720_1019539_pt1 | contig 24045 bp, 24 predicted proteins | sample Thericmetagenome_FD_59107 | JGI IMG/M metagenome (GOLD analysis project Ga0065720, IMG submission 59107) | Thermophilic microbial communities from the Joint Bioenergy Institute, California, USA of rice/straw/compost enrichment - eDNA_2 v2... | ecosystem: Engineered > Solid waste > Grass >... | reverse complement strand
ACCCAAAGAAGATGATTTCACTTTAGATTCTTCAGAGCCAATGAGATCAGATCATCATAATCAGATTAATATTCCTACTCATCCCCAACTCGATATTTCCTTTGAACCTAGTCTAGGTTTTAAACCGCAAGAACAGACTTTTGGATTTCCACAAATCACAAGATCCCGAGGTCCAAGTTTCAACTTGGGAAGAGGACGTTTGGGAAGTGAAGATCAATTCTCAGGAAATTTTGATCTCTTAACTTATATGAGACAAGTAAGCGTTAGATCACCGTGATGACAAGATAGGATGAGTACCCCAACCAATACCAACATCCTCTGAAGGAAGAGTATCATGATGCATATTTAGGTAAAGTCATTCTCATTTTAACTTAACAATGGCTAAGATCAAGACTTTTTACACAATCCTGGAGCTGCCTCTCCTAATTTCCTACCTAAAAATCCTGCACAAAAAACCCAAGCTGAATATTCATTTGTCCTCCAACCATTGGAATTACAAAAAGAAGTCAACATAAAGATCGAAGAGCCGACTCAAAAACTCCAAAAGACGACTGACTTGCAAAGCACGAAGAATAAGACCAAGAAGAAGAGAAAGCTAAATAATAGCGAAGAAAGCATAGCAAATGAAAAAATAATTAACTCTCCCAGGGCCAGAGAGAATAAACCCGAGAGTATTCTTTGTCAAGAATTACCTGATTTTCATAGGCAAGAAGCAAGCATTTGCTATTACTCCAACAAATTCTTTGAAATTAAAAATTACAAAGTTAGGAGATGTTGAGATGAAGGAGGGAATGCCTTCTTCCAAATCAAAAAATAAGTTCGTGATTAAAGAATTCTCTGATATCACTACCAAAGTCGAGAATGAGAAAGATGACAAGTCAACTGAAAATTCATCCAATGTTTCGAACACCAAAATTGAAGACATAACCCTATCAAGATCACAGTCACTGCCTGCCTTTACTGGATTACCCATAAAGAAGGCTGATGGCTCACAAGTGAATCTAAGCCAGTACGGTATTCCTTCAGACATAGAAGAATATATTAATAATTCTGGTGTTCTTAGTCATATACCTTTCCATTCTTCACGAAAAATTGGAACCTTGACTGTAGAGGAAAGAAGAATAAAAATTGAAAAATACTTACAGAAAAGGAAAAAGAGAACCTGGAGTAAAAAAATCAGCTATGACTGCAGGAAGAGAGTTGCTGATAGTAGACTTAGAATAAAGGGAAGATTTGTAACGAAAGAACAGGCCTTTGCGATGTTAGGACCGGATGCTGCTGGATTAGATTTGGACAAAATTAGCACAAATGATATTAAGACACTGCTCCTTCAAAAATTTGGAGTGGGCAATGGGAAAAAGAAAGATAAGCAGGATAAAAATTCTTCTGAGATTAAAAGAGAGGATAGCGTTAGTGATGATAATGTAAATAACGATATGAGTGACACAAATGAAGGGCTATAAGATTACAAATATTTCAATCTTATGTATTTTGTTTACAAAAGGGGCCTTGAGAATTGTAATGAATATTTGTCTAGGATGTTGATTTTATTTTCTGTAATTGTTACTTGAAACACCGGGAGCTCTGAAACACTTAAGACTTTCTTAGATTAATTTTGAGAAGAATAGAAAGATTTTATACTGATCGGCAGAAGAATTAATAATAAAAGATTTTTAGTGCAATGTTAGACCGTGCTGAGATCACTGAGTTAATTACTGAATTCTCTGCAATGGGCTTTGACCCCCAGGATATTCTCATGGCTTATCTGTCCTCAAACCAAAGAAGAGCTTTGGTATTAGATTACCTCTTGGCAAAGACGTAAATTCAAATTTGCCATATTTAAGCAAATAGAGAAAAAAGTCGGCTGGATCTAACCATGTCCAGGAAAATTGTTGAAGTTTGATAATAATTATTATGAATAATGATCCTTAGAGACTTTCAGCTACTCAAGCCTTCGAAAATGAGATTCAAAAGGCAATCAAGTTATCAATTGAAGAAAATGAAAATGCCATTAAACCTGATCAACTTTTGAGAAATGATAATGCACCCGTAGGTTTGAAGAATGTTGGAAATAGTAAGCCTGTCAGATTTCAATATATGATTGTTTAGCTTGTTATTTTAACTCTTTGATCCAGACCATTTTCCAACTCAAAGATTTATTACAAACAATTCTCTCTTATCATCCTCCTGAAGATATTGACAAGCTTCTCAGCGAATTAGAAATCACTGATCCCAATGTCATCAACAGAAAAAAAGTAAAAAGCATATTCTTTTTCGAAACGTATAGGCTAGCGTTAAATTAATCGAAGCCTTACAAAGGTTGTTCGTCATGATGCTCTATGGAAATAAGAATGTCATCAACCCCTCAGAAGTGATTAGATCTATTGTTGATGGTCTAGGTAGCTAATAAAACGCCAAACTAATTAGTAGGAAATCCTGTTAAGGTTGGAGAGCAGAATGATATTACTGAATTCAGTATTAACTTCTTTGAAAGAATAGAAGAAGGCCTTAGTTTAACATCCAAGGTAGAACAGTTTGAAATTATTTATCGGCCTAGAGTAATAAAGAAAAGAAAGATGAAGCTTCCTCAGGATTTACTGGTCTCTTCTTTGGGGCTTCAAAAGATTTCATTACTTTCGAGTGGGCTGAAGTTAAGGTATTAATAGATATAGTTTTTCCTAACATCTAGTCTAAAAAAGAACAGGACTCAGTTTTTGGGCCAATTAACATCAACATCGCTGAGAAGGATTTAATGTCAGGTCTTGACGCATTTGCAAACTTTTCTGTTGATGGTTACAAATCACCTAACGTAAGAACCCACTTTAATTGTCCTTAGCATCTAGGGAGAAATTACCACAGCAAAGAAAAAGATCTGGATCACTAAACCACCTAAGGTTCTGACTTTCATTTTGCAAAGAGTTGTATATGACAAGGAAAAAGGTATGTCATAACTAGAATTCCATAATAGCGAAGGCCTTCAGAAAATCCATACCCCATTTAATTTCCCCAAGGAAATTTTCTTGGACAGATTCCTTTATGAGAATAAAAAGGCTTTGAAGCATAATCATGATGAGAAGAAAGGCCTTAAGGCTAAAGAGAGAAATATTGATCTAAAGATTAACCATCTCAAGAACTTTAAAGATTCGAACATGAGTGTAATGAAAATCCTCGAGCTTTCAAACGAATTCTTCTCAGAACAAGTAGAAGATCTCGAAAAAGATTTCATCGAGGTCCACAGCGATTCTTCTGATGAAAAGATTGATGATGTTTGTGATGCCAAAGAATTGAAGAGAATGTCAGAAATTATAGCCAAGTACAAACAAAAGGTTGAAGCCAAGCTCAAGAACCTCGAAAGTCGTAAAGCTTATTATAAGGTAAACTTCACTCGCCATCTTGATCTAATTATTTTAGAAAAAAATCGAAAATTCTTTCAATAGTTACAAATCCCTCAAGTATACTCTTCACAGTGCTGTTGTCCATGAAGGAGGAGCCAGTAGTTATTTCCTTATAAATTCCTAATTTGATAAGATAGCGGTCACTATTACAGCTTGATTTATGATTCCAAAAATCAAAAGTGGAGAAAATTCAATGACAGCATTATCACTGAAATTACCGAAGAAGAAGTCTATCGTCTGGCGATAGGTATTATTAATGGACTTTTTCGTTTATGGTTTAAGGTGGCGAAAGAACTGCTTGTGCATATTGTCTTTTCTATGTTCAAGAAGGCTGCGATGTCATTGACTTTAAGTCCCAAAGCCTGGAAGAATTGAAGCCTTTATTGTCTCAAGAATTGCTATCTTTTGCTGAAACTGAGAATTCTAAATTCTTGACTGAGTACCAACATTTCAACTCGAACATGGTCCAAACTATCAATGACGAGTACTTAATGAGAATGAATGCTGTTAGCTTCGAAGCAGCAAAATTCCAAAATGATATCAAAACAAAACCTTTCCCCTCGATCCCCTCCCTCCCTAATTTCAGCAGTTTCTTGTTATTAGAATCCCACAAGTATTCAGATATTGCCAGATGGAATACTCTCAATGCTATTCTCAAGGAGAAGAAAGTTCCTTACAACGTCTTGGAAGGAGAAGTCCAAAATTACTACTATAAGGAGTTAAAAGACCTTTTGGTTAATGGCCAGTCAGTTTACACCTTAAAATCCTTGGAACTCAATGAGAAGCAAAAAGCTAGCTTGGAAGCCAAAAGAAAGGAATATGCCACTTTGACTAAGTGCATTATTATCTTGCAGGCAGTCTTTGAGCTAATTAATGAGAAGAAGTGGAAGGAAGCTATGCTTACTCTCTCTCATCTTCATGAAAAGTTGAGCTCTCTCAAGGTAACTTCATTTTTTTTCTTCTCGTAAACATATTAGATGCAAGATTATAGCGGCCAATTCTACTCTTTCTCAAGCTATTTACTTGCAGTTATGTCCTTAAAGTTCTGTGCGCTAATTGACGCCTATCAGTATAGATCTGATATTAAAGAGGTACAAATTAAACCTATTTATGATAATAACCTTTTAGGCACTCAAGTTATTGGAGATAATGATTTATTGCTTAAACAAGAAGCAAACCTTGAAGCCTCCTCCAATCTTCTATTCTCAAGTCATTGCCAATTTGTACTATACTATTAATAGTACAGGCAGAAAGAATATGAAGGAAGCTGATATTGCTATCTTTATTCATCATATTCAGAAGATTGAGGAAAAATGCGAATTTCTACCTAGCTTTGATACTTCCAAGCTTATCCCATCTGTACAGAAACTTCTACTTTACTTTAATTTTTAGGAACTTCTTACTACACTTGAGAATATAGATATTCAACAGAATATCTATTATCAGCTTGAGACTAAGTCCAACACTAAATTATCTGACCTTTATCAACAAATTTCTAAAGATAGGCTTAAGGTACTATATTTCTAATTTTTAGTTAACGAATAGATCTGGTTGGAGTTTGAGCAAACAATTAGAAAGAAAAATGCCCTAATCGATCAAGAGGTCAGGGTCGAGAAAGAAATGATTAGTTGGGCTAGCGAATCCTAAGTTTATAATGCGTTATTTTACTAATGATTTTCATTGTATTTCTTTGGAAAGAATATATCTATAATTCATCAAAGGTTAATCATATATGAGTAAGCCATCAACTGTAAATGCCCTTTTGATAAATTATTCCTTACAACGAAAGTTTAATCATCATCACCTTCGTCACCACCTTCATCCAATTCATTGTAGAGGTTGATTTCGTGCTTGGGTTCATGTAAGTCTTGCCTATCACTTTATTCGACTTGAATGAGTAAATTTACCAGTCCCAGGATCTTTCGGGTTCGAAGAAGAGATAATATCCATAAAAAGCGACAGTAATGATAGTAAGTCTCTTTAACATGTCTATTTATGTTAGGGATATTATGCCTTGTTGTACCTCTCATATTTAGATAGTTGAGTTCGTTGTGAAGTCTTTCCAAATCATTAACGTAGGTCAAGCATTTAGCATCATGGGGAGAGTTTTGAATGTACCACATTCTGAGGTCATACATCTTAACAAGATTGTTCCAGCCATTTTGGAAGGGGACATTTGTGAATTGAGATTTATCGACGTTGGCTGTGATGTGTCTGTTGGCCAAATACCTTCTGAAAACTTTCCAAATCATTTTACAGAATACTTTTAATAAATTGGATCTCTTTATTTCGAAATGCAAAAGGACAAATATTGTATCTGTCACTTAGCTCTTTAGATTTCTTCAAACGAAATACATTTTTTTGAAGGATATCACTCGGTCTAGTATGACTCACTCTATAACTCTTCTTTTTTGACGAAATGTTTGAAGAAGTCATTTTAATTCCTTTTCAAAACATAAAACATACTAAATTAATCTACAAGTCAGCTAAAGAACTCAGTGAGAAGTCGAAATTATTCAACCAATATAAAATGTCTTCTATCCTACCAGGAAACCTTCATATCTTTTTATCTCTTTTATATTTCAATTCCAAGTTCTGTTAGATTTTGTTTGAACTCCTCAAAGCATTCTATTGATTATTTGCCAATTAAAGAGGTAAATACCATCATAGTTTTTGCCAAGTGCTGTCAATGCACCATTTTCATAACCAATATATAAATGTTTGCCATCTACATTTTTTAAAAATGAAGAGCCTGAAAATACCTTCGGCGTAAGTAAAAGTATTAATTGAAACTCCTTTTAATAGATTCTCGATTTCTTTTGGCTGTTGCTTCATTTCGCTTCTGTCCAGGTATTTCACATTCTGGGTAAGATTTCTAACTTCAACCATTTTGAGGAAATCAATTAAGAGAAGCTCTCCAGTATGGAATGCAATTATCTAATTTAATCATTTCAAATATTCCTCAGGAATACAAGGTAAGATTTTAATTTATCAAGAAAAGCTATATCTTTGATCATCAGTCCATTCCTTTGTCCATATTTATCAGTGACTTGCAAGTCGTCTCCATTCAAGCTATGTTATTAGCTATATTCGATATTCATTACCTGTAAGCCATAATCTTATCCTTGGTGGTTACCAGGATGATAAAGCCATTATCATCTGCCTTAATAATTTTTATGTATTCTTCAGGGGCGAGCTTGGGATAAATGCTTCTTAGTAGCTTTCCAGAAGCAATACAGAATATTAGAACCACGCCATCCTAAAAAAGCTTAGTAATAAATCCTTATGGAGCTACTTTATCAGTGCTAATAACCACTCCAAGTGTCTTCTCAATAAACAAAGCAGTGACTTCATTATGATGCCCATAAAGAATCTCGGATAGATCCTTTTTACTTTCATCAACATGCCTTTTCTGAAGATCCAATCGCCAAAGAGTAATTCTACAATCTTTTGAACCAACTGCAATGACGCATTGTTTGATTCTTCTTATGTAAGCACACTGAACAGCAGTGACTTGTTTCTACATTTATTAAATTTGCTTGTTGCTGACTATTACCGAGTGAAACTTAATAGATTGCAAAAGCTGGCCATCTCTGATTATTTTGAAGGAGTTATCAATATAGCCTCCAATAATCAGATATGGAGTATGAGTTCCTTGTTGGAAAAATGCAATCTGGTTTTGAGGGTATAAATCATTGAGGACCAATTTTCCCAGTTTCGCAATTGTTGATTTGCTCTTTAGCTCACTCCATTTGAAAAAGTCAAATAAAAGGGACTTGGGTTGGAACCTTCAAATCAACTAAATAGAATTAAATACTTACGGAACTGAAATTAGCTCGAGATTTTTGAAGATTAAATGAAGATGTGTGTGATCTCTGAACAGGCACACAATCGGCTGCTTTTGGAATCTTGATAGCATATTCATGCTTAGCCACTAGAAAAAAATTTAAAATTCTTCGATAAAATTTACCTGTTTTTCATTTGATTTCTCACTGCTAGGTTTTGGAAGCAAATAAAACTTGATTTTATCTTGATTATTCTTTATTTTCTTTTGGGGATGCTTTGTTGTGAATAGCTGAGAAGGTGTTTGTCCGAAATGGAAAATCTGTTCTAACTTAGCATATTGCTCCTTCCTATCAGTAATTTTATTGAGATCAATCGTTCCCTAAGATCTTAGAAGGAAAAAATTGGTCGTTTACCTCATAGGATAAATATCTGTAAACATTTATTGCCTTCTCAGCTTCTTCTCCTTTTTGCTTGTAGCCAAAGATCAAGTCAATCCATTCATTAAGATGTTTGGAAACGTATTCACTTTCAAGAGCTTCACGGTGCTTCAAGATGAATTCTTCAGGAGAGTGAGCCCATTGTGGAAGTTCCACACTATCTATCTTCTGATTTGTCTGAGTTGTACCAAAATCAACCTTGTTCCTAATATTCTATTAATATTATCCTTATTTCACTCACCTATTCTTCAAGAAATCAGGTAAATAAAAGAATTCAGGAGTGAGTTCTCTAAAATCTCCTCTGTTAGAATAGCACGATTCCCAGGCTCCTTGTATCGAGGAAAAAAGCCTATCGGCCTGATCAAATTTACCACTTTGGAGATCCATATTAAGAGAAGTAAAGGGTTCCATCCTTATTAGGAAATTAATCACATTTCCTGCATTAGAATAATGAGAACCATAATGGAATCTTGGCTCTTCCGGGTCAAACCAGTTTTCAAATTTCTCAATGGCGTCATTCCTCTTTTTTGGATTCATAGCTCCTATTGGTGTATCCAATTTCCTAAAAATCTTTTCCTGTAGTTTCTCATCTTTTGTATTGAAGTCAATTTGTGGACTAGAATAGTCTTTCAGGATCCATGGAAAAACTGGATATTGATTGATATCGTTATAGCTTCTTCCAGCAAAAGTATTTAATATCATCAAGTATTCAAAGTTTGATAATTGGCCCTCAACCCATTTTGATTGATAATCAAAGTTTTTGAAATCCCTTGCTCTATCAGTGATAGCAATAACATTAGGGTTAAGTTCTTTTATGCGTCTTATGAAAGATTGCTGGTATTCTTCTTTGTATAGGGTAAAGAAGTATGTCTTTCCATCTTGCTTGACAAATATTTCAACAGCAGTTGGCATCAAATTATAATTCCTTGCATGCACTTCGCTAATATTATTCAAACTCCATTGCTTCTTTTTCTTATAGCCTTTGATGAAAGAGTCTTTCTGAATCATTAATTAATTAATATTAGAAGATTAATACCAGTGCTCCAAAGATATAAGGAGGTTCTTCTGGCCTTTCAACATCCAGAGGGGTGAAGATAATGTGCTTTGATTCAGTAATCTCGATTTCCCCATAAACTGCACCTTTCAGAGCAATTTTCTCACACTTATGCTTCCATCTCACAATTTTCTTTTTTCGTTTTGTTGAATCAATTTCAATGTGTCTCTCCTTAATATCCGCCAAGACTTCTTCTTTAGGTATCGACAAAAACTCAGGAAGATTATTGCTTACTTGAGTCTTCTTCCTTGGAGTCATTGGCACACTGTCTTCTATAGATGGCTGTACAAGATTCAATAAGTCTAAATTCTCCATAGTAGACTGCTTACGGCTTGGAGAAGGGCTCAATGATGTTTCAGATGTAGCCATGTTTGAAGGAATTTGGAGTTCTCCTATTGAATCTATTTGGACTAAAAGATTAATACATACGTAGCTCACTCTTTTACTTGATGGAATTGCGGAGGTTTCTTGTTTCGATTTTAGTCTCTGTTGATAAGCACTAACGCTCAAGTATTCTTTAGTTGCAGCTTGATGATCTCTTTTCAATCTCATTCTTCTTCTTAAACCGTCTTCTGCTTTGTCAATTTTATATCGAATGATATCATCCTTATCCTCTTCTACCTGCCATATTCCTCGATCTTGTAGTAATCTCTTCTCATGGAATTTCCACTTCTTCCTGATCTTGATTTTATTCTTCCTCTCCCTGTCCTCCCATTCTGCAATTTCTTCTAAGAATTCTTGTTCATATCTAGTTTTCAAATTCTTCGCATGCTTCATTGCCAATTCAAACTCAGCATTTGTTCTTAAATAATGAAATAAAGTAAAATTCCTTTACATTAATTTCTCCAATTTGCTATCCATTCTGTTATAGCTCCTCAATAGACATAGATCATAATAGTACTTTGAAACTTTCGAAACCTTGAGTTGATATAAACTTAATAGGGAATTTTACTATTTGGATCGGCTTAGTATGACTTTCTTTTAAATTAGGCAGCAACCAAGATTTGACTCTATCTTCATTAGAAATCAAAAAGTGGTAGATTTTAGTAATTCTTGCAGTGGGATCCATTTCTTCTTTCTTATCAGCTTTGGTTGCAAACTTTATCATCTGTATTCCTGAATTACTCTCATAACCGAGATCAAGAAACAGTTCCCAAAATCTGAACTCATCTTCAGTTGGAGTGGGCAGAGTTGGCTGCTTTGCCTTCTTATAGTTCTCAAGTATTTTGTATTGCTCTATCGATTTGTCAATAAATGTTAGAAATCCATCTATAACAGTGTTCAAGTCCCTTTTCTTAAACTGGCTTGACGACATTTGGATATTCTCCTTTACCTCCTCAAAGTCTGATCTGTTGTGTTTTATTATTAGAGGGATATTGTCTTTCAAATAAGATCTGCCTTGGAAAATACAGTTTCCAATTAATAATAGAATATTAGATGCTTCTGGTGATAATTTCGAATCAGATGTGTTCTGAATTGCTTTGAAATACTTTAAGAATGTCTTCACCAAACTCTGAACTAAAACGCTATAAATGAGGACTTCCTACCCCCATAAAACAAAATATCGAATAATTACCGATGGTCGAATTGACTTCTCAGAAAGAGTTGTTTCAAAGTATCCTTCTGGACATTTCGATTGTGATCCAGCTTTAAACAACTTCAGATACTCCATATTTGCTTTTTCAATCTTGTGGATCAGGTCAGAAGAAGTATCTCTGGAGTTTGATAGATTCTTCTCGAGATAGAACATAGAATAGAGCATGTTGATCATTGCATTTTTATTCTCAGATTTACTCACAACCAAAAATAGCTTAGTCAATAACTTTATTATGACAAAGAAGATTCCTCCATTAGGCAGAAAGACGCCATTGTCAAGTCTTGCAAGCAGATCTTTTGAATTGGTTGAGCTAATATTAAATCTTATATCTGGGAGAGTAGAGTAATTGAGTGCATTTGAGAATCTGAGAATATTTATAAGGTGTTCTGCTGTGATAACAAGATCAGATTCAATAGCTTCAAGATTTGCATTTCCGCGAGCTTCTTTAGCTACCCAGACAGAGAGATAGTTAATAAGATGAAGCACATTTTGAATGAAGGAAGCAGATTTCAGGTCTTGTAGATTAATGATATTAGTTGAGAAAGTGTGAGCAGAACTTTGGAGTATTTGAGCAGCCTCTTCAAAGAATTTGACTAAGTAGGTTTGAAGAAGATTTGGGAATACGTCTTTATCCCTTAATCTGCTGAACTTTAGTATGATGAGGAATCCATTCTGTGATCTTAGCAGGTGTAATAACGATTTTTGAAGGATCTCTTTATAATCAGAGCCAAATGGCGAACCTAAGAAGAGTCTATAACAAAAGAATAATCTTCTTACTGTTTTGAGAATTCTGATAGCAGAAATCTAAAAACTCTATAGAAAGATCAGCTTCAAAAAATATCTTAAGGTTTATTGAATCTTTGAAGATATCCAGCATGTTAGCCACAAAAATTTTGGCAGTTTCTGTTCTTAGTTTAAAGCATTTCTTTAAAACTAAATTAAGAACCATCTTATCTTCCACTAGGATGAAGCTATTCTCCTTTTTTATGATACTCATGAAGCTAGAGAAACTTTCTGGACCAAGATTATTAGTAAAGCACTTCTTGAAAAGCCTCAGGAAAAATAGTTTAATGTCATCTACTAATTTAACTATAAAAAGGCTTTTTTTACCTGATTCTTTCTTCTTCTTCCCAGAGCTCTCTTTGCTTGGAGCAATAGCTACTAAACAATGAATAACAGTTATGATATTTCTCACATTCTTCATTCTTTAGGAATAACTTATCAACAATCATTATCAACTGTCCAAGAATTTTATCCTTGATCTTGAAAGCTGGAGAGTCTAAACCAAATTCTTTTTGATTCATCGCATTTTCGCTAGTTTTTTGTATCATATCATTTAAACCTTCAGAACAGTCCATTATTAGAGAAGCCAGAACGTCTTTTATTCCTAATGTGTTGATACAATCCATGTATTTATGGCTCAAGTTTCCTTCAAGGAACTCTAATTCATATTAATATTGAAAAATATTCTCTTACTCTTTGTAGCTTTGAACAGAAAATCGAGAATCTCTTTGAGCTGTTCTTTTGGCTCTGCAGCACAAATATATTTCAGGATTGCTTTGAGCTCCATTTGTAAGAGTTGTTCACTGACAAAAAGTGACATAGTCTAAGCCTTAGTGTAATAAAACACAACTTTACTTCTAATATCTCGTTAAAAATAGACTTCTTGAACAATAATATATCCTTCTTAAAATCAATTGAAGTATTCGAAAATGGAGATGCTAGACTTGATATTTTTATAAAATTATAGATACCTGGCTCATTTTCCACTTCCGGACCCAATCTTTTATATATGTAATATAGCATAGTGATTATATTTCCATTCTGCTTGAAATGCACTTTTCGAACATCATGGGAGAGGAGTTCTTTCACAGAATTTTCAAAGATTTTAATCTTAAATATTCAAAATGATAAGTTTAAATCTACTTGTTCAGAGATTGGAAGACACTCCCACACATTAAATTTCCAGAACAAAGCACACCCTCCCTTATACTTCACTTCAGGCTTTTGATCAAAAGTGTTCACAAGACCTGTAAGGCTCCTGACCAAATCGAAAGATGCTCCAGCATTAGAAACATACTAGTGATTTTACAATTTTTTGGATATCTCTTACCTCTTCTATTAGATCAGCAAGGACATAAAATCCATTGTTTGACAAAAAACGAGTCACATCATCTTGATGACTTGATCTGCTTACTTGTCTGAGAATTGTCAATATATCACAAATTAAATCTTCTCTATCCAAGTCAAATAAAAGATGATCACTTTACCCAAGTTTCTGATCAAGCTTTCTAAAGTTGATCAAAAGCGCAATACACATGATAAATATATCTACATCTCCAATTGAGAAGAGCAAGTCAACAAATTTCGATTTCTCTAAATAGAATACTCCTTGACTGCGAATCTCAAGTTTCTCGGCATCATCGCTGTTGAGGTCTTGTTTTGACTTTGAAAATAAACTCATAGTTGTGTCCAACAGAGACTTTTTCTTTTTCTGTATACTCTTTGAGTTGTATGGATTGGACCAGATTATTTCATCATGGACATTTAATTTAGAGATTCTCACAAAGGCGTGAAGATTCAAGATACTGATTTCATAAAGATTCTCCAGTTCCTTATCTTGCATTGAGGTAGGAGAACTCTTTGGAGAAGACTCCTTTAACATAGTAGCATCTCTAGGATCATGAGAAATATTCTTTTCTGAGAGCTCTATGGGTAGTATGTGGAAGTGATTTATTTGTCCCTGGAAATTTGTTTTGTTGTCAAAATGTTCCTTTTCGGTTGCGGCTGCTCCAATAGTTATCAAGTCGGCAGATTCAATGTGTTCAAGCAAAGGAGAGAAATTGGTTTTATACACCGGCTGCAACTTTTTGGAATTAAGATAAACATTCACCTATATTGTTTCATTAAAGATAATCAAACTTACTGTGGTCTTTGGATTGTATGTTATTACCAAGGAATACCATTCATTTTCTGTTATTTCGTGGATATAAATCTCTCTAAAGACAGCAGGCTTTTTGGGGCTCTTACCCTCGAGATGAATAATTCTTTTATTTTCATGATATCCTATGTAGAGTTCTATGTAGGATTGTCCCTTGGACATGATTTTAAATAGTCTTGGCTGGTAGCTCTCTGTGAAACTTTCATCATCCAATACAAGATTTTTATTTGCTAAACCCTGTCCAGAACGAGTATTGAAGTAATTTGAGGTTATGACATAGCTCGACATCATCTTTACTTGAATGCTATCTCTTGTACTTCGGGTAGTTGATCCATTTCTAGGGTTCGTTACGGCCATCTCACTAGCAATATTTCTTTTATTAATTGATCGAAGATTTTCAGCTCGGAATCGTATCATAATACTGAAAGGTTTAGTCATCTTAAAAGGAAGTCTTTTAATTAAGACTCCTGAATTAGCTCCTGAGAAGTGAATAAAATTGTCAACATCCTCAGATCTATTTGTTGTTAATTTAGGATAAATGATTCTACTTTTCTAAGACTTTTTGGATAACTGTTCCAAAAATTGACTTCAAAGTTAGATAGTATGATTTCAAGTCAAGCATTCCTTCAATGAAATCTTTTCTTGACAACAGAGGCACAAGCCTTTGGAAGGCAGAAGGATAGATCTCATGATAATTGAAACGCGCAGTTCTCATGAGAGTTTTCAGCTGAGGCACACTAACTCCGATTTTGAGGATATTTGCTATTACATGTGCGATCAAATCCTTGATATCTTTGTCCTTCTCCTTCCTTAGACATATCAATAAATACTCGACAATAAGACCCTAAATATTTAGAGAAAGAGATTTATTAGTACTTGGCCACAACTTAATGAATTATACAGTGAGAACTCTGTAACTTCTTGGATGATCTTTAGGTAGCAATGTTTCAGAGTAATGTCTGAGTTCAGCTCGAACATGATCTTAAAGATAATGAAGACAATATCTTCATTGGAAATTGAGATGTATTTGACTGCTTTTGACTCTTTATTCGAAAGTAAGGTTTCCAGTAATTCAGTAGGTGAATGGATGTCAGCGGATATCCTTTCTTCGAAAAGATAAAAGAAGTCATTGTGAGTTGCTAAATTGAGCAGGAGATTAATAATCTTCATAAACTCTGAGCTGGAAAACTGGTTCAGTAAATGCACTTGGTAAAGAATTTTATAAAACTTCAAGTGGAACTCGAATGCGCTGAAAGACTTTTGCAGTGACAGATCCTTGTGAAGCATAGAAAATGTAAATATGATAAAATCGCACATGATAGCTTTGGTTTGAAATCTACTCAGATTAGTTTATTAAACTCAGGATGTACATCCGATGCTCCAAACATTGAATAAATTTCTCATATACTCCAATAGTCAGGAGAAACTGCTGGTATTCATTATCTTTCTGTCACATTAAACAAAATTATCAAAAGATTACTTGAGGGAAAATAAATTCGATAAAGTTGAAATCTCCTTGATCTTGATTCGCTTTCTCATAAAGCTCAAAGAAATCAACAGTTGGTTGTTGATTTAATAAGTAGACAAGTACTTTCAAGTAAAGCTCGAAAATCTTCTGACAATTAATAATTTTTTCTTTCGAAAAGCTGTAGTAGTTCATCTTGTTCTGTTGGTCCAGATACTCTAAGAAAGCCTTTAATTTACTGAAGAAATGGTTTCTGAATATTTTATCATTCTCCGATTCTGAGTGAAGTTTTGGATAGAAGTTATTCATAAAATCCAGCAACAAAATTGAAAAGGGAGGAAAGGAAAACTTTTGAAGGAATGTATTCATTAGGTGGTCACTAAAAGCCAATATAGCAAATGTCTCTCCCTTATAGATTTCACTTAAGATATTCAATATTTTGACTTGATATTTTTCAAACCTCTCTGGAGTAAGCTCTGCAATAAAGGCAAAGAAGTCTCCTAAAGCATTAATAGCACTCTGTTCATGAGTATGATTTTTCTCCCCCAATTTTCGAAATATGTTCTTTATTTCATGAAAGATAGCCTCCTCAGAAATTTCAAATGTAGCTTTTTGGTCTGAATCGATCATCTGCCTCCTCCTCAAAAGGCCAAGGTAAACCTTGCAAAGAGGGTAAACACAGAGTTCAGCACGAAGGAAACAGTTTTCCCTTAATGTTTCTAGTTTTGATTCCTGATCCTGATCCTCTTTGGATAGAGTAACTCTCATCCAATAAAAAATAATCTTTTCTAATGTTGTCTTTGACTGGAAAGTATGAAGCAGATTTTCTAAGTATTATAAGAAATTTTTTGGTTTTTACTGAGAAAATTTGATAGGTTTAAATTACTGGAATTGAACAAATCATTTCTAATATCTTTAGGGATTTCAGCCTATAACCATTATGAAAGTTAGTATACTGATCTTACGCAAACAATCTCCTTAATTAAGAAGAATATCCCTTCAGCAAAGATATCGAGATTTTGGATCTCATCCTTCAGGTGAACTGTGGCAGAAAGGATACTTTGATTAAAGTCCTAAGTTATAAAAATAAAGTTCTTGAAAAGATACCAATAACAAATCTTGATAGAACTTTATTATTCCAGCTCTTGTAAGAAGACTTCTTTCCGGCACAACAAAAATTTCAGCTTCAAATGTCTCTTCTTCTAAAGAGGTTGGAGTATCATTAGGATTTGTAACTGATGCAATTTCCATTAAACTCTTCTCAATCTGGAATGTAATTTTCACAGGATTTTCAGATTGAACATAAAGATTTATTGCTAAAACCTTCAAAAAGAATTGGATTTTGATTGTTTTTCCTTCAAGAACTCTCTGCACATAATTCTTACAAGCAGTGCTTGTGCATAAAATGTTCTTGACAACTTCAAGAGCGCCCAAGCAAATTTTATTCGTGATTGCCATATTCAGAGCTTGTTCTACCTTCAGATGGTGAATCAAACATTCCTGTTGTTTTGAAAAGAATTCTATAAGAGTTCCTTGGATCCGATGAATGTCACCCTTTATCTGGTTCATTTTTATGGTATCGACAATAAGAGTCACTAGAGATAATTCTAAGCAACAGTACTCATCATCTGGAAATATAAACTTCAGTTCACAGTTTATCATTTTAGCTATATCTGAGACGATTTCTGTCAACTGTTTATCATACTCAAAGAAAATTAAACCCTGTATTTCTTGATATTTTTGTTTGATTTTGATATATAGGTGTAAAAATGATTGAATATGGTCCATCTCGTGCAGAATGAGCTTATTCCTTATTGCCATTCTTAGGAACAAAGAAATTGCATATAACTCTTTCAGAATATTTGTCTGGAGAATATTTTCTAAAGCAGGATAATCTATCAAATGAAGTGTTAACTGTGAAATCATGAATTCAAAGGATTCTTCCAGATTTTGATGGCTTTTTCCATGCTCTTGTCCTTTTAGTAATTGGAATATACTTGTATATGAGATATGATCTTTTTGGACCCTCTGACTTGAGGATTTTGTTTCTTCTGGGAATTGAGACATATCTGCAGAGTTTGACATTTTATTCTTTATTACTATATATTGTCAATAATTTTTAAAAAGGATCAGAACCTAAAATACGGAGGTATGAGACCTAATCTCATAAAGTCTCTTCATAGCTTTGAACGAAAAGTAACTCAAACTACCTATAAAGTATTTAGGAATAAATTCCTTTGCTAATAACAATAAATTAGCTCTATGAGGGGTATTTTATACTGCATTCTTATCTTGAAAGAGCTGAAAATGTGTGAAGAAAAGTGGGAAAGTATTATAAGATATTTGTTTACCTTGTCAAAATAAAAAATTATTAATACATTCTTTAGAAAATACTACAACCTGTACAACAGCCTGAAGGTGGACGTGCATTTAATATATCATCACTATAGTTTGCAATAAATGAGGGATATTGTCTCCTCACATCCTCTTCTATGATAATGATTATTTAGTCATAATTATCATTACCATATTTTTGTATATCTGACAGATCTTGTGTTTTATTAGTCAGTTTTGCTATATGAAGTTTCAAAGCCTTTGCCTCACTCATTAATGAAAGGAAATGCACGACAATTTTTTCATCATGCTCGTTGATCGCTGCCTTTTCTAGCAATTCCGCTATTCTTTCACACCTGTCTGCTGCAAGATAACTAGGTCATTTAATTCATGTTTCAATAATTCTACTTTGTGGCTCCTTTTATAGTATTTGCATCGCTTCTGATAGCCTTATAGTCCATTTTCATGACGTGTCCAAATAAAGAAGCCAAATTTTGATCAAAGGTCAAGTTTTCAAATCTCTCAATCATCAGCTTATACATTTCCTCATCCCCACCGTATTGTTGGACTCCTCTTTTCCAATTAAGGGGCGGATCTTCGGACATATTTTTTATTAATTAGAATCAAATTATTTCTTTAGAGTTGGATATTAAAATCATACAAGAATCGAGACTCAGAATCAAAAAGGCAACCATAATACAAAATACAGGAAGATTGTAATAGGAGACCATGTTTATGACTCTAAATCCATATCTTCATTTGCAGATATGCATTCTTCCTTCACTTCTTCATAGTCATTTCCTTTAGTAACATCAACTTTACTTAATTCAGCTTCCAACTCTTCCTTTGCAGTCAAAATCTCCTCATCACTGCACTTGCTTTGTTTGGCAGTGAATTCTTCCAAAAGTTCTTGTGTTGTCAGATAATTTTTTAGCATGAAGTTGCAGTAACACATCATGTATAAAATTTCAAAGTTGTCAGAGTCATCTTCAAATAAATCTTCTAAGATCATCAAAGCATCAGCATATCTTTGAACTTCCACAAATACTTTGCTGGCTCCAAGATACATCTCTTCTGGGAATTCATCAAAGAAATCATCCTCATTGTTTGCTTTCTTTTCTTTGTATATTTCAATGAACTTAGCCAAACTTTGATCAGCGGTTTCAGGATTGTCCACTTCAAGGTAGTAATTAGCCAACTGATAATATGCATCCAGATTTAAAGGATTCACTTCGATTGCTTTCATTAAATATTCTTGACAAAGATTCACAGCATTTTCGGTCTTTGCAAGATCAGTCATATATAATTCACCCAAAGCTGAAAATGACTGAGAGAGGTCTTTTTTAGCATCCTGAAGGTCAAATCCTTCTCTATTCTCCATAGTATTATTTTCATAGGCCTGAATTTGATTAGTGAGTATATCAATAGCCTTCAAATAGAAAGTCACTGCATCATTTCCTTCATATAATTCAGCCATATGCAGATACTTTTTGGCATTCCCATCTGGATTTAAATAAATTGCTTCAGCAAGCACCTTTTGTGCTTTATCAATTTCTTTCATATTGGAGAGGAAATAGCCAAATGAGCATAGAGTATACTCATCTTGAGGGTTTTTCTTGACAGCTTCCTCGTAAAATATATAGCATTTATCATAATTCATAGCTTCATAGTTTTCTTCAGCTAGCTTGAGGAGTTCTGCAGCTGATAAATCTTCAATGTTTGTAATATTAACCTCCTGTGGCTTGAAGAAGAGGTTTTCTGAGCCTAAATCCTTATTGGACTCCATATCCTTCAGCAGAAACTAAGAAATTAATTTTATTTCTGATCGCTCCTTTGGGAGAATTCACAAATTAGATTCAAACATATTAACAAATAAAGAAAGAACAAGGTTAGTCACTATTAATGTTGAAAAAAGATATTATACATCCAACAGCTAAATCTAAACTAATCGATGTTTATTCTCCATGTTCATTCTGATATTAATAGTTCTTCACCTGAACTAAGTTGATTGGATTCTTTGAAGTCAAATTAAAAGGATTTCTACCGATATTTATTCTTTTCACATTTGAGAACTTATCCAAACTGCTAATATGGATGAGTGCTTTTTCTGCATTTTGTCTAAGTCTCTCTAACTTCTTTTTGATTCTTTCTAAACTTTTCATGTCAAGCAGGGTTAGTCCTTCTACAATATCTCCTTTATTGATATAGGAATTAGCTATTAATTTTGGATCTCTGACATGGAAGTTATTTAAAAATCGATTGGGACTTAGATGACTTATTAAAATTTGTTGCTTTGGTGGATTGCTTATACTTTCATTTGCTCTGATAATCAGATTGTATTTGGATGGATCTCTTTCTTCATGAAATTTAGGAACTGACTTGGATTTTTTCTTTAGGTGAGGAGTCATCAATTTAGAATCCAACATCTTTTGCAGTGACTTATTTCTTACAAGTTGACTTTTTGAAAATCTGTTAGCACTATTTTCTCCATAGTCTCTATCACTCTCCGGGAAATTCCTAGGCGAGGGTAGTTCAAATTCATCCTCACTCGGGGGAATATCATAGCAAGTCAGTTCTTCCTCAATAGTTTTCACTTGAAAGTTTTTCTTCGTCAGGTTTTGACCTTCAAGTAGCTTGTTGATAAGCTTGTTAATCCCTAATTTCCTTAATTCTGAATTTATAGGTTCAGTCTCACCACTCATCATTTTTTCATGGTAATATTTTGCCTTCTCTAATTCTCCTAAATAATAGTATTGAACACCAATGAGATCATAGGCTAATAGCTCATATCTATTACTGTTGCAAAACCAGGCAGTCTGCAATAATTTCACAAAATAAAATATTGCCATAGCATGATTCCCAACAGTCTGGAAGCATTTCCCTAAATATTTATATGCCTTCAGTTTGTTAGTGAAGGATCGATTTGCGTCAGAAAGGTGTTTGATTGTCTTGAAAACATTCATTGCTCGATGTATATCGCTGTACATCAATAGTATTTTCCCCTGCGTTTTTAGAGCTGCAAGATAGAGTTCAATATTTCGAGACTTTTGAGCATGCTGAACTATTGCTGCTAAATGCTGATCCAATATAAGTTTATATCTCCTGAATTCTATAGCCTTCTGAATGGCATTTATCATATCTGTAAGACTTTCTTTAGTGTTTTTCAAGACAGAAAAGATATGATCATCACCATTTTTTTCGTTTTCGCCTGGTAATCCTTTTGGTGCAGCAATTTTGCCAGTTTGTAGCGAGTCAAACATTTTTATTATTTTGTGAGCAGTTGTATATTTCTTTTTTGCAGTTGACCAGAGGCTTTCTCTTTTGATGTCAAAGTCAACATTTCGAGGATTATATATGCTTGCAATTAGTTCCCTTGGCGGCGACTTTAAGGGGGATAACTTGATTTTTTTTCTATCTTTGGTAGTTGAAGGGTGAATTTTAATCTTCGTAACACTTTTAGGCCTCTCTTTGGATCCCTCGGTGTTTGTTTCAACTATATTGAGCCTCGTATGAGATGTATCTTTTGTTACGGTTGTATCTAATGTATACTGAGTTGAATGTAGTGAGTATTTCTGTTTTTTAGGAAATGATAGTGTCATATTCATTCCTTTTATAGATTTAGGAAATTGAGAAGTGTTGGTCAAGGCTTTACTGTCATAATCCAAACTATCGATATCAATATGCATGCTAAGCGGTTTCCTTTTACTTTTCATGAATTTTTTTGTGTGAATAAGTTCTCTTTGATTGCCTAGTGGTTTATACAAGCCTTGTGAGTTCAAATGTGGAGAGAGCGTGTCTTTAAGTTGTTTTATTCCTACGAATGATATTTTTGAATGAGTCTGGTCCATGGTTAGAAACCCTTTTAAATAATAAAACTCGCAAACGTAAAAACAGAATTATGATTTCGGCTCCTAATCACACATAGAATTTTTTTCCAAAAGCGGTTGCGTTCATTACTCTCATTCAAGAAGAAATGGCTTGACTGATATTAGTATTAATATTAGGGTTTCTTTTTTAGAGGGTAACACTTCTATTTGGGAAATAAAAATTTAACATTATTCTGTTTAAAAAAGTTTGAATTTCATAGATGAACAGGCCAAAAAAGGTGAGTCACATGGGATATATTGAAAATAACCAGAATTTTCGTCAAAGCTTTCTTTCCGCGTTAACTAAGCTGGGGTAAATTCCTACTTAAAACCCTGAATTTTTAGAGACACTGCCACAACAAAAACAGCAATGGAAGAGATTAGAGATTTACTAGCTAATCAAGTGCAGGACTCCGATAGAATTGCTTTAACACTTAATATTATTGCAGAGAATAATGAACATCAAAAACCCGCCATGAAAAAAGAGACTTTGAAGATAATTGGAGTCATGGCCGAAGTATTTGAAGAAAGAATTATCGAATTTTTACCAAAGATTCTGGCTTTGGCAACAAAGAAAATAAAAGATAACGACCCACAACTTCATGGACCTCTTAGTGATTCTATAGGCAGCGTTATAGGATTTGGGCTCAGAAATTTAGACCTTGATCAATCCTATAAACAAATCAGCAATGCCTTAAAAGCTTTTTATCAACTTTTGTCAACAGGCAGCAAATTCACTCAAATAGGAGCTTCAATGTGCATTGCAAAAATCATTCAATCCAGTCCAGTTGAATGCCTCTATTATTTAATCGATGAAATCACCTTCAAGCTGATTGAATTGATCAAACTTCCTTCCTGCAAAGCACAATTACAGCTTTTTGAATGCATTCTTAGCCTAATTTTAGCTGTCGAGGAAAATGTGGAAAAATTAGGGGAAAATGCCAAAGCTTTGTTGCCTATCGTGATTGATAATATGGCCCATCCTGACTGGAATGTGAGAAAGATAGCAGTTGAAGTGATATATACTCTAAGCGTTCTTGTTTCGGATGTTCTTACCCCATACAAACATGAGATATTAGAAGTCTTGAATCACTGCAGATTCGATAAAGTACACTTATTGGAGTTATTGACGATTTTCTAGATTAAAAATGTGAGAGATATCGCATTAACTGCGATCAATATTATTAAGGACATACCAGAGCCAAATGAACCTGAAAGAGATATTTCATCTAATCTAGAATCAAGTGATTGTAACAGAAAGTAGTAATAGCTAAATCTATAGTACAAAATCGAATGACCGAAGGTACCATGCGAAGAAGAGAAGACTCCAAATTGGGTAAGCCTTCAAGTCCACACAAAAAGCTTCCTTTAGAAAGAAATCCAAACTTTTTCAAAGGCCAAAAAGGCAAATTCGAAGTGGAAATCTTCACAAAAAGTCCTCCCAAGAATACTAAAGAAGAAGAACAAGCACCTGTTGAGCCTCCATATGATCCAACAATTCAAGTCTATGTTCCCTATCCTAGACCTGGCACTTCAAACGCCACTGAAGAAAAGAGAAATTCTTCCAGAAATCTTGAACCCCCTAGCAGAGAGTAAGTCTCCATCAATCCAATGTAAAATTTTAGCAGCGAACGTGCTAGTAAGCACGAGTCCAGAAAATCTTCCCACCTTGAAGAACCAGTCAGAAGCGAACAGCACCATCCATCCAGTTCCATCAAGAATGATCAATATGGTCATGATGATGTAAATACTTTCAGAGATTCATCAGGACGCAAGAATCATGAGGTAATATTTTGACTATCAAATCTAAGATTTGAAAGAATCATTTCCAGTCGACTCAAGACCAGCATGACCAAAATCCATCAGGGTACTCAGAAGATTTTGCAAACATATTTAGACAATTGAAAAAGATTAATAAAGTACTTCTACCACTATTTATAATAATATCAATTAGCAACAATCAAAGTTAATCGAAAGCATATCAATATTCCAATCCACTACACAAAATGAGATCACTTATCTCAAGAATAAGGTTGCTTATCTCGAAGATATGGTTGAAAAGCTTAATAACAGAGTGCCTATGAATCCTAACCCATATCCCTACCAGACAGTAGGATATCCAGGATACCAAGAGGTCTACAATCCACAATACCAAAATCCTTACCCTCCCCCAACCTACCATCCCTACCCTCAAATGCCACCCTATGGGCCATATCAGCAACCTTATATGCAGCCACCCCCTGACTATCGTTATCCTTATCAGTACAATCCAAATCCAAATATGCAAAATATGCAGAATCAGAAACAAGTCATTCCTGAGAGAAAAGCCAGTGATAGCAATATTTTAAAATCCACTGTTAACACAAATGAACCAAAGGGTAAAGAAATGCTATTTATGTACTAATTTTTTCAGATAGGAGATCCACACAACAGCTACCAGTATTTAAAGAAAAGGAACCTTATTTTGAGTACCAAACTCAACAAGGCTATAGTGATGACACCATTCATCTGTCCACCTGGGATCGCATCAAGGATTTATTGAGAGTAATATAAGATATCTAAATCTTTATGCTTTTAGAAAAGCTTAGTGAGAGATGCTTATGAAGTCTGTCTAGCAGAAGGAGACGAGGAGACCTTGTTAAATTTAATGAAAGAGACTGGTATTAAGAAAATTTCATCCAATAAATGTAACTTAGGTGTGGTTCTTGATAGCTTGCATCCATCAGTTATCGAGGACATTATTAACAAGCTCAAGTCCAGATTATTTGATGAGATAAATAGACATTATTTGCTTGATTGGATAGAAAAGATTATCCTCTCTAACATGGATATATCAAGGAATACTTTGATCGGTATTCATGATGTCCTAGCTCAAGTTCTTAACAATGGTGTTCGCTTAAGCACCAGGGAAGAAGATAGAATTAACCGTCTCATAAGAAGCATTATTGACAATCTTCATGAAGAACCTTCTCCAAACAACTCAAAGGAAGATGAAGAGACAGTCGAAGAACAAGAAAAACCTAAAGAGGGTTGAAAATCTTTTAATGTGTAATTCTACTAATTACATTTATTTTTTCCTGTTAAATACCTAATTATATATGATTACATCCTTTCTTGAGGATTGACCCTCAAGAGCAGCCTAGAGGCAGGAACCTAAAAAAAAAAAAAAA